>Ga0073936_10003819_pt1 | contig 21272 bp, 9 predicted proteins | sample AliMusrvi5mmetaG_FD_87041 | JGI IMG/M metagenome (GOLD analysis project Ga0073936, IMG submission 87041) | Freshwater lake bacterial and archeal communities from Alinen Mustajarvi, Finland, to study Microbial Dark Matter (Phase II) - Alinen... | ecosystem: Environmental > Aquatic > Freshwater >... | reverse complement strand
AGTAAAGAAACTGACTATGTGACGCTCAAAAAACAAAATGTAGTGCCACTTGACGAAATTTACATCGGTAACACGCTGTAACAGCGAGTGTTTTTAATTACAGTGTCAAAAATGGGTTAGCATCTGCGGAGCTCTTTATAGAAATTTTTTCGGTCTGCATTGCGTTATCCGTATTCTGCCTGATACTGGAAGCCATTTCTTCCATACTTGACGACACTTCTTCAGCGGAGGCTGCCTGTTCTGTCGCCCCCTGGCTCATTTGCTGGGCTGTGGAGGAAAGCTCCTGGCTACCGGAAGCGACATTATCAGCAGCGCTCATTACTTCACCAACAATACTGCTTAACTTGGCCACCATTTCATTAAGTGCTTTGGCCAACTGTCCGATTTCATCTTTCTGAGTTAAATCTATTTTCTGTGTCAGGTCACCGGCGGCAACAGCCTGGGCAAAGAGAACACCTTTGTTTAACGGATTGCTGATAATTTTGGATATAACTATCCCAAACAATATAGCAAGAACTGCACCAGCTATTGCAAAGCCTATCATGAGGCGTGTAGCCGACGCAGCTACTTCACCATTTTCTTCATCTATAATCTTGGCCTGTTTCATCTTCGCTTCTTGAAGTTTATCGAGCGCTTCCTGTTCGTCGGACGCTGCTTTTTTCCCATCGGTTTTAATAATAACGAGAGCTTCAGCATCTTTATCAGCTATGGCAAGAGGCTCCACTCGATCAATTATTTTGCCGTATACTTCACGGGTTTTTTTGAATTCTTCAAATAGTTTACGTCCTTCATCAGTCAAAATAGTCTTTTCAAAAGCAGTCGCTTTCTCAGACAGATCTGCACGCAGCTTTTTAATCAGCTCAATTGCGGCCTGTTTGTCCGCATGGGAATCTGCACCTACCAGCTCTCGCAGGTTTATGCGGATGCGTTGAAAGTCGGTGGACATATCTCCAAGATCACTGATCGGCATCGTTATTTTTTGATACAGTTTAGTACCGGCGTCGTCCATTTTTTTAATTTCCACTACGCCAACAGTTCCGATGATCCCGGCAATTATTGCAACAACGAGAAATGCTAATAACAGTTTTACGCTGATTTTAAGGTCGTAGTACCAGTTCATAGTGAACCTCCATTATGTAATTGTCTGAAATGGTTATTACTCAGCTTTATCGTGGTTTTGCAACGCATCAAGTTCAACTGCAGAAAAGACTTTGTCAATATCCAAAATCATTACAAATCGACCGTCATGTTTTCCCATCCCCGAAATAAATTCGGTCTTAAAATGTGACCCGATATGTGGTGCAGACTCGACTTGAGACGCCTCCATCTCAATAACTTCCTGTACACTGTCTGCAACTGCTCCAAGAACAATACTCTCACCGTCCATATTCACTTCAACCACAATGATACAGGTATTAACGGTCTGGGCTGCTTCCCGCATATTGAACTTAAGGCGCAAATCGATGACAGGCACTACACAGCCGCGAAGATTAATAACACCACGCATGAATACAGGCACCTGTGGCACCTTGGTGATGCTCGGAATTTCCAGAATTTCACGGACTCTACTTACATCAACGGCAAATACCTCTCCGTCCAGTACAAACGTCAGGTACTGAGTTACATCTGATTCTTCAGCCATTTGTGCCTCCTCTCTTGTTTAGAACACAGACTGACGGCTATACATCCGAGCACCGTGGAGCCATGGCATATCCATGTTCGAAACGTCTCTGCTGATAAGAAGTATCAAGATAGAATTGATGATGGCAACGACTGACAGGCAGGCGGTGAGCGTTCACCGAAACATCCGGAACAATGATTTGCTCTGGATGAAACATGGCGAAAATAGATGACGTACAGGGTGGCAGGTACTGAATACGTTGTTTCTGCGTAAGGAGAGAGCGTTGAGAAAATTTGTTGCAGGTCCGGATTTGTTACATTCAGGCAGACTGCGTTGATTACTTTCTGACTAATCGCTGGGAAGTGAGAGTGAGGAACCGATGAGTCCACATGGCATTGAACTTGAGTCCGTAGACACAAATACAGCATCAGCACCGCAACCAGTACTGTTTTTGAGAGAATATGATGAATGACCATTTATTATGTATACCTCTTAAATTGCATAATGCAAATTTATTTTGGCTACATCATAAAGAAGAAAGTGCACCACCTGCTGTGGGTTTATTCACGCAGTACGTCAGAAGGTCAAGCTCGCAGAGAAGATCTATCAAGGGTTTTTTGCGGATAGGTTTAATAAGATACCCGTCACACTGCTCACTGAAAGCGGAAAATATTACCTTGCTGTTGTCCATGGCGGTGGTCATGATTATTTTGGTAGGGTCAACGATCCTCCGCTCTTCTTCCAGGTTCCGAATATGTTTTAACACCTCTTTGCCATCCATTACCGGCATCATAATATCCAGAGTGATCAGATCATATTTTTCCCCTTCGTCAGTTGCCTTAACGAACGCTTTGATTGCCTCCGAGCCATCCGTGGCAAGATCACAATCACCAAATGGAGATAGTAATTTATGGATAATTTTGCGGTTTATCACGTTGTCATCCACTATCAATATTTTAAGGCTCTTGCGTTTTTGTTGCGTTGATGCGTCGTTAGTTTGCCGTGCCCGGTGAAACCGTTCAACTTTACTCCAATACTCCATCTGGTGAAGCTTTTGAAGTCCAATCCCGTAATTGAGCTTCCATTCAGGATTATTATCGGCTGCATTTGTCAGGACATCCAGGCAATTCGATTTTGCTTCGGGAGACAGACCATAATATAAAATAGCCAGAATTTGAACGAGCCAGTCTTTTGAAATATTGATACATCGTCCCTGCACACCGGTAACTTTTATTCCCCTTTTAGTAAGTGCCGCTTTGATCCTCGCCGCTGTGCCGACCTCATAATCCAGGCCGGTGCGAAACTCCAGTATACCGTTTTTCTTGGCAGTACTTTGCTCACGGTCACTCTCTAAAACTATTTTTCCGGTAAAAATATCCATGGACAGAATCAATTTTTGATCAATGTGTGGTGTCATTGGACCCTCTATAAAAATAGGAGCGGCTTGGAATACAACGTACAGTCCCGTAGAATCATGCTTTTTCTCGTTTAAATGTGCTTTTCGCTACACCCCAACCATTTGTCCAGCATCTCCGCTACGTCACTTTTTTTCATCGGTTTTGCCAGATAGTCATTCATACCGGCATCGAGGCACTGTTCGCGATCTCCCTTCATCGCGTTGGCCGTCATGGCAATAATCGGCACCGCATGGTTGAGGACTTTTGACTCTGGCCCCCGAATTACCGCCGTCGCAGTGAAACCATCCATCTCCGGCATCTGACAATCCATGAATACAATGTCATAATTGATCAACTCAAGTGCTTGAACAGCTTCAAGCCCATCAGCAACGACATCCGCCTTGTAACCGAGTTTGTTCAGGATATTTTGTGCCACCTTCTGATTGATGATATTGTCTTCCGCCATCAGGATGCGGGCACTTTTTCTGGTAATTTCAGCAACGGTATGTCGAGTGATGATCCCGGCTTTTTGCGTGTCGCCAACCGCTTTGTCCAACACAAGCACAATACAGTCATAGAGCAATGACTGCCTGATTGGCTTGGTTAGATAGCCGACAAAGCCGATCTTCTCGAAAACTCCGGCGTCACCACGCTGGGCTAAAGATGTCACCATAACCAGCAAAGTCGACTCCAGAAGCGGATCGGCCTTAATCAGTCGACCAAGTTCCTGTCCATCCATACCAGGCATCTCAAAATCGAGCAGGGCCATTCGGTATGGTTCTCCCCGTCCAACCGCTTCACGCAGCATCACAAGAGCGCTCTCGCCGTCAGCGGCAGCATCGTAGCGGCATCCCCAACTACGTAACAGTGACGTCATCAGCGTACGATTGGTTGCATTATCGTCCACGACCAGTATCCTGGTTCCGGATATGTCTGCATGCGGCATAACTTTCGTGACAGCCGGAGACTCCGGCGCTTTTTCAAAACGGGCGGTAAACCAGAAGGTCGAACCGACCCCCACCTCGCTTTCAATACCGATCTCGCCACCCATAAGCTCCACAAGTTGCTTGCAGATTGCCAGCCCGAGACCGGTACCGCCGTATTTCCTGGTAGTAGATCCATCCGCCTGGGTAAAAGGTGCAAAAATCTCCGCGAATCTCTCCTCCGGAATCCCAATGCCGGTATCTTTTACTTCAAACCGGAGCAGTACGGTGCCATCTTCACCTCGTTCCGATGTAAACTGACTGCTGATGACCACTTCGCCTCTGTGGGTAAATTTAACGGCGTTTCCCGCCAGGTTGGTAATTATCTGCCGCAATCTCCCTGGGTCCCCTTTAATATACGATGGCAATGCGGGATCAATTCGGCATATCAGCTCCAAATGGGCATTTGAAGCTCTCATCGACAACATGTCAGTGGTATCTTCCAGTGTTGTCCGTAAATCAAAGTCAATTATTTCAAGATCCAGTTTCCCCGCTTCGATTTTTGAAAAATCAAGGATGTCATTGAGTAATGCCAACAGATTCTCACCACTTTTATGGATAAGCTCGGCAAATTGAGACTGTTCCTCACTAAGATCGGAATCAAGAAGCAGACCGGTCATGCCGATCACTCCGTTCAACGGTGTGCGAATCTCATGGCTCATGGTAGCCAGGAACTGGCTTTTTGCAGAGGTAGCCTCTTCGGCAGTTTGCAGTGCCACGGCAAGTTCGACATTTTTCCGCTCCATCATGGTGGCAAATTCAAACAACTGTCTTTCGGCCTGCTTGCGATCGGTGATGTCATGCAGGCAGAGCAGCAGTTGATTTTCGTTGATGGGGGTGATGGACCCCATAAGAACTATTTCCCGTCGAAGATTATCACGTTCAATGGTAAATAAATGCTCCTCGTTGAAATGTGCCGTTCCGGTCGCAAAGGCGTCTATTATGGATGACTGTAATGTGCACTGTTGGCAGTTCACCCCGTAACCGCACCCCCGCGGATCGTCTTTCGCATTGATACAGCCGAAGACACCGCAGGCGTGCCCCCCTTTCAGGTCATCTTCCGGGATTTCGGTAAAGGCGGAGAATGCCATATTTGCATGGAGAATGTGCCGATCGGAATCTATCAGGCACATCATAATTGGTGCATTGTCATAAATAGCTTTAAGCTCAGCCTGACTGCGATGCAGTGCTAACTCTACCAGCTTGCGCCGAGTGAAATCCCGATTACTGGCACGGCGGCCAAGAATCTTACCATCTCTGCCTGCAACCTCCTGACAGAGGTGCTCAATCCAGCGTTCTTCTCCGCTTCGGGTCGTAATACGGAATAACAGATTTTGGCAATTCTGTACCCTGTTTCCGTTGGAATCCGGCTCAAGATGGTGTATGTACGCATGGCGATCATCAGGATGAATTATCCTGATAAAAAGGTCGGGATCCTGCCGAAACTCATCTGCCGTATAGCCGGTTATGCGCTCGCATGAAGGCGAGGAATAGATCAGGTCGCCATCTGGCCCCCTCCAGAATTCCCAATCATACGTGTGGTCTGCCATGGTACGGAATTTTTCTTCATTCGAAACCAAATCCTGCCTGCTCTGTTCCATCTCATCCAATAACTGATTGAACGAGTGAGCCAATTGACCTATCTCGTCATACTGATTTTCATCAAGTCGCAGCTGTTTATTCGAACCGGCGTGCGTCATGGCCAGAATTTGTTGTGTAAAGAGGACAAGCGGCCGGGAAACTCCCACGCCATGTCTCCAGGAAATAACTATGGCCAGAAGCAGGATAATCAGCATGCCTAGCAGATAAAAGTTTCTGAAGTCGGTTATTGATCGATAGGCTTCATCTACCGGATAATTGGCCGCCAAAATCCATCCCGTACTTTGTAACCGCTTGAAAGAAGCCAGAAAACACAAACCTTTCGAGTTTACTGTTTCTCCGGAACCTTCAAAACCTTCCACGGCCCGGTCAAAAAGTTCGTTTTTTCCCGGCGTGACATCCTGCTTCATGATGCGCGTGGGGTCCGGGTGTAAAATTATGGTGCGGTCCGGGGCAAACAGGTACAAGTATCCGGTTTTTCCGACTTTCTGGTCGATCAAGGCGTGCAGGAATGTTTTTTCAGACAGCAGATCGATGGTACCGCCAAGGATGGCAGCCAGACGGCCAGTGGCATCAAATACCGGGGCCGTCATCATGATGACCGGGTGATTGTTCTTAGTTGAGATATACGGGGCGGAAATTTGCGGTTTACCCGTGCTGACGGTTTTTTTGTAATACTCCCGATAAGAAAAATCCCTCCCCTGACGTCCCACGTCGGGCTCTTCGGCAAATATTTTGCCCTCGGGGGTAAACAGGACAAGTCCATTGGTGAAGATATATTTGGTGCCGGCACGGTTTGCCAGCCAGACATGTGCATCCCCGGTGGCATTCAGCGTCTTTGGAGGCAGTACTGCGGCAACATTGATCAAGGCATTATGCGCAGTCGTTATCGAATGGTCAATATTCCGTGCCAGCAAGGTAACCGTTGAAAATTGCTGGTCCAATATCAGCCTTTGCGTTGCATGGCGGAAATAGGTGTACGTTCCAATGGCAATCGTAACAAGTAACATCGCGCAAAGCAGTACCGTATGTACTATCAGTTTTTTGCTGATGCCGGTGAAATTCATACAGCTTTCCCCCCCAAACCATCTGCACATTCCAGCAGTGTTACTTTCAGCTTCGTTCTGGAGAGAGACTTCGTTTCATATTTCACCGTTCCTAACCCCTTCAGTTGATTCGGGCTGTCAGAGGCATCAACCGCTGACAAAATAATCGCCGGGATCGTTATGTTTGAGGTGTGCACATGCTTCAGCATTTCCAGCCCATCCATCACCGGCATCGTGATATCGGTGATGATGATATCCGGATGATGCGTATGGTAGGCCTCCAACCCTTCGGCGCCATTTTTCGCGGTTATCAGCACACCGACAATACTGGACAGGAACAGACTGTACATCTCCCGCGTTACCTCGTCATCTTCAACATATAACACGGTAAGACGACTCAAGAGATCCAGATTTTGACTGCCGACTTCAATGGTTTTTCTCTGTAACAACCGTGCCGGTAAAAGCCATTTTTCAAGGGCAGCGGCAAGCACCTCTTTTTTGATCGGTTTTGGCAGATAGTCATCCATACCGGCTTCAAGACACTTGTCATGATCCTCTTTCATGACATTGGCTGTCATGGCGATGACCGGCACGTTATGATTGAGAACCCCGGAGTGTTGATCGCGGATTATTCCCGTCGCCTCAAAACCGCCCATGTTCGGCATCATGCAATCCATCAGCACCAGATCATAGGCAGTGATCGACAGTGCATTCACCGCTTCCTGCCCGTCGGCAACCACATCCGCCGTGTATCCCAGCGATTTCAGCAGATGGAGAGCGACTCTTTGATTAATAACGTTGTCTTCTGCCAAAAGGATACGTGCGGTGAGATCGTTTAAACTTGCAGCAACCCGTGGCAGAGCGAGCTGCGCATGCGTAGTGACCTCCTCGGCGGCTTTCAAGTCCTCAGCGCTCTGCTTTTCAAACCGGGCAGTAAACCAGAAGACAGATCCTTTCCCCTCTTCACTGGAAACTCCTATCTCGCCCCCCATCAACTCTGCCAGTTGTTTGCAGATAGCCAGTCCCAGGCCGGTACCTCCATATTTACGGGTGGTGGAGTCATCCACCTGGGTAAAAGGGGCAAAGATAGAGTCAAGGCGGGACGCCGGTATGCCAATGCCGGTATCTCTGATTGCAAACCTGATTGTCACGAAACACTCTTCGTCCGATACGAGCGACGCGGTGACGGTAACAGTGCCCTGCTCGGTGAACTTCAAGGCGTTGCCGACCAGGTTGGTAACAACCTGCCGGACTCTGGTCGGGTCCCCCTTCAGAATGATCGGTATACCGGGCTCAATGTCGCAGGTTAATACAATCCCTGCATTATCAGCTCGATAGGACATTAACAGTTTAATATCATTCAGTATAAGTTGCAGATTGAAGTAGATCAGTTCCAGATCAAGCTTGCCTGCCTCAATTCTGGAAAAATCAAGGATTTCATCAATCAATATCAGCAGATTTTCACCACTTCTGGAGATAATCTCGGCGTAATCGCGTTGCTCCATGCTCAGATCGGTTTCCAAAAGAAGACTGGACATGCCGACTACCCCATTCATCGGAGTGCGGATTTCATGACTCATAATGGCCAAAAACGCACTTTTGGCGGCGTTGGCACAATCAGCCTTCTCCTTTGCTTCCAGGAGATTAGAATTCAAGCTCCGGAGATTGGCTTCAGACTCAAACAGTTGTTCAGTTTGCAGCGTCAGTTTGAGATGGTGAACCTCAAGCTCCTCTTGTGCTCTCATCAGGCTTTCATTTTGCAGCTCTACTTCAATCTGCCGGTCCTGCAGATCTTCTTCGGCCAGTCTCCGGGCGGTAATATCTTCCATTGCAAGCAGGATAATATTCGAGCCGACCGTCTTGCGATAAATCTGCTTTGCATTAAGCAGGACAGTTTTACGGCCTATACCTTGAAAGGAATGATCGATTTCATAGTCATGAATCTCGGAATGGAGAGGTATAATTTCCCCGAGAAGTTTCCGCAAATCGGGAATGTCCCACTGACCATTGCCGAGATCATAGATGAACTTATTGATCGTGTCTTCCGGAGTGACGAGGAAAGCCTCGTAGAAGCTTCTATTGGCACTGAGAATTGTCAGGTCGGCATGAAGCACGACCATCGGTTCACGCACCGTATTAACAATGTTTTCAACATATTCCAGACTTTCATTATTCTGGGCTATTATTTCCCGAAGATTTTCGACCATTACCTTTAATGCCCAAAGGACACCTGACCGGTTGTCGTCTTCCGCCCGTATCGTTATGGACAGGTCGCCATGTGCCACCGTCTCGGCTATTTTACGGAGCTCAGCCGGTTCAGCCCCCAGATCCCGTAACAACCGCTTGATGATTGCTCCTGCCAACGTTCCAATAAGCAGTAAACTGACGACCATGATGATGACCGCATATCCACATCCCTTCTTGTAGACAGCCTCATACTCCAGATGTTTCGTGTCTGCAATAGCCCGCTCGATCGCTGCCAGCGCCGATAGTTTTCCGAGAAGCGGGTCTATGTACTGATAAACGCCGGTCGAGTGAAAACGTATGAGCTCCGCCTTATTCCCGCTGTCAAATAAGGCTCCAAGCTTGACGAGATCAGCGTTCGCACGTTGCATCAACGGCACAAGCTCCACTATCAGTTCCTGCTCTGCGGGGGTAGTCTCCGTGCCGAGATACGCCTTCCATTGGTCGGCGATCAATTTCTGCGCTTCTGCCGTCCTCTTGCGCCCTTCCTCCCAGGGAATCAGGTTTTCTCCGGTTTTACGCACCGTCGTGAGTAAGGCTGTCCTGTAATTGTTTGCAATGGTGTTTATTTGTAAAATCGGCACCAAACGTTCATTGTACAACTCGTTGATCGCGGTGTAGCCAAACCCGGAGACATAGAGTCCTAATGCAAAAATGGTAATTACGACAAAATACATCACCGCCATCAGCAATAAAAGTCTTGTTCGAATTTTCATCCGATTGACTCCGATAATCGCACCGGGGGCATTTTTCCGGCTCTATCCGCATCGGAGATGAACAACACCAGAGCTACAAACATCTGTTCTTGATCTCCGTAATGGTCAGGCTGATAACCCGCTCCAACTCCGGGAGTATTTCAGATGCCGTCTTCAAATCACCCTCCTTTGCCGCCGTTTCAATCCTCAAACAAACATCCCTCAGCGCCGGCGCATATATATTGGCCGACAGACCTTTCATTGTGTGCGCCTGATTGCGGGTGGCTGCAGCGTCGTCAGCTTCAACGTGGGAACGCAATATATCAAGTTCGTTGGGTAATGACTCTATTGTTTCGTCAAGAATCGAGCACATAAACTCAATATCGTTATCCATACTTTCAAGCAGTTCTTCCTTTTCAAATAATATCAGCTCCTGCATAGTATCCTCCTTCATCGGGTCATCGGTGAGCCATGCAGAGATTAAATGGCTTCGTCCGACTTCAGCATTTAATATTTGCTCCTGATCTTCTCAATAGTCAGGCTGAAAATCAGTTCCAGATCGGGCAGGATTTCACGCGCCGTCTCAATATCGCCTCCCTTTGCCGCCGTTTCAATCCTCAAACAGGTTTCCCGGAGAGACGGTGCATAGATGTTGGCCGCCACGCCCTTCATTGTATGCGCCTGGCCTCGGATTGCCACAGCGTCGTTACCTTCTAATAGTGAGCGTAATGTTTCAAGTTCATCGGGCAACGACTCTATGGCGTCACCCAGTATGGATCGCATAAATTCACTGTCATTATCCATGGATTCCAACATATCCCCTTCATTAAACAGCTCCGGCTCCGGAGTGGCGCCCGTTTGTGCCGAAATTTCAACCGGCTGTACGGAGCTGTACTCCAGCCATTTTTCAATCAACTCCGCAAGGAGCTCCTTTTTAATAGGTTTGGACAAATAATCATTCATTCCGGATGAGAGACACTTTTGGCGGTCATCCTGAGTCGCATTTGCCGTCATCGCTATTATCGGGATCTTATTGTTAAACTGTTCCGGGCTTGCGTCACGGATTGCTGCCGTTGCCTCGAAACCGTTCATTACCGGCATCAGACAATCCATGAGTATCAGATCGTAATTTATCATTTCGAGGGCCCGAACAGCTTCCTGCCCATCGGCGGCGACATCTACCCGGTAGCCCAGTGATTTAAGCATATGCTGGGCAACTTTCTGGTTTATGATATTGTCCTCCACCAGAAGGATTCGCACCCCCTTACGTACAGATTCGGCAATGATATGCTTGGTTATTATCCCCTGTGGAGGATTGGATGACACGTAATCCCCAGATTCAATATCTCTCCCCACTATCAACTCAAGGCAATCATAGAGCTGATTCTGGCGCACCGGCTTGTGCAGGTATCCGGCAAAACCGATCTGTTCAAGAGTTGCCGCATCTCCCCGTTGACCGATGGATGTCAGCATTACCATTAAGGTTGAAGAGAGCAGAGGATCTGTTTTAATACAACGACCAAGTTCCATGCCATCCATACCCGGCATTTCCTGGTCAAGTATGGCAAGACGGAACGGGTCGCCGGACTGTACCGCTTCATGCAGCATCTCCAGTCCTTCTGTCGCGTCTACAGCAATCTCGAAACGACATCCCCACAACCGTAGCAGAGTTTTCATCAGGATACGGTTGGTTGCGTTGTCGTCAACGACCAGAATTCGTTCCTTGATCAATGAGCCTTTGCCCCGGAGCTGCAATGCCTTGAAAACATGAGCATTATAAGATGTCTGTGTCTGCGTTTCAAGACAGAGGCTGAACCAGAACCTGGATCCGACCCCCTCTTCACTCGTGACGCCTATTTCGCCATTCATCAATCCGACCAACTGCTTGCAGATGGCCAGACCAAGTCCGGTGCCGCCGAATCTGCGGGTAGTGCTGCCATCTGCCTGCGTGAAGGGATCGAAAATGGCGGATAAACGCGATTCGGGAATTCCAATGCCGGTGTCCTGTATTTCAAAGAGGATGGTAACGTTGTTTTCCTGCTTCGATGCAAGTGATGCACTGATAACAACTTCACCTTTTCGGGTGAATTTGATGGCGTTACCGACCAGGTTGGTGATGATTTGGCGAATCCTGCCCGGATCACCTCTCAAGTATGACGGTACAGCCGGGTCAATTTGACAGATGAGTTCAAGTCCAGCTTCCTCACTGCGCAGAGCCAGCAGCTCGGCGGTATCTTCCAGGGTTATCCTCACGTCAAAATCAAGGATTTCCAGTTCAAGCTTACCCGCTTCGATTTTTGAAAAATCGAGAATTTCGTTTATAATGGTCAACAGATTTTCGCCACTATTGTACGCAATGGTGGCATACTCCTTCTGCTCGGCAGTCAGATTGGTTTCAAGCAGCATACTGTTCATACCGATTACGCCATTCATAGGAGTGCGGATTTCATGGCTCATGGTGGCGAGAAACGAGCTTTTTGCCATATTGGCCGCTTCGGCCTGTTCCTTGGCGGTGACAAGCTCTTCCAAAACCTTCTTCATGGTTGTGATATCTTCTTTAACGGCAAGATAGTGGGTAATAATACCTTTGCTATCCCGGAGCGGCGATATGGCGGCATGTTCCCAGAACAATCGCCCATCTTTTGTTTTATTCAGCAACTCTCCTTCCCAAATATCACCCTTGGAGATCGTGTGCCACAACTGCTCATACACATCAGGTTTTACTTCACCCGATTTCAGTACCCGCGGATTTTTACCAATTACATCTGCACTGCTGTAGCCGGTGAGATGGGTAAACTTGGGATTCACAAATTCGATGTTTCCCGAAATATCGGTTAAACATATCGAAACCGGACACTGTTCAACGGCACGGGACAAGATGAAACGTTCATCTTCGAGCCGCTTTCGCTCGGTGATATCGGAAAAGGTTATTACCGCACCGGCAATCATGCCATTTACCAGCAGGGGTTTGGATGAGAGCGAAGAGGGGAAAAAACTGCCGTCCTTTTTGCAAAGGTAGAAGTCATCACTATGAAACGTAGCGTCATCGTGTATGGAGCGCTGTGAAAGGCAGAGCTTGATTTGTTCTTCCAGAATTTTGCATTTCAGGAGTAAAGTGATTTTGTTGCCGACCAGTTCCTCGATTTGATATCCCAGAATATGCGTTCCCGGCTTGTTTATGAAGGTACAGGTACCTTCCATATCCAGGCTGAATATCCCTTGATTTGTCGATTGAAGTAGCTGTTCAAGGCGTGCTTCACTCTTTTGCAGCTTCCTGTTTGCCTGGTCCGCGAGTTTTTTATTTCTGACCTGATTCATTACCCGGAGCTGCATTTCTTCACGGTTGAACGGTTTTGTGAGGAATTCACTTGCTCCCAGACTCAACGTGTGGGTTACTTCATGTGCACTGCTCGTCAGGGCGACCAGTGGTATGTGACGCCACTCTTCACTTTGCGTGACAAACTGGATCAAATCACGGCCATTCATGACCGGCATCTCCAGATCAACAAGAATTGCGTCGATATCAGGGTGCTGCTCCAACACCTGAATTGCCTCCAGGCCGTTGTAACATTTGAGGGTCTCGTAACCAATCTCCGACAGTATGAATCCGATCAATTCGGTATGCATTATGTCATCGTCTACGGCAAGTACGGTTACTTTGTCTGACATTACAATCTCCTGGGGAGTATCAAGGTACATTACGCGTATCAGATTTTAACCATTTGTCAACTATTGCTGCCAACTCCGTTTTTTTAACCGGCTTTGCCAGATAATCATCCATTCCGGATTCAAGGCACTTCTCCCGATCCCCATCCATGACATTAGCTGTTACCGCTATTATCGGCACGTTGTGGTTGATAACGCGTGAGGAGACATCCCTGATAACGGCAGTTGCCTCATAGCCATCCATTTCCGGCATCATACAATCCATCAGCACCAAATCATAATCAAATATTTCCAGTGCCCGCACCGCTTTCAGTCCATCCGTTGCTATATCAACCTGAAAGCCAAGGTTGTTGAGCAGGTGCATGGCTGTTTTCTGATTGATTACATTGTCTTCCGCCAGGAGAATCCGGGTTGGGACATCTGTTGTTTCTTCCGGTTTTCCGGCAACTTCCGCATGCAACGGTACGACTGCTTCAGCACCACACACTTCTGAATTCCCGCTACGTTCCAGTCGAGTCAGTTGCAGTCGAGCGGTAAACCAGAAGGTTGAACCTTTCCCTTCTTCGCTCGATACACCAATCTCTCCCCCCAGAAGCTCCGCAAGTTCCCTGGAAAGCGCCAACCCTAAACCGGTACCACCATAGCTGCGAGTTGCCGAACTATCCACCTGGGAAAAAGCGGAGAAAACATCATTCAGGCGAGACTCCGGTATACCAATGCCGGTATCCTGAACATCGAACCGTATCATTGTGAATCCATCTTCCACAGCCTGGCATGAGACAGATATGACAATAGTACCTTTCGTAGTAAATTTAAAAGCATTATCAACCAGATTGGCAATTATCTGCTGAACTTTACCGGCGTCACCTTTCAATTGGCCCGGGACAGAGGGGGCGATTTGACAGATCAGACCAAGCCCGGTTGCGGTGGCTCGGGGAATAAACGTACGTGTTGTTTCATGTATAATACTCGGGAGATTGAAGTCCTCGTTTTCAATATTCAGTTTGTTTACCCTGACCAGGGTAAAGTCCAGAATATCGCTGATTATCCTGAGCAGATTATTGCCACACTGGTTGACAACTTGCGCGAAATCACGCTGTTCATCGGTCAGCTCACTGTCAAGCAGCAGGTCGGTCATTCCCAATATCCCGTTTAACGGGGTACGCATCTCATGGCTCATTACTGCAAAAAATTCGTCTTTGGCACGGTTTGCTATTTCGGCTTTATCTTTGGCCTTGATAAGAGAGGATTCCAGTTCCCTGCGTTTATTGATGTTTTCCTTAACTCCGGCATAATGAGTTATGATTCCTTCGTCATCACGAATCGGTGAAACTTTAAGATGTTCGAAATTTATATCACCATCTTTACTTCTGTTTATGATATCCCCTTCCCATGTTTTCCCGCTTTTGATGGTTGACCAGAGCTCAAGGAATGTTTCCGGTGGAGTAAAGTTCGATTTAAGTATGCGCGGATTCCGGCCGACAGCTTCTTCAGCGGTATACCCACTCAATGTAACAAAATGGGGGTTGACAAATTCTATACGACCCTCCGTATCGGTAATAATCACACTTACCGGGCTTTGGTCGACGACACGGGAGAGCAGGCGCAGTCGTTTCTCGGCAGCTCTGCGCCAGGTAATGTCTTCATGTGATATGACCGCGTAGCTGACCCCATTAATGCTGAACTGGTTTGCCTTGCATATGAACCAGATATCTTTTTCCGGAGTATGACACGGATATTCCTTCATAAATTGCGGTGACGTGCCATCCAGCACGGAGTGGATCCCGGTGATAAATTCACTGACTGACGGGTCCTGCTCTGCAGCAGTTGACTGGCAGGCCAGGAAATAATTTGAACCTATGCTGCTGAACTCTTTTACTGCATTATTCTCATTGCCGAACGTTTCCCAGGCGCGATTTGTAGTAACGATGGTTCCCTGGGTGTTTATTACGCAGATATGCGCCCTGATACCGTCCAGAGTTGATTTGTAAAACACCTCCTGTTCTGTCAGACTCTCTTCAGCTTTTTTTAAATCGGTGACGTCGGTTACGAGCACAAAGAATCCATTGATATTATCACCATCGATATCGGGAATATATTGTGTCCAGGTATAACCGGCGCTGCCATCCGGCTTAATCAGAGTACGTTCGAAATGTTGTCGTTCACCTCGCATGACCGCCGCAATGTAAGGTGCGTTTTTACCTAACAACTCGTCACCCAAAAGATCGCGGATGTTGATCCCCTTCATCTGTTCAGGACTTTTGCCAAACCATTCCTGATAGGCGCGATTGGCAAACCCGCAGCGAAGATCCCTATCCCAGTACCCGACCATTCCGGGGAGAACATCAATCAACTTTCTCACATACTGTTCACTTGCTTTAAGTGAAGCCGAGAGTTGCTTCTGATCAGTAATGTCGACGCATGAACCAACGTATCCGGTGAAAGTCCCATTGGCGAAGGTTGGCACTCCGTTGTCGAGTATCCAGCGATAGCTGCCGTCATTTCTTTGCAGGCGATACTCCATTGTAAAGCTCTGGCGATTATCAAAACAGGTTACATAGGTTTCGAAACAGCTATCCAGATCATCGGGGTGAACTCCTTCTGCCCACCCATTACCCTGTTCCTGCTCCATGGTTCGACCGGTAAAGCTGAGCCAGACGTCATTGAACCAGTAGCAGAGCTTGTCAAGCCCTGCCAGCCAGATCAGGACCGGCGCAGAATTTGCCAGAGAGCGGAAGCGTTCTTCATTCTCCTGAAGCGCACCCTCCACTCTGACACGATCCGTAATATCAGGTGAAATAGCCGATGCTCCGATGATTGTGCCCCTATTATCATAAACCGTATTGTTGTCAGTATGCATAGACCTGCCTGTTTAGCCCCTGTACTGTTCACGTAATGAGGGTGATCCGGATTATGATAAGAATTCGCATCGTTTCATGCGGTGCCGAGAGAGAATAAGATAACCAAAAAAGGTTCCCTGCAATTGCCGGAAACCTTTATTTTATTGTGGAGGCGCCGTATACTGACCGGCCGGAACCATTATCCGTTAAATATCAGCTTATTAAAGCTGCACAACGAAAGCGCTGATTTTGTTCGACTGCAGTTCACGGTAAACCACCAGCCGTGACGAGGCTCCTACGCTGTAGCGCTGGATCAGAAAGCCTTCTTTCGTCTCGCTGGAAGTGCGCTTGTAATCGCTACTACCCGCCACCTCATGCAGAGCATCCCGCATAAAAGATTCCACTATCACGTGACCCTTGGCAGCGAGAACCTGAACCGCCTTGAGTCGCCCGGCTTCACGATAGATGCGAATGTCATACTTTGCGTCCACATACCGTTCCCAAGCCGCATTCCCGACTGAAAATCTGCTGTCGCGGCCACTGACCGTAACGAACGACGGTACGGTCAAATCCGATTTGGGGACGTCCGTCATCGTTTTCTTGTTCGCCGGAGCAGGCGCCACAGGCGGCTTCACCGCAACCGGCTTCTCTGTGCGCGGCTTTGCCGGCGTGGTTGATACGGAGGACGCTGTTTTTTTCGATTGATCCGCAGGCAACGACAATTTCTGCTTCATTTTGAACAGATACCATCCACCGGTAACAGCACTCGCCATTACGAGAGCCGTAAGCAAAAAGCCGGCAAGCCGCAGGCGGGATAAGGAGGGAGGATCGGAAGATTTGCCGCCTGTCCGGAACGGAGAATCGGCCGGATGGGGCATCGCTTCCGTATTCCTGTCCACCATCGTAGCAACGGACTCGTTAACTGTTCCTGTGGGCATGGCATGAAGATCATCAATGATCTTGGCCAAAAGTTCCTGTTCCTGTTTCAACTTACTCTCAACATGACTCCGCTCGGCACGTTCAGCCTGCAAATATTCGTTGAGAACTTCAACCTGTTTGTTGAGCGCTTCGCAGGCTATTGTGACCTGGCCCAGATTCTCTTCGGCATCTTTCCTGGCGTCCCGCTCTACCTGCACCTGTTCGTTGGCAATCGCCAGTTCCCGAGTCCGTACGATAATGGTTTGTTCCAGACTGCTTTCCTGATGTTCCCAGTCGTCACGTTCAACCTGCAGCTGCTCCTTGAGTGCTTCGGCGTCGATTCCGGCCTGGCGCAACGCCTCTTCGGCTTTGCTCCGTCCGTCCGTTTCAATCTGCAGCTGCTCCTTGAGTGCTTCGGCATCGATTCCGGCCTGGCGCAACGCCTCTTCGGCTCTGCTCCGTCCGTCCGCTTCAACCTGCAGTTGCTCGTTAAGCGCTTCGGCGTCGATTGCGGCCTGACGCAACGCCTCTTCGGCCTTGCTCCGCCCGTCCGCTTCAACCTGCAGCTGCTCCTTGAGCGCTTCGGCGTCGATTGCGGCCTGACGCAACGCCTCTTCGGCCTTGCTCCGTCCGTCCGCTTCAACCTGCAGTTGCTCGTTAAGCGCTTCGGCATCGATTCCGGCCTGACGCAACGCCTCTTCGGCTTTGCTCCGTCCGTCCGCTTCAACCTGCAGTTGCTCGTTAAGCGCTTCGGCATCGATTCCGGCCTGACCTAACGCCTCTTCGGCTTTGCTCCGTCCGTCCGTTTCAATCTGCAGCTGCTCCTTGAGCGCTTCGGCGTCGATTGCGGCCTGACCTAATGCCTCTTCGGCTTTGCTCCGTCCGTCCGTTTCAATCTGCAGCTGCTCGTTAAGACCGTCCAGTTCCACCATTTTCTCTGTAATTGTCTGTTCCAGGCTTTCGATTTTACGGAAACAATCTTCCAGTTGTTCACGGTTAGCGCTGTCAAGTTCGGCAATATTCTGCGGAGCCATGACAGGAACGTCCACGTTGGCCGTCGACGCATCAACTTCAGGAGAAAGCGTCTCCGAACCTTCAACAACTGCAACTTCGTTCTCATCCGGATTGTTCAGCCACTTCTCAATAACTTTAGCCAGTTTTGCCTTTTTTACCGGTTTTGACAGATAGTCGCTCATCCCGGCCTCAAGGCATTTTTCCCGGTCTCCAGGCTTCGAGTTGGAGGTCAGGGCGATAATCGGTACGGCATGATTGAGAACAGCGGACTGCCGGTCGCGGATGATGACCGTCGCTTCAATTCCGTCCATCCTCGGCATGTTCCAGTCCATCAGCACCATGTCGTAGTTTTTCAGCTCAAGGGCAGCGACCGCTTTCTGGCCATTGGGGACAATATCTACGTTGCAACCCAGATTATTCAACATCGAAAGCGCAACTCTCTGGTTGATGAGGTTATCTTCGACCAGAAGGACATTTTTCGTGGGTATACCAACATCAGGAACCGGCGGAGTCGTCGCATCCGGCTCGGTAACGTCAACTACTTCCTGATCACTCTCCACAGCGGCGGCACAACTCGTATCCGGATCATTCAGCCACTTTTTGATAACCTCAGCCAGATACGCCTTATTTACCGGTTTTGCCAGATAGTCATTCATCCCGGCATCAAGGCACTTTTCCCGGTCCCCGGGCTTCGTGTTGGAGGTCAAGGCGATAATCGGCACGGCGTGATTGAGAACATTGGATTCATCGCCACGAATCCTGGCAGTCGCTTCCAGGCCGTCCATCCTCGGCATCATCCAGTCCATCAGTACCATATCATAGTTTATCAACTCAAGCGCAGTAACCGCTTGCTGACCATCGGGAACAATGTCCACCACACAACCCAGGTTGCTCAACATGGTAAGCGCAACCCTCTGGACGATAAGGTTATCTTCGACAAGAAGAATACGTGACTTCCGGATGCCGGGAACATCCGGATCGGAGAGTGGCTTACCGTCAGGTGTGACGGCGGCAATATCTGCTTCCACCGGGACAGCGGCGGATTCCACGGGAATCCGTGGAGAAGGAGGAAGGCCCGGCTTTCCACTGATAATATTTTTTACATTACTGCTGATCTCTGCAATCAGTGTCTCATCGGACTGGTCCAGATTTACAATGTAGTCAAAGATCCCTTCAACCGGACTGATTCCGGTAGAACCTTCTTGTATCATGATAACAGCGGGAGCATCATTTCCGAGCATCTGCCGGATATGCCGGGTGGCAGGTCCACTGGCAACACCCGCTATCAGGTCCTGGATGATGATTGTGGCAGGTCTATTGTCGAAAACTTCATTCAGCCCGTGTTCAAAATCAGCCACAAGGGTGATCTTGCTCTTGACCAACGGCTGAATGAAATTTTGAATCAGTTTTGCTTTGGGATTATTTGATACGATAAGGAGGCTGAGCATGTCGACCCTTTGAGTCGTCTTCGTCTCGTGCATCATGACATTAGTTTCCGGGGTGGAAATCCCGCAGGCCGGTACGAGTTCACCCCGGAAAAGCGTTTACGGCAGCGTCCAGATAACCGGCTGTTTCATTTTAATCCAGTATCCCATTCCGGGTTCCAACACACCCAGACTGTTTACAACTTCAGTGGGGGCGTAGGAGAGCCACTGGCCGTTGTTCCATCCCCAGATACTTACTATTGAAGCGGCTATTGAACGTATGGCATGACTCACCAGATGTGAGGCATCGCCTGGGTAGCCGACGAGATTCCAGCCGGCAGCAAGTGGTATCTGTCGGATCGTGCCGCATGCATCCCTGGACGTCACAGCCGCCCGCTTTCCCACGCCGTTCAAGGCAAAAGAAACCGTGGGAGCAGACGGGTCGTCACTTTTCATGCTCCACTGCACCTTAAGCAACGCTTCCAGATCGATCAAAGCAGCTTTGCCCTCTCCTGCCTTCAATTGTTCCAGGACAAAAGAGTTTACTCTCCCGAGCAGTTCCTGATAAAGAGGCGCCTCAGGATACGCTAAAAAAGTTTGCAGGGAGTTTACGAATTCTATTTCAGCAAACTTCGCTTTTGCGGACAGGTCATGTTCACGCTGCTGCTGCATGGCCTCAGCACGCAGTTCAGCCGCGGACTGGTAATTGTGAGGCCGTGGATACAACCCGCCGGTTATCATGAGACGGTCGTAAAACCAGCTGACAATGTCTTTCTTTACCGTTTCACGACGCTTGTTTGTTTCAAGATCAAAACGAGCCCATTCAAGTTGCTGGCTCATCTGCTCCGGCTCCACGCTGAAAATTGAACACCACTTTTGGGCTTGTGACTCTTCAAGACCTTCCTCTTCCCAATAAGCGCCAACCGCTCCGTCCAGAACCGGAGGAGTAGGAATAACCGTTTTTTTGACTTCCATTAAACTCTTGTTGAAGACGAGTGGTCGTCCGGCATGCGGCATTCGGGACAAAAGTGTGGAATGTTCCTCCGGGATTCCTGCTTCAACGCTTGCCCCCGCTGCGTAGAGAGCACAGAGGTATTTATTCATTTTGTACGTAAAACCGTTAGTCGCGTAACCATCCATTCTTTTTTTATCTAATAAGTACAAATACCCTTCTGCAACCAGAACAAGTAACGCTTCTCTCACAACCGTACGTTCAATATCCAACTCATTTTCAATAATATCTACGTTCGTGAGACCGCCGGCAACCCGGTACAGAAACATCAACACTCGCCCTTGATCCACGGTAAGAGACCCATGCACCTGAGCTTTTGGCTGGGCTGACGGTTGAACTGCCGGCTGAACCTCTGGCGTAATCTCGGGTTGTTCCTGCAATGTGGTCGGTTGTTGTGCGATGGGCATGGATTCACTCTGTGGGGATGGGACGTCTTTAGCAACAGCAGGAGTCACAAGAGCAGCGGGGTACGGGCGCGCAACTCTCGCCGGGGTGACAACCGGAGTCTTTACAATCTGCTTGGCATTTCGCGAAAAAAAGTCATTAATCAAAAAATCATCGTCGTCGTTAGTAGATTCCACAAGAGCCGCAGGGACAGGCGGTTCGACTGTAACCGGAACAACAACCGGCTCTTCAATCGCAACAGGTTCTTCAATCGCAACAGGTTCTTCAATCGCGACAGGCTCTTCGATCGCAGCAGGTTCTTCAATCACAACTGGCTCTTCAATCACAACTGGTTCTTCAATCACAACTGGTTCTTCAATCACAACTGGTTCTTCAATCACAACTGGTTCTTCAATCACAACTGGTTCT
>Ga0073936_10003817_pt1 | contig 21279 bp, 18 predicted proteins | sample AliMusrvi5mmetaG_FD_87041 | JGI IMG/M metagenome (GOLD analysis project Ga0073936, IMG submission 87041) | Freshwater lake bacterial and archeal communities from Alinen Mustajarvi, Finland, to study Microbial Dark Matter (Phase II) - Alinen... | ecosystem: Environmental > Aquatic > Freshwater >... | reverse complement strand
TAGCACTTGTTTTGGAGTTAGAGGTTCCGGGCAGAATGCCCGGACCACCTGTGGCGCGGGCATTCTGCCCGCCGCCTTCTTCCTGCCCGGTTTCTGAGATGCCTAATTGAACAGTATTGGGCGTCCCGCCGGTCGTTAGGGGGGCGCGGACTTTGGAAAAAAGTCCGCCGAAAGCCCACCCCATCGAGTGCCGGAGCGCAAGACCGGGATTCTTGCGAATCGGCGCACAACGCTACCGCTCTGCCGCTGGCTCAATGCGTTGGCCAGGTGCAGGTTGGTTCCCGCCAGTCGGCGGCAGCGACTCGTCCGAGGTTGGTCCGGGCAGCGAATGCTTCCGTGCTTCTGTTTGCTGGCGAATCCAAGACACATACTTTCCAAGATCATGATTGATGGGATACGGCTTTGCAACCGATGCTTGATTGCTTGGGTGGGTTTGGGAAATGAGGGTGGGGTTTCGGAGACAGGGTGTTCCGGGTCCGGTGAACCAACAATGAATGATGATCAAGGATGGTTGAAGTCTCATGATTACGAAAGACTGTATTTTTCCCATCCATTTTCAGATTGCCACCCGACCGTTGGGATTTAGGATGCGGCATGGCCACACCGCTGATGGACTTGTCATGGTCAGAAGGACTTCCCTCGCACATCAGGCTCGCCTTGGAGAACCTGATAGCCGCCGCACAGAAATCGTTCGGGACCGACCTGCGGTGTGGCAGTTGATCCAACATGACCGGTGCAAATCCATTCATCGACCGTAGCCAGCACCTCATCCTGTGCGGGCTGGGCCATGTGGGTGAACGGGTGTTTGCGTTGCTCGCCGCCCTGGGTGAAACGATCATCGCCATCAATAACGAAACTCCCCTGTTCTGGCAGGAAATGGACGCCAACCCCGCCGCCACCCTGATTCTCGGCGACGCGCGTAACGAACGGATCCTGCGCCAGGCTGGTGTCGCCTCGGCCCGCGCCATCCTCATCGTGACCGGCGATGACATGACCAACGTCTCCATTGCCGTCGATGCCCGCAAACTCAATCCGGATATCCGGATTATCATCCGTTTGTTTGATCAGGATTTGGCCGAACATCTGGAGTCGGCGCTGGGCATCGACAAGGTCTTTTCCACCTCGGCGCTGGCGACGCCGGGCTTTGTGGCGGCAGCCATCGGCGACACCACCCATGGATCGTTCGAAACCGGCGATTCAATCCAAAGCATCGAGAGTGGGGCATGGGAACCGGATGGCGGTACGGCGGTAGAGACAGCCGCGCAGTGGCAAGTGCGAACCGGGTTGGCATTGGCAGCTTGCAAGCGGGGGGCTGATTGGCGAACCGATTGGGTGCCGGACATGGCCTTGCAGGCGGGCGATCAGCTGCTGTATTTGCGCCAAGGCGGGAAACCCGCCGCACGGGTGATCCCCAACCGGTCCGCCGTACGACCGGCTTTCTGGTCGGGATTGAAACAATGGTGGCGGGACATTCCGGGAGCACTGCGGGCCTTGCTGCTGGTGTTGTTGGCAATCGTCGCCTTCAGCGTCCTGCTCTTCCGGCAAACCCTCGGGCTGTCATTTGTGGAGGCCATCTATTTTGTCGTGACGATCATCACCACGGTGGGATTCGGTGACTACAATTTCATGCAGGCCTCGCCGGCCCTCAAATTGTATGGCGCGTTCCTGATGATCTGTGGTGCCGCGATTCTGGCCACCCTGTTCAGCATCATCACGGATTTGATCCTGAATTTCCGCTTGCAGGACCTCGTGACGCGGGGCAGCTCCAACCTGCGCGGACACATCGTCGTGGCAGGGCTCGGTAGCGTCGGCTTCCGCGTCGTGCAAGAACTCGTGCGCCGCGGCGAAACCGTGATCGCCATCGAACGCGAAACCCACTGCCGGTTCCTGGAACCGGCCCGCGCGTGGGGACCCGTGATCGTCGGCAACGCGCGCCTGCCCGAAACCTTGCGCCATGCCGGCGTGGCCGGTGCCAAGGCCGTGCTGGCGGTCACCGACGACGATGTCGTCAATCTCGGCATCGGGTTGGCCGCCCGCAAGGCCAACCCCGACAGCCGGGTCGTGCTGCGCTTGTTCGACGCCAAGCTGGCGGAAAAGCTGCCTGCCAGTCTGGGCGTGCGGGCGGCCTTGAGTGTTTCCGGAGTGTCGGCACCCGTGCTGGTGGCTGCGGCATTGAGCGCCGACCACCTCCACGGCATGCAACTCGGTGATCATTTCCTCGTGTTCTTCATGGCCAGGCACCCGCAGGCCGGCCAGCCAGCCGCTCCGGCAGAACCCCGCATGATCTTGTGCGGACGCCGCCCGGGCGCGCTGTCGTTCGAACCACTGCCACCCGGCCATCCTCTATCGGAAATGGAGGAGTGGATCGGCGTCCGCTGGTACCCACTGCATCACCCGCACGACACGCCATGTTGACCTTGCATGGCGGCAACCGCGATCAGGTCATCCCCTTGGGGGAACGTCTGCGCGGGCTGACCTCACGGCTCGTGTTCAACCGGCTATCGCAAGTCGGTGAAGCCACCGGCATGGCCGTGGTGCACGGGCACGGCGGCAAGGTTTTCGAGGACCGGGACCCCCAATGTTTTGTGGAGTGAATGGAATCCGCCGCCACTTGCTACTCGCCGATCAACACTTCCACGCCGCGGCCTTGCAGGGCCTCGACGAATTCCGGATCGGCGGCCTTGTCGGTGATGAGGCAACTCAGTTCCGCCACCCCGGCGAAGAAGAACGAAGCTTTCTGGCCGAGTTTCGAGCTATCCGCCAGAAACACCACATCCTCCGCGCCGGCGATGACCCGCTCTTTGAATGACGCCTGCCGCGAATTGCTCTCGCTCACACCCCGTTCGAGATGCAGCCCGCTGCCGGAGAGGAACATCCGGTGGATGTTATACCGTTGCAGGGATTTTTCAGCCGTGAGTCCGACGAACGACCGCGACTTGGGATCCAACACGCCGCCGGTGCAGATCAGGTCAAGATGCGGCCGATCCGATAAGGCGGTGACCACGTTCAGCGCGTTGGTTAGAATCGTCAGCGGCACATCCGGCAAAAACTCGGTCAGCGTGAGAACCGTCGAACTCGCATCCAGGAAAAGGGTCTCGTTCGCCTGGATCCGGCCCGCCGCGAGCCGGGCGATCGCCTGTTTTTGTTCGCGCCGGACCGCCTGCCGCTGATTGAAGGATAGGTCCTCGCGGATTTTCTCCGGGCGGCTGGCCCCGCCATGGATGCGGATCAATTCCCCCCGTTTTTCAAGCACCTCGAAGTCTTTGCGCACCGTTTCATCCGTCACCCCCAACAGCGCGGCGGTGTCGGTAGTCCGCAGCGACCCCGCCCCGTTCAGAAGATCCAATATCCGGCGCTGACGGTCAATGGCAAGCATGTTTCGTGGTTTTTCTGGTTTTTTTTGGGAATTTCTGCGTTTTCCCTTGACGGGTCAAGAAAATTCCGTGAAACTCGCGGCAGTGATGGCTGCGCCGACTTTCCAATCCACTTCCAGAGCCGTGGTAGAACAACTCGTTCGCGAGCAGGTTTACAAGCGTTTGGGTGTCGTGCGGCCTACTGCGGCCAAGGCACCCAACGCGTTGCTGGTGAACATTTCGGCGCGTCATTGTCACCTCACGCAAGCGGCGGTGGAGGCCTTGTTCGGACCCGGCCACCAGCTCACCCCGATGAAGTGGCTCTATCAGGAAGGCCAATACGGTGCCAAGGAATCCGTCACCCTGATCGGTCCGCGCAGCCGGGTGATCTCCAACCTCCGGATCCTCGGCCCCTGCCGCACCCTCAACCAGGTTGAACTCTCCTACACCGACGCCATTGCGCTGGGCTTTGACATTCCGATCCGCATGTCCGGTGACATCGCCGGCACGCCCGGTTGCATGTTGATGGGACCCCACGGCTATTTCCAACTCGATCAGGGAGTCATCCGCGCCCAACCTCATGTCCACATGCACCCGGAGGACGCCGCCTTCTATCAGGTGAAACACCTCGATACCATGAAACTCAAGGTCCACGGCCCACTCGGCATGACCTTTGACAAACTCGTCGTGCGGGTCGATCCGTCGTTCAAACTGGAAGTCCATATTGATACCGACGAAGGCAATGCCTGCGGCCTCAAACCCGACACCTTCTGCGAATTAAGCACTAAATCTTAAGTATTAAATTCTAAACAATAGTCACCGCTATCCAATCTCCACTCGCGTCTCTCCAATCCGAAATCTCCAATCTCCAATCTCCAATCCACAATCTCCAATCCACAATCCCACACCACCATGAGTACCGCACTCGGCATGATCGAAACCAAAGGCTACGTCGGCAGCGTCGAAGCCACCGACGCGATGGCCAAAGCCGCCAACGTCCAACTTGTCAGTCAAACCCAAATCGGCGGCGGCTTCATCACCGTCATCGTCAAAGGCGATGTCGGCAGCGTCAAAGCCGCAGTTGATGCCGGTGCCGACGCGGCCGGCCGGGTCGGCGAGTTGATCGCCTCCCACGTCATCGCCCGTCCGCATCCCGAACTCCTCAGCCAGTTCGGACTCGCCTGATCCGCCACCGGCGGGGTTATTCGTTATAGGTTGAAGGTTATTGGGTGATTCCTGGCCCGCTACTGAAACGACGCTCCCGCATCCTCCACTCATAACAAATAACCAATAACTTCTAACCACACCTACCATGGCCAAACAAGCAATCGGCATTATTGAAACCAAGGGCCTCATCTCCCTCATTGAAGCATCGGACGCCGCCCTCAAAGCCGCCGACATCAAAATGTCCGGCTGGGAGAAAATAGGCTCCGGTCTCGTCACCGGATTCTTCACCGGCGACGTGGCCGCCGTCAAGGCGGGCCTCGACGCCGCCGCCTCGGCTGCCTCCAACCTCGGCACCGTCACCTCCGTCCAAGTCATCCCCCGCCCCCATGACGACCTGTCGAAACTGGGGCCGTGGATCGGGTGAGGTAAAGCCAAAAACAGGTTAGGTATTAACAGCAAAAGACAGAAGACAGAAGATCGCTGCGCTCCCAGACAGAAGACAAGATATGCATATTCTCTTTCTCTTTTCTTCTGTCTTCTGTCTCAAAGTCTTCTGTCTCATCCGATTACTGATTACTGATTACTGATTACTGATTACCGACCGCACCCCGCCACCCATGCTCATCCTCGTTGCCAATCTTGGCTCCACCTCGTTCAAATACCGGCTTTTCCGCATGGAAGAAACCGGCGGTGAGGTGATTGCCAAAGGTGGATACGAGCGGGTGACCGATCACGCCGTGGTGATTGATGATGCCCTCGCAACATTGCAACGCGATGGCATCATCCGCAGCACGGATGACATCGGTGCCGTAGGCTTCAAGACGGTTCTGGGCAAGGGCCTCAGCGGTTGTGTGATCGCCGATCAGCAGGCAATCGATGCGCTCGAAGGATTCGCAGCGGTTGCCCCGGCGCACAATCCGGCCTATGCCGCCGGTATCCGCCAGTTTGGGAAATCGTTGCCGAAGGCCCGCTTGGTGGCCTTGTTCGAGACGGCGTTCTATCAATGGACCAGCGAGGCCTCCGCCACTTATGCCGTTCCCGCAAGTTGGCGCGACATCGGGATCCGGCGCTACGGTTTCCATGGCGCGAGCCACAAGTTCATTGCCGAGCGATCCGCCGGGTTATGTGGTCGCGAGGACGTGGCGCGCATTGCCCGCCGCCTCTATCAGGATGGTCCGCAAGCGGTGGCGGGCGCACCGTTTCGGGTGGTATCCTGTCATCTCGGCGGTTCCAGCTCAGTCACCGGCATCCGCAACGGCGTGGCCATCGGCACCAGCATGGGCTTCTCGCCACAGAGCGGATTGCCCCAGAACAACCGCGTCGGCGATCTGGATTCCGGCGCCATTCCTTATGCCATGCGCACCCTCGGCATTACTTTGGACGAAGCCGAACGCCAACTCACCAAGGAGTCCGGACTGTTAGGGGTATCCGGAATTTCCAACGACATGCGTGATATCTATGCCGCCGCGGATGCCGGCAACCCGGCTGCCCGGCTCGCGCTTGATTCACTGATCCACTCGATCCGCCATTGGACCGGGGCGTTTCATTTCGAGTTGGGCGGTCTCGATGCCTTGGTCTTCACTGCCGGCATCGGTGAAAACGGGCCGATCATCCGCGCCGCCACCTGTGCTCAACTCGAACCCTTCGGCATCTGTCTCGACGCGGACAAGAATGCCGCCTGTGATGGCACCGAGTGTGATATTTCCACCTCCGGCTCGGCCGTTAGAATCCTTGTCATTCCCGCCAACGAAGAACTCGTGCTCGCCCGCGAGGTGTTCCGCAAACTTTCCTGATTCCTTTCATCTCTCAGAATTCATCAAACCTCACACCACCACACACCATCATGGCCAAACAAGCAGTAGGACTCCTGGAAACCCGCGGCCTCGCCTGCCTCGTCGTAGGCGTTGACGCGATGCTCAAATCCGCAAACGTCGAACTTGTCGGACCAATGAAACAAATCGGCAACGCCCTGTGCAATGCCGTGGTCACCGGCGATGTCGCCGCAGTCAAGGCCGCCATCGATGCCGGCGCCGCCGCCGCCGGGAATATCGGCGAAGTCGTCAGCGCCCATGTCATCGCCCGTCCGGACGAAGCCATCGAGGGCGTGTTGCCCAAGGAAACAGTCCGCGCGGCGCGCAAGTGACCCGGGCATGAGGTGTTGGGCAGAGGTGCCGGCTTCCGGCGCGTCCAGCCCGGCACCTGTCATGCAGCCACCGGCAACCCCATCCCACCATGTATCTAGCAGAAGTTATCGGACAGGTCGTCTCCACCAAGAAGGACGAACTGATGCTCGGCAGAACTCTGCTTCTGTTGCGGCCCAAGCTCGTTGACGACAAGGATCCCCTGAAATTCAAGGATGGCCAGAACACCATCGTCGCTATTGATACCGTGGGTGCCGGCGAAGGTGAGCTGGTCCTCTTCTGCCAAGGCAGTTCCGCCCGCAATGCCAAAGGTTTGAAAAATATCCCGGTGGATGCCGCAATCGTGGCCATCATCGACCGTGTCGAAGTACACGGCAAAACCATCTACAAAGAATGAATACTCTCGATCCCGAAACGCTCCGCGCCGTCGTCGAATCCGTCGTCGCCCGCTTGGCGGCGGCCGGTGCTCAGGCACTGGCCCCGGCCCCGGCCCCGGCACCACCCGCCGCCGCAGTTTCTGTCAGCCATTCCTCATCTGACAAATCCGGTGTGTTCACCTGTGTGAACCGTGCGGCGGATGCCGCGCATGACGCCCACCTCCAGCTCAAGCAACAGGGAGTCGCCGGGCGCGCCAAGGTGATCGAGATCGTCAAACACCTGGCGGTTTCCAATGCCGATGCGTGGGGCCGTTATGAGATGGAGGAAACCAAGATCGGCCGGGTGGATCACAAGATTGCGAAACTGCTGATCACCAAGAACGTGCCCGGCACCGAGTGGCTGCAACCGTATGCGATGAGCGGCGATGGCGGCATCACGTTGGAGGAATACGCGCCCTTCGGTGTGATCGGCGCGATTCTGCCGGTGACCCATTCCGTTCCCACTCTAACAGGAAATGTGATCAACATGGTGGCGGCCGGCAATTCGGTCGTCTTCAACCCGCATCCGGGAGGTGCCCGCAGCGCGGCCATGGCCGTGCGTGCCTACAACGAGGCGATCTATCGGGAGATCGGCATCGCCAACCTGATCACCACCATCGAGCAACCGTCGCTGGAGTCGTTTGATTTGTTATGCAAGAACCCGGTGGTCGCGCTGCTGGCCATCACTGGCGGCCCGGCGGTGGTCGGCGCGGCGATGAAATCCGGCAAGCGCGCGATCTGCGCCGGCCCGGGCAATCCGGTAGTGGTGGTGGATGAATCCGCCGATTTGGCCAAGGCCGCGCGGCAGATCATCGAAGGTGCCGCATTTGACAACAATCTGTTGTGCATCGGTGAAAAGGCGGTGTTCGTGCTGGCTTCCGTGTTCCACCGCTTCTGTGAGGAGTTGCAGAACGCCGGGGCCGCGCGCCTCAACGCCCAACAACTCGAAAAACTCACCGCCGCGGCTTTCACCTATCAACCGACCGATGGCGGATGTTCGCATCCGGTGCTCAACCGTGCGCTGGTCGGTGCCGACCCCGGCAAACTCGCCGAATACGCGGGGTTGACGGTTCCGCATGGCACGCAGTTGTTATTCGCCGAGACCGATGCCGATCATGCCTTCGTGCAGGAAGAACAAATGATGCCGATGTTGCCGATTGTCTCGGTGCCGGACTTCGTCACCGCGGTGCGCGAAGCCAAGCGGGCCGAACACAACTACCGCCATTCCGCGATCATCCATACCAAGGACGTGGACCACATGACCTACATGGCCAAGGCCATGGACACCACCATCTTCGTCAAGAATGGACCGTCCGTAGCAGGTCTCGGCCTCGGCGGCGAAGGCTATCTTTCCTATTCCATCGCCACCACCACTGGCGAAGGCATCACCACCCCGAAAACATTCACCCGCGTCCGCCGCTGCGTCCTGGTCGAAAATCTCCGAATTATCTGAGATTCAAGACTTGAAGACACAAGACGCAAGATAAGAATCAGCACCTCATTTCTCCTTTATGAAAACATCACTTCACAGGAGTTCTACTTTCTCTGTCTCTGTGTTCTTCTCTTGCGTCTTGCAGTCTTGGGTCTTGCGTCTCTCCATCCCGTTTGGAATTTAATACTTAAGATTTAGTGCTTCTCCACCCATGATTCCCGCCCAGGTAGTCGGCCGTGCCGTCAGCAGTCATTGTCATCCCTCGCTCAAGGGATGCACAATGATGGTCTGCCAGCCGCTGGGTGCCGGCGGCAAGCCGGAGGGAGCGCCGATCATCGCGATCGATTTGTTCGGAGCCGGGCTGCACGCCAAGGTCTTTGTTTCCACCGACGGTCTGGGTGCCCGCCATCTCGTCCACGACGAGCATTCGCCCATCCGCAATTTCATCCAGGGAATCGTCGATTGATGAAGACACAAGACTGCAAGACCCAAGACGCAAGAGAAGAGCGCCTGCGCCGCATCCGTTCTTCATCTGATCTTGCGTCTTCAAGTCTTGTGTCTTGCGTCTCAATTCTTCCTAATAACTTCTAACCAAGAACTGATAGCTTTCCACCATGCGCGTTGCCCAAGTCATCGGCCGGGTCACCCTGAGCCTGCAAGATCCCTCCTTCAAGGGCGGACGGTGGCTGATGGTCAATCCGCTGGATGCCGTGCAATTCAACGGTGCGTGTCACAAAGCACCGCCGCTGTCCGCGCAACAATCGCTCGTCGCCTACGACAACATCGGTGCCGGAGAGGGCGATATCGTGGGCATCGTGGAAGGTGCCGAGGCCACCGCGCCCTTTGATTTCCCAATTCCGATAGACGCCATCACCGTTGCCATTTTCGATTCCATAACTTATCAACCACCAGACGCCTGAAACACCCCAACCTAACACATTCCCATGAGCAAGAAAGTTTTCACCGCCGCCGACATTGAAGCATTTCTCCGGAGCGGCAAGTCCGCCGCCGACCTGCCGCAGGACGTGCTTCTGACACCCTCCGCCAAGGATGCGCTGCGCGACGGACTTGGTCCGGCGCGTGCCGGTGCGTCGCCAGCCGCCGGTGGCTCCGTGGTGGCCGGTACGCCGATCCTTCCCGATTACGAATACCACTGGACCCCCGGCAAGGACCCGAAGACACCGGCGGAAATCCAGGCGTTTTTCGATTCGCCGCCGATTGTCGCGATCAAGCACCGCATGGTGGACATCGGTCGGCGCATGTGGGAGCGCAATTACACCGATGGCAACGGCGGCAATCTGACCATCCGGGTCGGTGACAACCTTGTGTTATGCACGCCCACGCTGGTTTCCAAGGGCTTCATGACCATGGAACAAATGTGTCTGGTGGATATGGATGGCAAACAGGTGGCCGGCAAATACAAGCGCACTTCCGAGTGCATGACCCACCTTGCCATCATGAAACGCCAACCGAAGTGCAAGGCTTGTTGTCACGCGCATCCGCCGCACGGCACCGCGTTCGCCGTGGCCGGCGTGCGTCCTCCCACCTGCATGGTGCCCGAAGCGGACGTGTTTCTCGGCGAGATCGGTCTGGCCGAATACGGCACGCCCGGAACCCCCCATGTGGCGGATAACGTCGGCGTCATCGGCGTCGATCACATGGCCGTGCTCATGATCAACCACGGGGTCATCACCTGGGGCAAGGACGTCGAGGACGCCTACTGGAAAATGGAAAACGTCGAGGCCTTGTGCAAGGTCGTGTGGGTTGCCTCGCAACTCAACCAGGGCAAGCTGATGACCATGACCGGCAGCCAGGAAAAGGAACTCATCGCGGTGCGCAAATCGCTCGGCATGGATGACAAGCGCGCCAACCTCACCGAGTGCCAGTTATGTGATAACTCGGAGTTCCAACCCGGCACCGTCTGCCGCGTCCCCGAAGCCCACGCCAAACTCGATCCCGAGACCGAGAAGATCGTCCAGGCGCTCACCGATCAGATCCTCGCGTCGCTCAAGAAATAGCCGCAACGTGGCTGGAGAGAGGGGGTTGGAAAAACATGGGCTGCCTGACCCAGGGTAGCTCGTTCCTCGCAACCCTTGGCTGCGGGACGCAATCCCGTTGGGATTGATAGAAATCCGCCCACGGACACACGCCCTTATTTCCAGGCGGGTTGTCCCCGCGAACCCTCACTGATTGGACTTGTCGAAAGCCGCGTCGAAAGCGACGGCGCTGCCGGGGAAATCCAGGCTGCGGACGAACGAAGCGGCTTCCGCACCGCCGTGGACGCGGTCCATGCGGATGTCCTCCCACTCGACGGAGAGCGGGCCGCGGTAGCCGACGTCGTTGAGCGCGACAATGATGTCCTCAAACTCGATGTCGCCACGGCCGGGCGAACGGAAATCCCAGAACCGGCGGGCGTCGCCGAAATCCGTGTGCCCGCCAAACACGCCCACCGATCCGTCGCCGTGGCTCCACCACACGTCTTTCATGTGGCAATGGAAGATGCGGCTGCCGAAGTCGCGGATGAATTTCACATAATCCACGCCCTGATAGCCGAGGTGCGACGGGTCGTAGTTGAAGCCGAAACGCTTGTGGTTGCCCACGGCGGCCAGCGCGCGTTGGGCGGAGGCGATGTCGAAGGCGATTTCGGTCGGGTGGACTTCGAGGGCGAAGTTGACGTCAACCTTGTCAAAGGCGTCGAGGATGGGCAGCCAGCGCTTGGCGAAATCCTTGAAACCCTTTTCATAATACTCCTGCGAGGTCGGCGGGAAGGCATAAATCGAGTGCCAGATCGAGGAACCGGTGAAACCGTTGACCACGGCGGGGAATTCATCCTTGCCGTTGCGGTCGGGTTTGGCATTGAAAAACGCGCGGGCCGCCTTGGCCGTGAGCATCATCTTCTTGGCGGCACGCTTGCGGACTCCTTCCGGATCGCCGTCGCCCCAAACATCGGGCGGCAAAATCGCCTGGTGGCGCGAGTCGATCAGGTCGCAGATGGCTTGGCCGACGAGGTGGCTCGAAACCGCATAGCAGGTCAGGCCGTTGTCGCCGAGCAACTCCCATTTTTCCTTCACGTAGGACTTGCTGGTGGCGGCGGCATCGGGGTCGAAATGATCGCCCCAACACGCGAGTTCCAGCCCGTCGTAGCCCATTTCGTAGGCCAGCGGGGCGAGTTTTTCGAGTGGAAGATCGGCCCATTGGCCGGTGAAGAGTGTGACAGGTCGTGACATGGTTGTTAGGATTGGGGTTGGTGAGAGGCATGTTGCCCAAATCCTTTTTCCACGGCAATACAAAAACGCGATCCACGGAAAACAGCCGTCCCTTTTTCGTGTCGCCCCCATCCCACCTCACCCGTGATCATGAAAATCAAAGCGGAGAAACAGGGAATTATTTCATGAATTGTTTTCTTGCTTTTTCTGAAATTAATGCTTGCGGAATTTCGGCATCGGGACTAATGACGGAATTGTCCAAGTGGGATGGACCGTTTCCCCCCGGTCTCGGTCCTCCCCCCAAACCCCAATTGATAGAAAGAAACACTCGCCATGTCACTCCAACCAAACACGGGAGGTCTGCGATCTCTCATTCTGCGTCTCGCCCTGATCTTGGGCGTCTGTACCGGCGGTTTGTTCTGGCTCAGGTCCAACGCCGAACCGGAATTCAAAGTCGCCATCGACAATGCGTCTCCGCCATCAACCGAACTGAGTTTCACCTCCTCCGAAGAAGGTTATTACTATCCGGAGTATTACGATGAGGCGACGCAAACGTGGATCCCCATCCCCAACAACCAGCAGTTTTACAACGCCGGGGAACATCGCGCGTTTGTCCAAATTCCCGGCGATCCCCCGCCAAAAAGCGCCATCCTGCGCATGGTCCGGGTGGATCAGGCGGTGGTAGCTACCGTTTTCCCGGCCGTCCCGACTTCCTGTATGGCTGCGTCGGCCAAAGTGGTGACGACCTGCCCCGGAGGCCCCACCGTGTGTGTCAACGTGGCGACCACTTGCCCCGGCACGGCGCCAACCACCTGCGTTGGGGCTGTCACCACCTGCCCGAGCGGCACTCCCCAGGTCACCACCTGCCCGGTGCAATTGACCCAGTGCATTGCCACCCTGACCCAGTGCCCGAGCAAAGCGACCAATTGCCCGATCAACGCCACTATCTGTCCGGTGCGGCAGACATTCTGCCCGATCGCAGCCGTCAACGCCACCATCTGCTCCGGCCAGCAGACCACCTGCTCGGGCACCGCATCGAGCATCACGAAATGCCCGGTGCAGCCGACCAACTGCCCGGCTAACCGCACGCAGTGCCCGACCCAGTCCACGCTCTGTCCTATCCCGGTGACCACGGTTTGTCCCGTGAATGCGACCGTTTGTCCGGCCCAGCCCGTGACCGTTTGCCCGCGAGCGACGACCAGGTGTCCCGCCGATATCACCACCTGTGTGACCACTGTCACCACCTGCCCGGTCAGTGTTGGTGCCACGTTCTGTCCGCAGCAAGCGACGGTCTGCCCCGTCACGGCCACCCAATGCCCCGTGACAACGCCAACCTTGTGCTCGGCCCTGCCGGTCATCACTGCCTGCCCGATCAACACCACGACCTGCCCGCGGACGACCACGACCTGCCCGGAAATTGTCCTGCAAACCGCCTGCCCGGTGAGCACGACTACCTGCCCGCGGAGCGTCACGACTTGTCCGGCTGGCGGCGTGACCCAGTGCGAGCAAACCTCCACGCAATGCTCGAATGTCATCACCGCTTGTGCGAGTGGCGTCACCACTTGTGCGGGCGGCACCGTCACCACTTGTGTGGGCGGCACCACCGCCGCCACCCAGTGCGCGCAGATTGCCACCACCTGCGCCACGCAGTCAACCCTGTGCCCGCTGACCCTCACCGCTTGCCCGATCACCACCACGGTTTGCCCGCAAGTCAGTGTTCCCACCCAGTGCCCGGCAGTTGAGACCGTTTGCCCGGAACAAACGACCAAGTGCCCGCCAGGAGGCGCGCTTTGCACCGATGCGATCACGGTTTACCCGCAATCCACCACCCAGTGCCCGAAGGTCATCACCCAATGCCCGCAGGGTGTCCCCACCGTGTGTGTTGACGTGCCGACTACCTGCCCGGTCAACACCACCCAGTGCCCGCCACAGACCACCATGTGCCCGGTCAGTTCGGCGACGACCACAATCTGTCCGGTCGCCCAGACCAATTGCCCGTCAATCAGCACCGCGTGTCCGCTCACCACCACCAACTGTCCGGCCATGAGCACCCAGTGCCCGACGACGCAGAATACCATCTGCCCGCTCACCATCACCGCCTGCCCGAGGATGACCACCCAATGTCCGATCGACACGACCTTGTGCGCGGCCACCCTGACGACCTGCTCCGGCCAGCAGACCCTGTGTCCGCCCGCCAACGGCGCCGCCACCATGTGCCCGGAAGTGGCCACCCAATGCCCGAACGACAAGACGACCCAATGCCCGGCCGTCCAAACGCTGTGCCCTGTCTTGCCGACCCAGTGCCCGACGGCACCCAATGTCACGATTTGCCCGGAAAAGGCGACCTTCTGCCCGACCGCCACGACCCTCTGCCCGAAGATCTTGACCCAATGCCCCGTGCAATCCACCGGTTGCCCTGCCGGTGAGACCACCTGCAGTGTGGAAGCCACCCATTGCCCGGTCAACAGCGACACCACCTGCCCGGCCGGAAACGGCACGTTCTGCCCGGTTGGAGCCGCCCCATGCGGACAGACCATCATGCCGGTGACGCCTACCCAGTGCCCGAACACCCTGCCGACGGTATGCCCGGTGACGACCACCACTTGCCCGAACCAGTTGACCAACTGCCCGAGCGAACCCACCAAGTGCCCGATGAATCCGACCGTCTGCTCGCCCGATCCGGTTTCCACCCAGTGCCCGCAGCAATCCACTGCCTGTCCGGCGGTTAGCACGGCCTGTCCGGCGGTTCCCACCGCGTGTGTGGCCCTGCCGGTCCAAACCGTCTGCCCGACGGGTCCCACCATCTGCGTGACTGGTACTAACGGTTCCACCCAATGCCCGCAGGTCTTCACCTTGTGTCCTGCGGATACCACCCGCTGCCCGGGCGGCGCCACCACCTGCCCCACCCAGCCGACCGCTTGCCCGACGGGATCGACAACCTGCCCGGTCGCCCAAACCGCCTGCCCGGTGGGATCCACCCAGTGCCCGCTGACCATCACGGTTTGCCCGGCAGCCAACACGCAGTGCCCGGAGCAACCGACCAACTGCCCGGCCCAGCCGAGCGTCACCAACTGCCCGGCCACGGTCACCGTTTGCCCGCCGCCTGATGGTTCCACCACCACTTGCCCGCAAGTACACACCCAGTGCCCGCAAGTGCAAACCCAGTGCCCGACAGGTCCGACCATCTGCCCGCAGAACCCGACCACCTGCCCGGTCATCGCCACGGTTTGCCCGGACGGCACGGTGATTACCCAGTGCAAGGGCAACACCACTCAGTGCCCTGCCGGCAGCGTGACCACTTGTGCCGCGAACCTCACCCAATGCACGCAGATCCCCACCGTCTGCTCGGGTAATGTCGCCACGCAATGTCCGTCGGTCACCACCTTCTGCCCGATCGCGCAAACCGTTTGCCCGACCGGCAGCGCGACGAACTGCTCGGGAACGCCGACCACCTGCCCTGACACCACCGTTCCCACGCAGTGCCCGCTGGTAACCACCGCATGCCCGCCCAGCGTGACGAACTGCCCGCCGCAACCGACCAATTGCCCGGCCCTGCAAACCAATTGCCCGGCCCTGCAAACCAATTGTCCGGCGCTGCAAACCAATTGCCCGGTGGTCACGACCACTTGCCCGGCCACCACCACCGATTGCCTCGGCAACCAAGTGACCGTGTTCCCGGCAGATTCGACGCGTTGCCCGTCGATCACCACCAATTGCCCGGTGACTACGACCACCTGCCCGCAGGCCACGACGATCTGTCCGAAACCGGCAACCCAGTGTGACAACGTGGTAACCCAGTGCAGTGGCAACCAACCGACGAGTTGTTCGACGGTTGCCACCAACTGCCCGGCAGCCACCTATTGCCCGGGGTCACCCACCAACTGCCCGGCGGTCCAGACCCAGTGCCCGATCATGCCCAATAGGTGCGGAACCACCTCCTACCCGACGGTTCCCACCGAATGCCCGCCTGCGGTCACCGTCTGCACGAACACCGCGACCCAGTGCCCGTCGGTAACGACCCAATGCCCGGTCGTGACCACCACCTGCCCGAACAAGTTGACCGAGTGTCCGGCAACCAATCCGACGACCTGCCCGGTGATCATCACCCAGTGCGCTGACGCCGCAGCTACCGCCTGCGCAGTCAACACGACCCAATGCACCGGCGCGGTGACGGTGTGCGCGACGCAGCCCACCACCTGCCCGGTCGCCACCCAGGCCACCGTGTGCGCCGGTGTGACCGACACCACCAAGTGCCCGGTCCAGGCAACGGTTTGTCCGATCCAACAGACGAGATGCCCGGTTGGAGTGATCTGCGGAGGACCAACCACCACCCCGAACACACCCACCGAGTGCCTGCCGACATCAACCCAATGCCCGGTGGTCATCACCCAGTGCCCGGCGACGACAGACAACGTTTGCGGCCCGACCATGAGTTCGGGAACGCCCACGGTGTGCCCGGCGACCGAGCAAACGCGATGCCCGGTCCAGCCAACATTCTGCCCGCCGGACGCGGTCCCGACGACTTGCCCTGCAATCGTCCAGACCGCCTGTCCGGTCAATCCCACCCACTGCCCGGCCACGGTGACCGAATGCAATCCGGTGACGACCCAGTGCCCGGTCACGGTGACCGCCTGCGTGCAGCGAACAACCGCCTGCCCGCAACTGAATACCCAATGCCCGATCCAGCAGACCCTGTGTCCGCCGAATGGCACCGTGTGCGGCCCGACCCTGACCCCGGGCACAACCACCGTGTGCCCGACGGCGGTCCAACAAACGCAATGCCCGATCCAGCAGACGCTGTGCCCGCCTAGCACGGTCCCGACCACCTGCCCGGCGGTCGTCCAGACCGTCTGCCCGGTCAGTGCCACCGTCTGCCCGCCGACCATCACCGAATGCGCGACGGTGTGGACCCAATGTCCGCTTACGGTGACCGCTTGTGTGCAGCAAGCAACCGCCTGCCCGCAGCAGAATACCCAATGCCCGGTGGCAACCACCTATTGCCCCCGGACAGCCGCCTGTGGACCGACCATGACGCCCACCATGCCCACCGATTGCCTGCCACAATCGACGCAATGCCCGGTCCTCGCAACCCAGTGCCCGACCATCGCCGGCGCCTGCGGAGCGACCATGACCCCGAATATACCCACCGAGTGTCAGGCGGCAGCGACGACAGTGACATTGTGCCCGGTCGTCCAAACGACCTGCCCGAAAGTCCAAACGACTTGCCCGGCGGGAACCGTTTGCGGCGTGACGATCTATCCGCAGCTCTCCACGTCTTGCCCGCAGGTTGCCACCGCGTGTGTGACCCTGCCGGTCCAGACCGTCTGCCCGACCGGGACCAGTTGCGGACCGACGATCTATCCGGCCGGCTTCACCCAGTGCCCGAACACCCCGTACACGGCATGTCCGGCGGTTAGCACCATGTGCACCGGAACCGCGACGACTTGTCCAAAGAAGGCGACCGAATGCACAGGTGACACCTCCCCCACGGTTTGTCCGCTGATTGTCACCCAGTGCCCGGCGGTCCAACCAACGGTTTGCCCGGTCATTCAGATACCGGTGGTTACCACAGGTAGCGCAACCGTCGCTGGGACCACCGCCACCCTGCAGGGTACGGTGAACCCGTGCGGAATTGCCACGACGGCGAAGTTCCAATATGGCTTGGGCACCTCATACGGCGACGTCAGGATTGTACCCCTTTCCCCGAACGATGGCTGGGGATCGCAGTCGGTCAGCGCCACCATCCCTGGATTGGCGTCTCACACGACGTATCATTACATCTTGGTCGCAAACAACAGCGCGGGTATGGGTCAGGGAGTTGACCTCACCTTCACCACCCCGTGAACCCCGTCTGTCATCCATGATCTGAACGCCGACAAACGTGGAGCCTGAACCAAGTATCGGTTCGGGTTCCCGATCCCGATCACCCGGCGGCGCGAGCTGCCGGGTGATTCGTGTCAACCCCGCAGCCACACCGATTTCAGATAGGGATCCGCAGTGAAATCCGGCGGCATGGCGGTCTGCCGGACTTGCATCGGACGTGGCACGGAATCTATCAGTTTTCCGGCGAAGTCCCGTGGCGTGATGCCGCGGAAATTCGTGCAGCACAGGATCCAGGCGTCGGGTGCCAGGACTTCCGCGGCCAGCGCCACCAACTCACCGAAGTTTTCCTCAGCGCGGAAGATTTTCCCATTGGCGTCGCGGGAAAATGTGGGCGGGTCGAGCACGATGGCGTCGAACAGGCGTTTTTGTTTGGCGAATCGCCGGAGCCAGTGGAATGCGTCGCCTTTGCAGAAATGGTGGGCTTCAGGATCGAGATGGTTATGGGAGAAATTGCGTTTCGCCCAATCGAGATACGGTTGTGATAGATCGAGCGTGGTGGTTGCGGCACCGGCCATGGCCGCAGCCACCGAAAAGGCTCCAGTATAGGCGAAGGCATTGAGCAGGCGCATTCCCGGGCGCATCAGGCGGCGCACCTCCGCACGGTTGTCGCGCTGGTCGAGGAAAATCCCCTGCGAGTAGCCGGCTTGGAACGAGATCTCATAACAAATACCGTGCTCGCGGATCAGGAAGGGCTTCATCACCGCCGGCCCGCTCAATAGGGTGGAGGATTCCTTCTGGTGCCGGTCCAACCGTTTCCAATAACAGGAAACTCCGCGGTCCTCCAGACAATCCAACAACTCCCGCGGAATCACTTCACCAGTGGTGGATAACAACCAGCGGCCGGCATAGGTTTCTAACACAATACCCGGTAACCCGTCGCCCGCGCCATCGACCAACCGCACGGCATCGGTTTCGTTTGTTAGAAGCGGTGCGCGTTTCGCTAACGCCGCCTCCAGCAGGTCGGACCACGGTTGGGGTTCGTGCGGTGTCACGATGCGGGTCGGCTTGGGCATCAGGCGCGGAAAATATCGGCGAGCGGCGCTTGCAAGCCTGGCAGGATTTCCGTGGTGATGGCGGCATGCGTGCCGTTTTCAAGCACGGCCACCGGTTGATCCGGTTGTTTGAGCAGATCGAACACCTCGATGGTTTCCAACTCGGGATGCACCAGCCAGAGTTCACTGACGCCGTGGAGGGTGTAGATTTCGCGTTTGTCCTTGCGATCACGGCGGGCGGTGGCGGGCGATAGCACCTCGATCACCAGATCGGGCGCACCCTCCGCACCGCGATCCGAAAGCCGCGAACACCGCTCGCTGGTGAAAAAACTGAGATCCGGACAAAGCACGTCGTTTTCACCGAAGTGGACGTCGAAGGGCGCGAGATACAGTTTCCCCATGTCGGGGTGCGCTTCCAGGTATTTGCGGATCAGGAAGGCGATTTCGAGGATGACTCTCTGGTGGCTGCGGAATGGGGATGGGGCCATGACAATCATTCCCTGGATGAGTTGCGCAAAGGGCGGACCTTCGCCGAGAGCCATGAAATCGGCCACGGTTTGTTTGCGTTCTTTCCTTTCCGCGATCGCAGGCATCGGCAGCAACATAGCATCCGCCCCATGACCTGCCAAGCGGGGAAAACCGTTACGACTCACCCACGGTAGAGCCCGTGTTGCGCGATCCACCCGGCCACGGCCGGCAGCAACCACGGGTGGTTTGATTCACCGCAGGCAAGCGCCTCGCGGATGGCGGTGGCGAATGCCGGATGCGCTCGGTCCAGTACATGGACCCGATATCCGTCGCGCGGCGCAGGCGGAGCGCCACGGGCAAACACGATGAATTCGCAGCGGGCCGCCAAGCGCTCCGGATGCCGCCAGTGCGGCAGAGCGTCCCATTGGTCGCCACCCATGAGCCAGAACAATCTGGCTTCGGGAAACCGGGCGGCCATCGCCTCCGCCGTCTGATAGGAAAACGACGGCCCCTCGCGCCGGACCTCGGAATCGTCCACCACTGCCCATGGCAGGCCGGCGGTGGCCAGACGCAACAGGGTCAAACGATCCGCGGCGGCAGTCGGCGTGGTGCCTGTTTTGTGAGGCGATACGCGGCATGGCAGGAACCGCACCTCGTCGAGCGCCATGGCCTGCCTCGCGGCTTCCGCGATGTGAACGTGGCCGAGGTGGACGGGATCGAAGGTGCCGCCAAACAGGGCGATCGCGCGGGTGTTAGACATGGTGTCCGGCAGGTTCCCGCAATCATGACAGCTCCGGTTGGCTCGTCAAGCAGCGGGTGAAAGCAGCGGGTGAAACAGCAGTGGATGAAACAGCCGATTCCTCCCTTGCCAGCATGGAATGTCAGGATCCCTTTGTGACGGGCAATCCGGTGATGGCCGGCTAGCTGATATTCCGCAGGGGAGGGAAGACAGCGCGTCCCGCCTGTCAGCCGATGAAGCGACAGGCTCAAAGCCCGTCGGCCAAGACAGGCGGGACTCCTGTCTTCCCTCACACCCGGGACGGCCAATACTGTTCAATTAGGCGGTGCAGGAACTGGGCAGGAAGAAGGCGGCGGGCAGAATGCCCGCGCCACATGTGGTCCGGGCATTCTGCCCGGAACCTCTAACTCCAAAACATGTGCTAATTGAACAGGATTACCCGGGACGGCTGTTCTCCTGAAAGAAAGCGAAAGAACCGCGCGCCCGGTGCGTAACTACCATGAACCACCGCATCATCCCATGAATCATCCCCAATCCTTCCAGATTTCCCGCCGTTCGTTCATCCGCCGTTGTACCGCGACCGCCGCAGCCACCGGCCTGCCGCTCTGGTTCGTTGAGCGCGAACTCGCCCGGGCCGCGGATCCCGTGGCCAAAACCATCTCGCCGAATGACCGGCCGCTCATCGCGCTCATCGGTTGCGGCGGCCAGGGCAGCGGCGATACGGTCAACGCGCAGCGCTTCGGCGACGTGGTGGCGGTGTGCGATGTGGACAAGAGCCATGTCGAGCATGCCATCAAACGCTTCACCAAGGATGGCAAGACGCCGGAGGGATTCGCGGATTTCCGCAAATTGTTAGAACGCAAGGACATCCACGGTATCATCAACGGTTGCCCGGACCACTGGCACAGTTTGGTCAACATCGCTGCGGCCAAGGCCGGGAAAGACATTTATTCGGAGAAACCGCTGACCCTCACGATTGACGAAGGCAAACACGTGGTCAAAGCCGTGCGCGACCACAAGGTGGTGTTGCAGACCGGCACCCAGCAGCGCAGCGACCAACGGTTCCGCATGGCCTGCGAATTGGTCCGCAACAACCGGATCGGCAAACTCAAGGAAGTCACCGTGTACTTGCCAGCCGGACGGCGCGAAGGACCATTTGCCAGCAAGCCGGTACCCGCGGAACTCAACTGGGATTTCTGGCAAGGCCAGGCACCGGCGGTCGATTACGTGCCCGAACGCTGCCATACGTGGTTCCGTTATTGGTATGAATACTCCGGTGGCACCATGACCGATTGGGGCGCCCATCACATGGATATCGGGTACTGGGCGATCGGCCTGCCGGCACCCACCAAGATCGAAAGCAAGGCCCTATCCATCCCGATCCCCGGTGGTTACACGACCATCGCCGACTACGAGGTGAAGTTCACCTATCCGAATGGTGTGGTGTTCAACGTGCGCTCCACTCCCGACGATGACCCCTTC
>Ga0073936_10003811_pt1 | contig 21303 bp, 18 predicted proteins | sample AliMusrvi5mmetaG_FD_87041 | JGI IMG/M metagenome (GOLD analysis project Ga0073936, IMG submission 87041) | Freshwater lake bacterial and archeal communities from Alinen Mustajarvi, Finland, to study Microbial Dark Matter (Phase II) - Alinen... | ecosystem: Environmental > Aquatic > Freshwater >... | reverse complement strand
TGCTGTTACAGGTAGGTGCTGAAGAAGATGTACCTTTTAGCAAGATCCAAGAAATCTGCAATACGGAGCTTGAGTGTTTGCACTATGTGAGCTTTACGGCCATGCCGGAACGTTTCATGGCTGCAGCCGATATTTTTTGTTTGCCTAGTTATCGTGAAGGTCTTCCCATGACTATTCTTGAGTCAGCTGCCTGCGGTTTACCGACTGTAGCCTCACGTATTTACGGTATTACTGACGCGGTCGAAGATGGCAAGACAGGTTTGTTATTTACCGCAGGCGATATTGCAGGTCTTACTCAATCTTTACTAAAGCTAATAGATGATCCGCTTTTACGACAAGAAATGGGCGAAGCTGCGCGTGTGCGAGCACTTGAATTATTCCCTAGCCATAAAATTACAGAAGGAATGCTTTCGTTGTATAGTGAGCTATTAACCGAACGTTATGATTAATAAATGAGCAAGATGGAGCTTATAGATGACTAAAAAAAGAAAGCTAATCACCTTCGACTGGGCCATCAAACGCTTGCTGCGCAGTAAAGCCAACTTTGGCATCCTCGAAGGGTTTTTAAGTGAGCTGCTTAAAGAAGACATCACGATCCTGGATGTGCTGGAAAGTGAAAGCAATAAAGACTATAAACTCGACAAATTTAATCGTGTTGATCTAAAAGTACGCAACAGCAAACAAGAAATAATCATCATCGAAATACAATATGATCGGGAGTATGACTACTTACAGCGTATATTTTATGGAGTTTCAAAAACAGCCATAGAGCATCTGGAAGAAAATGCATCCTACTCGGGTATCACCAAAGTTATTTCAATTAACATCCTCTATTTTGATCTAGGCAGCGGCACTGATTATATTTACAAAGGCACGACCCGCTTTGTGGGTTTACATAATAATGATCTTTTAGAACTCAACACTAAACAAAAACAACTGTTTAAAAAAGACAGCGTGGAATCGCTTTACCCTGAATATTACCTGATCAAAATCAACCGCTTTAACGACATCACCAAAGACACCTTGGATGAATGGATTTACTTCTTAAAAAATGAAGAAATTAAACCAGACTTCACAGCAAAAGGCTTAAAAGAAGCCGAAGAAAAGTTTAGCATTATGAAACTGCCTGAAGACGAACAAAAAGCTTATGAGCATTACCAAGATGATTTGCATTATCAAGCCAGTCTATTCGAGTCTTCTTTTGGGGATGGTTATTATGAAGGTGAAGTTATAGGGATAGAGAAAGGCATCGGAATAGGCAGGGAACAGGGCGTTGAAATAGGCAGAGAGCAAATGACAAAAAATATAGCTTTCAACTTAGCTAAAGAGGGCACAACCCTTGAGATAATCGCTAAGGTGACAGGTTTGTCACAATCAGATATTAAACAAATTTTAAGCGATTTAGACCACCAAGCGCGAACATAAATAAGCTGACGATTGAGAGAGCAAGATAGTTTAAACGTGAATACAAGCGTTTCTATTAACGATTTTATGCGTTCATTTCAGAACAGAATACTGCAAATGCTTTTGTAAATTCTGGATGAAGGATGCCCCGACATCCTTCGTCTGCATGACTGAAGTATATTGTGGGAGTCTGTTGTTGTAACCGATACAGTAGTTGAAAGAGTCCTATCACTCTGTCCTCGTTCCAGTCATCACCTGGTTTGTAGTCTAAAGCTAATACATCATCTTCAACCCAAATATCAACATCAAATAGTTCAATACCATTTACTTTTAACCCTGTCAGGCTATGGGAAAAAGATTCAAACCGTCCTTCACCAAACTCCCGTTCAGGATGAATTACTTCATTAATCATTAGGCTTTTACCGCGTTCAAAACTCCAAACTTTTTGATTATGACTAGACCCACAAAAGCTGGCGAGAGTGTGAAAGGTGGACAACATGTCCTCCTCAGATAAACCGTCCATCCATATATCAGGGAAACCATCATAAGTATCGAATAGGTGTTTGATAAAAGGCCATGGGCTCATAATAATATGCTCAATGTTAAGAAGAGACTTGTTAAGTTTTCAAATTTCAAAAACACCCCCATGCTGATTTGCGTTGTGCAGAAAATGTGCCGTTATTAGAGGATGTTAATGCGTACTTTCAGCGTGAAGTATACCGCATGTGCCCGATGCCTGGATTGATGAAACGAAATGTGATGAAAAAGATGGGAAGGCAGGTATTGTCGGTTATGAGATAAACTTTAACCGCTATTTTTATCAATACACCCCACCACGGGTCTTGCACGACATTGATGCCGATTTAAAAGCCAGTGAAGCAAGAATTGCTGCCGTGCTGGCAAAGGTCGCGGAATGAGGTTTATAGGCTGCGAGTCCGACCAGTCTTTCTCACTCAATTACACTCACTAAAATCAAATTTGTTGATATACTGCTGGCATCTTGAAATTAGTTGGAATTTATTATGGCAACGATTACGTTTGATACCTTAAAGTTTGCCAATACGTTGAAAGAGGCGGGTGTGCCCTCTGCTCAAGCGGAGGCTGAAGCTACTGCACTTTCTGAAGTATTAGAAGTTAACCTTAAGGATCTGGTTACAAAGCAAGATTTGAAATATGAGGCGGAACTTCTGAGACGAGACATGCATGACATGGAGCAGCGCTTAATTATTAAGTTAGGAGCTCTTATGGCATTTTCAATTAGTATTGTTGCAGCGTTGGTTAAATTGCTTTGAGTAAATCAGCTTCAATGACTGTTGGCAGTTCACTTGTATTAATCTTCAATCGATCAATAGACTGCTAAAAAATTAAATGAGACTTTCAATTCAAGAAAACAAAGCCGTATGTAACCTATTAAAGAATCAAGATCCTAATGGGCGCATATACTTATTTGGTTCTCGTGTTGATGATAATAAAAAAGGAGGGGATATTGATTTGTTTTTTGAAACATCCGCTCCTTTAAATTTAAAACAACAATTAACCCTTGAATATCGCTTATCCGTAGAGTGCGATACCAAAGTTGATTTGTTAGTTAAAACCCCAGACCAAGAAGAGCAGCCCATATTTATGATCGCCCGTAATGGGATTTTGTTATGAGCAAGGAAAAAGAAATTTTGCTCGGTAATATAGATGCGTGCAAACAACGTGTTGAGAAATTATCTTACTCGTTAAACAAAAATCGCCCCTTATTTCCACTGACTACAAAAACCGTTGCTCAATTGTCGGATGAGCAAGAAGAATCTATTGATGCACTCATTTTGCGTTATTCCCAAATAGTATCAATGATTCAGGATCAAGTATTTAGAGGCATTGCGTATATTGAACAAGAAGATATTAGTCATAAATCTAACCGTGATAAAGTTCTCTTAATGGAAAAATTAGGCGCTATTCATTCTGCTGATGAGTTTGGCACAGCCGCAGTGTTAAGAAATAAATTTGCTCACCATTATCCAGAAGCCATTACAGAAAGAATGAATCGACTCAATCTAGTTATTGAAGAAGCTGATTTTATGATTACAGTTTTTGAAGATGTATTGGCATTTATGCGTTTTAAAGGCCACATCGAGTGATTCTCGCAAATTACCGGCCTTAAAGATGACTAAAAAAAGAAAGTTAATCACCTTCGACTGGGCCATAAAACGCCTGTTGCGCAGTAAAGCCAACTTTGGCATCCTGGAAGGGTTTTTAACTGAGCTGCTTAAAGAAGACATCACTATTCTGGATGTGTTGGAAAGTGAAAGCAATAAAGACTACAAACTCGATAAATTTAATCGTGTCGATTTAAAAGTACGCAACAGCAAACAAGAAATAATCATCATCGAAATACAATATGATCGGGAGTATGACTACTTGCAGCGTATAAGGTTACACTGATTACGGCTATTGTTCACTGGTTTTATTGGTAATTTAAAACAGCGCATTTGTTACAAATTACCAGCACCAGAATCTCTAATATTATACGTGGATAAGGTGTTGTTTAATGATTTGATAACACAACATCAAAAAATAACTCAACATCAAAAGTAAATTAGCGATAGTGTGTCAAGGTAAGCCGCATCACCCTTAATTTGATGATTGAATCATGAAAACGGATACCTTGTTTTACCGTTTATTTCAGCGAGCGCCTAAACTGGCCCTGGAGTTATTAAGGCTTAAACTATGTAGTTTACCTTTAACCTTCTGGGTGAACACATTTAACGTGTTCACCCAGGTTAAAACAGTAACTGGCTATCTAGGCAACTCAGAAGATCCCATTAGAAATTCATCAACCGCTCTGGCCACTTGACGACCTTCACGGATAGCCCAAACCACTAGCGATTGTCCACGCCGTCCATCACCTGCCGCAAACACTTTTTCAACACTGGTACTGTATTGCTTGTCATTAGCCTTGATTTGACCGCGACCATCCAATTCAACACCCATGTCCTTTAGCAAACCTTCATGTACGGGATGTACAAAACCCATAGCCAGTAATACTAAGTCAGCTTCCAGGCTAAAAGCACCGTCCGCTTTTTCACTCATTTTCCACTGACCACCTTCTTGCTTCCACTCCACTGTAACCGCATTTAAATGCGTAATCACGCCATCTTTACCGGTCACACTTTGAGTATTAGTACTCCAATAACGGTGTTTGATACCTTCATCATGTGAGGTTGTCGTGCGCAGTTTATTGGGCCAATTGGGCCAAGTAAGCAGCTTATTTTCTTTCACAGGCGGTTCGGGTAATATCTCAAGTTGCACCACAGAAAGAGCGCCTTGACGTATCGAAGTACCGATACAATCAGAACCCGTATCCCCGCCGCCAATCACTACCACGTGCTTACCTTTAGCAGAAATAGCCACGTCATCAGGAATATAATCCCCTGCAACACGCTTGTTTTGCTGCCGTAAAAAATCCATCGCAAAATGCACACCTTCAAAATCGTTACGACCCGGCACGGCTAAGTCACGGGGTTTTTCAGAACCTACCGCTAACACAACCGCATCATATTCTGTGAGTACTTTCTTAACCGATAAGTTTTTACCCACAAAACTGTTAGGTCTAAAACGCACGCCTTCTGCTTGCATTTGTGCGATACGCCGATCAATATGGCTTTTTTCCATCTTAAAATCAGGAATACCGTAACGCAATAAACCGCCGATACGATCATTTTTTTCGTACACGTAAACTTCATGCCCAGCCCTGGCTAATTGTTGAGCAGCAGCCATACCAGCTGGCCCAGAACCAATAATTGCAACCCGTTTACCGGTGCGCTTCTCAGGTATCTGGGGTTTTATCCAACCCTTTTCCCAACCTTTATCAACAATAGCACGCTCAATGGATTTAATGGTCACCGGTTGATCCGTTAAATTGAGCGTACACGCTGCCTCACAAGGCGCGGGACAAATACTACCCGTAAACTCGGGAAAGTTATTAGTGCTGTGTAAAACAGCCAGTGCTTCTTGCCAATCCCCCCGATAAACATCATCATTCCATTCAGGAATAATATTATTTATGGGGCAGCCTTGATGACAAAAAGGAATCCCGCAATCCATACATCTTGAACCTTGCTGACTCAGTTCTGCATCACTGGGGGCTAGAGTAAATTCTCGATAATTCTTAATACGCTCACTGGGTGCTTCATAGCGCCGTTCAGTACGCGGCAGCTCCATAAATCCGGTCGGTTTGCCCATGATTAATACCTTCAAAAAAATAGTTAAACAGTGGTGGATGCTTGTTGTTCTGCCTGTATTTTTTTAAGTGCTGCGCGGTAATCAACCGGCATTACTTTAATAAAACGAGGCAAATAATCAGACCAGTTATCCAGAATGTGTTGTGCTCTCTGACTACCGGTATAGCGTTTGTGATTTTCAATTAAGTGTTTTAATCGCCGTGCATCATGGCGGGTCATATCTGACATAATATTCACCCGACCATGTGTTTCCAGATCACCACCCTGATGAGCAAAGAACTCCAGGTTTTCATCTTCTTCGGGAATAGGCTCAAGATCAACCATAGATAAATTACACAACTGATCAAAGTTACAGTCCCCATCCAAGACATAAGCCACACCACCCGACATACCCGCAGCAAAGTTACGTCCGGTTTTACCCAGCACCACCACAACGCCTCCCGTCATGTATTCACAGCCATGATCACCGACACCTTCAACCACCGCAATCGCGCCCGAATTACGCACCGCAAACCGCTCACCGGCGACCCCGTTAAAATAACATTCACCGCTAATAGCCCCGTAAAGTACGGTGTTACCGACAATAATATTTTCTTCTGGCTTAATCGGGCATTCTTTAGGCGGATAAATGGTAATACGCCCCCCACTCATGCCCTTACCCACGTAATCGTTACCTTCACCTTCCAGGGTTAAGCTGATACCTTGCGCCAAGAAAGCGCCAAAACTTTGTCCCGCTGTACCTTTAACCTGAATAGCTATGGTATCATCAGGTAAGCCTTTATGACCGTAGCGTTTTGCTACTTCACCGGATAACATCGTGCCAAAGGTGCGATTGACGTTACAAATAGGCGTATTAATGACCACGGCTTGCTGATGCTCTAAAGCAGGTTGTGCTTGTGTAATTAACACATGATCCAGAGCGTGTTCCAAACCATGATCTTGTTTTTCACAGTGATAAACCGCTGTCGCACTATCCGTCTCCGGTTTATAAAACACTCGGCTAAAATCTAAGCCCTGATTTTTCCAATGAGAAAGTGCCCGCTGCATATCCAGCTTATCAGAGCGCCCTACCATCTCATCAAAGCTTCTAAAGCCCAGTTTTGCCATCCATTGACGAACATCTTCAGCAATCATGAAGAAATAATTCACCACATGTTCGGGTTGTCCGGTAAAACGCTTTCTAAGCTCAGGATCTTGGGTCGCTACGCCGACTGGACAGGTGTTGAGATGACATTTACGCATCATTAAACAGCCCGATACAATCAAAGGCGCTGTAGCAAAACCAAACTCATCGGCGCCTAATAAAGCCCCAATAATCACATCCCGACCCGTACGTAAGCCACCATCGACTTGAACCGCAATACGACCACGCAATTTGTTCAATACCAAGGTTTGATGGGTTTCTGCTAAACCAATTTCCCACGGTAAGCCCGCATGTTTAATAGAACTCATCGGACTCGCACCGGTGCCGCCATCGTAACCGGAAATAGTAACATGATCTGCATGGGCTTTAGAAACCCCTGCAGCTACCGTTCCAACACCTACTTCTGATACCAACTTAACGCTGATACGTGCACATGGATTGACATTCTTTAAATCATGAATCAGTTGTGCAATGTCTTCAATTGAATAAATATCGTGATGTGGCGGTGGTGAAATTAAACCCACACCTTGCGTCGCATGACGCACTTTCGCAATCACCGCATCCACTTTATGGCCGGGTAATTGCCCGCCTTCACCTGGTTTAGCCCCCTGACTGATTTTAATTTGAATATCATCAGCATTGACTAAATACTCAGTGGTGACACCAAACCGCCCCGAAGCCACTTGCTTAATGGCAGAACGCATAGAATCACCATTCGGTAACGGTATAAAGCGTTCCGGTAATTCACCGCCCTCTCCGGTATTCGATTTACCACCAATGCGATTCATGGCAATAGCTAAGGTAGTATGCGCCTCAAAAGAAATAGACCCAAAAGACATAGCACCGGTAGCGAAGCGTTTAAGAATCTCAGTCACTGACTCCACTTCTTCCAGCGGTACCGGATTAGCTTCTTCTTTAAAAGTCATTAAACCGCGTAACGTCAGTAATGCTTCATTTTGCTCATCAATTAACTTACAGAATGCCGCATAACCTTCCGCACTATTGGTTCGGGTCGCATGTTGCAAGGTACTGATCGTTGCGGGTGTCCAGGTATGGTTTTCACCTCGCACCCGATAGGCGTACTCACCACCAATATCCAGGGTATTTCGATACAGCGGTGCATTACCATAGGCTATCCGATGACGACGTACTGTTTCTTCACTGATTTCTGCGAGTCCCGCACCTTCAATGGTACTGGTCGTCCCTGTGAAATAACGTTCTAAGAATACTTCAGACAAACCAATCGCGTTAAAGATTTGAGCGCCACAATAAGACTGGTACGTCGAAATACCCATTTTCGACATCACCTTCAACAAGCCTTTAGAAATCGCCTTAACAAAGCGTTTATGCGCCTCATATTCCGTTAAGTCTTGAATGTCTTGACACAATACGGACAAGGTATCGAAGGCTAAATAAGGATTGACTGCTTCAGCACCGTAAGCACCGAGTAAAGCAAAATGATGAACTTCGCGCGCTTCGCCAGTTTCTATAACCAGACCTACTTTAGTCCGCAAACCTTCAACCGTCAGGTATTGATGAACGGCTGAGGTGGCTAACAAAGCCGGAATCGCTATATGAGACGCGCCCAAGTCACGATCAGATAACACCAGGATATTATGCCCCTCTAATACCGCTTTTTTCACCGCTAGACAAAGCTTTTGCAGTGCCCCTTCCATGCCGCTAGCACCTAGATCAGACGGATAACATAGGGTGAAAGTTTTGGTTTTAAAAGCACCGGCAGAACGCGCTTCAATACGGCGAATTTTTTCCAGATCCTGATTCGTTAGAATGGGTTGTTCAACTTCCAAACGCTTATGCGTACCACCTTCGTCTAAGCCTAACAAGTTTGGACGCGGGCCAATCAATGACACTAAAGACATCACTAATTCTTCACGAATAGGATCAATCGCTGGATTAGTGACTTGTGCAAAGCCTTGTTTAAAATAGTCATACAACAGCCGTGAACGCTCTGACAATATAGCTAAAGCCGCGTCGATACCCATTGAGCCAATCGCTTCCTGCCCTGTTTGAGCCATTGGTTTTAAAATAAACTCAATATCTTCACGGGTGTAACCAAAAGCTTGTTGCCTATCCAATAATGTCACGGCATCGGGTGCCATCGCTGACACTTCAGTCGGTAGCTTTGAGACTAATATACGGGTTTTATCTAACCAATCGGAATACGGAAAACGAGTCGATAATTCAGCTTTCAATTCAGTATCATCAATAATACGGCCTTGTACCGTATCAATCATTAACATTTTTCCAGGCTGTAAACGCCATTTCTTGATGATTTTATGTTGAGGTATTTCCAACACGCCCATTTCTGAAGCCATGATCACAAAGTCGTCATCCGTTACTAAATAACGCGCCGGGCGAAGACCATTTCTATCTAAGGTCGCGCCAATTTGACGACCGTCAGTAAAGGCAATGGCCGCAGGGCCATCCCACGGTTCCATAAGAGCCGCGTTATATTCATAAAAGGCGCGTAACTTCTCATCCATTAACACATTGCCTGACCATGCTTCAGGAATCAGTAACATCATCGCATGAGCCAGCGAGTAACCACCGGCGACTAATAACTCAACCGCATTATCAAAACAGGCTGAATCTGATTGGCCTTCAGCAATTAATGGCCAAAGCTTATGAACATCTTCACCTAATATCTTAGACGCAATGGAATGTCGACGTGCCGCCATCCCATTCATATTGCCCCGTAAAGTATTAATTTCGCCATTATGCGCAATCATTCGGAACGGATGAGAACGATCCCAGGTCGGAAAGGTATTGGTAGAAAAACGTTGATGAACCAACGCCAATGCACTGACAATACGCTCATCATTCAAATCCAGATAAAACGGCCCGACTTGATTGGCCAGCAACATGCCCTTGTACACGATAGTCCGTGTTGATAAAGAAGGCACATAAAAGGCTTCACCCTCTTCAAGGTTCAATTCGCGTATAGCATTTTCAACCTGTTTACGAATAACAAATAATTTACGCTCAAAGGTATCCTGATCAGGGCAATTTACCCCTCGACCAATAAAAACCTGTCTAACAAAAGGTTCTACTTTTTTAGCCGTTTCGCCCAAATCAACGTTATTAACCGGTACATCACGCCAACCTAATAGCTCACCACCTTCCTGCTCAATAAAATGGGTGATCACACGTTCACAACTAATTCTGCTCACAATATCACGCGGTAAAAATAACATACCGACAGCATAATCACCCTCGTGGGGTAAACTGATATCGAGTTTTGTACACTCAGCTCTTAAAAAAGCATCGGGCATTTGAATTAAAATCCCGGCACCATCCCCCGCATAAGGATCTGCCCCAACCGCACCTCGATGAGTTAAGTTTCTAAGTAACTCTAACCCCTGCTTTACAATCGCATGACTTTTTTGACCTTTAATATGGACGACAAAACCCACACCGCATGCATCATGTTCATGCCGTGGATCATATAAACCTTGCCTAATGGGTAACGTACTTTGATTCATGATCACCTCTAAAGGATATAAAAAAGGGCTGCACTACTTACTTTAAAAACCCTCACCAAACACTCGTGTTTATGCTTCCAGAAAAGCCACGCAAAAACAAAACTTATAACATCATTGGATGATAATTAAAACTGTCAGGTATTGTTTTACAATACTTATAGAACAATCGCAAGCATTCTATATAGCGTATAATCACAAATACAATGAAAAGTATAAATAACGGCTTGTTTCGGCATAATCCTGTACTCAGACCTGTCGGTAACTGATTGTATTTTACTTTATGATTTAAGTAAGTATAGTATCTTTCGTTAAGTTAGGTGCTTGAATATAAGGTTGATTAATTATGAAAGAAGAATTTGATATTATCATCGTCGGTGGCGGCATGGTTGGCGCAGCTGTTGCTTGTAGCTTGGGCGATAGCTCATTAAAAGTGGCCGTTATCGAAAATACCCTACCGCAACCCTTCGAACCCACACAACCCCATGATTTAAGAGTTTCGGCGCTTAGTATTGCCTCTAAAAATATTCTTGAAACTATTGGCGCCTGGGCAGGCATTGAAAGCCGACGATTATGTCCGTTTCGTCGGATGCGCGTTTGGGAAACCGCTGGAGATACTGAATTCTGTAGCGATGAAATTGACCATCCAGCCTTAGGCTATATTGTTGAAAACAGAATAACGCAATTAGCCTTATTAGAGCGTTTACAGGCCTTCGATAATGTAAAGCTCATTAGCCCCGTCAGTATCAAAAAAATAACCTATACACCCGGTGAAACCAGCGTTGTTGAATTGCAAGACGAGCGGGTTCTTACCGCAAAGCTGTTGGTTGCCGCTGATGGCGGTCAATCCAGAGTGAGACAGACCGTAGGCTTAGGGGTAACCAGTTGGGATTATAAACAGCACGCCTTAGTTATTTATATTGAAACTGACTATGGTCAACAAGATATTACCTGGCAACGTTTTGTACCCAGTGGCCCCCAAGCTTTTCTGCCTTTAAGTGGGCACTTTGGCTCGATTGTCTGGTATAACTCACCCGATGAAGTTAAACGCTTACAAGGCTTACCCTACGAGCAATTAAAGGAAGAACTGATTGCAGCATTCCCTACCTGTCTCGGCAAAGTCAATAGCGTGTTAGGCGTTACCAGCTTCCCTCTCAAACGACAACATGCGCAAAACTACGTTAAACCGGGGGTTGTTCTAGTCGGTGATGCCGCACATACGATCAATCCCCTAGCAGGTCAAGGTGTTAACATTGGCTTACTGGACGCAGCCGCTTTGGGTGAAGTATTAATGGATGCTACTAAGCAGGGTCTTGATATCAGTGACGTGACTGTTTTAAAACGTTATGAAAGAATAAGACGTAATGAAAACTTAAAAATGATGACAGTGATGGATATTTTTTATCAAGTCTTCAGTAATGACGTTTTACCACTCAAGTTTATTCGTAACCTGGGCTTAGGACTTGCCGAACGTATTCTACCGGCTAAAAATAAAGTGATGCGCGGCGCTATGGGCTTAGAGGGTAACTTACCCAAACTGGCCAGAGGTGAACCGATTATTTAATCCAGGATAGTCCATCATTATTTCGGAAAACAAAAGCGCCTTTTGTTTTCCGAATGCCCCACTCTTACCTAGCTATAACCCCGCTATTACTTGTTTAATTGCTGTTTAACTTGCTGGGCAGCCTGCTCACAATCAGCCGCAGTCTTTTCAATCTGCTGACCTAAAGAAATCCCTGCATTACCCCCGTCACTTTCACGGGATACATATTCATTCAGGGGAGCACAAGCCTCTTGCATAGCCTGTTCAGCCTTTAATAAGGCTTCGCGGTTATTAACGTCATCACTCTCCTGTAATGCCATTAATTCACTCGTCATACTGTTTTGCAAGCGGAAAACCTCTTCCACGTAATGAGTAAACGCTTCCTTAGTCAGACCTTTTGCACCATACCGCCCCAACAAAGGCGTGCTACAACCCGACAACAGCAGTAACAATCCCATTAGCATCAGACTTAAAAACTTAACCAATCTACGCTCCATTTATTTTTTAATTTACATACGGGGCTAAAACCATAGGCCAATTAATATACCCTATATTAAGGCAACCTAAACATGAAAAATGCCTCATAAACACCCCGCTGTTTTTTGCTATTATCAAAACAATGTTCGGTGTATACTCCGACAACTTTACATATCATAATTTAGTATACAGGAGTTCAAACTGATGACTGAAAAGACAGTAAGCAAATACCTGCTCAACCTGGAAAAAAACTTTGCCCATGATAATCCGGCATTACAAAGATCGGTGCATATTTTTCATGAACTTGATCAAATTGAATACGAACTGGGTCTTATTGATATAGACGAAACGATAGCCAGTAAAAACTCATGGTCGCCTATCATCAGCTTAATTGGAGGTAACTCCACGGCTAAATCCAGATTTATAAACAGCTATCTGGGTACGCAACAAGCCACTGCGGGTATTCAGGCTTCCACGCATAAGTTCACGGTCCTGTTGCCCAGCAGTCAAGTTAACTCGGCTACCTTGCCTGGCACAGCGCTTGATGTTGACCCTCGCTACCCTTTTTATCAAATCAGCAGAAAAATTGAACAACTTCAAAAAGGTGAAGGTGATCGAATTAATGCTTATCTCGAATTAAAGGCTCTGAACAGCGAACGACTAAAAGGTAAGCTATTCATAGACTCACCCAATATGGGTGTTTTGCCATTAAACCCCATTAACTCGATGTTGATAAAACACATCATTGAAAGTTCTGATGTGGTTTTGGTTTTTACTGACTTATTCGAATCTGCTGCACCATTACTTGAAGAAGTCATAGAACAAATTGCCACTCACCAGGACTCCAACAAGTTTATCTATTTGATTGATGAACCCATTGCCACAATCAATCCAACAAAAGCCAATGAAATCATTCTTTCTTGGCAAAGAAGGCTTCTGGGAAAAGATCTGCATACCGGACAGTTCATTATTGTACCTAATCAACAAAACAGCATTAATCCTCAAAGCAAAATCGATTTCTCGGAAATTGACCAGCGCATGACTAACGCTTCATTTGATCGAACATATCGCATCCTTAACCTGCTGGAGAAAAACATCAGGGATATTGAGGACATCGTCATATCCGAAGTTAAAAATGGCATCAAGATCTGGAAAGAGCGTGTCCACTTATCAACGCTATTTGTAATGAGCTTAATAGTAATGCTAGGTATTGCTGCAGAAATACAATTCGGAATCTTAGAGGTGTTACTTGACCCCATTTTCGGCTCCATCGCTATTGGCGTACTAGTAGCCATTCTGGTGCCTAGTCATATACTCATCAGCAAACTCCATGCAAAACTGATTGTTAATAAATTGAATGAGCGACAAAAAGAACTGCATTTGATGGAAAATCTGGCAAACCTCTTCGAAAAAAACATCACCTTCGTACGTATGCTCTTACCTATTTATGAATCAGCAGGCTGGAATAAAAAGGTTAAAGAACAATTAACTCACTTAACAGATAAAACTAAAGACTTGGTGCAATCTTTAAATGATATTTTTGGAGCGACTGAAGAACAAACTCCGGTACAAACAACAAGCAAGGAAGAGCACCACACCAACTACCTGGATTTATCCAAATTAAAAGAATAACTCAATCGTATCAATCAATGAAGAAACGACAGAAATGATGTGACTAATATGCTATCAACAGAAATACTTACGCAATATTTGCCTTTGTGCTGGTTTAAACAAGACCCACTCAAGTTAACAAGATCAGTCAATTTTTTTAAAGCAAACTTATTGATCTACTTTATTGTAGAGTACGTCATGCAAGCCAACATGACTGACGATCCTTTTGAATCTTTTGTTGAAGTATCAATACAAATCTTGCTCACACTGCTTTTTATAGGTTTTATTCTGCACTTAAATAAAACCTTATATGCGTATATTCAAGTCATTTCATCGATTTTAGTTTGTGCCAATATCATATCCATCTTCGTCATTCCAGTTTTGGTCTGGCTAACAGTCGATGAAAATATTTTAAGCTATTATAGTTTGAGCCTTTTGTTCGTATGGGAGTTTACAGTTATATCCTATATTCTCAGAAAGGCTCTCACCATCAATTCTATAGCCGGATTAGCGCTCTCAGTACTCTACTTTTCAATAACCTATTTAGGCGCTTTTGCACTGGGACAACTCGTCTGAGACAACAGAGCCTAACTATTTACATAAGTGGATATAAGACGTTGCAATTGGTTCTTATCTAATTGTTGGTTATCGACTTTAAGATAAGCCACGCCTTCATGGTAATGCAAGGTCACATCTTCAACGCCGTTCAGTTCCAGCATTGCAGTAGCAAAATCGTTTGCGGCCTGCTCACTAATCGTTTCTAAAGAAATCAGTAAATTAGCCCAATAACGGGGTGGCTTCATACTCAGTGACAACAATAACCAAGTAAACGCAACGATGGCGCAAAACAAAAACACGCCACTGGCACCCATCTGACCATAGCACCAACCACCAATCCCACCGCCCATACCGGCACCCAAGAATTGACTTGTAGAGTAAACGCCCATAGCGGTTCCTCTTAAGTCACCCGGTGCTGTTTTGGAAACCAGTGAAGGCAAGGTCGCTTCCAATAAATTGAATCCGGTAAAGAATAACCAGAGAAAACCAATAATACCTATCAAAGTAGAGCTAAACTGCATTAAGCCCAAATCGGCTAAAACAAGTGTTGCGATAGCGCCAATAAAAACAGCCTTCATTTTGCGCTTTTTCTCTGCCACGATGACAAAGGGAATGATAGCAGCCATTGAAACAACAAAGACGGGTAAATAAACCTTCCAATGTTCATTAGGTACTAAGCCTGCATCACGCATCAACAAGGGTAGTACGACAAAGCTAGCCGTCAAAATGGCATGTAAGACAAAAATACCGTAGTTAAGTCTTAATAGTTCAGTATTTTTCAATATATTAAGAAACTGGTTAGGCACCAACTCGGCATCCCGATGCTTTTTAGATTTTTGTGGATCAGGAACCAAAAAACGAACCACAAAGATAGCTATAAATGACAACCCGGCAATGAGCCAGAATATACCGTGTACACCAATAAATCCGGCGATAATCGGCCCAGCAGTAATGGCAACCCCAAAAGAAACACCGATACTTAAACCAATTAATGCCATGGCTTTGGTTCGATGTACTTCCTGGGTTAAATCAGCCACTAATGCCATAATAGGTGCGGCTATAGCGCCTGAGCCTTGAATAGCGCGTCCTAATAAGACCCCATAAATAGTGGTTGAGAGAGCGGCGACAATACTACCTATTAAAAAGAGTATTAAGCCCCCAATAATGATTTTCTTTCTACCAAAACGATCCGACATTAAGCCGAAAGGAATTTGTAGAATGGCCTGACTAATGCCATAAACACCAATTGCCATACCAATTAACGAGGGTGTTGAACCCTCAAGTTGTTCGGCAAATAGTGACAACACTGGCATTATCAAAAACAGCCCCAACATGCGTAAGGCGTAAATACTGGCTAAAGACCACGTCGCTCGTTTTTCCGATGCCGTCATCGGGCTTGTAATATCCTGTACTTTTGTCAAAACTCATTGCTCCCAGACAGCTTAAATTCATTGATGGCTCTATTGTAACAAAAACAACCCGCATTTCAGCAAAAGTAAAAACTTTAAAGCACAGATTAATTTAGCGGGGTGACCTGCCCGGTTTCCCGATATCTCTTATAATCAGATAGCACCTTAGCGTGATCAAACGCTAAAATCTCGGGCAAATTATCAAGCGTATATAATTGACAGTTTTTAGCATCATCGGCTGCAATCGGCAATCCGTGTGCTTCTGCAATATAGACCGCAGTCACCGTATGTCCACGCGAGTCACGCGCTGGATCAGAATAAATCCCAAGCAAGGCCTTTAATTGTACGTTTAAACTCACTTCTTCCTGAGCTTCACGCACTGCGGCATGCTCTACAATCTCGCCTACATCGACAAATCCACCTGGAATTGCCCAGCCAAAAGGAGGATTTAAGCGCTCAATGAGAACAAACGGGCGTTCGGGTAAATCAATCAGCTCAATAATAATATCAGCGGCCAGTAAGGGGGTAACGGGTTTGTACATAACATCCTCAAAGAGTTTTGGTTAGTGTTGTGATTGTAACTGATTTGAAAAACATCCTCACATCAAGACAATCTGTGAAATTTAAAATCAACCTAATACACAATAGCGCTTAGGTAACTCCTCCCAGCTTTTTGCCTTTAACAAGTCGGCAGCATTAGTTAGTTGAAATCTGAATGCTCTCAGGCCAGACATAGTAACAGGCTGTTCCAAAGGCCTTGCATAACCTAATTCCAGCAACCAGTATTCCGTCTGATCATAACTCACCTTACCCGCCTGAACGACTGACAGATCACAGCGCCTCACTAACCGAACCGACTTAACTTCATAAAGATGCGTAATGATTCGCTCGGTTCCAGTATGATGAACCAGCACCGCACAATAACGGAGTTCCTGCATAATATTTCGGGCAATGGCTTTATTGTCTGTCGCAGCCAAACGAATATGATACCAACCCGCCTGACCGGCTTTAAACCGCTGTAAATAATCCTTGTCCCGACCGGCTGTCGGCCCCAATGGCGAGGCCAGTGTTAAATCCGAATACCTTGATAACTGCATACCCAGAGGAACAATCCGTGCAGAATCCTCGACAAAATATTTATCCGACTCGGGAATGCTGTAACTCACGCTAGCCTCACCAAAACACGCCACTAAAAAATCCCGTAACCATTGATTACTTTGCCCTGGCAATAACGGAAAACCACCAATACCCACCGCATCAATCGCCTCTTGATACGGGTTGCCAGACTGACCTTCATCTAACCAGGCGGGATATAAAACATACGCGCCCAAAATCGGGCGGTGCTTTTCTAACTCTCCGTCTTTAGCCTGATTAACATAAATCAAAGCATCACGATAACGGTGCATCTGGTTAAGTGCGTCATCGGGTGCTTTATCAGTCCCCTCCCCGTCCTCTGCCAGCCGATACTTTGCATCAAAAATCCATTGCACACGCTCTCCATCAGGGAAAGTCGCCTCCAGAAAAATATCGGGCTTTTGCACTGTCGTCCATGAATAAATTTTGCCAAATTTAGGATCTTTGGCTTGACGAAAAACCGGCTCATGAGCCAAACGAATACGCACACCGTCTGCTCTTTCTAAAACAAATGCCGCGCCCATACCCTCTTTTAAGTTTTTCTCGAACCCCGCTGTCTTTAACGATGCCTTTTGAAGAGACTTTTCTGTAAATCCTAAAGTAAATAATAAGCGCCTGACTTCTAACAGACACCAAACCTCATACAATTCAGCAACCGACTTCATAGAAATGGCGGCATGATGACCAAACAAATCCAGATACAGCTTAAGCTCTTGCCAAATACGATACACGCTTGAATAACCGGCTCGCTGGTGTAACACCAGAGATTCCGACGCTAAACCTGAAAAGACACCAACCTCGGAAAATAACGGGCGATTTAATAACTGCTCTAAAGGCTTTTTCCAACATTCCAGTTCGGTTATAAAAGACTGAGAAATTCGGCCACGATCCGGCGATAACCGATCTTGCTCCATCCGCTTTTTAAAACGGGTAATATCCTGTGTACAGCGAATTAACACCTGTTTGATAAACCGGTTCTCTGGCGTATCAACCGATAATCGCTGCCCGGACTGTTGATAATGATGCCGAGTTTCACCCTGGCCCAAATGCGCAGTCACACGCTCCTCAAGCCTGGACGATAATCGCCCTCTTAAACGCTCTGCTTTAAAAGCGTGCTGAAAAGGTAACAACCGGGTATGAGGTGCATTACAGATTTGTTTGATAGCCTTTTCCAGATCAGCACGCAGACGCTCAAAATGTGCCAGCCACAACAGGGGAAAACGTTCATGCGGCTTTCTTGATTTGGCTAACTCCTGGTCTGTTTTCTGCACAAAAGAAAAACGCCACAGCGGATAGATTTCATCAATCGCAGTATGAATTCCTTCCAGATCAGTAGACATGGCCATTTTAGTCGGCAACACCTCAAACGATAAATATTGGGTCACTTCCCTGTCAGCTACACAATAGCGCACACCCAAACGAAACCAGCCCACATCATTGCCAAAATTAATACTGCCACGTAAACAATCACGCTTGTAATGAAAGCTTTCTTCAACTTGACTCAACCGATGGATCAGGGTCGGAGCAGGCGATTTATTGACGGCTGAATTAAACAAAAACTCAAACTCGTATAGCTTGTTCTCAAAAAAGAGTGCTTCCGGTAAAGTTAACTCTGCTTGAGGTGCTACAACGTCAATTAATAACGGTGGATTAAAACGAACCGTGCTAACAGGTAATTGAATAGACCTCTGATGATATGTTTTTGCAAGCAATGCCTGTGGTTTAGTAATATCCTTGGTCCACACCGCCAGCTCAAAATGAGGTGTTTTAAGACTCAGAATATCAGGCACAAAAAGTCATCCTTAAAAAATGGTCAATGAACACACTACAGACTACGGCCAGAAGGACGTAAAGCCGTTTGTGGCTAAACGGGCCTGCATCCAGGCTAGCTTCTGAACAGAACGACACGATACAGAAAGCACACTCCCGTCAGCATTGACCCGCAACAAATCAGGCCGCTGGTTTGGCGCCAGAATATCAGAAAATTGCGTCGTCAGTTCGGCAGACAATTGAGTCAGTAAACTAACTTCATCACTCTCTGATTTTAATTTATCGCCATCACCGTCGATACGAGGCAAAACTTTAGACATTAAAAAATCATCCCAGACCGCTTGTAATTCAGTCTCATCCTTTGGATTAAAACTCACCACCGCTAATAGCAATTCATTTAATGCCCGATACGCTAATTCAAAAGGTGTGTCTTTCAGAATTGCATTAATCGCCGTTAGAAAAACAATGCTTTTTTTACCTTCTGGATCGACAATTACACCTGATAAATCATTCTTAGAAGCATGCGTTAACAAGGGGAAATTCAATGTATTAGGCTTTTTCTTAGAGCTAGAGATAAAGTAGCCTGAAAAGTCATTGGGATAAAATACACCAAAGTCGATAGTAAAAGCACGATCAATGACCTTACGAGAAAAGCCGTGCGTTGTTTCATCCATGTTTACTGTACCAGCAACTATCAAATTGGGCGGCAATGAAATGCCATGCTTTAGAAAATTTAACCACAAGCCCTCAAACTTAGCACCCTCCAGTTTTAACTCTTTGCGTAAAGTGGCTTGCCCCTCACTATCTAGTTGCTTTTCCAGAACGACCGCTTTTAGTAACGCATCACAACTATAGCGATTGTCTTTCCATTCTCGCGTTTCTACAACGGACAAGTAATCCGCGAAATACTGCTCCACAGGCGCTAGATTCATCTCATCCAGACACAACCAATAAGGTATCATCAGGCTAGGGTCTTTACACACCAACTCATCGGCTGTAACTGAATCTAGTTCTGCAGCATCCAGCCAAGATTGCACTACAAAAAGTAACAAATCCGTGACGATATAACGTGAACCCTGCGCACCGATACGGGAGATATAACCCAATAAATCGGAGGGTTCATGCCAATCAGGTCGAACTGGGATTAAACAATAATTAGATAAATCACCCTTACTATGTGCAGTAGCTTGTTCGCGCACAAAACGGGTTTTACCTGTGCCGGATATGCCGGCTAGTAGTAGAAAGGGCTTTGGCAAAGAAAATGATTTCTTTATTGTAGATTTTAATGGGATATGAAGAATATTTGAGGCATCTAACATACTTCCTATTTGATGTATTTCATCTTGAAACCAAGCAATTTTCTTTTGTGGCGATTTATTATATTGTGTATTTCCTTTGTAATAGCCTACATGTGGTAGATGAGCAATAATTGTTTCAATCGCAGATCTATCATTTCCACCAGAGCCTAATGCATCATTAATATCTACTAACGCACCTTTTGAGAGGTGATTTGCAACAGCCCTAAATCTATCAAAATTTATATTAATTTCTTCTTCACCACGAATAACATTGACTCTATGTGCAACATGATCAATTCCAGTAATTTTTACGGAATTTCTGTTCGTTATATAGCTAAGCTCTATATTTAATAAATCTTCAATACCAGTCATTATGTTGGTATATATACTGTCATCCATTATTATTTCCTAGATATAAAACTCTTGATCGTAAAAGCAATTCCTTGAGCTAATACATAAGGAACTCCATTTCCAATGGTCTTAAATTTTGCAGATAAAGTCATTGTTGGCGGTAATCTAAATTCTTTAGGTAAAGATTGAATAGCCATTGCTTCTGAAGCAGAAATACGTCTAGCTAACCATGGATGTAAATGTACTTCGTTATTGCCATAAGCCGCTGTTGGAGAATAGCGCCAACGATGAAGCCGCTTATAAGATTTTTTTTTATCATCACCTTCTTCAATCGCTTCAAATTTCACTAAACCAGCCCTTGGTGTAAAATAATCATTAGCGTTTGGATGATTTTCTACATTATTCTTATTAAACCACCAATTAACCGTTAATTCTTCTGGAGCAGATGTTTTATCAGGTCTATCACCAAATTTATTTGTTTTAGGCCAAATATAATTCAATGCTTGCGTACCGGGATAACACATTTTTTCTTCCCAATTAAATTGAGCAATGCTTTTAGTTTTGACATGTTTTTTTAAAACGCCAAACATCAATATCCTTTGCCTATCTTGCGGCGCACCGAACTCTAATGCATTAACCAATCTGTCCGTAATAATGTAACCAGCTTCTTTTAGCCTTCCTTGTAATTGATCATAAAACTCTCGATGTTTTTTTGTGCGCCACAGACCTTTCACATTTTCAAATAAAAACCAGGCATCCTTCATTTACCGGTTTACACTTTATGCAATTCTTGGCTTTATAACGTCATGAAAACGGGTTTCTTTCGATGTACAAATGAACACAAACCTTCAGTTCATTGTACAATGAAGGTTTAT
>Ga0073936_10003806_pt1 | contig 21318 bp, 19 predicted proteins | sample AliMusrvi5mmetaG_FD_87041 | JGI IMG/M metagenome (GOLD analysis project Ga0073936, IMG submission 87041) | Freshwater lake bacterial and archeal communities from Alinen Mustajarvi, Finland, to study Microbial Dark Matter (Phase II) - Alinen... | ecosystem: Environmental > Aquatic > Freshwater >... | reverse complement strand
GGCGGCCATCGATCGCGATCCGGCTGCAGGGAGTGAAGTCGAACCGGGACGGCATCGGCGCGCGGGTCGAAGTGAACGGCCAGGCACAGCAGGTGGCGGCGGGCAGCGGTTTCCTCTCGCAGCACTCGAAACAACTGCATTTCGGGCTGGCGGGGAAGGACCGCGCGGAGGTGCAGATCACTTGGCCTTCGGGCGCGAAGCAGCGGTTTGCCGGGCTGGAGCCAGGCTTCGTTTATCGCGTTACCGAGGATTCGGCAACGCCAGCGCGGACGGCGTTTCGTCCGCGCGCGGAGTACGGCAATGCGCCGGTCCAGCCGGAGAATACGCCGCTGGCGGCGGATACGTGGCTGCTGGAACCGGTGCCGACGCCCGATTCGCGAAAAGGGCCGGGTTTCGTGGTGCTTTATGCCGGGGCGAAGCCTCAGTTGCCTTCTTCGATCCCGGGGTCGATGCAGGTAGATGCCGTGGATCTGGCGCGCGAGAATGGCGATGTCGCCGCCACCTGGTCCCTGTTCCGCCGATATCTCTTCGAATACCGGCGCGATCTGGACGTCCCGCTGACGGTGCTGATCGACAACGAGGGGCGCGCGCGGCGGGTTTACGCTGCCACGCCCAGCGAAGCGACGATGCGGGCCGACCTCGCGGCTTTGGGGAAAAGCAGGGAACTGGCCCTTCCCTTCCCCGGCCGGCATTACGCGGAGCCCAAGCGGAACTACTTCAAGCTGGGTGCGGCGTTCTACTGGGCCGGCTATCCGGACCACGCGCTGCCTTATCTCGAAGAAACGCTGAAGACGCGCCCCGATAACTGGAAGGCGCTGCTCGCGATCGGCCGGATCCATCTGGAACGTAACCGCGACAGGGAGGCGATGCAGAGCTTCCGCAAAGTGCTCGAAATCCGGCCGGATTACGCGCCGGCGCTGGTGAGCGCGGGCGAAGCGTATGTGAAACTGAACGACCGCGCGGCGGCCGGAGCCAGTTTCCGGAAAGCGCTGGAGTCGGATCCGAAGTGCGCCGACGCCGCCAATCAACTGGGTCTGCTGGCCGCCGGAGCGAACGACATGAGCGGCGCGCGCCAGTGGTTCCAGCAGGCGATTTCCGTGCAGCGGGATCACTCCGGCGCCATTAACAATCTGGGAGTCCTGTACGCCAGAATGGGGCAGCCGAACGATTCCATCGCGGCGTTTCGGTACGGGCTGCAGGCGGATCCGGATGATGAGCAGCTTTACCTCAATCTGGCGAGGGTTTACGTTACGATGGGCGAGCGGGAGCAGGCGCGCACCGTGCTGCGGCAACTGATGGAACGAAAGCCGGGAAACGCGATCGCCGCCAAGGCGCTGAACGAACTGGAGGGAAGATGATCCGATTGGCCGTTGCTTTGCTGCTGCTGGCACCCGCGGCGCTGCCGGACCTGAGCGAACTGGTGGTGCAGATGGGTGAGAACCCTTCCGAAAGGCTCGCCCCGCCCGCACTTTACGCTCCCGGCGCGCCACCCGTGCTGAGTTTCCGCTACTTCGACGCGAGCGACCGGGGACGCTTCGGGAATCTGGGATTGATGACGGACGATGCGGGTCATTAAGCCGGTTGTTCTGTTCGCCCTGTGCGTTCCGGTGTTCGCGGAAACGGCGGTGGAGCGCGCCACGCGCGGTGAGTGCGCCGCGGTCACGGGAGAACTGGAGCGGCTGTTCGCGAAAAAGGACCGGCTGGCGGGCCTCGCGCTGGCCCAGTGCCGGATTGCCGCGAAGCAGTTCGACGCGGCCGGACCCGTGGTGGCGCAACTGGAGCGCGACTTTCCGTCCGATCCGGACGTTCTTTATGTCGCCGCCAACTACCACCTGAAAGCCTGGAACGACGCGATTTACCGGATGTACCAGAAGGCGCCGGCCTCCTACCGGGTGGATCAGCTCTCGGCGGAAGTCTTTGAAACGCAGGGGAAGTTTACGGAGGCGATCGCGGAATACCGGAAGGCTCTGGGAAAAAATCCGAAGGCGATTAACCTGCATTACCGGCTGGGGCGGGCATTGCTGCAGCAATCGCACGATCCGGCGGCGCTTGAGCAGGCGCGCGAGGAGTTTGCGGCGGAACTGGCCCTGAATCCGGCGGACGCGGTGGCCGAGTTTCAGGTGGCGCAGATTCTGGCGACGCAGGGGAAGAAGGCGGATGCGGCCGGTCACTTCGAGCGCGCCGCGCAGTTGCGGCCGGATTTCCCGGAGGCGCTGGTTGCGGTGGCGAAAATCCGATCGGATTCCAAACGCTATGACGACGCGATCCAGCTGCTCGAGCGCGCCGTGAAACTGCAGCCGCGCGGCGAAATCGCGCATTACAACCTGATGATGGCGTACCGGAACGCGGGTCGGGCGGCGGACGCGCAGCGCGAAAAAGCCGAACTGGACCGGTTGCAGAAGCCTCCCGAGGGCGAGTTTACGGATTTCCTGAAACGCCTCGGCGAGAAGCCGCCCCAATGAAACTGCTGCTGGCGGCCGCACTTCTCTGGCTGGCGGATCTTCATCCCGACTTTTACAACGCGGCGCGGGATGCCGGGCTGACGCAGGTGGTCCCGAACGGCGGTGTGACCTCGAAACAGTTCATCATCGAGACGACCGGCAGCGGCGTCGCGTATATCGACTACGATAACGACGGTCTGCCCGATCTGTTCGTCGTTTCCGGGCCGGATGCGCCCAGCCGGATGTACCACAACGAGGGCGGGGGCAAGTTTCGCGAGGTGACCGAGGCGCTGGGGCTGACCCGCAAGGGCTGGGGTCAGGGAGTCTGCGCCGGCGATTTCGACAACGACGGCTATACCGACCTGTTCGTGACGTACTGGGGTCAGAACGCGCTGTACCACAACGTGGGGGGGCGCCGTTTCGAGGACGTGACGGCGAAACTGCATCTGACGCAGGACCGGGTCCGCTACAACACGGGCTGCGCTTTTCTCGATTACGACAACGACGGAAAACTCGATCTGTTCGTCTCGAATTACCTGAAGTTCGATTTCGCCACGACGCCGAAGCCGGGCGCGAATCCTTATTGCTTCTACCGGGGTATGGCGGTGAACTGCGGACCGCGGGGTTTGCCGTTCGACCGCAACCTGTTGTATCACAACGACGGCGCGGCCTTTCGGGACGTCTCCGACGAGAGTGGTATTTCCAAACCGGACGGGAACTATTCGCTGGGCGTGCTGACGGGCGACTTCAACGGAGACGGTCTCACGGATATCTATGTGGCCTGCGACCAGACGCCGTCCATTTTGTATATCAATCAGGGTAGCGGCAAATTCGTGGACGAGGCGCTGCTGCGGGGCACGGCGCTCGACGAGAACGGCAAGGCGCTTTCCGGCATGGGAGTGGCGGCCGCGGACTACAGCCACGACGGCCTGCCCTCGATCTTCCGCTCGAATTTTTCCGATGAGCTGGAGACGCTGTATCGCAACCGGGGGAAAGGCGAGTTCGAGGACGTAAGCGTCGAGGCCGGGCTGGGCCAGAACACGCGTTTTGTCGGGTGGGGCTGCGGCTTTTTCGATTTCGACAACGACGGATGGCCGGATCTGCTGCTGGTGAACGGGCATGCGTTTCCGGAGGTGGACCGGCTGAACATCGATATTCACTACCGCGAGCGGGCGATTCTGTATCGCAACGATCGGGGGCATTTCACGGATATTTCCGGGCAGGCGGGTGAGGGGATCGCGGAAATGCACTCGTCACGCGGGGCGGCGTTCGGGGACTACGACAACGACGGAGCGGTGGAAGTGCTGATCAACAACCAGGGGGAAGCCCCGTCTTTGCTGCGGCAGAGAACGAAACCGGCGAATCACTGGGTGATTCTGAAGCTGGAGGGCGTGACCTCCAACCGCAGCGCCATTGGGGCGCGCGTGCGGGTGACGGCGGGAGGTCTGGTGCAAACCGCGGAGGTCCGGAGCGGGGGCGGCTATCTCTCGCAAAGCGATTTGCGCTTGCATTTCGGGTTGGGATCGGCGAAGCGGGTGGAGAAGGTGGAGATTACCTGGCCGGGAGGTGGGCAGCAGGTCGAGACGAATCTGGCAACCGAAGGCGTGGTTCCGATTCGCCAGAGGTAAAGATTTCCCCGCCTTCCGCCGATCAACAGGCAAAGGAAAAGATATGCAATCTTTTGCCGGCCTTTGCGGGCTCGTCTTTGCCGTGTCTTTGTCATACGCAGCTCTTCCGGAATCGCCCCAGATGCCGTTTTCTTTTGTCGAAAACAGGGGCCAGGCGGCGGCGGCCGTACGGTACATCGGAAACGGTCCGCAGTTTCGGGCCTGGTTTCGCGACGATGGTGTTACGTTGCAACAGGGCAGTGCGACCGTGCAGGTGCGGTTTGAAAGGGGCTCGCGAAATCCGCGGATCGAAGCGGCGTCTCCGTTCGGCGCGGTCACCAACTACATCCTTGGCAACGATCCGGCCAAGTGGAGAACCGGTCTGCGTATGTTCGGGCTGCTTCGCTACCAGGGAGTTTGGCCAGGGATTGAAGTGCGTTTCCGGGCGGAACAATCGCGCGCGAAGGCGGAGTATTTGGTGGCTCCGGGCGCCTCGGTCGACGAGATCCGGCTCCGGTTCGACGGCGACCCGCAGATCCAGCCGGATGGCAGCCTCGTCGTGAAAGGTCAGTCCGGCGAGTTCCGGGAAGACAGGCCGGTCCTGTTCCAGCAGTCGGGTGAGGAAAAAACGCCGGTCGAAGGCGCGTTCCGGAAGTTTCCCGACGGCGCCATCGGCTTCACGGCTGGCGCATATGACCGGCACAGGCCCCTTACGGTCGATCCCACTTTGCTGTTCAGCGGCTATTTTGGCGGCTACTCGCAGACCACGATCACGAGCCTGGCGGTGAATTCCTCCTATAGTGTGATCGCCGCCGGTTGGACAGTCGGGACGGATTTTTCGACGGCTCGTTCGCTATTTCCGGTCGAAGCGGGCGGTATCGACGGTTTCATTGCCGCGTTTAGTCCGGCCGGAGGAGCGCTGCTGTATTGCACGTACCTCGGCGGCTCGGGCGACGACCGCGTGTTCGGAGTCGCGGTCGACAGCGCCAACAACACCTATGTAACGGGCTGGACGCAGTCCGGCAATTTTCCGACGCTGAATCCGTTCCAGAGCAAACTGAAGGGGACACGGGACGCGTTTATCGCCAAGCTGAATGCTTCCGGAACCGCGCTGATCTACAGCACCTACCTGGGAGGCACGGGGGTCGATTCGGGAAACGCGATCGTGCTCGATTCGGGTAACGCGCCAATCATTGCGGGAGACACGACATCGAGCGCCCTGCCGGTCACAACCGGCGCATTCCAGGTGAAACCGGGCGGCAACCAGGACGCTTTCGTGGCCAAACTGAACACGGCCGGAACCGGGCTGGCATTCCTCACCTACTTTGGCGGGAGCGCCGCGGAACACGCCACTTCGGTCAAAACGGACGCCACGAATGCGGTGTATTTTGTCGGCTCTACCTGGTCGACTAACCTCCCGATCCTGAATGCTGCCCAGCCGTATAACGCCGGCGGACAGGACGGATTCCTCACCAAACTGTCGGCGGACGGAAGGTCTTTAGGATTCAGCACGTATGTGGGCGGTTCGGGTGGCTGGGCAGGCGCGCCCGAGCAGGTCAACAGCGTTTTTGTGCGGAGCAACGGAACGGCGTGGATCGGAGGGGTAACCAGTTCCCGAGACTTTCCAATCACCTCGATCACGTCCCAGAGCACGTATGGCGGGGGGCAGACGGACGGGTTCTTCTGCCGCTATCTGGCAAACGGCGCTTTGGCGCGCTCGTCCTATTTCGGAGGCTCACTCGACGACTCGGTCACGGGAGTCACGACGGACTATTATGGAACCGGCTATATCACGGGGTACACCACGTCGAATGACCTGCCGGTTCTGAATCCGGTTCAGAGCGCGAACGGGGGGGGCATGGACGCCTTTGTGGCCAAGCTGATCTCCGGCCAGTTGTACTATTCCACTTATCTTGGCGGCGGGGGAAACGATGCGGCGAACGCGATCGCGATCGATTCCCTGAACAATATCGTGATCGGCGGAACCACCGGTTCGGGGAATTTCCCGGTAACAGGCGCCCTTGCCACGTCGGGAGGTCCGGTCTCGGGATTCGTGTCCAAACTGGTGGCCAGCTTCCGGCTCGCCGCCGTGAATCCGCCGAATTTCTACCTCGACGTCTGGCATATTGCCGGGTATAACGGCATCCTGAATACCACTACCTTCGGAGCCTCCGGAGATATACCTGTGTCGGGTGACTGGGATGGCTCCGGCGCGAAACGCCTCGGCATCTTTCGCAAGGGAACCTGGATTCTGGATATCAACGGGAACGGCGTCATTGATGCCCCCGACAAAACCGTGCAGTTCGGCCAGGCAGGTGATCTGCCGGTAGTCGGGGACTGGAACGGAACCGGGAAATTAAAGCTGGGTCTGTTCCGGCAGGGAACTTTTATTTTGGATTATAGCGGACATCTGTCCGGTACAGCCACAGGGGAGGCTGACCAGATTGTTGCTTTTGGCTTACCCGGCGACGTACCGGTCTCCAGTGACTGGAACCAGACCGGAACGAGCAAGATCGGCGTGTTTCGGAATGGACAATGGATTGTGGACTACGCGGGAACCCACACAGCATCCCAAATTTACAGCTTCGGTCAGGCAGGCGATATCCCGGTTATCGGAGACTGGGACGGCTCCGGGCTTCAGAAAATCGGAGTTTACCGGCAGGGTGTCTGGATACTCGACTACGGGGGTAACAATTCCCTGACCGGAGGAGCGCCTCTGTATATTGCCTTTGGAGGCGCTGGCTACATACCCCTCGCTTGGTGAAACTCGTTGTTCACGGCAAGGACTGCCTGCAGCCGAACGGACGAGGCTGTTTAGGAACCGCCCTTAATGAATGCGTCGTTGCTTTCGCTGCTGTCAGCACTTTTAGCGGTCCTGCTGATCACCGTATCTTCGATCATAGGCACTTGCCAGGGTTTGCGAGCGGCAGAAGTTACGCCAGCGAGGTTTTGATCTGTTTGGTTTGACATTTCTATTTCAACTCCTCTGTGTTTTTTGAACCAATCGTGTAGTGATAGTACCATAGTATTTCAGATGTCTCAATGGCCGCGTTCGGGAACGGGAGATCGGCTGACGGAGAATCAAGCAGATCGTTGTTGCCCGCGTTTTTCCTATAGAATGGCGGGATTATGCGTTCTGTCCGATCTGGAGTTGACAGGTGCGATTCCATTTCATGGCTCGCCGTCGGAAGATTTTGTTCGGGTTCGCCAATGCGAGGTACCGGAGCACCTGCCGGCACCGTCCTTACAGGGTCCGAACTGGGAGCTCGATGCCACGAGGCTGCTGCTGCGAGTCCCAAGCTTAGGCCGTTTCCTGGTGAGTGACGGACGAATGCTGGATGTGGAGCCGGCACCCGATTCCAGTCTCGAAGAGATGCTCCCGTTTGTTCTCGGCAGTGGTATCGGAGCAATCCTGTACCAGCGCGGGGGGATGGTACTCCACGCGGCTTCCGTTGCGGTCAACGGGCAGGCGTACGCCTTTTGCGGACCGAGCGGCGCCGGGAAGTCGACATTGGCCGCCGCCCTGTGCGGAGCGGGCTGCGACTTTGTCAGCGATGACGTTCTGGCTGTCTCTCTGGATAGGGATGGTCGGCCCGTAATCTGGCCGGATGGCCGACAATTGAAATTGTTCAAAACCAGCATTGCCAGCCTCGGACTGGAAGGCGCCCGCGGAAAGGAAGTTCGGTCCGGCCTCGGCAAACATTACGTGGAGTCACCGGGAGGCTGTGTGTCGGAACCACTGCCGCTCCGCTCCGTGTTTGTGCTGCGCGACGCCCGCCCTCCGTACACGCCCGGCCTCGAACGATTATCCCCCGTGGATGCGGCGCAGGCACTGACGAATGAGAGCTACCGGCCACGGCTGGCCTCCGCGCTGACTTCCCCCGCGCGCCGCGTTGGGCTGACCGGCTCAATACTCCGCCATACCTCGGTTTTTTATCTCACACGGACTCGCAACCTCGATCTGCTGGGGGAGACGGCGGCTGGTTTATGCGAAATCTGGCGGGATGCGCAGGCTGGCCCTCCGCACCCATGCTGATCCTGCCGGCAGGTGTGGTGTGGCTGGCCTCCTACCCCCGATCCGGCAATACCTGGATTCGCATTCTACTTTCCAATCTTCTGGAAGGAAAAGGTGTACCCGGCGATATCAACAATTTTGCCCTTAAAGGAGAGTCCGCCAACAGCGTTCAGGCGTTCGAAGAACTGACACTGCTGGATTCAGACCTCTTGAAGACTCGGGAAATTGAGGCTCTCCGTCCCACAGTCCATGATGCGGAGTCGAAACACTCAGGCGAGGCGAAGCTGCTGAAGACACATGACGCCTATACGTATGTTAAAGGCGGCACACCCCTTCTGGGCCGAGCCGCACGGGCGGCCATTTACCTGGTACGGGATCCGCGGGATGTGGCAGTCTCGTTTGCAGCCCATTTCGGCATCGGTATCGATGCCGCGATTCGGCGGATGAACGACCAGGACGATACGATCGGCGGTTTTTTGCAGACGAGGCAGCGCCTGACGGGTTGGACCGGCCACGTCACCAGCTGGCTCGATCAGTTGGATCTGCCGGTTCATGTGATTCGTTACGAGGATCTTCATGCCGACACCTCTGCTGTTTTCGCCGCCGCGCTGGATTTCCTGGGTGCGAACTATACTCGCCATCAACTGGAACAAGCCGTCGTCCACTCCGGTTTTGCGGAGTTGCGGCGTCAGGAGCGCGAGAATGGATTCTGTGAGAGCCTTCCGGCGGAAACTCTGTTTTTCCGTCGGGGCGAGACAGGCAGCTGGCGCCAGGAGTTAACGGCGACCCAAATCGGAGTGATTGAAAGCGATCACGCGATCACAATGAAAAGACTCGGCTATCTGCGGGCAGCGGAGATGCCGCAATCGGAAGGATATCAACGATGAGCGAAACGTTTCGGCGTGCCGGCGAGGTCTTCACCGCACCGGTCGACGACATGCTGCTGATGATGAGCGTCGACGCGGGCAAATACTTCGGCCTGAAAGGGGCCGGACCACGCATCTGGGAACTTCTGGAAAACCCGACGACTATAGATGCCCTGGTGGAGAGACTGACGGCCGAATATGAGGTTTCTCCGGACATGTGCGCCGAGCAGGTATCCGCTTTCCTCGGCAGCCTTCGCCAACGAAAACTTCTGGTGGATGCGGGCTAGCCCGCGATCCGGCGACCAGAAGGGCGCGGGGGAACGGCACGAGCGATGCGCCTGATCTGTGGTTATGTGCGGCTGGACGGGGGGGCCGCGGAAGCAAAAACTCTCGTTTCCATGACGGTCGCGTTGACAAGACCAGGAACTCCGTGCTGCGTAAGGCAGCGAATCGACGGCCCGGCGGCTTTGGCGGTACTGGACTTCGGGGAGGCTCGGGCCGCGGCCAACCCACCCGGCGCGACGGCGAATCTGTTCCGCGGCCCCGATGGCACATGGCTGGCGGCGGACCTTCGACTCGACCGCCCGGCCGAATTGGCCGCCGTCCTTGGGCTCCCCGCTGCAACATCTCCCGAAAGTCTGGCCCTTGCCGCCTGGGAACGCTGGGGAGAAGACCTGCCCGACCGCCTCGACGGCGATTTCGCGATCGCGGCCTGGCAGGCTGGACCGGGGCGTCTGGTGTGCGCGCGCGATTTCATGGGGGTGAGACCTTTTTGCTACACGCATCTGCCCGGCCGGTTCTTCGCCTTCGCGTCGCTGCCGCGCGGCCTCCATGCATCCGGTGTTGTCTCCGCGCAACCGAATCCCGTGGCGATCGGGCGGCTGCTGGTGGAGATGCACTTCAAGCGCGAGGCCACGGGCTTTGAAAACATTCAGTGGCTGCCCCCGGGCCACACGCTGACTCTCACGACGGCGGGGCTCCGGCTTCATCGGGCCTGGCGGCCAGAGGTCGGCCAGGTTGGAAGTTGGCGCGGAACCGCGGGGGAAGCGGCGGCGAACTTGCGGACACTGCTGCACGAGGCCGTCTCCTGCCGCCTCCCCGCCCGGGGGCCGGTAGCCGCGCATCTCAGCGGAGGGCTGGATTCGTCCTGTATCGCCGTCATCGCGGCCCGGCAAATGCGGATGAGAGGCGGGAAACTGCATGCCTACTCGCAACTGGCGAAATCGCTGCCAGGTGTCGTAATCCGGGACGAAACGGAGTACGTCAAAGCCGTTCTGGAACAGGAACCCGATATCGAATGGTCTCCCGCGTATGCGACTTTGGCGGACAATGCCGGGGCGACCGATTCCGATTTACCGATCTTCGGCCCCGTGGGCCAGTCCGACGACCGCATCTGCGAGCAGGTCGCGGCCGCCGGGTGCGAACTGCTTCTTTCCGGAGCGGGGGGCGACGAGGGCGCGACCTATAACGGAACGGGACTCTATGTCACGGCCCTGCGCGGGGGTCACTGGCAGCACGTACACCAGGAACTGCACGCCCGAGCCGTGCGACAGCGCCGCCCATTTCGGCAGGTGGCGGCAACCAGTCTTTTGGGACCTCTGATTCCGGACTGGCTTCGGGAATTGCGTCAACGCCTGCGGGGCCGGCCCGCGGATTACGACCGGCGGCGCTCTCTCGATTTTCTGACGCCATCCCTGGCCGCAAGCGTCAGACAGTCGCTCGACCCGGTCAGCAAAGCGGGCAGCCGGCCCGATGACCGCATCAGAATGCTGACCGCGGGCTATCTTGCCGATCGCGGGAATCGTTTGGCGATTCTCGGAGCGCGACACGGGATTGCGTTCACGTTTCCTTTGCTGGACCGGAGGATTATCGACTTCACGCTGTCGCTGCCGGTCACGACGTTTCTTCACAACGGGTTTTCCCGGCAGCCGTTTCGGGACAGCATGACAGGGATCCTGCCGGACCTGATCCGCGATCGCGAAACCAAGTTTGTGCCTTTTCCGGATCTGCCGATTCACCTTGCCGGGGCCAAGCCAGGACTTCTGAGCGAGATCGACGCGCTGCGCGCCTGCTTGCCCGTGACGGCTTTGTTCGACCTGGACGCCATCGCCACAGCTCTGCGCGCGGCGCCGGAGGGAGAGGATGCGGTGCTCGTGTCGCAGGCGTTCAACGCGTCCGGATATCCGGCGCGCCCGCGGACCGCCGCCTTCAGGAGAGCCATGCACGGGCTGCGCGCGCTGGAAGCGGCTCGGCATTTCGCTCGCGGACACGCGGGATCACGCGAAAAACCGGCGCCGGAATTTTCGTGAGGGATCGGCCAGCGCGGGCGCGGCCACACACCCCGGGTGACCTGTTGCCGCAAACCAAAAGCCCGACACCAGCGGAAGGGATGGCTGAGCCGCGGAAGACGGAAGGCGCGCGAACGTTCGCCCGGCTCTGGCGCCGCATGCCACTGGATGGCCTCGGCTTCGGCAGCCCGGAGGACGAGAACGCGGCCAATCTGCGGCAGTGGGCAGCGGAGCGCTTTTGGTTGCGGGCGCCATGGTGGAGCCGTCGGGTTCTGCGTTCGCTTTCCCTTGCCGCGTGGGGCGTCGCGGCAACCGGGCGAACCGTCCGCTTTTCCCGGGTGAACTCTCTGTCGCTGCCGTCAACCCTGCAACTCCTGGGAGACTGCCTCAGAAGCGGCGCGCAACCAAACGAAGCGCACATCTGGCGGCATTTCTTTCAGCCACCAGGCTTCCATCCGTTGGCCGGCCGAAGCGCAGGCGCCGTTCTGTCCCGACTCGGAACCAGAACGGAACACTTGCTGCTTGCCGACAAACTGGCGACAGCGCGGTTGCTGCGGCAGGCGAAGCTGTCCGTGGCCGAGGAGAAGTTGACGATCCCCGTGGGCGGGTGCGTGGACCCCTCGGCTTCCGTCTGGTGCGACGCCGGCAAACTTTTTGTCAAACCGCGCCACGGCTCGGCATCCCGGGGATCGATGCCGATCGATGTGATCAGGCGGGGTTCGTACCGAATGAACGGCGGCCCTCCCTGCGACACGGCAGTGCTGCAAGGCAGACTCACGGCTCTCGCGAAAGCCGACACGCTGCTGGTTCAGAGCCGCCTTGAAGCGGGTGAAGAGACGGCCGATCTTGCTTCGGGAGGAGACGCGCCGGTGCTGCGCCTGACGACGGCGCGAGAGCCTGGCGGGGAGCCTTTTCTGCATTCCGGCCTGCTGGCGATCCGCGTCCCCGGCGAGAATGCTCGCCATTTCATTCGGGGACAGATCTTCGCGCCCGTCGATCCGGAGTCCGGACAGATGAAACCGGGCATCTGGTTTCTTCGCCCCGGAGAACGCTTTTCGAGACTGCCGTGGAATCGGGTGGCGATCGAGGGCCGATTCCTTCCGGGATACGCTTCAGCCGTGTCCATGGCAATCCGCGCCATGACGCTGGTGCCCGGACTTGCACTGGTGAACTGGGATCTGATTCTGAGTTCCGAAGGGCCGGTTATTCTGGAGGGGAACACGTGTGGAGACTGGATTCTGACGAATCTTTCCGCCGCGGACCGCGGGATGACGTGTCCGCTGTTTCCTCTGCTCTGGCGATGGGCTGAAAATTCGGCACTATTGGAAAAAGGACGCAACCGGCGGGAGAACACAGCCGTGCGCCTCGGTGAAACGCCATGAAACGCGGAGCACGATGGTGGAAAACCGTTGCAGGCATCGTGCTGAAAGCCGAAACGGTTATTTCGCTCGCAGTGGGCTGGATCTTCGTCTTTGTCATGCCTTTTCGCATGACGGTCCAGTTGCTGGGGAGAACCACCGCCGTGCCGGCGGAAGGCACAGCGGGCAGCGCGGATCGAGCGGCAAACCGTCCCGCGCCGCCGCCCGGAGTGTGGCGGGTTACCCATGCCGTCTGCCGGGTCGCTCCCCGTCTCCCGTGGTCCTGCACTTGTCTGGTCAACGCGTTGGGTGCGCATCTGATGTTGCGGCGGCGCGGCATCCGTTCTGTGGTCCGTTTGGGAGCGCGGATCGAAGACGGCAAACTGCAGGCACACGCGTGGCTGCTTGCGGGAGGCGAAACGGTGCTCGGAGGCAAAATCGACCAGGATTTCGCGCCGCTGGCGCAGATTGAGCGGAGTTTAGCTCCGGAAATACCGCCAAAACAATCGGAAAGAGGATAAACCAAAGGAGCGAAGTACCAGAACTTCGGTCGCGAATCCGGAAAAAATTTTGTCTGGAAACTAACTGTAGTGTAGTACACTAAAGTTCACATGATCGAATCCAATAGGGTTCGACGCGGAGGAGCTTTCTTCATGTTTCGTCCTATCAATTTCTCCCTACTTTTCCTGGCTTGCGCGTTGACGATGAGCGCAACGCAAATTCAACTCACCGGCACGGCAACGAACGTGGCGGGATATGGATTGAGCAGTACTTATGTTCAGATAAATAGATGCGCGGGCGCTCAGCTTAACAGCGCCACCTGTGCAACCAGTTCCACCACGGGAGTTCCCGGCAACTATCTGGTTTCCCTCTTTGCTGACGCATCGGGAATCACGCCGCCGGATGCGGCGGGTCAAAAAGCGTCCGGGTTCACCGGTTTGGCTGGAACACCCATTGTTTTTGACATGCTGAATGCGCCGTTATCGGCCCCGTGGTACGTCGGCAACACTGTGACGCTAGGTCAGGTGGACAGCAATTTCATCAAATCCGGGCTTAAAGCGAGCCAAAGTACCGCAACCATTGCGGTTGGTCTCAATGAAATCTCCTCGGTTTACACGATGCTGAACGATTTTGCGGGGTATAACAATGGCGATAACATCACGGTGTCGTTTTGCTTCTCTGCCACGTCGAACGGAACCTGCACTTCGGATCAGTTGACGAGCGTCACGCTGAAAAGCGGTGTGGAAGTCCGGGCGGCGGTGATCTGCGATTCCACCCAGGGTGCCACGGGTTGCCCGACCAGCGGAACGTATGGACAGACGCTCGCTGCTTCCAGCACGGTGAATGGTGTTACGGTGAACACTGCCAACGTGTACTCCCAAACATATACCTCGATTCCCTCGACTCTGCCTGATAATAGTGCCAACGGACCGTGGGCGGGTTCGGCGGGCGGGAAAGTCGTTCTGGACGCCCAGCAATTTGTTTTTACTCCCACTACCTCATTCCTTTCGTACATTCAGGTTGTGGACAATGTGACAAATTTTACTTCGGCACCCGCGAACCCCGGTTCCAGTCACTTTGCGCTGTCGGCCGTCACCGTTGAACAGACCCCTGAACCGGCTTCTTTCGGGCTGCTGTTCGCCGGAATGACTGCGGTCGGCTTTCTTCGCCTGCGCCGCCGGAGCTAAGGTCCCGCACATCCCCTCGGCTGTCCTGCAAACGCCCGGCTTCGGCCGGGCGTTTTGCATTTTCGGGCACGCGATGGGAGCCTTGCAACAGCGCCGGAGATAGCGGCAGTTGCGTTAGCTCCCGCGCGACCAAATCGACCTGATGGCCTGTGGCGGCCTGTCCGGCTATCAGGGAAAGACACCTTCCGCTTCAGAAAACCAGTGGCTTGTAAGAGGGCCCGCCGAAGCTCACGTAGAGTTCGTAGAGACCGCCGTTCAGCATAGTGTTGCCCCCGGGGCTGTTCAGAATCCAGAGTCCCTGACGGTAGACGCCGATCTGATTCGCAATACCCGTGCCGATCCAGTCGCCCACCACGGGAATGTCGCCCGCCTGCCCATACCTGTAGGTCGTGGTGGCCGAGCGGGTTCCCAGAAAGTCAACGAGCCACTGCCCGGCGCGAAAAACGCCGGCCTTAGTGGTGCCCGAGCCATTCCAGTCCGCGACCACCGGCAGATCCCCCGGCAGACCGAATGGGAAAGTTGCGTCGGCCACCCCCGTAGACGTACCCGACAGGTGGCCGCTGAGATCGAGGATAAAAACACCCTGGCGGAACAGTCCGAGTTTCACGCGACCCGTGCCATCCCAGTCGCCGAGCACCGGGACATCACCCGGTTGCCCGAACTGGATAGTGCGGTCCCCGGCGTCGAGCAGACTGTTCCCGTTGGTATCGAGGATCCAGAGGCCGTTTCGGAAAACTCCGAGCCGTTTGACGCCCGAGCCGTCCCAGTCCCCCATCAGAGGGACATCGCCCGTCGCCCCAAAAGACGCCGTGCCGAGGGTGGTATTGGGGCCGTTGTACCCCGTGTTGTGCCAGACATCGAAGCGAAATGCGGGCATATTCGCCACCGCCAGGGTGTAATTCGCCGCCATTCTGGCGAAATACGAGGTGAGCGGAGTGCCCTGGCCGGCGCCGACGCTTCCCTGCACGGGGAGCTTTCGGTAAGAGGTCTCCACGGCGAACGCAACGTTGGACAGGGAATCGATCGCGACGGCCGTGCCGGAATCGTTTCCCGGCCCGCCGAAGTACCCGGAGCAGAGGAGACGCGAAAAGCCGATATTGGCCACAAACGCGTCAAGACCGCCGCCAAGTACGGCCTGCGTCGGGTTTTGCGACGGGAAGTCCGGCGAACCCGTATAGCCGGTGATCCAGAACAGGTCGGTGTGGACATCGGCCACCATCCCCGATATCGAGTCGTCGCCCGAACCACCGACGTACATGGACGAAATCACCGCGCCTGTGTTCTGGTCCACACGGGTGAGGAAACCGTCCGTCTGCCCGCCCCCGAACGAGGTCTGCAGAGTGCCGGAGGTGACGGGAAAGTTGCGGGAACTGGTCACTCCCGCGAGAACCGGATTGCCGTCGCGACCCAGGACAACCGCGTTGACTCCCTCCGGGGAGCCCGGAATGCCTCCCGAACCGCCCAGATAGGTGCTGAAGATCAGAGAAGATGCGTCCGAGGCTAGTTTCGCCACGAACCCGTCCTGGCCGCCGCCGGTATGGGGCTGAAAAGGCCGGACCACGGGAAAGTCCGGAGAACTGGTGGAACCGGCGATAAAGATCCGGCCCCCGGAATCCAGAGCCAGTGCCGCGCCGTGTTCCGTCCCGCTGCCGCCGCAATAGGTCAGCCAGGAGAGGCTGCCGGCCGCGGAAAGTTTGGCAACGAACGCGTCCTGCGTTCCGCCCGGCAGGGGTTGCACGACGCCGGCGGTTACCGGCAGATCCCGCGAAGTGGTGTCGCCGATGAGGAGAACCGAATTGTCGCGGTTCAGGACGATGGCGTTGCCCGTGTCCGCTCCTGTTCCTCCCAGGTATGTGCTGTAAACGAAAGCCGTTCCCGTCCGGTTGAGTTTCGCGACAAAAGCATCGCGTGCGCCTTTTAGCCTGTTCTGGAGGCCGCCGGCCACGGGAAAGTCCACAGAAGAGGTCCAGCCGGTTACATACGTATTGTTGGCGGAATCGACAGCCAGTCCGAAAGCGCGGTCGTCGCCGGATCCGCCCAGATAGGTGCAGAAAAGCAATTTCCCGCCATCGGGGCTGAAACCGGCAACAAACGCATCCACGCCGCCGGCGCTGCGGGATCTGACGCCACCGGTTGCGGGGAGATCGGTTCCGACCGTCCAGCCGGCTACGATCGTGTTGAACCAGGAGTTCACGGCGATGGCCGTGATGGTGGACTGAGCGCTTCCTCCGAAATAGCCGCTGAAGAGGATGTTTGGGTCGATGACGAGCGGTCTCGTTCTGTCATACACCGGAACACTGAACCCGATACAGCCGTCTTCGCGCCGGATGAAAGCTCCCCGCACGGGAACCCGTCTGGCGCCCTCGTTCTGGTAGATCAAAGGCGCACTTTCCCGAAACTCTCCGGACCCGTTGGATACCACCAGACTCCCGTCCGGTTCAATCGAGGGCCTGCCCTTGAAGCGCAGCCGGATTTCCGCCGGCGAGGCTCCCGGCGCGATCAAGTATTCGGCTTTGGTTCCCGCCTGATCGGCTTTGAACCGGATCTCGATTCCCGGCCATACTCTGGTGTACGTCAGACTCCCGTAAAGCGGTAAACCACTTCGCCAGGCGGCGGATTCCCGGCCTCGCAGGTAAGTGGCGGTGGCTCCCAGAGGGTCGCCCGTCCGGAGTACCGGCTTTCGGTTCCCACCAGCAAAACGCAGGCGCGTGACGGCCTCGCCCTGCTGGAAAACAATGCCGTCGTCGCGGAACCAGGCTTTGAACCTCGCGCCGGTACCGATGTAACGCACCCGCGCATCGGCCTGTCCGCGGTTTTCAACGAAGGAGAAGGGAAGCTGGATCGAGTGTCCAGGCTCTTTCGACGCGAGGCACGGACTTTCCTGCCAGAGCAGGCAGAGCAGCAGCAAACGGACCGGGACGTTCAGATTGAGATTCACTGCGGATCAATCGGCAAAGTTCCGGCGGACCTTTAAGGTGTTTCACTTTGCGACAGTCATGCGGCATGTGATGCAACATTCATCAACCATGGCCCAGGCGACCAGGCATGGCCCCGGCGACCGGTCGTATCGTCTTTGGCCAGCCAGAGGGAGCTTCGCCGACCTGAGGTGAGCTTCGCCGGCCTGAGTGAGCTTCGCCGGCCTGAGTGAGGTACTTCGGTAAAGCTTACAGCGAAGCAGTTTTTACGTCGGTCGCGATGTCCAGTTCGGCGCAGATTCTGTCGAAGTGCTCGTCGGAAAGAAATCTTTCGACGGCTAAAATACCGGGGTCGAAACCAGCCGGAGCGCGTTTGGGATTGAACAGCCGAACCATGCCGGACAAAACCTGGGCGGTGATCACAAAGCCTTCCCTCTCGGCCTTCGAGCGAGTAATTACCGCGCTTGCGGAGCCGTGGAAGCCGCGCAGGCGCACCTTCATGCCGGCCCGGAGCGAGCGAGTTACGCGGAAGCGGATACGATGAGTGCCGGCGGAAAGTAACTCGGCTGACTGCACTACTTCCTGCGTGCAGGGCTCCTCATGATAACGAAGCGAGAGTAATGGACCCATACGTGTTAGTATGACCCATTTCGCAGAGATTCTTTGTAACTTCACTCACATTTCCTTTAGACTAACTATGTACCCGACTTTCGCCAGCACGCGCCCCGGATTTCCGACTCATGAAGAGGTCTTGTCATAGTGACGCATCAGGATCAGCTTCGCTACTTACTTCTTGCCCCGTCCGCCTCAAGCGGCGCCGGCGGACTCCGACCTACACGGGAGGACTCACACCTTTACAACGCCTATCTGCGAACGGCGCAAAAATTCCGCGGAGATATCTACCTGAAAGACGGGGCCATTCAGCAATGGCAACTGGATCCGGACGGAAGATACAGAATGCCGGGCGACGAAGACAGCTGGCATCTGCTGCTGGTTCTGGCCAGACAGAAGGTCGTCGGCTGTACGCGATTTCTCATGCACCCTAATACTGTGTCTTTCGATCGGCTTACGTTTCGGAATGCACCGCTGGCTAAGGATCGGTCATGGGGCGCAAAAGTACGTTACGCATTCGAGACGGAACTGCGGGTAGCGCGCGCCGAGGGGATGTCGTACGTGGAACTGGGCGGCTGGGCTATCGCGGAGGAATGGCGCAACACCAGAGCCGCTCTGAAGATACTGCTGGCCGCTTACGCGTGGGCGGGGCTGATGGGCGGTTGTCTTTGCGCCTGCACCGCCACGGTCCGGCACGGATCCTCGTCGATTCTCCGGAAGATCGGAGGCGGCACCCTGGAATATCGTGGCGAGCAGCTTCCCGCTTACAGCGATCCCGCCTACGGATGTCAGATGGAGTTACTCCGATTCGACTCACGATATCCAAACCCGAAGTTCTCTCCACTTGTGCGGGAAGTGCAAAGCCAGTTAGCGGATTCGCTGGTTCTGACGGGCGGGAAATACGCCGACCCCTCGTCACCCCGGGAGAGTGTGCCGGGCAGTATTGGTCTCAGTAATGGCGGAAGCGACAGTCATGCCTGGTAGCGACATACTGCAATCCCCGATCGGGCAGAGGAATTCTTCCGAAACGCACAGACTGCTTTCGGCGGCGCCGGTACAAACGAAAGGCTCTGTACTTGCAGATATGAATCCCGTAATGAACGGATTACTGAACGACGAGACGCACGCCGTACCCGAGGAGTTCGCGTCATTTACCCGCCTTCTCGATGTGCTGCTGTCGGTGGCGCGGGAAGACGCTCAGGCCAGAGAGCCCTTCCGGGCGCGGAAGCCTAAGGCCGCGCGCCCGCTGAATTCTCCGGAACCGCCAGATACCTCTCCGGATCCGGCAGTTTGCCAAGAGCCGGAAGCTTCCACCCCCTGAGTTCCAGCGCGCACCGGATTCTCCGCTGGACAAACCACGCCGACTTCTGCGTGATTCCGAGGCGCCCGGCGAGTTCGTAAGAACTCACGCGACGGGCGGAATTGGCGATAATCCAGATCGCGATCAGCCACTGGCACAAAGAAACGTGGCTGTCCTCAAAGATGGTTCCGACGCGGACGCTGAACTGCGCGCCGGGATGTCTGGAGCGGCATTCCCAGAGCTGACGATTCTCCAGAAACCGAACGTTCCGGGTTCCGCAAACCGGGCAGCGCACGGCGCCCGCGGGCCAGCGTCGCGACGCCATGTACGCGAGACACCGCCGCGGGTCCGCAAAGTAGAGCATGGCTTCTGGCAAAGCCTCCGGCAATGAGCTGACGTCCATGTGAAGGCTAACGTTGGGGTCTGAGAGCACACCTCGTCCAAAGCAGTTTTGTTACAAGAGTACTCCTGAGCACTTTTTAACTGTTCAGCCACGTCCGGGCCTGCGCGCAGACATGTTACAAATCTCTCCCGGTTATGCCTTGGTTCTGAGACAAGTTACTTAAATCTCGACTTCGGACGCTTTTGACCGTAACCGGTGACACTACGTTCGCCTCCGGGCTGTAGTTACACCTACGCTTCCTCCACTTATCGTCATTGCCCGTTTCTCCCTTTTGCCCCACATTTGAGGAGAAGGTCCGGATCATGACCGGGCCAGGAGGAGAAGTAATGGCAGTTTGCAAGACGACCGGCTCCACGAGGTCGGGATTCCTGGTTTCGCGTTTACCGTTTTGCCGGCGGCGCGGTTCCGCGGCAAGCCTCACAACCAATCGTTCTCAGATCCACCAGCGACATTGCTAGAAGGAAAGACACTATGAAATCACTCAACTTAAGCCGTCACAGACTGACTCTCACGCTCGGAATGGCCGCATGCCTTCTGGCCGCATCGCGTGGCTCCGCAACCACGATCACTGTACCTGCCGGGGGGGCTCAGGCCAACATCGGAGGCTGCGTCATCGTAAGCCTTTCCGGAATCATGTTCTTCAACACAACCTGCACGACCGCTCATGTCTTTGATCCGGGTTCACCCGATACGGGCAGTTATGCCGGACTGACCGGTGGGACGATTAAAGACCTGCTGGGAACGGCTGTTACCGGTACTTTGGCCACACCTATCGTAGATTTTTCCACCTTCACGACCTCAGCAGGCACGGTCCACTTCGATCTGAGACAGATCGATCCTGGCGTCGGCACCGCCGCCGGTTGCGCGAGCAACGCGGTCGGGAGTTCCTGCACGCCCGCCAACTCTCCGTTCACGCTTACTCAGGTGGCTGCCAACAAGGTTTCGATTGCGCTCAGCCTGAATGGAATCGCGTACCTGGGAACTTCGGCTTCGGGCTCGAACCCGACCGGAGTTCTGATTACTTCGCAGAACCTGGTTCCTGGAACCATCACCGGGGTTCTCGCGCAGGCGCTGACCGCAACCGGAATCGCGGATTCTTACTCCGCGACCTTCTCGTCGGTTGCCTCGGCCGGAACGCCCGAGCCTGGAACGTTGGCCATGTTATTTGCCGGGGCCGGAATGCTCGGGATCAGCCGGATCCGCCGGAATTCCGCAAGGTAAATCCACCATCATTCGGGGTAGTTACAAGGGAGCAGGAGCCGCGGGCGGCGAATGCTCCCTTTTGTTAGTAGTGTCGGTTTCAACAGTAAAAGTACTGTAATTGACGTTAGAATAGGAGAGTAACCCTGAAATGTCATTTCCAGTACCCCCATGCAGGCGGCATCTTATCGAGGTACACGATCAGCCGTGGTGCCCCGGAGTTCTTCGCGACGCCCTGACGGAGTGGTTGCGCGTTCTTTGGGAATACAGTCAGGCCGCGACAGTGATCGCGCCGTTACTCGCGCGTACCCTCAGTAGTTCCGATACTTTCCGTATTGTCGACCTGTGTTCGGGAGCGGGCGGGCCGATCGTTCCGGTTCAGCGGCAACTGGCCCTCCTGGGTTTGAGCGTGCCTGCCGTCATCACAGATAAGTACCCGGCGCCGGCCCTGGCGGATCAGCTATCTGAAAGCAGCGGCAATCTGACCGTGATGCCACAGCCGGTCGATGCCAGAGAACTGCCGGAGTCTCTGACCGGCTGCCGGACGCTGTTCAACGCCTTTCATCACTTCACGCCGCCGGAAGCCAAAAGAATCCTGGAAGACGCTTACCGGAAGGGACAGCCG
>Ga0073936_10003804_pt1 | contig 21320 bp, 18 predicted proteins | sample AliMusrvi5mmetaG_FD_87041 | JGI IMG/M metagenome (GOLD analysis project Ga0073936, IMG submission 87041) | Freshwater lake bacterial and archeal communities from Alinen Mustajarvi, Finland, to study Microbial Dark Matter (Phase II) - Alinen... | ecosystem: Environmental > Aquatic > Freshwater >... | reverse complement strand
GTGGTACAGCGCCGCCGTGAGCGCCAGCGCCGCCAGCGCCTTCATGCCATAGGACGAGAACAGCAAGGACAGGCCCATACCGGCGCAGATCAGGCCGATATTTTCAATCGAGGAATAGGCCAGTAGGCGCTTCATATCCACCTGCACGGTGGAGAACACCACACCGAGCAGGGCGGTGGCCAGGCCGACCACCATCAGCACCACGCCCCACCACCAGATGCGCGTCTGCAGCAAATCAAAGCCCACGCGCAGGATGCCGTAGAGCGCGATCTTCAGCATCACGCCACTCATCAGGGCGGAGAACGGCGACGGAGCGGCCGGATGCGCCTCGGGCAGCCAGACGTGCAAGGGCAGGATGCCGGCCTTGGCGCCAAAGCCGAACAGCGCCAGTAAAAAGGCGATTGAACCCCAGAACGGTGTGAGGTGCTGCTGGCGCATGGCGGCGAATGTGTAGTCGCCGGTATTGGCCTGCAGCAGGCCAAAACACAGCAAAACGCCCAGGGCGCCGATATGGGCCACCAGCATGTAAAGATAACCGGCCTGACGGATTTCGGGGATGCGGTGGTTGGCCATGACCAAAAAGAACGAGGAGAAGGCCATGGTCTCCCAGACCACCATGAACACATAAGCGTCGTCGGCCAGCACCACCATGGCAATGCTGGCCAGAAAGACGTGGTACTCCAGACAAATCAGGCCTGGCGCCGTGCCTTCGCCCTGGCGAAAGTAACCGGCGGCAAACACCGACACGCCGGCCGACACGCCACCAATCAGCACCAGAAAAAATGCCGACAGACTGTCCAGCCGCACATGGAACGGGAGTTGGGGCAGGCCCAGCGGCAGCACCGCCACTTGCGGGTCGGCAAAGACCGCGCTCAAGGCCACGCCCAGCAAAAGCACCGAGCAGCAGGCACCCAGGGGAAACAGCAGCACGGCCACCAAGCGGAAGCGGCGCAGGGCAAGAATGCCGAGCACGCCGATCAGCAGCCAGGCCGCCACCACGACCAGCACCCAGTCCAGATGGACCCAGTTCGGGAGGTGGTTCAAAGGATGCATGGGGAAGACGGCTTGCTTGGTGCTGCGAAGATACTACGATTTGTCCGGTTTCCCCAGGCTTGCCGTTTGCACAAGCGTGAACAAAGGCGCAAGCCGCATAAATCCACCCTGGCGGCGCTTTATGATGAAGCATGTTCAAAATCTACTGGACCGGTGCCACCGGAGAAGCCTGCTCTCAAGACGAAGAGCTGCTCACCCGGGCGCTGGACATTGTAAAACAGCAGCGCGACGCGGGCCACAGCTTTGTCACCATGGTTGCCGAAGACCCTCGTCACGTCGGCAAACCCGGCGTGGATTCCGTGGTGGACGGCAAGACACCGGACGGCCAAGACTACGAATGGTCCAAGACCGGCCGCGCCGGCAAACCACGCAAACACGACAAGCCACTCGCCCGCAAAGATCAGTAAGGGCCCCTATGCAAGCCCTGATCAAGGCCATCGCCGCGATGGAACCCGGCACCGATGCCCAACGCGTTTTTCACGGCCGCGGCGGACTGCATCCCGGCTATGAACACCTGGCGCTGGACTTCTATCCGCCGGTGTTTGTGCTGACCAGCTTTGTGCCGCTGGAGGATGACACGTTGGCGGCCGTTCAAACCGCCCTGGCATTGCGCTGGCAGCAGCTGATGCCGGGCCAGCCCATCAACTGGGTTTACCAGTGCCGAGTGGACGGCCCGGCCGAAACCCGGCTGATGGCGGGCGAGGTGCCGGATCCGCATGACGTGAGCGAGCACGGCGCGCGCTTTCGGGTCCATGTGCAAAAGGGCCAGAACCACGGCCTGTTTTTGGACATGGCAGCGGGCAGGCAATGGGTGACTGAACACGTCACCAGGCAGCCGGGCCTGCGCGTGCTGAATCTGTTTGCCTACACCTGTGCATTCTCGGTCGTGGCGCTGAAGGCCGGTGCGCGCCATGTGCTCAACGTCGACATGAGCCACGGCGCCATCCGCATCGGACAGCAAAACCACCAGCTCAACGGCATCAGCACCGGTGCCAGCTTTCTGCCACACGACATCTTTTCCACTTGGGGCAAGATCACGCGCGCCGGGCCCTATGACCTGATCATTGTGGACCCGCCAAGCTACCAAAAAGGCAGCTTTGTGGCCACCAAGGACTATGCCAGACTGATGCGCCGCCTGCCAGACCTGCTGATGCACGGCGGCCATGCGCTGCTGTGTTTGAACGCGCCGGAACTGGGAGTGGCGTTTTTACAAAACCAAATGCAGGAACTGGCGCCCAGCATGCGCTTGGTGCAGCGCATTGCCAATCCCAAGGCCTTTGCCGATGTAAATGAGAACCGGTCGCTGAAGGTTTTGCTATACCAAGAGTCCATGGAAATCAGCTGAGGCCGGGACCTGCCCAGGCGCAATAAAGGATGAGTACAAAGCATGCTGCTGCTAGCGCTACAAAAATTTACATAAAAGCCGACGGCATACTATTTTCGTTTGCCTTAAAAATTTCATTTATTCGGACAGTGAATTGGCGTATTATTCGACCTGCGCAATATGTATTGCGCTCATGTGATATTGTTTATTTTTAGATAGTGAATATGGCAACCCTACAAGAACTGATTGCGCAAAAAGAAGCGTTGGAAAAACTCATTCAAGACACCCGTCACACCGAGCTGGCCGAAGCCATCAACAAGGTGAAGGGTTTGATTGCGGATTTTGGACTGACGCAAGAAGATATTTTCGGAGCCGTCCGTGGCGCGAAAAAGCCAAAGGCCGAAGGCTCCAAGGTCGCGGCAAAATACCGTGACCCAGTTTCCGGCAAGGAATGGTCCGGCCGCGGCCTGGCTCCCAAGTGGCTTCAAGGCCGTGAAAAAGCCGAATTTTTGATCAAGTAAGGATTAAACCTTGATATAAAAAGCCCGCGCGATGCGGGCTTTTTAGTTTTTAGCTCGGCCTCCGTCAGGCCTGTGCTCGTCGATCGGTCGGTCAACCCGGCACCAGCGGCCCGAATCCGGGCAGACGTAAGCCGCTTCGCCCTGTATCAGCAGCTGCTCTTGATCCAGCAACAAGGCAGCAGCCGGGTCGGTGTCGAAACTTATATGCAGCACCTGCGCCAACGGTGCATTTTCAATCGGCAGCTCCCAGCTCAGGAATACCTGGCTGCAGTCCTGGTCGGGCGGGAAGTCCGCCGCGTTAAAGCCACTGCGCTGGCGTGCAATCACGGCATGCGGTTGACCTGTATCAAACACCACCACGGTACCCAGGGTCAAGGGAATGCGCTTTCCGGTGACTGCAAAATGCAGGTCCAGGCCCCGGTCCTCACTCAAAAAGAGATTGCAAAAGGCCATGCCGCCATACTGCGCGCCGTCATGGTGGTACTTGGCGCCGCGGCAGGCCATGAGCGCCACGTCACTATTGGCCAGCACCTCTTGCAGGCCAAGGCTTCGCGTCCAGTCCGCCACGGCTTGCAGGCACAGCGGATAGTCCGGCCAGCGCCTGCGCGCCCTGGGCAAGGACAAACACTCTACGTCGCCAGGCTCCAGGCCCAAGCGCAGCTCAATATCCCTTCGCCAGTCGGCCAGCAGCCCGGGTGGCGGCGCGGGCACCTCAACCCTGCCGGTCAGCACCCTATCGCTCACGCTGCGGCTGCGCATGGCACTGCCGCTTGTGTAATACGCGGTGCAAGTGCTGCGTGTCAGGGTAGGCAGCGAGGCCAAGCTCAATCCAGCACGATCACGCGCCGCCAGGGCAACTGCGGGTCCGCTTCGTAGTCGGCCACCACCCAGCTGCGGCTGGCGTGTTCGGCCATGTCCTGCAGGAAACCTCGAATCAGCTTGATGGAGGCCATGTCCAGTGCAGCGTAGGGCTGATCCAGACAGGTGAGCTGCGCGCCGCAGGCCAGCAGGCCCACCAGCGCCACCTTGCGCCGACTGCCGGTCGAGAGCATGAAGAGATTTTTGTCTTGGTGTGCGCTCAAGGACAAGGCATCGACCAGCTCCTGATGCAACTCGGCGCTCCAGTTCGGGCTGCGCGCATGCACGCTGGCCCATAGCTGCCGCGGTGTCTGCTGGTCCTGCGCGGGCAGACTCAAGTCCAGCCATTGCGCGTCCGGGTGCACGGCTTCACCGGACAATGCCGGCAGGTCGCCACACAGGCGCCGCAACAAGCTGGTTTTGCCGCTGCGCTCAGCGCCAGTGACGGCAGTCAGGCCAGGAGGAAATGAATGAAAATCGGTCATGGCGGTGGCGCAATTATCCAACCGAAACAAAGTCCTGTCTGTGCTGACCAACGCGTTTTCCTTCATGCCACTCTGGTAAGCTTGCTCCGCCCTTGTGCAGGGCTCCCTCTGGTTCGCCGTAACGCCGCATGCATTGCCCTTCAAGGTGATGCGCGGGTCTGACGGCCAGCGCGTGGCTGGCGGGATGCATCTGCACGAAGGTATGTACCGTTCCAAGCGCTGCCAGCAGGCAGGTCAGCAGACTTTTGAGAGGTGCGCCGTCCCAGGACTTGTCTAAAGTCCTGCAGCAGCTTGCTGCGCGGGAGCTTGTTCGCACGCCACTCTCTGCGTCTATTGCCCCCTTGTCTGGCCCCGCCTTTTAAATTCTCCCAAAAGGATGCCATGACCTATCTCCAAACCTTAGACGCCATCGTCACCCGCACCATTGCCCCGGCCGCCATTGCCACCGACCGCGACAGCGCCTTTCCGCGCGCCGCCATCACTGCACTGGGCGAAGCCGGTCTGCTGGGCCTGGTCAGTGCCAAGGAGATGGGCGGATTGGGTCTGGGCCTGCCCGAAGCCGCTCAGGTGGTGGAGCGCATTGCCAAGGTCTGCCCCTCCACGGCCATGGTGGTCACCATGCATTTCTGCGGCACCACCGTGATTGAAAAGCTGGGCAGCGAGGCCACGCGCCGCGAGATCGCCGCCGGTCGCCACCTGACCACCCTAGCCTGGTCCGACACCGGCTCGCGCAGCCACTTCTGGGCCCCTTGCGGCACGGCCAAGCTGGAGGGCGCAGAGGCCGTGCTGGACGGCAGCAAGACCATGGTCACCTCGGCCGGTGAAGCCGACTCCTATGTCTGGTCCACCCAACCGGCTGCGGCCGAAGGCGCCAGCACCCTGTGGCAGGTAGACAGCAAGTTGGCCGGTTTGAGCGAGCCCAAATTCTTTGACGGCATGGGCCTGCGCGGCAACCGATCCTCCCCCATGCTGGCCAAGTCCCTGCGCGTGCCGGCCAGCGCCATGCTGGGCACCGATGGTGGCGGTTTTGACATCATGATTGGCACCGTGCTGCCGGTGTTTGCCACCCTGATCGCCTCCTGCTCGGTCGGCCTGATGGAAGCCTCGCTGGAAGCATCGATTGCGCATGTGAGCGGCAGCAAGCTCGAGCACCTGGGCAGCGCCCTGGCCGAGCTGCCCACCATCCGCGCCTATATCGCCCGCGGTCGCATCCGTGCCGACATGGCCCGCACCCTGCGCGACGACACCCTGGCCGCGATGGCCGCCGGACGCCCCGACACCATGTTGCGCGTCATGGAGGTCAAGGTGGCCTGTGCCGAGTCGGCCCTGGAAGTGACCGACATCGCCATGCGCGTCTGCGGAGGTGCTGCCTTCCGCAAGGACGTGGGCGTGGAACGCTTCTTCCGCGATGCGCGTGCCGCCTCCATCATGGCCCCCACCTCGGACGTGTTGTACGACTTCATTGGCAAGGCCGTCTGCAGCATGCCGGTGTTCGGTTAAGGAGCAAAAAATGAGCAACAGCTTGAAAAGCCCCTTGATGATGGGCGCCGTGGCCTACGCGCCCAAGGTGGTGACGATCTGGGAGGGCTTCAAGGAGTACTTCCGCCGCCACGACTTTGAATTCGACTACGTGCTGTTTTCCAACTACGAACGCCAGGTGCAGGCGCAGTTTGACGGCGGCATTGCGCTGGCCTGGAACTCGCCGCTCGCCTGGGTGCGAGCCGACCGCATGGCCCGTGCGCGTGGCCAGGTGGCAAGCGCCGTTGCCATGCGCGACACCGATTGCGATCTCACCTCGGTGTTGGTGGTGCGCAGCGATTCCGCCGTCGGCACGGACCTAGCTGCACTCAAGGGCAAGACCATTGGCTTTGGCGCCATCGACTCACCCCAGGCCCACCTGATTCCGCTGGACCATTTGCGCCAGAACGGCCTGGTGGCCGGTCGCGATTTCACCACCAAGCGCTTTGATGTGCTGGGCGGCAAGCACGGCGACCACATCGGTGGCGAGCGTGACGCGGCCTTGGCCCTGATGGCCGGTGAGATCGACGCCGCCTGGATGATTGACGGCAACCACCAGGCCTTCTCGCGCGAGGGCGTTCTGCCCGCGGGCGCCACCCGTATTGCGGCGCGCACCGGCCTCTATGACCACTGCAACTTCACCGTCAGCCCCGGTGCACCGGCCGCGCAGATCGCCCGCTTTACCGAGCTACTTCTGGCCATGCGCTGGGATGACCCGCAGGTGCGCCCGCTGCTGGAACTCGAAGGCCTGAAGACCTGGCTGCCCGGCCGCACCAGCGGCTACGCGCTGCTGGAACGCGCCACCGACGACGAGGCCTTTTACGACGCCCAAGGAAACATTCTTGCCACCGACTATCGATATTGAAGACCTGGGGCTGGACGCCGGCGCTCACCTGCTCATCAAGCATGGCTTGCTGGGCGTCGCGCCGGGGGAGAGCATCACCGTGGTCGGCAACAGCCCAGACTGGGATGGGCAACTGTCAGCCTGGTGCCGCAGCCAGGGCCACCCGATTGCCTTGAGCGAAGCAAACGGGCGACTGCAGGCGCAGGTCACGCGCGGCGGCTATGACGCCGGGCGCTGGCGCGGTGCGCTTCACACTGGTCACGCCGATGCTGCACAGACTAGCGCGGTGGCGGACAAGGCCTTGCCGGCCTGGGGTCTGGCCGCACGCGGTGCCACGGTAGAAGCCGGTTCACCCCCCATGCACTTCCGCCTCGACCAGAAGAGCGAGGTCTGGTCCGAAAGCGCTGCCGACCTCTATGCGCAGGCCGTGGCCGCGCAATGGAACCCGGATGCGGTCATCGACTGGAAGGCCGAATTCGACTTACCCGAGGTGGTGGAAAACGCCGTGGTGCAGGTGCTGACCTACATGATTGAAAACGAGGTGGCGGCGCTGGTGGTACCGGCACGTTTTCTGGGCCAGCTGCATCCGCATTTCCGCGAGGTGCAGGCCCTGCTGGCGATTCAGGTGGCCGACGAGGCACGCCATATCGACGTCTTCACCCGGCGCCTGCGCCTCAAGGGGCGCGAACCGGCGCTATCGACTGCGGGAGGTCAGGCCTCGCTCAAGAGTTTGCTCGACGAGCCCGATTTCTCGGTGGCCGAGTTCCTGCTCTCGGTGCTGGGCGAGGGCACTTTTGTCAGCCTGTTGCTGTTCCTGCACGCCCATGCGCCCGACCCGGTGACGCGCCAGATTGCCATGTTGGCCGCGCGCGATGAGGCCCGCCATGTGGCCTTTGGGATGACGCACCTGATGGCCAGGCTCGAACTGGAGCCGGAATTCCGCACCCGCCTGGCGCTGGCGGTGCAGGCGCGCAACGATGCGCTGGCCGGCACCTCCGGCCTGAACGAGGAAGTGTTTGACGCGCTGATCCTGCTGGCCGCCGGGGAGTTCACAGCCACGGCAATAGCCCAGGGTTATCTGCGCGTGCAGCAACTGATGCGCGACATGGCCGAGGGCCGCCAGGCACGGCTGGAAAAGCTCGGTTTTGGTGAGGCCGAGGCACAGCAACTGTCGTCCCTGCACACGCGCAATTTCATGTAATTTCATTGACACGGCCACCGTGCATTGCGCCGATCCACCGGCCCTTGCATGCCGCGCGCCACCAAACTTGAAAACTGGAATGGGTTCTCCAACAGGCGCGTAGGCCTATTCAGTTTGGTTTCTAATGGTCTAAGAAAATACACCAGCAGGTACAAACCTATGCCACAAGCGATGGTGCAATTTGCGCAACAAGGCACGGCGCTCAAACTCTCGGAACTGATTAGCGCACTCAGCCACGCGCTGGACATTACCGAGGGCCAACCGCTGGGCCACTGCGTTCGCTGCTGCTGGATCGGCATGCACATCGGACGCGAGATCGGCCTGGATGAGCACCAGCTCTGGGAGCTGTACTACACCCTGCTGCTCAAGGACCTGGGTTGCAGCAGCAACGCTGCACGCATCTGCGAGCTGTACCTCACCGACGACCTGGATTTCAAGCGCGACTTCAAACAGGTCGGCGACAGCCTGCCGCAGGTGGTGCGCTTTGTGCTGCAGCACACCGGGCTGAAGGCCGGCCTGGCCGAGCGTTTCAAGAGCGTGTTGAACATCTTCAAGAACGGGCCGGAGATCTCGCGGCAGCTGATCCAGACCCGATGCCAGCGCGGTGCCGAGATTGCCCGCCTGCTGCGATTTTCTGAAGGCATTGCGCAGGGTATTTACAACCTGGATGAACACTGGAACGGCTCGGGCAAGCCCAGCGGGGTGAGCGCTGAAGCGATCCCAGTCTATGCCCGCATTGCCCTGCTGTCCCAGGTGGTCGACGTGTTTTTTACGGGTGGCAGCAGAGAGGCCGCGCTGGCAGAAGCGGTCAATCGCAGTGGCCAGTGGTTTGACCCGGCGCTGGTCGCAGCGCTCCAGCGCTTGGGCACGCAGGAGGCGTTCTGGAACACCTTGAGGTCGGCCGATATTGACAAGGCCGTGGGGCGCCTGGAGCCCAGCCAATTTGAGGTGCCACTGGACGCGGATTACCTGGACGACATCGCCACCGCCTTCGGCCAGGTGGTGGACTCCAAAAGCCCTTACACCGGCGGCCACAGCACCCGCGTGGCGCTCTACACCGACCTGATCGCCGAATCCCTGGGGCTGGATGCGGAGCGCAGACGCTGGCTCAAGCGCGGCGCGCTATTGCATGACGTGGGCAAGCTCGGCGTGAGCAACAGCGTGCTGGACAAGGCCGGCACGCTCGATGCCGCCGAGTGGGCCGAGGTGCGCAACCATGCGGCTCTTACCGAATCCATCCTGTCGCGCATCCACGCCTTCAGTGAACTCGCGCGCATTGCCGGTGCCCACCATGAACGGCTGGACGGTGGCGGCTACCCGCGCGGTTTGCTGGCAGCCGACATCACCATGGAAACCCGCATCATCACCACCGCCGATATCTTCGACGCCATCACCGCGGAACGCCCCTACCGCGGCGCGGTGCCGGTGGAGCAGACCCTGGCGATGATGAAGAAGACGGTGGGCACTGCCATAGACCCGGATTGCTACATGGCCCTATGCCATGCCATGGAACAGGTGTCGACCTTGGGCCGGTTTCAGTAAGGCCGTGAACCTGGCGCAAGCAAAATTTGACTGCGACCCCAACCAAAGGACACAACTGTGTTGAATCACATTTTCATTATTCTGGACCTCGATGGCGCCGGCATAGCGGTGATCCACTGCAGCTTGCAGCACCCGATGCTCCCCGAGCCCGATTTATCCGCAGCATGAGGTTTGTCATGAAAAATTTATTTATTGCCGCCTGCCTGGTTTGTTCGGCGGCCCAGGCGCAGCCCACAGTGCAGGCTTCCGCTGCGTTGAAGCCCATCGCCGCGCTAGATGTTCCGCGCTACATGGGCACCTGGTACGAGATCGCCAAGTTCCCCAACTGGTTCCAGAAAAAATGCGTGGCCGACACCCGCGCCACGTACAGCCTGCAGCCGGATGGCACGGTGCAGGTCGTCAACCGCTGCCGCAAGGAGAACGGGGAAGTGGATCAGGCCATTGGCGAAGCACGACAGATCGGTGTGGCCACATCGCCCCGGCTGCAGGTGCGCTTTGCGCCTGCGTGGATGTCCTGGCTGCCGCTGGTGTGGGGCGACTACTGGGTGATCGACCTGGATGAACGCTACCAACTGGTGGCGGTGAGCGAGCCCTCGCGCAAATACCTGTGGGTGCTTTCGCGCTCACCGGAAGTGAGTGCTGAGACATACGCCGACCTGTTGGCCCGGCTCCAGCGCCAAGGATTCACGCTGGAGCAATTGGAGAAAACCAGGCAGACACCGTAGCTGCGTCGGCCTTGTCGCCGCCTGGTTGCCGTTTAAGGCACATCCCTGTATTTGTAAGGCCGTTGACCTGCATCAGTGGATGCGGTCCGCGATACCTTAGTTTGCGATTTCGCGCATCCAAATGGACACCAAAAGCGCATGATGGTCTTGCAAGTATGCGGCCACTGAAATGAAACGCGAAGCGTTAATAAGGGGAGCGCCGCATGGCTTGCAGTACGCAAGGAGCGCACCATGTCCCATTACCATGCCCTCGTTTGGATCGACCACGTGGAGGCCCACGTCATGCATATCAGTCCCAGCGACGTTGAACAGTCCGTCATCCAACCGCGCAGTCCGCACCACAAGCTGCACTCCAAGGTAGGAACACTGGGAGACGGTCGTGCGCCAGAGGATCAGGACTACTATCATCGTGTGACCCAGGCGCTGGCAGGTGCCAGCGAAATATTAGTCGTAGGCCCGGCGCAGGCAAAGCTGCAATTGATCAAGCACATCCACGCCCACGACGCAGCGCTGGTGAGCAAGGTGGTGGGAGTGGAAACCGTCGACCATCCATCCGACGCGCAACTGGTGGCCTATGCGCGCAAATATTTCCAAGCCAAAGACCGGATGCTGTAGCGCTCCGGCAGGTGGGTCCGCTAGGCGCTCACCCCAATCGCAGCCTGCGCCGCAGCCAGCCGCGCAATCGGCACCCTGAACGGCGAGCAGCTGACATAGTCCAGACCGGCGCGGTGGAAGAAACCAATCGAGGTCGGGTCGCCGCCATGCTCTCCGCAAATGCCCATCTCAATGTCGGGCCGCACCTCGCGGCCTTTCTTTACCGCCATCTCCACCAGCAAGCCCACGCCCTTCTGGTCTATGGAGCGGAAGGGGTCGCGCTCGTAGATGCCGCGTTTCAGGTACTCGGGCAGGAACTTGCCGGCATCATCGCGCGAAAAGCCCAGAGTCATCTGCGTCAGGTCGTTGGTGCCGAACGAGAAGAACTCGGCCTGCTTGCCTATGCTGTCGGCAATCAGCGCCGCGCGCGGGGTCTCGATCATGGTGCCCAGCATATAGGCGATGCGTTCACCGCGCTCGGCAAACACGTCCTCGGCGGTGGCTCGAATGACCTTGGCCTGCGCATTGAACTCGCGCACCGAGCCCACCAGCGGCACCATGATCTCGGCCTTGACGGTCAGCCCCAAATGACGCACGTTGAGAGCGGCTTCGATGATGGCGCGGGCCTGCATTTCGGTAATCTCGGGGTAGCTTATCCCTAAGCGGCAGCCACGATGGCCCATCATGGGATTGAACTCGTGCAGCTCTTCCACACGCATCTTGATCTTGCCCAGCGACACCTTCATGTCGGCGGCCATGGTGCGTTGAGCCGCCTCGTCGTGTGGCACAAATTCGTGCAACGGCGGATCCAGCAGGCGGATGGTCACCGGTAGCCCGTTCATGGCCTTGAACAGACCCTCAAAGTCTGTGCGCTGCATCGGCAGCAGCTTGGTCAGGGCCTTGCGTCTGCCGGCCTCGTTATCGGCCAGAATCATTTCGCGCACGGCGACAATGCGCTCGCCTTCAAAGAACATGTGCTCGGTGCGGCACAGCCCTATGCCGGTGGCGCCAAAATTGCGCGACACGCGGGCGTCGGTGGGGGTGTCGGCATTGGCGCGCACCTCCAGTTTTTTGTATTTGTCGGCCAACGCCATCAGCGTGCCGAAGTCGCCGCTGAGCTCGGCCGCCAGGGTAGGGATCTGGCCTTCAAACACCTCGCCGCTGGAGCCGTTGAGGCTCAACCAGTCGCCCTCGTTCAGCACCAGATCGCCAATGCTGAGCGTGCGCGCCTTGGTGTCCACGTGCACGGCACCGGCACCGGAGATACAGCACTTGCCCATGCCGCGCGCCACCACCGCGGCGTGCGAGGTCATGCCGCCGCGCGCCGTGAGAATGCCGTTGGCCACACTCATGCCGCGCAGGTCTTCGGGCGAGGTTTCCAGTCGCACCAGAATCACCGCCTGGCCGCGCTTGACCCATTCCTCGGCCTCGTCGGCAAAGAACACGATCTGCCCGGTGGCAGCTCCCGGTGAAGCCGGCAGGCCGCGCGCGATCACCTTAGCCGCTGTCATGGCCTTGGGGTCAAAAACCGGGTGCAACAGCTCGTTCAGGCGCTCCGGGCTGACGCGTCCCAAAGCGGTCTTCTCGTCAATCATGCCCTGGTCCAGCATCTCCATGGCGATGCGCACCATGGCCGCACCGGTGCGTTTCCCGTTGCGGGTTTGCAGCATCCACAGCTTGCCTTCCTGAATGGTGAACTCCATGTCCTGCATATCGGTGTAGTGGTTTTCCAGCAGGGTCTCGGCCGTCAGCAGTTGCTGGAAGATGGCAGGCATTAGCTCTTCCAGCGACGGAAAATCGCGCACTCGCGTGGCCTCATCCACCAGGGCCAGTTGGGCCCAGCGTTGCGAACCCAAGAGCGTGATTTGCTGCGGCGTGCGCACACCGGCCACCACGTCCTCGCCCTGCGCGTTGATCAGGAATTCGCCATTGAACAGGTCCTCGCCGGTGCCGGCATCGCGCGAGAAGGCCACGCCTGTGGCACTGCTGTTGCCCAGATTGCCAAACACCATGGCCTGCACATTGACGGCAGTGCCCCAGCTTTGCGGAATGTCGTTGAGCTCACGGTAGACCCGGGCGCGCTCGTTGTTCCAGCTTTCGAACACGGCCACCACCGATCCCCAGAGTTGCTCCCACGGGTCGGTCGGAAAGTCACGGCCGATGCGGGCACGGATCAGCGACTTGAAGCGCTGCACCAGTTCCTTCAAATCTTCCACGGTGAGCTCGGTGTCGAGCTTGGCGTGGCGCTGCTCCTTGACCATGTCGATGATGACTTCGAAGGGGTCGTGGTCTTCCTTGCTGACGGGCTTGAGGCCCATCACCACATCGCCATACATCTGCACAAAGCGCCGGTACGAGTCCCAGGCAAAGCGCTCATCGCCGGCCTTCTTCGCCAGACCGACCACGGCTTCGTCATTCAGGCCCAGGTTCAGAATCGTATCCATCATGCCGGGCATGGAGGCACGGGCGCCGGATCGCACCGATAGCAGCAGCGGGTCGGCCGCGTTGCCAAAGGTCTTGCCCATCTCGCGCTCGACAAAGCGGATGCCAGCCAGCACCTCGTCGCGTATCAGCTCCAGCGCGTGCTCGCGCCCGCCGCTGGTGAACTCGGTGCAGGCCTCGGTGCTGATGGTGAAGCCAGAAGGCACGGTAATTTTCAGGCGGCACATTTCGGCCAGATTGGCGCCCTTGCCGCCCAGCAGGTTTTTCATGCTGGCGTCGCCCTCGGTCTGGCTGGCGCCGAACGCATAGACGTATTTTTTTGGGATGGTCATGGTGGTTCCTCTTCTTATGGGTGTGGAGAGCCCACCATCTTCCGCCGACTGCCAGGGCTTGGTTTGATGCAACTCAAGCCTGGCGTGTGTAACTGCAGCGTGCCCGGCGCCCTTATCTGAGCAGGGACTTGAGCTTGGTGGCCGGGTCGGCCAGGACCGCAGCTGTAGCAATCACGCCGCGCTCCACCAGGGTGCGAGCCAGCTTCAAATCTTTGGCAATGCGCGATGTCAGGCCCCAACCGCAGGCGCCCACCAGTTTGTTCACCCCGTCGGCATAGAAAACCAACACATCGCCGTCTTCTTGTTCACGCACGATGGTTTGGCTGGCCGCAGCGGGCTCGCCCGACACCTGCAACTGATAGTCATATTGATCCGACCAGAACCAGGACGAGGCGGCAAATTCCACGCTGCCACCCATCAGGTTCTGCGCTGCTACCCTGGCCTGGGATTCGGCGTTTTGCCAGGTCTCCTGGCGCAGCAGGGCGCCGCTGAGATGGCTGGGAAACTCCGCGACATCACCGGCGGCATAGACATTCGGCACATTGGTGCGCAGCCGACGGTCCACCAGAATGCCACGCGCCACAGCAATCCCCGCGGCCTGGGCCACATCCGTCCCGGCCTGAATGCCGATACCAATTAGCACGGCATCGGCCTGCAGCGTCACGCCGCTGGACAATTCCACTTCCAGCCCGGCCTCGCCCTGGGTGATGCGCAATGGGCTGACACCCAGGTGCATGTCCACACCGCGGACGATGTGCAGCGCCAGGGCGCGCTCGGCCAACAGCTTGGGCACGGCCCTACCCATGAGTTGCGGCCCACCCTCCACTAGGCTGACGGCGCAGCCCAATTTGCGCGCCGATGCCGCCACTTCCAGGCCGATAAAGCCGCCGCCAATGATGGCAAGCCGTTTGCCTGGCGCAAGCTGAGGCGCCAGCCGTGCGGCATCGGCGCGGGTACGCAGCGCCAGCACGCCGGGCAAATCGGCCCCCGGGATGTCCAGCCGCCGCGGACTGCCGCCATTGGCAAACAACAGACTGCTGTAGTGCAGGATGCTGCCATCTGACAGGGTGGCGCTCTGGGCCTGGGTGTCCACCGCTGTCACGCGTGCATGGTGGCGCCGCAGGTCCAGCGCCTGCCACGCATCCTGCCCCATCAGGTCCAGCGCTTCGGGTATCTTGGTGCCGCTCAACACCTCCTTGGACAGGGGCGGGCGCTCATAGGGCAAACCCGGTTCCTCGCCGACCAGGTCAATGCCGCCCTGCCAGCCGAGCTCGCGCAAGGCCTGCACCGTGCGGCCGCCACAATGGCCGGCGCCAACGACGAGAATCGAAAGGGATTTGGAGGAGTGCATACTATGTTGACTGAGTGTGGAGAAGCGCTGATTTTAAAAAATTTGCGCATTGCAATGCAAACCATTTTCCGTCATTTGATATATAAAGAAAAAAATTTCTGCAATTAAGACCTCAATAGATCACTATGGCAACTGCACCCCCCCAACGGCCCACTGCGGACCAGACCATCAAGCGCATATCCGGCGAGTACGACGCTTTAAGCAAGCAGCTCAAGGTGATTGCCCTGCACATCGAAAAAAACCGCGACCATGTGGGCATCGAGGGGATTCAGGAGCTGGCGCGTCAATGCGGCGTTCAGCCCTCGGCCGTGGTGCGCTTTGCCAAACATTTCGGCTTCTCTGGTTTCAGTGAGCTGCAGGCCATTTTCCGCGACAACCTATCACGCCAGCTGGCTCCCAGTCGCAACTACAAGGCGCGCATCCGCGACCTGATTGAGTCCGGCTCCAACAACCTGTCGAGCGTGGACATTGCCCGGGAATTTCTGGCCGGCAGCGTGGCCGGCATGCATGAGTTAGAGAGCAGCCTGGACGCAGCCGCGCTGAAAAAGGCGGTAGACCTGCTGGCCGAGGCAGACTGCATCTGGGTGGCGGCCTCGCGCCGCTCCTTCCCGATTGCCGCCTACCTGGACTACGCACTGCAACACACCGAAAAGCGCATCTGCTTGGTGAGCGGCCTGGGCAGCATGCACCAGGGCCAGATGCGCTCGGTGCGCAAGGGCGATGTGATGATTGCCATCTCGTTCTCACCCTACGCCGAGGAGACCATTGCGGTGGCCCGGGCCGCGACCGAACGAGGTGCCAAGCTGGTGGCGATTTCCGATAGCCGCATGAGCCCGCTGGCCAAGCTGGCCCATGTCACGCTGGTAGTGCAGGACAACTCCACCCTGGGTTTCCGCTCGCTTTCCAGCACCATGGGCCTGGCGCAAAGCCTGTTCATCGCCCTGGCCTATACGCTGGAACTGCCCTACAAGCCGACGACTTAACGGCCCTGCGTTCGCTACTCAATGGCGGGCAAATAGCTTTGGTGCGTGATGTTTTCGGCGCAGTACAGGCGAAAGTCGGTGGGCCGGTTCAGTGGCGCCTGATCCAGCCATTTATTGGCATGCAGCAGGTATTGCATGCCCGACAGGATTTGCCCGTCCGGGTCCTGATCAATCACCAGATCCATGGCGCCACGCACCAGATGATTGCGGTGTTCATCGCTGAGCTCATGGCCGATCCAGACGGCTTTGGCTGCGCGTTTGTCCAGCGCCTGGGCGATGCCTAGCGAGCCGGCACCGCTGTGGTAGATCCCCACCAAGGGCGCCGCGTTCTTGACGCGCAGGGCGCTGTCCACGGCGGCAAAGGCCTGGTCGGCATCGTCATGCGTTTGCACCACTGGCAGGCAGTCCAAATGCGCAAAGCGTTGCTGCAACACCGACAAAAAGCCGTTGCTGCGATCCCTGTGCGCGCGGTAGTGCAGATCGTTGCTCAGCAGCAGCACGCGCCCCGCTTGCGGGCACAGGCGACCCAGAAAATAGGCGGCACTGCGCCCGGCCTGCAGGTTGTTGATGCCGGCGTAATGCAAACTGCCAACATCGCTCAGGTCGCTCATCAGCGTCACCACTGGCACACCCACTTTGATGACATGCTGCACGGCTTCACGCAGCGTCGGGGTGTCGTGCACCACCACGATCAAGCCGTCGCGTTTGTGCGGTGGGCGCCGAATAAAGGCGGCAATCTGCTTTTCATCAGTGGGATCAAAGGCATGGCGATGCACGGCAATGCGCCGATCCAGCAACTGCATGTGGCGATTCAGCGCCAGCTCCAGCCGAGCAAAGAACGGCGTCTGGCTGCGCGCAAAGACAAAGTCAAAACGCGTGAGGCCACGGTGCACCTCGGGCATCAACCGCCGGGCTCCGAGCTGGCGTGCGGCGATAATGACTTTTTCTCGGGTAGAGGCCGAGGCCTTGCCGCTGTCGTTGAGCACGCGGTTGACGGTGGCAATGCCCACGCCAGCCGCCTGCGCAATGTCAATCAGGCGCGGCGTGGTTTTGCGACGTAGTGGCGCCGCAGTCTGCATGGGTCAGGCTGCCACTGCTTCAGCGCTGGCCACGGCGCTTTGCAGCCAGGCCATGCTGGAGGCCAGGCGCTGTTCGATGTCGGTGGCTGCGGCGATTTCTTCGGCAAAGGGTTCGAACGAGGCGTAGCCCTTGTAACCCGCCTTGAACAGGGTGGCGAGCTGGGCGGCATTGCCCAGACGGTCGGCGGCACCGACCAGAACGCGGTGGCCATCGCGCATTTGTGACGCCGCCAGGCTCGTGTCTTCCACGCCCGAGATATGGACCAGACCGGTGAATTCTGGGAAGAACAGGTCCTCGCCCGCCAGGTGGTGATGGAAGGTGTCGTGGACCAAGCGGAAGGTGCTGCCGTCACCCAACGCTTGGATGGCGCGCACGGCCTGCGACTTGCGGCGCACGGCACATTCCTCAAAGCCCAGGGGTTCGATCAGACCGACCAGACCGGCCTCATCCAACATCGGCTTGAGTTGCGTCAGCGCGTTCACCAGATCGGCGTGGCGCTGATCGGCGGAGCGGGCATCACGCAGGCTATTGGTGGGGCACAGCACCAGGGCTTCGGCACCGCAGGCCACGGCGTAGGCAATCATGTCGCAGGCCTCGGCCGCCCGGGTGTCGTCAAACTGCTCGAAGCGCTGCAGCGCGTTGATGGAACGAATGACCAGGCCGTGCGCGTTGGCAATGGCGCCTATGTCCTTGCCCGGAGTGCCGTCCACCATCTCCACACCGGCCAGGTCGTTGCGGATTTCAATCGCATGCACGCCCAGGCGCTGGGTCAGGGCCGCGAATTCGGCAAAGCCAATGCGCGGTGCACTGATGCGGTTGATGGAAAACTGGATGCTCTGGCTCATGGGGAAAATCTCCGTTGTGGATGGAACTGGGCGCTACTGTAGGGAGATTCGCGCCACGTAGCAGCCACTTTCTTGATCAAAAAAGATCACTTTTCGGCAGTTTAATTGAAACATAATTCAAATGCGAAAAATGTTAGAAATTTCTTTTCATATTCAACAACTGCCCCTATAGTCGCTGGGTCGCCGCAGCTTTGGCGCAAGCAAAAAACACCAGCCCTTAGGAATTTCCATGAAAAATGTTGCAGTTTTTGGCGCCGGCCGCATTGGTCGCATCCACTCTTCCAACCTGGCCGCCCTGAGCGGCGTGACGCTCCAATACGTGTGCGACCCGGTACCCGCAGCGGCTGCCGAGCTGGCACAAAAGCATGGTGCCGAAGTTTCCACCATCGAGGCCGTACTGGCCGACAAGAGCATTGACGCCGTCGCCATCTGCTCGTCCACCGACACCCACAGCGACCTGATTACCCGCGCCGCCGCTGCCGGCAAGCACATCTTCTGTGAAAAGCCGGTGGACCTTTCGGTGACACGCGCCATTGCCTGCGGCGAAGCCGTCAAGGCCGCGGGCGTATCCTGCATGATCGGCTTTCAGCGCCGTTTTGATCCCACCTTCAACGACGCCAGCCGCCGTCTGGCTGCTGGTGAAATCGGCACACCCGAAATGCTGATCATCACCAGCCGCGACCCCGGCGCGCCTCCGGTGGAGTACATCAAGGCCTCGGGTGGCATATTCCGCGACATGCTGATTCATGACCTGGACGTATTCCGCTGGATTCTGTGCGCCGACGGCGACGAAGCCGCCTGGCTCAGCGCTACCGCCTCGGTGCTGACCGACCCGGCGATCCAGGCTGCCGGTGATTACGACAGCACCGCCGTGACGATCCGCACACAAAAGGGCCGCCTGTGCCAGATCAACACCACCCGCCGCGCCGCCTACGGTTACGACCAGCGCTTTGAGGTGCTGGGCTCCACCGGCCTTCTTCAATGCGGCAACCACACGCCCACCGAAGTGGTGCAGTGGAATGCGAATGGCATCACCGCCGACAAGCCCGAAGCCTTCTTCCTGCAGCGCTACGCCGCCGCCTACCGTCTGGAAATCGAACACTTCTTCGAATGCCTGCAAAGCGGTGCAGCCTTCAAGACCACCGTCGCCGACGGCGTCGCCGCGCAAAAGCTGGCCGATGCCGCCACGCTCAGCGCCAACAGCGGCCAGCCGGTGCTGTTCTAAGCCATCACGCGGCCACTCTCCAGCGGCATGCCCGAAACGGTTTAGCTAGCAGGCATTGCAGGCCGCGACGGCGCTGTTCACCTTGATGCGCGTCTGCTCAATCAGATAGTCCAGAAACACGCGGCTGCGCTCGGGCATGAACTGGCGACTGGGCAGCGCCGCGTACAGCGTGAGCCGCCCGGCAATCCAGGGCCGCAACACACGCAGCAGTTCGCCGCGCATCAGGTAGGGCGCCACCAGATCCAGCGCCACCGAGGTGATGCCGGCGCCGTCCAGGGTGGCACGTAATAGCGTGTCGCTGTGGTTGACCCATAGCACCGGCTCCACCGCCACGTCCACGGCCTCGTCGTGCTGCTCGGGATTGATCAGGCGCCAGGCGTGGGAGCGGGCGTCTGCCGACTTCAGACGCAGGACGTCGTGCAGCAACAGGTCTTGCGGCTGGAACGGCAGGCCACGGCTCTTCAGATAGGCGGGCGAGCACACCAGAATCGCCTCGGTGCTGGAAACCTTGCGCGCCACCACATTTCCGTCAAAGCCGTCATTGGTGGGCAGCAGCGTGATGTCATAGTCCTCGATCGGTGGCTCCTTGTAGGAGGCCACCTCGATGTTCAGCACGATCTTGGGATGTAGTTGCCTGAAGCCCGCAATCAAGGGCGCCAGCACATGGGTGGCCAACACGGGCGGTGCCAGGATGCGCAGCACACCGGCCAGCTCGTGGGTTTGGGAGCTAACCGCCCGGTCGGCCTCGTCTATGTCCTGCAGGATGACGCGCACCCGGCTCAGATAGTTTTCACCTGCCGCGCTGAGGGACAGGCGCCTTGTGCTGCGGTGCAGCAGCCGCGTGCCCAGATGCTCTTCCAAGTCGGCCACCAGACGCGTCACCACGGCAGGGGACAGATCCAGCGAGCGTGCGGCAGCGGCAAAGCCGCCCGCGTCTACGACTTTTTGAAACACCCGCATTGACAGCAAACGGTCCATAGGCCCTTTCCACACAAGGACTTGATTATTGCGGCTTCCATCGCCCCCATTGGCCTCGAAGGGCTACCGCTGGGGTGGCGGCCGAGTTCGATTTTCGATAGTATTTTGTTGGGTCTTTACCAATACAAATGGATGATTCGTTTAAGTTTTTAAGGACTTTGGTCGATTAAAAACCAACTAAATAAATTCAGGAGAAACGCCATGCGGTGTTTTGTATCATTATTGGTGCTTCTAACACTTTCGGCCTGTGGCGGAGGAGGCGGTGGAACCGGCAGCGCAAGCATCATTGGCAGCGTCGGTGCCGCCAGTACCGTGAGCGCGGCGAGCACGATGAGCACGGTCAGCGGCGTGGCCGCAATAGGCGCTGGAATCAGCGGGCGCATCTTCCTAGTGGACTCCAGCGGACAAACGCGCTATGTGGACACCACCGACGGCCACTTCAGCTTCAAGCTGACCGGCATGCAGTCCCCCGTGTTGCTCAAGGCCCAGTGGACCAATGCCAGCGGCAGCCAGCATCTGTATTCCTTTGCCAGTGCCGACGGCGTGGTCAACATCACGCCCCTGACCCATCTGGCGGTGCTGGCCGCTTCCGGCGCCACCTCGCCCGACAGTCTGTATTCTGCACCCAGTGCCAGCAGTTTTGCCGTACTGCAAGGCGCCATGCCGGTCACAATTTCTCGCCTGCAGTCCTTGCTCCAGCCACTGATGGCCCGCTACGGCGTGGCCAACACCAACCCGATCAGCTCCAGCTTTTTGCCCGACAGCACCGGCATGGACGCGCTGCTGGACCAGGTGCTATTCAGCTACGTCGGCAATAGCGTGCTGCTGTCCGACAAGGCCACTGGCGCCACCCTGTTGTCGGCGCCGCTGAGCAATTTGTTGGCCGCAGTAAGCGCAGCCACCTGGGGTATTGCCGACGCGGTGCGGGCCGCCGATGTGGGCGTGGCCATCAACGCCCAGGGCCAGGGCCTGGCGGTCTGGTCGGAAATGGCGGCGACGCAGCAGGTGCTCAAGGCGCGCTGGATGAATGGCCTAGACCTCGGGCTGGTCTTAAGCGGCACCGGCGATGCGGCCGAGCCCCGTGTAGCCATGGATGCGGCGGGCGACGCCCTGGTGGTGTGGGCCGAGTACAGCGCCAAGCGCAGCGCAATCTGGGCCAGGCGCTACAGCGCATCGGCCTCGCAATGGGGCGCACCTCGCCTACTGTCTTCCAGCAGCGCCGTGGCCAGCGCCCATCTGCCGGACCTGGCGCTGGACGCTGCGGGCAATGCACTGGTGGCGTGGTACCAGGGCGACGGTCGCGGCTACCACAGCGACGGCTGGGCCGCGCAGTATGCCGTAGACCAGGACAGCTGGTCCGCCCCCACTCTGGTGACCGACGGATTCAACAACGCCACCGGCCTGCGCGTGGTGCTCAAT
>Ga0073936_10003802_pt1 | contig 21328 bp, 19 predicted proteins | sample AliMusrvi5mmetaG_FD_87041 | JGI IMG/M metagenome (GOLD analysis project Ga0073936, IMG submission 87041) | Freshwater lake bacterial and archeal communities from Alinen Mustajarvi, Finland, to study Microbial Dark Matter (Phase II) - Alinen... | ecosystem: Environmental > Aquatic > Freshwater >... | reverse complement strand
TCCGTGGGACTTCGCGGGGGCACACGGGTGACCTCCGCCACGTTCAACCGCCGGACGCGGAAAACCGCATATCCGGTGGTGTGGAAGGGTCACGGGGCGAAATCCCCGTGACCCCATCCGATCGAGAGACCGGAAAATAGACGGGTTCACGAAGCGGAGGGACACGCTTCGTCGTGTCCGCCGGGGTATTATGGGCTTCAGTGACAGGTTCTGAGCACCCACGGCAGCTGACGATTCCCCTCCCTCTGTGGGGGCGAACGATGGCGGCTTTTGCCCGTCCCCATTCCCACACAAAGACGGTCACGACAAAGCGTGACCCTCCGGGAAACAGATGGATTCACGACCCGTCTAGTCGACGGCGACCTTGACGACGACCTTAACCATCGGTTGCGGCGTCCCGCTGGCGATGCACGGCATGTGGGCGTCCTGCGGAAAGAAAATGACAAAAGTTCCGGTTGTCGCCGTGACGAAATCCCCATTGCCGGAGAACAACACGCAATCCTTGTCCGCCGCATAGGGCTGGGTTACGGTCATGTTACCCAGCGGGGCATACCCCATGCTTTCGATACCGTTGGCGACAAATTGCACGTCGATGTAACGGCGATGCGCTTCCCAGAGGCCTTGTTCGCGCAGCTTGGTATTATAGTGTTGCACCAGCGCATAAACGCGGTCGCCCTCGATCTCGTAACGACCCGGCTTCAGGGCTGCAAAATCCGTTTGAGCCAGATAATCGAGCGCCTTTTGAATCCTGCCATTGAGCCCTTTGTAGAGCGCCGCGTTCTGGATGTGATCAATAATCATGAGGGTTCCTTTCGAGGGTTGGTTTATGTTTCACGTCTTCACTTCTATAATTCCGTTGGCGGCAATTCATTCAGCAGCGGCTGATCCCGCTGGAGTCGTTCGACATTCTGCACGAAAATATCCCAGACGCGCTGTAAAAAGAACGGGCTTCCGCTGGAGCCGGAAATATGTGGGGTCATGATGACATTCGGCAGTTGCCAGAGCGGATGATCCGGTGGCATGGGATAACGGTAGTGTGTGTCCAGTGCGGCACCGGCGATCCACCCCTCGCGCAGGGCCTTGAGCAAGGCCGATTCCTGGATTAAGGGGCCGCGGGCCGGATTGAGGACGTAGGCGGTCGGGCGCAGGGCCCGAAGGTCGCTCTCGCCCACGATACCCGTGGTGGCCTGGGTCAACGGCATGGCCAGGATCAGAAAATCCAATCCACCCAGAAACTCCGCTTTTTCTTCCATGCTGAAAACACGATCCGGCAATTTCCCCTCGGGATCACCGGTGCCAGCAACGCGGTAAGTCTGGGAGCGCGTCTTCACTCCATTGCGCGCGAGAACATGGACCCGCATCCCCAAGGCCTTGGATAGCCGCGCGGTTTCACGACCGATGCCCCCATAGCCCCAGAATCCGACGGTCAGTCCCCGGAGTTCGCGTTGGAACCGGATATCGCGATCCCAGACCCCCCGCTCCTGGTTGCGGATCATCCCGCGCAGGTCGCGCAGCAGGTTGTCCATCATGGCAATGTTCCATTCGGCAATCGGCACGTCGAATACGCCCAGGGCGTTGCAGGCGCGGACGCCCCGCGCAGGCAGCCCGAGCCCGACGAGCTGGGTATACCCGGCTGAGGAGATCTGCACCAGTCGCAGCCGGCACAGATCGTCGACGTTTTCCGGGGGGAAGGTGCAACCCAGGATGTCAATATCCTCCAGCAGTTTCGACGGCAACGGACGTTTACCGGCCTCCTCAGGCTTGTCGATCAATACCACGTCCACTTCCGGCAAAGCCCGCAACCGGCGCAGGCCGTCTTCGTCTACCCGTAAATCAACAAGGATTTTAAGCATGACGTTTCGCCTCCTGTTCTTCGGGTAGAATCTTGCCCGGCACACTGTTGTATTCCCCGCTTCCCGGGATAAACGGAAACCGGCGTTTCGTTGCCTCGGTCAGGGTAATGCCCAGCCCCGGTTTCGTCGGCGGCAATACCTGTCCATCTCGCATCACGAAGCTGTCGCCGATCACTTCGCTATGCAACGGTCCATAGGCCGGCGCAATTTCGAGAATCACGGTGTTCGGCGCGGCAAAACCGGCATGCAGATTCTGCATCAAGGACCCACCGGCCCCCCAGGCGTGCGTGGCCACTTTGCGATCCCGGCGCTCGAGCATTCGCGCGATATCCATGAAGGTCCCCAAGCCGCCGGTGAACGAGGCGTCCGGCTGGCCGATGTCGAAAGCGTCATTTTCAATGAAGACCCGCCATTCGTACGCCGCAGTGAGGCACTCCCCGCCGGCGATCGGGGTTGTGGTGGCGGCGCACAGCTCCGCATAACCCCACGGGTCGGTGTAGTGTAGCGGCTCTTCCAGGAAAACCAGGTTGAACGATTCCAGCGCCTGGGCCACGGCGATGGCGGTTTCCACTTTCCAGGTGGTGCCCGGACTGTTGCCCATGTGCCCATCGAGCATCACTTTCAAGCCGGCCCCAAATCGCCGCCGGACGAATTCCAGCTTGCGCGCCTCGAAGTCCGCCGCGGCCGCCGGCTCGAATGGAATCTCGAATCCCCGTTCGAGCGTATGCGCACCGGCGCCGAGCTTGACCCCGTTGAATCCGAGCGATAGGTAAAACTCGATCTTGCGCGCGAGCTCATCCTCCGGATAATTGGATGGCCCGCCTGTGGCGTAGGCGGGAATTCGTTCATGTCGGCAGCCGCCCAACAGCTCATAAACCGGCTTATCTTCGAGTTTGCCTTTCAAATCCCATAACGCGGCTTCAATGCCATTGAGCACGGTTATGCCCACGCCCACGCGACACCAGAAATTGCCGCAATGGTACATTCTCCGCCACAACTCGGGAATGTCGTCCACCGACTGGCCGATCAGGATCGGTTTGAAGAAATCCACAATGGCCGGGACCACTTCCGGGCAGAAATAGCCCGCATAAGTTTCGCCCAGCCCGCAAACACCCGCATCGGTGTGGATTTCGATGAAGGCCGCGCTCCGCACCCGGCGGGCTTGTGAGAGGAAGGGATCGAGCGTACACGGTCCTGTCAAGAGCTGGGTTTTAACGTCGGTAATTTTCATGGGGTTTCCAATGCCGTTAGCCTTTAGGTTTCAGGCGCAACAAGGCTCCTTGGCCGGGGGCCAGGAAAGCCTGGTGATCGTGAAACGGGGTCTCGAGTCCGGTGTAGGCCGATAGAATCGCGGCCACTTCAAGGTCCTTGCGCAATTCCAGGCGCACAAAGATCGATTGTGCCAGGTCGGGATTGACCATCAGGATATAGGGTGTTTTATCCGCCAGCTCGAAGTCGCCGACGACCAGCGGACCCATGGGCGAGTTTTGGACGAAACTGGAGTCATCCGTTCCGCAACAGCCATGGGGCACTGGGCCCAAGTGATAGGCGCGGCGCCAGTTCAGCGCGAGCAACATGGGCGCCAGGTTTTGGATCTGGAGATTAAGGTTCTGCAGGTGATACCAGGTCGGGGTCTCGTTGTTGAATTGATCCACCGGACTTAGCCGGTAATTGCCATGCGGCGGGGCAAAATAGGTGAAATAGGCGATGCCTCCCGCGCCATAAGCGAGAGATCCGAATGACTGAAGCTTCAGATCTGCGTCGGTTGGTACCCGGAAACTGTAGGAGCCGACGCTGTTGACGATATTCCAGAACGGGATCGCGTGGCGGTGGGCACACCCGGTTACCTCCTGGAGATTGCTCCAGAAGAGCGCATGATCCGCGGGGTTTTCACGGGTCAGGAAATAGTTGTCGTAACTCAAGGCCTGGGGCCGGCAGTGTTTCACAAAGGACTCGAGATAGTCCGCATAGGTGGCCGTGCCGAGTTGTTCAGGGGAAGCATAATTGGGCAGGAGATTGATATAAATCCAGTGGTTGGGGTCGACCTCTCGAATCAAATCCGCCATACGGCCGAGTCCCGGAAATAAGGCCGCCCCCGGTTCGTCCATAAGATAGTAACCGCAGAGTCCGGGTTTGCGCATGAGCTTTCGGACCCGTTTCTGGACGGCCGCCCGCACCGGAGCGGGGTCGAAGGTTCGCCAGTCACGCGTCACAGCGCTCCAGTCATGAGAAAATATCGGATCCTGCACGATCAGGGTGAGACCCGCCTTGTGGCAGTTCGCCAGGCCCGCGGCGTCACCGATACCCGCCAGGGTCAACCCGCAGTCCCGCGCCCGCTTGAGCAGTTTGAAATCCGAGGGGGTTTCCGTATTCCACGCCATCAAGGGAAAAAACTTTTTCGACACTTGGTCAGGGTGTGCCGCTGAATTCCGTTTCATGCCACGCTCCCTGGGTTCAAGACAATCGGTTGCGGAAATCCTCATAGCCGAATTCCCGCACGATGTGGACCCGGTTGCTGGCGGGATCGTAGGTGACGATGGCGGGTAAGCGGATTCCGTTAAAAGTGTTGTTTTTCACCATCGTGTAATGCGCCATGTCGGTGAAGACCAGGCGTTGGCCGATTTCGAGCGGAGTGGAAAACGAGTAATCGCCGATGACATCACCGGAGAGGCAGGTCGGCGCACCGAGCCGGTAGGTGTGCGGATATTGCCCGGCCGTGCCGGCGCCCATAATATTCGGGCGATAAGGCATTTCCAGGACATCCGGCATATGCGCGGCGGCGGAGGTGTCGAGGATGGCGATTTGAACCGAACCGTTACGAATCAGATCCAGCACCGTGGCCACCAGATACCCGGCATTGAGGGCGACCGCCTCCCCGGGCTCAAGATAGACTTCAAGCCCGTGGCGTGCGCGGAAATCGCGGATCAGGCGGACGAGCCGGTCGCGGTCGTAGTCGGCGCGGGTAATGTGATGGCCCCCGCCGAAATTGATCCAGCGAAGCCGTTTGAACCAACGGCCGAATCGTTTTTCAACCTCCGCCAGAGTGCGTTCGAGGGCGTCGCTGTTCAATTCACAGAGGGTATGAAAGTGGAGCCCGCTGATCCCTTCGAGATCGGCCTCGTGACCTTCGAATTCAGCGAGGGTAATGCCCATGCGGGAACCGGGAGCGCAAGGATCGTAGAGCGCGGTTTTAACCTCGGAATGTTCCGGGTTGATGCGCAGCCCGCAGGCGATGGTCCGACCGCAGGATTGGACGCGGGCGCGGTGACGACGCCACTGGTTGAAGGAATTGAAGCAGATGTGATTGACATGGGTGAGGATGCCATTAATTTCGTCATCGCGGAAGGCGGGGGCGAAGATATGGGTTTCGCCGCCGAACTCTTCCCGTCCGAGCCGCGCTTCGTGCAGGGAGGACGCGGTGGTCCCTGCGAGGTAACGCCGGCACAGCGGAAAAACGTGAAAGAGGGCGAATCCCTTGAGAGCCAGCAGGATTTTGCAGTCCGCGCGTTGCGCGACGTCCTGAAGGACCCGAAGGTTATTTTCCAGCGCGCCCAGATCCACCACATAACTGGGCGAAGGGACAGTAGCCGGGTTGAAACTCATGGTTTGAGATGCTTGACGACCCAGGGCAGGCCATGTCGGTTCAGGCGATCCATGAAGGGATCGGGATCGAATTCCTCGGTGTTGTACACGCCAGTTTTTTTCCAGGCGCCGGTGAGCATCATGACCGCGCCGATCATGGTCGGGACGCCGGTGGTGTAGGAGATGGCCTGGGCCTTGATTTCGCGATAACAGGCCGCATGGTCACAGACATTGTAGATATAGACCTTGCGGCGACGCCCATCCTTGGTGCCGGTCATCATACAGCCGATATTGGTTTTGCCCTTGTAGTTTTTACCGAGACTGGAGGGTTCGGGCAAAACGGCTTTCAAAAATTGGAGCGGAACAATGGGGCGGCCCTGATAGGTCACCGGATCGATCCGGGTCATTCCGACATTCTGGAGGACGCGCAGATGGGTCAGGTATTCCTGCCCGAAAGTCATCCAGAAGCGAATGCGCTTGAGGCCCCGGATGTTTTTGACGAGCGACTCCAATTCCTCGTGGTACATCAGGTACATTTCCTTCGGACCGATTTCGGGGAAGTTGAAGGTTTCGTGGACGGTCAGGGGGTCGGTGGTGAGCCAGCGGCCCTTTTCCCAGTATTTCCCGCGCTGGGTGATTTCCCGGATATTGATTTCCGGGTTGAAATTGGTGGCGAAGGGGTGCCCGTGCGAGCCGGCGTTGCAATCCATGATATCGACGGAGTGGATTTCATCCAGGAAATGTTTCTGGGCATAAGCGCAGAAGATATTGGAGACGCCGGGGTCGAAGCCGCATCCGAGCAGGGCCATCCGACCGGCCTCTTGGAATCGCTTGCGGTAGGCCCATTGCCATTTGTAGCAGAACTTGGCCTCATCCGGCGGTTCGTAATTGGCGGTATCGAGATAATCGACCCCGCCGGCCAGGCAGGCATCCATGATGGCCAGATCCTGGTAGGGTAGGGCGACATTAATGACCAGATCGGGTTTGAATGAGCGGATCAGCTTCAAGGTGTTGGCCGGACGATCGGCATCCAGTTGAGCGGTTTGAATTTTACGCTTGAGCTGGGCGGCGATGGCATCACATTTGGAAACGGTCCGGCTGGCGAGGCAGATCGACTCGAATACCTCCGGCACCTGGGCGCATTTATGGGTGACAACACCGCCGACGCCGCCGGCGCCGATGATCAGAACACGACTCATAGCAGACTCCCGGGTTAAAAGACTCCGCTTGTTTTAGCGGTCCCGGTTGAAAGACACAAGTTATTTTCGTTGGAAATCTAATGCCTTAAGCGATTACAAATCGTGGTTTTCCCGATACCGGTTTTGTACGCAATGAAGCAACCTGTCTGCAACCAAACCAGGAGATCGACCATGAAAATGCTAATGCACGTGAAGATTCCCAATGCCAGTTTTAATGCCGCCGCCAAGGATGGATCGGTGGGGCCGAAGATCCAGCGCATCCTTCAGGATGCAAAACCCGAGGCGGTCTATTTCACGGAGTATTGTGGGCAGCGCGGGGCGATTCTGATCGTGAATGTGGACCATCCATCGAGCGTGCCCACCCTGGCGGAGCCCTGGTTTCTGGTCTTTGATGCCGATGTCCAGTTCCACATCGTGATGAGCCCGGAGGATCTCGGGCGGGCGAATCTGGACGGATTGGCAAAGAAGTGGTGTTAGAAATCGGTTCCCCGTTACCACGTCGCAAAACGGTTGGTCTGCGACCAGTTGAGACGCGTACCCTCCAGCTCGATGTTTCCGGCGCCGCAGGCCACGGCCCTGCGGCGTTGCAGGTCAGCGGCACAGCACCAAGTGCCACGGGAGCTAGCCTGAGAGGGTCCGGCGGGTTGGGTCAAAACCACGATTCGGCGATCGTCAAGGGTCAGGCTCACGCCGCCTGCGGTTTGCGACCAGCGAATCGTTCCGGGCGTCATTCCCGGATGAAATACGAAGGCGCTGAGGAAAACGTGATGCGTGGCCGGTCCGGCCACGGTCCGCACATAGGGGTAAATCGTGTTGGGCATCGGATTGCTGTTGCGGTCCGGCAGGCCGATACGACGGTGGGCGTCGTTCTCGAATCTAGGCCGGGGGTCGCTGAGCGATACGCAGATCGATTCCATCCAACCCTCGTTTGCGATGCGACGAAACCGTCCGGCTTCGATCGGGGTCAGATGCGGAGCGATATCCCCGTCGGGAGGAAAATCGTCCGGTAATCTGATTTCCGGCAAGTGCCACGAGAGCCAGGCTTCTTCAGCCTCCGCCAATTCGAACTCGTCGAGAACCACCAGGACATCCGGGCGCAGGTGCATGACCTGGCGCGTTGCGCGGACGACGCCGTCATAGGCGCCGGTGCAATCCAGTGTCGCGCCCGCGCCCAGTGCGTTGTCGTTGTAGAAATCGGTTACATCCCCGATCCCGTCCAGCCGCTGATGGCGTCCGGCGATAACGACTGCGTTGTGGCCGACGGTGGAGTAGAGGGGATCAGTCTGGCGGCATAGGCCGTTCTCGTCGGGTTCACTCTTCCAAGTCCAGGAGGGCGTGCCGTTGCCGTACCCGTAGTCGCACAGCATGCGCTCACCGAAGGCATTGGCGATGACGTTCCCGACATCGAAGTGCTGGCATGCGCCATGCTGGTTGTTGCCGGCCTTGGCCATGATGGCGGGCAGCGGATCGTCATCGCCCCAGCCGTTGCGGATGGCAACCCAGCCGATATCGCGAAACGCCTTGGAGAGGGGGACTTCGGCCCCGGGTATTTGGGCGGGCACGCCGGGATCATAGAAGAGGAAAAAAGCGCCGACCTCGTTGGTGACCGCCGCGCCGCGTTGGTAGCGATCGAGCGTCATGCGGAAAGCCCATTGCAGGTGCGGATCGCGCCACAGCTCCGCCACGGCCGCAAAAGGCATCGGTTCGCTCCAACTGTACTGGCCGTCCGCGAAATTGGCGATGCCGCCCCGTGCCAGCGTACAGTAGAGCGGGAACCAGCAGGTGCGGCGAAGGCGTTTGTCGGCCAGATAGTCCCGCTTGCCGCCGGTGGCGGTGCGCAGGATGTCCAGGTACTCAATGAGGAGCGATGTGCCGCCCCAATAGCCCGCACCCTCGGGCCAGCCGCCGTCGGCACCGAAGGCTTCGAGCATCCTCGGCACGTGTTGCGACGTCAGTTCCGCCAGTTCCAGGGATTCGGGAATGTCCTCGATGGTGGCCAGAGCGGCGACGCCCACACCTCCGGCAACACAGGCGCACCAGTTCGACCCATAGTTCGTCAGGGAGTTACGGTCCTTAAGCCACAGGCGGAAGCCGCGCTCGCGCATCCCCTCGGTCAGGCAGCGGCGCTCGTCCGGCGTGTAGAGATCGTAAAACCAGTCATAAGCCAGGGCCACGGTCCATAGCGCCATTCCGGTCCGCAGATCGCTCTCCCAGCCAAACTCCCGATGATAGGGATCCACCCAGGGGCACCACTTGGTGCAGAGGGCGAGCGCCTGGCGCTTGACGGTCAGGAAATACTTCTTATCGCCCGTCAGAACGTGCGCGATACCGGCTATCTTGACGCGGTACCACGCGGCGTGGCAACAGGCGCTGATGCTCTCTCCCTTACAACCGGTGGCGATGACCGGTTCGGCCCCGGCATCCGCATCGGCCCGCTGCAGAATCTGGTCGCGAAGCCAACGGACATATTCGTCCGCCGGGGGAGTCACCCGTTGGCGAAGATCCTGCGCGGTTCGAATGCCTGCCGGCGCGGCCTGACCCCAGAAATGCAGACGGGGATGAATTCCGGTCACAAAATCATTTGTGTTCATGGCGAAGAAAATGCCAGACCAGAACCCAAAACACAAGCCAGCCGTGAAGTTGACTTTGCGCTTTCTTCTGGCCGATCTTTGCGTTAAACACTTTTTGTTCGGTTTCCCCAACGGAACGATCGAATTAAGTGAAACCTCGTTATTGAAGGACGTGCCTCATGTCGAATAATCCCTGTCGTTGGCGTTACCTTTATCTTCTGACTTTTGTCTGGCTGGTGGCTAACACCTTGTTCGCCTCGGACGGGGTCTTTGTCCGATTCAAATTCAGTTCGACCAATGGCACCAATTATTATGCCCGGTTGGCCGGCGCCATTCATAATGAACCCTGGTGGCTGGTGAACGCCTACCTCCCGACCGGTGCGGAACGGGATCCCGCCAAGCGGGTTCCCATGGGTTCGTTCACGCCCTGGTTCGATATCAAGGCGAATGCCGCAGGCCGGCTGCATGGGCGCAAATGGCGCGCCGGCGGCATCGCCGAGTTTCCTAATCTGACGGTGGAATTCCGGACCGGCGGAACCAACATCCAAACCGGCGAAGTGGTGATCGAACTGGCGACCGCACCCGATGAACAGTCGGTGGTGAAGCGCTTTGAAGAGACGATTCCGGCCGGATGGACCAGCGTTCTGGTTTCTCCCACGCTGAAGGCGGACGCCGACCTGCTCGAAACAGCGGCGCAGATGACCGATCGCCACTTGCGCTGGGCTCGGGAAGCGACCGGCGGCAAGCGGTGGTCGCCCACTAACCTGATCGTGCAGACCGGTTTCTGGGGAAGCCAGCGGCCCGATTTAAACCTGAAGGAATCCGAAGTGCTGTGGTTGTTGGGTTTCAATATGGTCGGCAGTCAATTGCCCGAAGCCAAACAACGGTTTCCTTTCCGTTCCCCAGGGCTGCTGCATGTGGGGTATGGTCAGGATGTTACCCCGGCCGTAGCCGATGCGCAGATGACAAAAGCGACCGCGCAATATATCAAGACCCCACCCGAACCGGGGATTCCCTTTAATTTCTCCGACGAAGTCGTTGCGCCGACGATTGGTACCAACGCGGTCCGCGTGGCACAGTTTCACGCCTGGCTGGCCGAGCAGAAGATTCGACCGAAGGATTTGGGGGTCAGCAAACTGGAAGAGGTTATTCCCATTGAAACCCCGTATGATTTGAACCGGCGTCAAAAAGATAACGGGTTGACCGCCAGCCGCATTTTCTATTATTCCTGCCGGTTTCGACAAGATGCCACGACCCGCAGTTTCCTGTCGTTGCAAACCGCTTTTCATAAAGACTTGGGTTCGGGTCCGATGATCTCCACTCTTTTTGCGGATCATCCTTATTTTTCAGGCACCGGCCTCGGGATGGGAATGGGGCCCAATCCGGCCTGGAGTTCGACGCCGTTGGCGGCCGACTGGTTCGACGTGGCCCGACGCAAGGCCCTGGATCTCGCCGGCATCGAAGATTGGATGGGCCTGCAGTATATGTACGGCTCGACGTATACTTGGGAAGGATTCCAATTGATGGGCTTCCAGGCGGCGATCTTCCGGAGCGGCAGCCGGGGAGAAATTCCGATCATCGCCTGGATTACTCCCAGCGACAAAAAGAACCTATGCCTGAAGACCGCTTCCGCCTTATGCCAGGGAGCGAAGAATTTCTTCTATTGGACTTACGGGCCCACCTCGCTCAGCACAGAAAACTATTGGTCGGATCTGCCGGGGGAATACGATGGGTTGGCCACGGTTACCCGACAATTGGCCCAAGCCGAACCCATTCTCGGACCGGGTCGGACGCGCCAGACCAAGGTGGCTTTGTTGTATAGCCTATCCTCCGATTTATTCCAGACCTTCGATTACGTTCACATGCTCGAACGGCGGCTGACCTATCTGGCCCTCGTGCATGAACAATACCTGGTGGACATGCTCACCGAAGAAGACATCTCTTCCGGCCGCCTCAAGGACTACGACGTGCTCTACGCAACGGACCCGGCGATCAGCGAATCCGCAACGGAAGAAATCGAGCGGTGGGTGGCGGACGGCGGGCATTTGTATGCGTCGTGCGGCGCGGGTAGCCGTAACGAGTTCAACGTGCCGGTGCCCGGATTGGCCAAGGTGCTCGGCATCGAGTCCCGGCCCACTTGGAAGGTTCAAAGAGGCAGTTATCATATCCGGGGAGCCCTGAACGGGATGGACTATATGGACCAGATTCAGCTCAGGGCCGCGGGCACAACCAATCCCTCCTCCGGCACCATTGGCGTCATCGGGGTCAAGATGTCGTTTGTCCCCAAGAAGGGCGCGGTGGTGATGGGAACATTTAAAGATGGGTCGCCGGCGGTGATCGAAAACGTTTACCATAAGGGGAAGGCGACCTACGTGGGCGCCTGCCCGGGAATCGCCTATGCCAAGGAGGCGCATTTCTTTCCTTCGGAACTCAAGGAAAAATGGCCGACGGGGTTGCGGGAGTTCATCACCGCGCCGGCTCGGGAAGTTGGTGTACCCCGGCTGGTAACGCTGTCTCATCCCGTGGTTGAAACCGGGCTGTACGATGCGCCTGACGGCACAGCCCTGGTGCTCGCCAATTTCACGTATGAGCGGATCCCTGAACTCAAAGTATCACTTCGCACTCCGCAAGCGCCGGTTCACGTGGTATCGGTCGAGCGCGGCGAACTGCGGTTCAGCACCCGATCGGTGCCGGACAATAAACAACCGACCTTACCCTGGGTGACGGAATTTGTCCTGGACCTGGATCTGAGCGATATCGTGATGCTTCAAGCCCGATAAGAGGACCATCCGGGTCTGGCTCCCGCTTCACCAATCGGTCGGCCGGAGGCGCTCTTGGACAAATTGAATCATTCGCAGGTGTTTTCGTTCCTCTGCCAGCATTCCGGTCAGCAGGCTGGAAAAGATAGCCGTATACCTTTCCTTCATCTTCATGAACACATTGATAGCTGTTGCTTCCACGCCGGCTGCGATGGTCAGGCTTTCGGAGACGAGAATCAGACTGCGCTCCGGCGAGGGTTTTTCATCCAGAAGCCGCGCCAGATCCAGCATGGAAGCATTCAGCATGGCGCGTACATCCACCGAATAGCACTGTTCGCTTACTGACAGTCGAAACGCTTCCGCCATCGCAAGAAACTTGGCTTGGTGTTCTTCCTCTTGTGCGGCAAAAAAAGCACACATGTTGGAGATGGTGGAGTCCCCTGCGACTCCCTGGAGATGCTTGTAGAAAGCCACCCCGTTCGATTCCATATCGGCGGCAAGCGACGCCACTTCATGCGCGGAAAACCAGTAATCCATGGTCTGTTACCTCATTTTTAAACCACCCATAGCATGCGCCAAAGGAGCCGCGGGGACCATCGGGTAATTTCTGATAATGCGTCTCGAAAGCCCTTGCCTTCATCCCGCTCTTGACCCTGCCGTTCAATATCCGCATAGTGTTCGCCACCTATGAACCATCGTGAACGACTGCTAAACGTTTTGAATTATCGGCCGGTGGATCGCGGGATTTACGGCGTATGTGTCGGAGCGTGGCCCGAGACACAGGCGCGCTGGCGGCGCGAAGGATGGGATGATTCGGATCCCGAACCCTATGGCCAGGTCGACCGGTGGTCATGGGAGGGTGAATGGTTCAAGCCGGCCCCGCCCTTCACGCGACAGGTGGTCGAAGAGGATGCTGAAACGCGGCTGTTTATCAACCCTGAAGGCATCCTGATGCGGGAGTGGAAGGCCAACCCTCATTCGTCGATGCCCCAATTCATTCGCTTTCCTGTCGAGACGCGGGAAGATTTTCGTCGCCTTTTCCGGGAACGCATGCAGCCGGACTTGGCCTTGCGCCTGGGACCGGATTACGCCGCCAAATTGGCCGCTTACCGGAAGCGCGAGGTTCCACTGATCGTGGTCGCCGACCGGTGGGGCGGTTTTTTCGGCGGATTGCGCAACATGCTGGGGGTGGAAGACCTGTGCCTGAAATTCTATGACGATCCGGCCTTCGTCGAAGAGATGATGGATGCCACGGCCGATTTCATGATCGCCCTGATGGACCAAATCCTCGAGCACACGACCATCGATGTTTTCGGGTTCTGGGAGGACATGGCCTTTAAGACCGCTCCGCTGATCGGGCCCGACCTGGTGCGCCGCTACATGCTGCCGCGGTATCGGCGTGTGGTTGACCATCTGCGTCAGCGTGGCGTGGAATGGTTTGCGCTCGATAGTGACGGCGATATCTCCTCCTTGATCCCCATCTGGATTGAGGCCGGGATCAACATCCTTTATCCGTTTGAAGCTCAGTGCGGAATGGACGTGGTCCAGGTCCGGCGGCAGTACGGGCGCGATTTACGATTGTGGTTCGGCATCGATAAACGCGCATTGGCGAGGGGGCCGGCGGAGATCGACGCCGAACTCAAGCGCGTTCGACCGCTGGTTGAGGAGGGCGGCTATGTTGCCGGCCTGGACCATAGCCTTCCGCCGGACGTCTCGTTTTCAAATTATCGTTACTACATGGAGAGCCTCAGGCGGATGGTGGGCGCCTGAGCGGTGAGCAGAATTTAATCAAAAGTGTCATTGTGATCCAACCACTTTAACCGTATTCCGGAACTGAAGTTGGACAACTGGTTGTTCTGAGAATAAAATTTTCCTAATTTCGAAAAACGGTTGACATAATGTGATCGATAAGTATATCGTATAACAACTACTAATCGATAGAGGTTCTGTTATGTATGCTGTAACATTGTCGCCCAAGTTTCAGGTGGTGATCCCATTGCCGGTTCGACGCGCCATGGGGCTGCGGGCTGGACAGAAGATGCAGGTGGTTGAATATGAGGGGCGAGTCGAACTCATCCCTGATCGTGATATTGCCGAGTTGAGAGGGTTCCTGAAAGGGATTAATACGGAGTTCGAGCGCGAGGGGGATCGCGTATGAATGTGGTCGACTCCTCCGGGTGGCTTGAGTATTTTGCCGATGGACCCAATGCCAAGCACTTCGTAACGGCCGTCAAAGTCGCCTCTGATTTGCTCGTTCCAACGGTCACGCTCTATGAAGTATTCAAGGTCGTTCTAAGAGAAGCCGACGAAAATGCCGCGCTACAGGCAGTTGCGGCGCTTCAGAAGGGAACCGTGGTCGATCTCACCCCAAAACTGGCGATTTCAGCCGGCAAATTGAGTTTACAGCATTCTCTGCCTATGGCAGACGCGATCATACTGGCGACGGCTTATGCTCACGGGGCAACGCTTTGGACCCAGGACCTTCATTTCAAGGACCTAAACGGCGTCAAGTTCTTCCCAAAAAAATAGCAGGCCAAACATGTCCGAAACATTTGTCAGCGAGACCAAAAAAGCCGAATTATTGGCGCGAATGGCGGCCTTGAGTTTGCGGGAGGCGGACTTGGTGGAAACCTTTATTCTCGGGTCCGGGAGCGGTGGACAGAAGTTGAACAAAACCGCGTCCTGTGTCCGGATCCAACATCCGGCCAGCGGCTATGAAGTCAAATGTCAGCGGTCGCGCTCCCGGGAGCTGAACCGGTATCTAGCGCGCCGCCAGCTTTGCGAAATGCTGGAAGCCCGGCGGGATGGCCGCGCGAGCGAGAAGCGGCAGGCCGAGGAACGGATCCGCCGTCAAAAGCGTCGCCGCAGTCGCCGTCAAAAGGAGCGCATGTTGGAAGGGAAGAAACAGCGATCCGAATGTAAGGCCATGCGCCGTGCGCCGACGGGGGATTAGATGAGGAGGTAATAATGACTCAAGTCATATTGGGACAAAGCGGATTAAAAGTATCGCCGGTGTGTTTTGGAACCTGGCAGTTGAGTCCCCGGTTTTGGGGGGATCAATCCAAAGACGAGATTTTGAAGGCCATGCGAACGGCCCTGGATGCCGGCATCAATTTTTACGATACCGCCGATGCCTATGGCGATGGGTATGGGGAGACGGTGCTGGGAGAATTCCTCAAGGAGGTTCCCCGCGACCAGGTCGTTGTCTGCACCAAGGTCTTCAATCATTTCAATCCCGATAAAAGCCGGTATCCCGACCTTTCCGCGGCGCATGTCCGGGAACGCTGCGAGGCCTCGCTGAAACGGCTGGGCATCGACCAGATCGATCTCTATCTGCTGCACTTTTACGATCCCTTGACCCCTCTGGATGAAATCGCGACCACTTTGCACGGTTTGCAGGCGGTCGGAAAAATCCAGCGGTTCGGTGTCAGCAATCACACGGTGGAACAATTGCGGGCCCAGCGCCGGTTCGCCTCCTATTCCGTGGTACAGCCCGCCTACAGCCTCCTGCAACGGGAGATCGAACCAGATTTGTTGCCGTATTGTCAGGCGGAGAACCTGGGGGTGATGATCTATTCGCCCCTGCACAAAGGTTTGCTGAGCGGCAAATACCAGGGGACCGAGACCTTCGCCGATTTTCGGGCACATCATCCGGATTTCCAGGGCGAGCGGTTCAAGATGATCACGGCCGCGGTGCGCGGGCTGGAACCGATGGCGAAATCCTATGGGTTGAGTCTCTACCAGTTGATCCTGACGGCCACGCTGATGCACCCGGCCATTCAAGTGGCGATTGTCGGAATCAAGACCGCGGCGCAAATCCGGGAGGCGGCCGGGGTGATGGGAAAAACCTTGAGCCGAGCCGATTATTTCACCATTCGGAACACTCTAACCTTTGCGGTGGAGGTCAAAATCAAAGATGCAACAGGCAAAACCAAGTAAAACACTTTTGCGGGCCGGGGCGGCGATGATCGATGTGACGCCGCCGGCGGGAACCCATCTCGGGGGGACGTGGGGAACACTCCGCCGTGCCGAAACGCTCGCCGACCGCCTCTACGCCCGCGCCCTGGTGGTCGAGCAGGGGGGGCGGACCCTGTGTTATGTGACGGCGGATCTGGAAATCGTCACGGAGCGCTGGGCTACGCTCATTCGCCGCGAAATTCAAACCCGTTGCGGCATTCCCGTGGCCGATTGCATGGTGTCGTTGCCCCAGATTCATTCCGTACCTCCTCTGGGAAATTTCCTCCTCGGGGATGAGATGCCGAATGTTCCGCCGGAGCACGAATATTTGCGCGGTTCGCAAACCCCCTATTGCGAGCTGGCGGCGGCGGCCATGATCGAGGCGGCGGTGCAGGCCTTCCAAAAACTGGAACCGGTGGAGATGGCCCACGGCCGGGCACTGCGGGATGATCTGGCGTTCAACCGCCGGGGCATCCGGCGGGATGGAACCGTATGCATGCCGTGGTTGTTTTCGTCCCAGGAAACTCCCCTGGGGCCGACCGATATTCTTTGCCTGGAAGGCCCCATGGATCCCGAGGTGGGCGTGGTGACCTTTACAAATCAAGCGCATCAAATCGTGGCCTGTCTTCTGCACTATACCTGTCATCCGGTCAATGTCTTTGCGCGAACGGCGCATGTGCTTTCGGCGGATTGGCCCGGCGCCTGGTCGAGCGGAGTTCAGGCCGCGGTCGGTGCCCAGTGCGTGCCCCTGGTGGTGAACGGGTGTTGTGGCAATATTAATCCCTGGCCGTCCTTCGATCCGGATTTTCATCCCGATCACCGCCGCATGGGGCGGGAATTGACAAAAACCACCCGGGCCATATTGAAAACGCTCAAGCCGGTTCCGGTTGAGGGAATTTCCGCCGGGGTTCGGATCTTGCAGATGCCCTTGAAGGTGGCTGCGGCCGAGGATCGCCGTGCGGCCGAAGCCATGCTGGAAGCATTTCCCCAACCCAAATGGCAGGAGAAAAATCCCAAGCAGGTGGAATGGGAGTGGATGGATGCCGCGTTGCTGATCAGCGTCGAACAGGAACGCGAAAAATCGCCCGACTATTCATACGAGATTCAAGTCTTCAAGATCGGGCCGGTTGCCTTGATCGGTCTGCCCGGTGAGCCGTTTGTGGAAGGGCAACTGGCGATCAAATCGGATTCCCCGGCGGCATTAAATCTGGTGGCCCATTGCGCCAATTCCTATGCCGGCTATATCGCGCCGCGAGCCGCTTATGCCCGGGGTGGGCACGAGATTCGGGATAAGCCCGCGCAATGGGCCAAAGTGGCGCCCGGCGGATTGGAACGTTTGGTGGCCGCCACCACTGAGTTGCTAAAGGAGCTGCCATGAGCCGAAGTACGAATAAAAACGAACCCGGTTCTCTTCGCGCCGGTTCCGCCCAGGTCGATATCACGCCCCCCTTGGGAACCCATCTGGCCGGGGATGGCGCCGGGATTTACCGGCCGGGGAAAAAAGTGCTGGATCCCCTTTATGCCAAAACGGTGGTCATTGAATCCGCCGGCCGGAAATTGGCGATCGTAACCTTGGATGTCATTTGTATCACCGACCCCTACACCCGGATGATCCGGGAGGCTGCGCGGGCGCTCGGGTTTGAGCCCGAGGCCGTCATGGTCCATTCGCTTCAAAATCATTCAGCGCCCAGCGTCGGGGGCTTGATGCTCGATCCCGATTTTCCATTTACCCCCGAGCCCGATACCGAATACCTGAGCGGATCCACCGCGGCATACTGTCGGCAAGCCGTGGCGGGTGCGATTTCCTCGCTCCACGCGGCGGTGGAGAAATTAACGCCGGTCGATATCGCTTATGGCCGGGGAATCCTGCCCCACCAGGCGTTCAACCGTCGGGCTATTGGAATGAATGGGACGGTTCACATGCCGTGGATGTACAAGGGAAAAGATCAGCCTCTGGGGCCGGTTCATCTACGCTACATGGAAGGACCAGACGATCCGGAAGTCGGTGTGATCGCTTTTCGTTCTCCGGATCTCGCGCTCCAGGCGGTGCTCCTGCATTTTTCGTGTCATCCGGTTAATTTGTATGCCACCCGCCGGGAGGTGATTTCCGCCGATTGGCCCGGGGCATGGGCTACGGCCTTGTCCAAACAGTATCCAGCCGCCTGTCCCTTTACCGTTCTGAATGGGTGTTGCGGAAATCTAAATCCCTGGCCGCCCATGACGCCCGACTTCAAGCCCGATCACCGGCGGATGGGCGGGAATCTGGCGGAGATGGCAGCCAAGGTCATGGATCGGATGGAGTTTTCATCGACGGAAACCATCGAGTGGCGCATGCGGCAGGTGCCCTTGCCTTATCGCGAGGTGCCCGAAGCGCGTCGAAAAGAAGCGGATCGGATTTTGAAACAGCATCCGCAACCGCAATGGAATCACGATCGAAGCGCGGTGGAAAACGAATGGTTTTTTGCGGCGTCTACCAAGAGCATTGAATATTGCCGCAAGCGGATGCCGGAATTTCTCTATGAGGTCCAGGTTTTCCGGGTGGGCGATGCCTTTATTGTGGGGTTGTCGGGCGAGCCGTTTGTGGAAGGGCAATTGGCAATCAAGACCCGTTCGCCCTTACCGTTTGTACAGGTGGCGCATATGTGTTCCCATTATACGGGATACCTGCCGACCCTTGAAGGCGCCCGTCACGGCGGACATGAAGCCAATGATCTCTACACGAACTGGGCCAAACTGGCCCCGGATTCGCTGGATCGTGTGGTTGCGAACGTGAAAGAAATGATGGCGGAATTGGTGGGGGAAAAAGTTGCTGGTTGTTAAGTTGCTGTGTTGTTGGTTGGTATTGGAGAGCGGAAAAAAACGACATAGTGTTGTCGGCAGAAAATCTCCGCGCGGTGTTATCAGAATGAGAAATACCCGCGGGGACCGCCGGCTCCAGGCTGACAGCGAAACCTGGACACAACCGTCCCGGCCGTTATATCTGAAGTGTTTTCTATGCCGCTCGTGTTTGTAGTAGCGCCGCATGAGGCGCGTTCTGTGCGGAACGGCGCTCTTGCGCGCCTACTACAAACTCTCCAACCGTATCTCGCGCCACTGAATTCTGTCTCCTGACTCCGGCCTTCTGTTCTCACTCTCCCCATCACCCTCCCGGCCCCCACCAGACCCAGAGCAGGGTGATACCCAGGGAAACCAGCGTTACGGGGATGCCGACCCGGGCATGATCCCAGAAACTGATTCGAATTCCATATCGGCGCGCCTGTTCAATGGTGATCAGATTGGCGATGCTGCCCAGCGTGATTAAATTTCCGGCGAAGGTGCTGGCCAGGGCGAGGGTATACCATTGAATCGGCTGATGAGGGTCGAGAAACCGGACATAGAGCATGACCGCCGGCACATTGCTGACCAGGTTGCTCAAGGCCGCGCTGAGGACGGTCAGCAGTCCGGGCTGGGTGATGGGCCATCCATGAGTTTGAAGGGACTGGGCGGCCGCCAAGGGCAGGCCGGTGCGCTCCAAGGCAGCGATCACGATGAAAAGTCCGCAAAAAAGAGTGATCAAGTGCCAGTCAATATAGCCCAATAATTCGCGGGTGCGCATTTTGCGACTGCAGAGAATGATGCCCGCGAGTGTCAAGGCGGTGAGCTCGCGTGGAATGGGAGTGAAGAAGAACAGGACCAACAATAAAAGAGCTAGCCCGCCTTTAGCACTTTGATAGCGGTTGAATTCCGGACCGGCAGTTGATGAATCGATTTGGGCTGGAGCCCCGGTCCATTTATTACGGAACAACAAAAGGATCAATCCATACGCGGCGACCAGGGCCAGAAGGACGGGGGGCGCACACCAGCGCAGGAAATGACCGAAGTCCAGTCCGCCGACCTGTCCGATGAGCATGTTCTGGGGATTGCCGATGATCGTGGCCGCGGACCCGATATTGCTGGCAATCGCCATGCCGATCAGAAAGGGCAGGGGATTCATGCCCGTTCGCAGCAGCAAGACCGCCAGAATGGGCGTGAAGGCCAGGCACACCACATCGTTGACCAGGAAGGCCGAAAAAAGGGCCGTGACGCCCATGACCAAAGCCAGGAAAACACGGGGTCGGTTGATGAGGGCGCTCAGGCGTAGAACCGTCCACGTGTAAAATCCCCCCAGCCGGAACTGGGAGGAGAGGATCATGAGCGCGAAGAGCAGGAGCAGAGTGGGGGCATCGATCGAGTGCAGGGCGTCCGGCAGACCGATGGCACCGATGGCGACCATGGCAATGGCGCCCAACAGGGCGAATCCGGTCCGGTCGAGTGCCAGACCGGGAATCGCGCCGATGGCCACACCCAGGTAGGTCAGACAGAAAACCGCCAGGGTAATCGCGATCGGCGCTTGATCCCACGGTAAGAGGTAACCGGACATAAGAATCCGTGCCGACGTCAGGCGGACGGAATATTTTTCCGGAGCGCTTCCGGCACGAAGGAATAGTCAACTTTCCGGGGGGGGATCACTTCGATCGATTTGGCGTTGGGGCAGGTATCTTCGCGGCGGATGCGGGGAACGGCCCAGTGGATGGCGTTGCCAATGATTTTGATGATCGTGGGATTATAAAAGATCGGATAGGTTTCATGTCCGGGACGGAAGTAGAAAATCCGGCCATGCCCGCGTTCCCAGCAACAACCGGAACGGAACACTTCTCCGCCTTGGAACCACGACAGGAATACCAATTTGTCCGGCGTGGGAATATCGAACCGCTCGCCATACATTTCGGCATTGGGCAATTCGAAGGATTCAGGGATTCCGGCCGCGATGGGGTGCGAGGGTTCGATGGTCCAGATCCGTTCCTTTTCAGCGACTTCGCGCCATTTCAGGGAACAATTCGTGCCCATCAGGGACTTGAAGATTTTGGAGAAATGGCCCGAATGCAGGACGATCAACCCCATGCCTTCCAGAACCCGTTTCTGGACGCGCTGAACGATTTCGTCACGGACTTCGCCATGCGCCAGATGGCCCCACCAGGTCAGGACATCGGTATCCGCGAGTACCGCTTCGGTTAATCCGTGTTCAGGTTCGTCCTGCGTGGCCATACGGATTTTTAGCTCCTTGTCGCCGGCCAGGCCGTGGGCGATGACGGTGTGCATCCCGTCGGGGTAAATGCGTTTAACGGCATCGTGGGTTTTTTCGTGGCGAAATTCGTTCCAAATCGTAACTTTGATCATGCTGCTGACTCCTGGTTGACTGCGGGCGGATTGCCCGCGAAAACGATACATCCCACCAAAAGCGTTGGGGTCTGTCAATCCCATGTATTTTCGCCCCGATCTGCGGCACATTGATTAGCGAAGTTTGATTTCCGTTGAAAAGAAAGGTTAAAAAGGCGGTTTTTATTGTTGATTATATCAAGCATTGCTTGATATAATATCGCCATGAGACC
>Ga0073936_10003801_pt1 | contig 21329 bp, 21 predicted proteins | sample AliMusrvi5mmetaG_FD_87041 | JGI IMG/M metagenome (GOLD analysis project Ga0073936, IMG submission 87041) | Freshwater lake bacterial and archeal communities from Alinen Mustajarvi, Finland, to study Microbial Dark Matter (Phase II) - Alinen... | ecosystem: Environmental > Aquatic > Freshwater >... | reverse complement strand
GGCTTCACTACATCCCAGAAAGCTTCGAAGACGGCCTGCTCGACCAAACCCGTGGCACCGCCGGTATAGGCAACGGTGGGAATGACGTCCCATCCGTGGCGGCCGGCGACCGTCAAGAACCCGTCTATCTGGGATCCGTCACCGAGACGGTCAAGCAGCTCCTGGCCCCGGTGGATCGTGAATCCGTCCAGCCCGGTGCGCTCGGGAATGAAGCAATGGGTTTCATGCATTAGTCCTGCGAGCAGAATCTTTGTCGTTTCTGGGGCCTCTTTCCGGGCTTAGGGCAGACACTTCGCCCGATACTAGCGCGGGGCGCTGCCGGCGTCCCGTCTCATGCGGTGAAGAGGGGCCTGTCGGCAAAGCAATCGATTGGAGGGAATTCGGGACAGTGCGTAGTATGTCACAACGGGCAAGCGCGCCGCCATTTTGAGGGGATCTCATGGACACGTTGAATTTCGGGCGGCGGTCGTTTCTGGTGACAGCCGCGGCCGCCATAGCTGTTGCAGGTCCTGCCTGGGGAAATGCCCGGATCGAGCCGGGCATATATCCCATCGCGTGGACGCCCTGCACCCCGGATGGCCGTCTTGATCCGGCCCTGCTGACGGCACAGGCGGATTTCTGCGAACGCGGCCGTGTGCGCGGCATCGTGTGGCCGCAGCTTGCCAGCGCCTGGGATACGCTGACGGAAGAAGAATGGCAGGCCGGCGCCGCCGCTCTGACAGCCGGCAAACGCAGCCTGAAAGTTGTCCTTGGCGTACAGGCGCCGGGCGGTGACGTCAGCCATGCCATCCAGCGCGCCCACAGCGCTGTCCGGCTGGGCGCGGATGCAATAATTTCGCTGCCGCCCGTCGGCAAGGACCACGCGGCGATCCTGGCCTATTACAAGGCACTGGGCGCGGCCACGCCGCTGCCCCTGATGATGCAGGCGGTGGGCGACATGGGCGTCGACCTGGTGATGGAAATCGCCAGCCAGGTGCCGACACTTGCGGCCATCAAGGATGAAGCCGCCGATCCGCTGAAACGGGCGCCGCAGATTCTGTCGGGCACGTCACTGGAGGATTTTTCCGGCGGCGGCGGCCACACCCTGCTGGCCGAAATGGAATCGGGATTTTCGGGATCCTGTCCCTATGTGGGGTTATCCGACCTGTTCCAGCGCAGCTTCGACCTCTGGAAGGCCGGTGACCGCGCCCGCGCCTTCGAAATGTTCGGGCGAATCCTGGCCTTCGATTCCCTTCCGGGCGCCAATGAATATGTCCTGACGGTGCGCGGCGTATTCCATGAGGATACGGTGCTGCGCCGCTCCGGCAACGCCGCGCCCAAAATCCTTGAATCGGCGCAGAAACAGCTGATCCGGGAGTCCTTCCATCGTTACCTGGATGCGTATCGCCGCGCCTGAACGCGAAGCCGCCATGTTGCTAAGTTTCACATGCGGGAATAACATTCCAGCCAAAGGGTAACGAAGCCCAAAACGAACGCTCTGGGGAGATTCCTGATGAAAATTCGCCATGTTTTAGCGGCCGCCGCGTCCTGCGCGGTACTCGCCATGTTCGCCGCCGGCGCCCAGGGGCAGGGCAAGCCCAAGCTGGATGCCAACGGCATGCCTTGCAACGGTGAACTGGATGGTGCGCTGCAATGCTTCAAGCCGGGCTCGACCGTCAATACCGTTGATCATCCCTATCGCACGGCCGGAGAATCCGACGGCCGCCGCTATGGTCCGGGGCGCGGCTTCACCCTGGGCGAAAAAGAACTGATCTATGCCGCGGTGCCCGGCAGCATCGTCGTGCTGGACGCCAAGCACGATTATACCTTCGTCAAGCGCATCACCTTCGAGGAACAGCCCGCGCCGCTGCCGCTGGAATCCATCGCCGGTATGGCCGCCAGTCCCGCCACCAACATGGTATACGTTTCCACACGCGGCCATCTTATCGCCATCAACCTGCTGACGGAAAAGGTTGTGTGGTCGAATGCCTATGAACCCGGCACCTGCTGCGAGCGTGGCCAAGTCACGCCGGATGGCCTGACCCTGGATGTGGGATCGGACCTCAAGAACTTCCACCGCGTGATCGATGCCCGCACCGGCGCGGTCAAGGGCATCATCCCCACGCCGCAAAGCATGTTCAATCACAACATGAACATGAGCCCGGACGGCAAGACGATATTCGCTGCTCCCAACGGCAACACCATGACCATCGCCGACATGGCCACGATGAAGCCCACCGGCACCATCACCTTTTCCGACCATGTCCGCGTCTTTGTCATCAATCACGACGCAAGCCGGGTTTATGCCAACCTCAACAACCTTGACGGTTTTGAGATCGCCGACGTCAAGACCCGCAAGGTTATCAAGCGCGTCGAGGTTCCCGCGGAGATGTGGAAGGCCAAATGGGCCGATCCCAACCAGCATTTCTTCGGCCATGGCGCGCCGATGCATGGCATCGCCATGACGCCCGACGAGAGCGAGATCTGGATACCCGACGCCATCAACAATGAGGTCCTGGTCTATGACAATACCGGCGAATGGCCGAGGTTGGACCTGACAAAGTCCATCAAGACCGAAGCGCCCAATGGCTGGATCACCATGGGGCTGGACGGCAAGCTGGCCTATATGGCCTCCGGCGATGTGGTGGATGTGAAGAGCCACAAGATCGTGGGCCAGTTGCGCGATGAATATGGCCGGCACATGGACAGCGAAAAGGTCCTGGACCTGGCTTTCGACCTGAGCGGCCATCTTGTGCGCAAGGTCAACGAATTCGCCATCGGCGATCCGCAGGCCTATGCCGCCAGAATGGCGGCGACGCCGAAGAAGACCAAGGAAGCCAGCAACTAGCATGATGTCCGGGTTTGCTTCCACCCGGCCGCAAGGCGGCCGGGTTCTTCTTTCTGCTGTCTTGCTGGGCCTGCTGGGTATTGGCGCAGCGATGGCGCAGCTGCCGGCGAGACCTGTCATAGATCCCGCCAAGGAACTGGTGGCCATCAAGACCGCGTCGGACCTGGACGACAGTCCGGCAGATTCCCAGGCGGTGCAGCAGGTCTGTACGGCCTGCCATTCTTCCAGCCAGTTTTTGGGAACGCCGCGTTCGTCCAGCCGCTGGGAGCAACTGTTCGGCCAGATGGCCCAGTTGGGCGCCAGACCCAACGATATCCAGGTCAACCAGATCGTGCGTTATTTCCAGCGCAACCTGACAGTGATCAACGTCAATACCTCACCCCTGGAAGAGTTGGGGCCCACGCTGCAAACCGGTCCCGAAACGACGACGTCCATCGTCATGCGGCGCAGCCAGCGCAAGTTCAGCGGTATTGCAGACCTGGCCGCCACCCCCGGGGTGGACCGCTCCGTGCTGGTTCAGCTGAAGGACCGGCTGCAGTTCTAGTCCGCGCCCGTCTTCCGGGGTTAGAATGGCCGCCATGTCCTCCGCTTCTCAAATTCTGCTGCAGCAGGCGATGGCACGGCAAGAGCAGGGCGATGTCCTGGCAGCGGAGCCGCTGTACCGCGCGGTGCTGGCCCAGGAGCCGGCGCATGATGCAGCCAATCACAATCTGGGCCTGCTGCTGGCGCAGCGGGGTGCGGATGCGGAGAGTGTGCCGCATTTCCAGGCCGCGCTGAAATCCCGGCCCGGCGTGGGACAATACTGGCTATCCTATGCCAGTGCGCTTTTGGCCACGGGCCATCCGCACGAGGCCCAGATGGTGCTGACCCGCGGACAGCAGCGCGGGTTTGGTGGCGCGGCGGTGGATTCCCTGTTGCAGCAGGCCCGCATCGCCCTGACTCCAAGCGAAGCGGACCTGTGCGTCGAGCGCGGCACGGTCCAGGTTGGGCAGGGCCGGACAGACGAAGCCGTCGCAACCTATCGCGAGGCGATCGCCCTGGCGCCGAACCATGCCGAGGCGCATTTTCGCCTGGGCTCAATCCTTTCGGAAACAGGCAATATTGCGGAGGGGTTCGCGCACTATATGAAACGCGCCGCACTCGTTCATGCCGGACGTCCCTGGCGGCAGGACAGGCAAGAGCCCGCGCACAGGACCAAGCACGACCACGAGCAATTGACATACCTGGCCGGGCGGCTTGGTTCCGGCGCTTCGGATTTCCATCTGGAAGAGGGGTCGCGCCTGTCTGGCCCCGCCGTCAATCCGGCCAGCCCGCAACTGATGCAGCAATGGCACGACAGTCAGCCGCAGATGGTCGTGATCGAAAATTTTCTCACCCCGGCGGCGCTGGAGAAGCTGCGCCGCTACTGCGCCGGTTCGACGATCTGGCGGCGAAATTACGACGCCGGCTATATCGGCGCGACGCCGGAAGACGGGCTTGCCTGTCCACTGATGGCGCAGATTGCAGAAGAGATCCGCACGACCTTCCCGCAGATCATCGGGGCGCATGCCTTCCGCTATCTGGGCGCCTTTAAATACGACAGCACCCTGTCCACCGGCACCAACATTCATGCTGACAATTCAGCCGTGAACGTGAACTTCTACATTGCGCCGGACGAGGCCAACCTGGACCCCGAAAGTGGCGGCATGGATATCTGGAATGTCAGCGCGCCACCTGGCGAGGAAATGCGCCGCTACAACGGCGACGAGGCGCTGGCGCGCGATTTCCTGAAACACTCGGACGCGCGCCTGACGCGCGTGCCGCATCGCGCCAACCGCGCCGTGATCTTCAGGTCAGACCTGTTCCACAAGACCAGCGACTGCCGCTTCCGTGAGGGCTATCTGAACAAGCGGATCAATGTCTCGCTGCTGTTCGGGCATCGCCCCGGCTGACGCCCGGGAAAGGCGATGATGGCCGCGTCGCCATCCTGGACAAGGATGGCAAGGTGATCGCCACCAAGCCGGCCCTTGGGCGCCCTTGCCGTGAAAATCCCGGTTTGAGGCCGCGTGCGGGCCAGGAATCCGGGTGCCCAGCGCGATTGTTGGGGGTGTCCCAAAGTGCTACAATGGGGGCAGATCGCCGGTCAGGCGGCAGTGGGGGCGGGCATGAACTTTGTACCGCGGATGGCCGTTATTATTGGCCTGGCTTCAGCCGGCGCCATTTCGCCCGCGCTCGCCGGAGGCATCCAGCCAGGCAATGGCGGCGCCCCGGTTATGTCTTTGACGATGCCGCACCCGCAATTTCAAAGCACTCTCTCACCAGCCGACGCTTTCGCGGGCCCGGACCCGCTGGCAGAAAGGTTTGGTGTCCATGACGGCCGAATGGATTTCTTCTCCGGGCAACCGGGTGATAGCGGCGAGTTCAAGCCGTTGTTGCGTGGGGGCGTCGGCGATGGTGGCCTGCAACTTCAGTTGAAATGGTAGGACGCAGGGAAGCCGGCGCAGCTGTTCTGCAACTGGTCAGACGCACACTTTCTGGTGCCCTTGATTTATCAAAGCGCATTGCATCGGACTATAATTTCTGGATGGTTTTGGGAACGTGGGTTTTAGCGTTTGCAGCGTTTATTACGCTAAAGGACAGCAACGACTCCCTCCAAAGAAGTCAGCGCGCATGGGTTGGCCCGACTTCTGGCAAGATTGAGGGTGCCGTAACCCTGAAAAACCCCGTTGTCGTGTCGGTAAACGTAATAAACACGGGTAGGGAGCCGGCAGCTGCTTTCGTGCCATCTGTCCTTCCTGCCATTTTTGTTCCGGCTACTGAAACGGAAGACGCGTTGAATGCTGAGATTGATGGCTTTGTAAAACGATGCCGCGCCACGCCGAGCAAAGAGGGCGCTCAGGTTCTCTTCCCGGCTGTAGGGCTTGGCAATGGATTCAATTTTCAGGGAAAATACTCGAAAGAAAAAGTTGACCAAGGCGTGATCGACGGTAACAAGATTTTGATTGTGGTCGGCTGTTTAATCTATGACACGGCTGGCAAAACTCGTCACAGCACATTTTGCTATTCTTTCAAGAATGGCGAAACAAAGCCCGACGCGATGAATCTGTGTTTCCACGGGAATACGGCAGATTAACTGCGCTTGGCGGATGGGGTGAGATTCGAACTCACGGTAGCGTTTCCGCTACGCCAGTTTTCAAGACTGGAGCCTTAAACCACTCGGCCACCCATCCATCCACGGACCTTCGCCGCAAAAGGCCCGGCCAGCCATCCGTGGCGGTTTCTCTAGCTTTTGCCGAAGCTTACGGCAACCACGGTTGAGCCCAGGGGCCCCAGCCGCTAGCTTTGCCCGTCACTTCAGGCCGATTCGATGCGGGTATCCCTGCGCTTCTGCACCTTTGCCGCCACGGCCGTGGCTGTGGCTGCCTGTTCCAGCGCGCCGCCGCCGCCCCCGCCCAAGCCGGTGGAAGACCATACCGTCCAGGTGCCGCCCAATGCGGGGGTCTACAAGGTGGGCCAGCCCTACCAGGTCGACAATGTCTGGTACTACCCGCGCGAGCAGCCGGACTATGACGAGACCGGCATCGCCTCCTGGTACGGGCCGACCTTCTACGGCCATCACACCGCCAATGGCGAAATGTATGACGGCAACCAGCTGACCGCCGCCCACAAGACCTTGCCCATGCCGGTCAATGTCCGGGTCACCAACCTGGACAATGGCAAATCCCTGATCGTGCGCGTCAATGACCGTGGGCCTTATGCACGCGGCCGCATCATTGATCTGTCCAAGCGCGCCGCCGAACTGCTGGATGTGGTGCAGACCGGCACGGCCCGGGTGCGAGTCACCTACCTGTCCCGCGCCGACATCAACGGCGCGCCGCCGCCCATCACGCCGCCCGCCATTGCCAGCGCGCTGCCCGCCGCACCGGCCGGCAAGGTGGACACCGCCGCGCTGGGCATCGTGCCGGGCGCCACGGTTGCCGCCGCGCCGGCCAGGCCGGTCCAGCCCATCCCGCCGATCCCGCCCCAGATGTTCGCCGACGACCAGCCGACCGGCAAGGTGACGCGCGTGCCGGTCCCGGTGGTGACACATTTGTATGTCCAGTTGGGCGCCTTCTCCAAGATGGAGAACGCCAAGGCGCTGCTGAACCGGGTGGGCGGCGATCTTCGGATATCCACCCTTCAACGCGGGGGACAGACCCTATATAGAGTGCGCAGCGGCCCGCTTTCCTCGGTCGCGGATGCCGATGCCGCGCTGGCCCGCATCACCGGCGGCGGCGCCAATGATGCCCATATTGTCGTAGATCAATAGTCAGGACACGTCATGCTTCGTCGCTTTTTCCTCTCCTTGTCTCTGCTGGCCGCGTTCGCGCTACCCGCGCAGGCCGCCATCGAGACCAGCGCCGAACACGGTCTGATCATGGATGCCCAGACCGGGCAGGTGCTGTGGCAGAAGGACGGCATGACGCCGATGCCGCCGGCGTCGATGTCCAAGCTGATGACCATCGAGCTGCTGTTCAGCCGCCTGAAGGATGGCCGCGTCAAGCTGACCGACACCTTCCCGGTGTCGGAGCGCGCCTGGCGCACCCAGGGCTCCAAGATGTTCGTGGAGCTGAATTCGCGCATCGCGGTGGAAAGCCTGATCCGCGGCATCATCATCCAGTCGGGCAACGATGCCTGCGTGGTGGTGGCCGAAGCGCTGGGCGGCACCTTCGAAGGCTTCGTCAACCTGATGAACAAGCGGGCCAGGGAAATCGGCTTGCAGCAGTCGACATTCGTCAATCCCGACGGATTGCCGGACCCGCCCGGCCAGCTGATGAGCGCGCTGGACCTGGCCAAGCTGTCGCGCCACATCATCAACACCTATCCCGACCTGTATCATTACTTCAGCGAGCGGGAATTTGTCTGGCACAATATCCACCAGCCCAACCGCGACCTGGTGCTGGGCTCGTTGCCGGGCGCCGATGGGCTCAAGACCGGCCACACCGACGCCGCCGGTTACGGCATCACCATCTCGGCCAAGCGCGGCGACCAGCGCCTGATCCTGGTGCTGAACGGCCTGCGTTTCCCGCAGTACAAGAATGACTATTTCCCCAACATCAAGCGCGCCGAGGAAGCCAGCCGGGTGATGGATCTGGCGTTCCGCGAATTCCGCTCCTATCCGGTGCTGGCCACCAACCAGGTGGCGGGCAGCGTGGCGCTGGCGGGCGGCGTGCAGCCCACCGTGCCGGTGACGGCGGCCCGGGCGCTGAATGTCACCATGCAGGTGGATTCCCACGCCGGCATGAAAGTCGCCGTGCAGCCCGATCCGGGTCTGAAGGCGCCGGTCGTGGTGGGCCAGAAGGTCGGTGTGCTTGTCGTGACCGCGCCGGAGTTTCCGGCCCTGACCGTGCCGGTCTATGCCTCGCAAGCGGTCGCCGAAGTGGGCATCGTCGGCAAGGCGTGGAACGCCGTGTCGCGGCTTTGGAAGAAATAGCCTTCGATGGCGGGCCGCTTCATCACCCTGGAAGGCGGCGAGGGCACCGGCAAGTCCACGCAGATCAAGCGATTGGCGGGCGCGCTGGAGACACGCGGCATCCAGGTGCTGGCCACCCGCGAGCCGGGCGGTTCGCCCGGCGCCGAACAGATCCGCAAGCTGATGGTGGAAGGCGAGCCCGGCCGCTGGGATGCCGTCACCGAAACCCTGCTGGCCTATGCGGCGCGCGCCGATCATGTGTCGCGCACCATCGGCCCGGCCTTGCTGGCGGGTACCTGGGTGATCTCGGACCGCTTCAATGACTCCACCTTTGCCTATCAGGGCGTGGGCCGGGGCCTGGACCGCGAAACCATCCGCCGCATCGACAGCGCCGTGCTGGATGATTTCCAGCCGGACCTGACATTGATCCTGGACCTGGACGTGGCGGTCGGGCTGAAGCGGGCCAACGCGCGGCCGGGTGCCGAAAACCGCTTCGAAAAATTCGGCGCCGATTTCCATGAAAAGCTGCGCCAGGCGTTCCTGGATATCGCCCGCCGCAGCCCTGACCGCTGCCGGGTAATCGACGCGTCGGGCAGTGAGGATCAGGTGGCGGAGGCGATTTTGGCCGCCGTCAGCCGCCGTTTCGATCTATAAAGCGGCATGGCCAAGCGTACTGCCGAACCCAATGACAGCGACCGCATCGAGGGGTTTGCCCATCCCCGCGAAACCTATTTGCTGTTGGGACAGGACCTGGCATTGGCCCGCGCCGCGCGCGCGCTGCGGGCAGGGCGTCCGCCCAGCGCCTGGCTGATCACCGGCCCGCCCGGGGTGGGCAAGGCGACCCTGGCGTACCGCATCGCGCGCTATCTGCTGGCTTATGGCGCGACGGCCGAAGGGCCGGAAGATTTGAGCGTGGCGGAAGACAATCCGGCCACGCGCCAGATCGCGGCCCAGGCGCATCCGGGTCTCTTGGTGCTCAAGCGCGCCATCAATCCCAAGACCGGCAAGCTGATGACGGTCTTGTCGGTGGACGAGATCCGCCGGCTGGCCAATTTCTTCGGCATGACCAGCGGCGCCGGCGGCTGGCGCGTCGCCATCGTCGATACCGCCGACGACATGAACGACAATGCCGCCAATGCGCTGCTCAAGATGCTGGAGGAGCCGCCGGTCAATGCGATGCTGCTGCTGTTGTCCAATACGCCGGGCCGGTTGCTGCCGACCATCCGCTCGCGTTGCCAGCGGCTGGATCTGCGCCCGCTGGACGATGCCACGATGGAGTTCGGCCTGAAACCGCATCTGCCCGATGAGACGGCGGCCGAACGCGCCGCCCTGGCGCGGCTGTCCGGCGGCAGCATCGGCGCGGCGCTGACCCTGGCGACCGGCGATGGCGGCGTGCTGGCGAAAGAAGCCGACAAGCTGATCGATCATGCCCGCGATCCCGATTTGCTGGCGCTGCTGACTTTGGGCGAGAAATTGTATCGCACCCAGGATGGGCTGGAATTGTTCGGCGAATTCCTGACGTCATCATTGGCCGACCGCATCCGCGCCAGGGCCCATACCGGCGCGCCGGGACTGGAACGCTGGGTGGCGGTGCTGAACCGGCTGGAGCACAGCTTTGCCCGCGCCGCCGGCCTGCACCTGGAACCACGCCAGACGGTGCTGAGCGCGGCGCGCGATCTTTCGCAGGTCGCCCGGAACGGGGCGCTGTGATGCTGCCCCCTAATTTCTTGGTAGACTCCCATTGCCATCTCGATTTCCCCGACTATGCCGGCAATGTAGAGGCCGTTGTGGAACGCGCCCGCGTTGCCGGCGTGGGTGTCTGCGTCTCCATCGGCACCGAGCTGGCGCGCTTTCCCGGCGTGAAGGCGGTGGCGGAGAAGTTTCCTCATGTCTGGTGCACAGTCGGCGTACACCCGCATGAAGCGGAAAAGGAGTTGCTGGACGATGAAGCCGCGCTGCTGCGCGAAGCGGTTCACCCCAAGGTGGTAGGGATCGGCGAAACCGGGCTGGATTATTATTACGAACATTCCCCGCGCGCGCAGCAACAGTCGAACTTCCGCAGCCACATTTCGGCAGGCCGCAAGACCGGCCTGCCGGTGATCGTCCATACCCGTGACGCCGATGATGACACTATCGAGATACTGCGCGACGAGATGGGCCAAGGCGCCTTCACCGGCCTGATCCATTGCTTCACCGGCACCCAAAGGCTGGCCGATGCGGCGCTGGAGATGGGCCTTTATATCTCGGTGTCGGGCATCGCCACCTTCAAGAACTCCACCGCCTTGCGCGACGTCATCAAGACCGTGCCGCTGGACCGGCTGCTGGTGGAAACCGATGCGCCGTACCTGGCGCCGGTGCCGCACCGGGGCAAGACCAACGAGCCGGCCTTTGTGGTGCATACCGCCAACATGCTGGCGGAATTGAAAGGTGTCAGTCCCAGCGAACTCGCCGCCGTCACCACGGAGAACTTCTTCCGCCTGTTCAGCAAGGTAGCCCGCCCCGATGCTTGAGGTCCGCATCCTGGGCTGCGGTTCATCGGGCGGCGTCCCGCGATTGGGCGAGAGTGGCCCCCACTGGGGCGTCTGCGATCCCGCCAATCCCAGGAACCGCCGCAGCCGCTGTTCCATCCTGGTGAAACGCAAATCGGACGCGGGCGAGACGCGGGTGCTGGTGGATACCGCGCCCGATTTGCGCGAACAGCTTCTGGCGGCGAATGTCGGCCGGTTGGACGGTGTGCTGATCACCCATGACCATGCCGACCAGCTGCATGGGCTGGACGACTTGCGGGTCATCACATTGAACATGAAGCAGCGGCTGGACCTGTGGAGCGACCGGCGCGGGCTGGCCGGCACCCTGCACAAGTTCGACTATTGCTTTGCATCATCGCCGGGCAGCGATTATCCGCCCATTCTCAATGCCCATGAGATTGCCGAACCCTTTGCGGAATTCGCCATCGCCGGCGCCGGCGGCGCGGTCCCGGTGCTGGCGTTCGGCCAGCAACATGGCCGCATCCGCAGCCTGGGCTTCCGCTTCGGCGCCGTCGCCTATTCGCCCGACGTGGATGGGCTGGATGAGGCGGCTTTCGCGGCGTTGGACGGCGTGGATTGCTGGATCGTGGATGCCCTGCGCCGCACTCCGCACCCATCACACGCCCACTTGTCGCGCACCCTGGAATGGATCGCACGCGTGAAACCCAAACGCGCCATCCTGACCGACATGCATGTCGACATGGATTATGAGACATTGAAACGCGAACTGCCGCCCAATGTCGAACCGGCTTTTGACGGAATGGTGGTTCAGGCCTGACGCCTGACATCAGCCGGGCGGCGCCGATCCGGTGACCTGGGCCAGCAAGCCGAAAAACCCCTTCTTGCGCTCAGAGTTGATGCCCCAATCGACCGGCAGGCTTTGATAGCCATCCTCGAAGCGTTCGCGTATCTGGCGGTAATCGAAGAAGCCCCAGCCGCTATATTCGCCGATGGCGGCCAGCATGTTGTTGTCGGGCTTGTCGAAGTCGAAATGGTCGTCCTCGTTGATGGATAAGGGCTGGCCGCGATAGCCGGGCAGCGACCTTAATTGCCGCGCCCTGTCCCGCACGTCCTGCGGCACCTTCAGCCCGTTGCCGTGATAAAGGACATAATCGGCAACCTTCAGCAGGCTTTCCGGCGGCACGTCGCGGGTAGCGAAGCTGGTGCTGACCAGGAGACGTCCAGCCGGGGTCTTGATGCGCCCGCGGCTGCGCGCCTGTACGCGTTCGACCAGTTCATGGCTGCGCGGCGGTTTGAGAATCGCATAAGGCCAGCGGGGAATGTCGATCTCGTTGCCGATTTCGATCAAAACATTGGTGTAGCCCGCTTCGCAGACCAGGTCGGTGACGGCATCCGTGGCTTTTATCACCGCCGCTTCATCGGCCAAGGCCGGTGTCGCGGAAATGTAGAAGAACCCAAGCATGACGGCCATGCCGTTGGCATCGCACGCCTCGATCACCCGCTTCAGTCGCGCCGCATAGGCGGGCAGCAGCGCACCATCCGGCGTGAAGCCACTGGTGTGCCAGGGCTGGTGCCAGCCATAGCCGACCGGGCTGCCGCCCTGGACATTGATCGCAATGGAAGTGAGGCCGCACGCCCGGTAGCGCGGCAGGTTGGCGATCAGTTCACTGGTATTGCGCTCCGGGTCCCATGGGCCGTCGGCATAGGCCCACACGCCACGGGTTTCCGGATTGTGATCGTCGATGATGGCGTTGGCCATGCGCGAGGTGAACAGCAGGCCTTCGATCTTCTTGCCGTTCCAGCGTCTCCCCGGATAGGTCGGCCTGCCATTGATCAGGAAGGCGTCGCCCCGGATGGCGATGCTGGTCCTGGGCGCAGCGGCGCGCGCAACATTGCCCAGCCCGGCCAGCAGCAATGGCGCGGCCATGGCCTTGATCGCCGCACGGCGGTCCATAGCGCGCTCCTTACTGCGTGCCGTTGGCGTCCTCGGCATAGTTGTGCTGCATGGTGGGACTGCGGTTGAAGGCCAGCCGCGTGTCCATCTGTCCCGGCGCCCAGCCGGCGCGGTGGAAACGGCCCGGCAGCGCCAGCACCACGTCACCCGCCTTGCTGACGATCAGGCCTTTGCCCTCGACCTCATAGGCGATCTTGCCTTCCAGAATGAACCAGAACTCGTCATTGCCGATGTGGAAATGGCCCTTGTTGGTGGCGGGCGGGATCGGAACGCCCATGCCGCGGATGATGGCGGCCTGGTTATCGGCGTCGCCCATGAACAGTCCGCCGCGCGGCCCGCCATTCGGATATTTCTCGACAAAGTCCTTCTGAAAATCCAGGTACGGCTTGTTGACGCCGTCATAGGTCCCCATACCGCCGCCGACCGGCTGTGTGGGATAGCTGACCTTGACGTAATGCTGGCCGTCCTTGGGCGGGGGCGGTGCGCCGAAATCGGCTTTGGTGTCCACCGGATAGGAAGGCAGGATGCCGCCGCCGCGCGTCACTTCAAAGCGCAGGCCCGGCTCGTTGCCGACAACTTCCATGGAATAAGGTACCCGCAGCGGCACCTGCACCAAAAAACCTTTCTTTGCGATGAAGGGCTCCTGACCCTTGATGGTGAAGCGGATCTGGCCGCCCCAGATCACCCAGCAGGTGCGATCGTCGCCATAGAATTGGGTGCGGGTCTTTTCGCCCGGCGCCATCGAAATCCATTTGGCGCTGTAGCGTTCGGTCTCCACCACATCCTCGGTCCAGCTGGCCTGGCCCTTGTGCTTGGCCAGCACGTCATCCAGCCGGGTGATCAGCTTGTTGGCGCCGGTATACTCCTTCATCTTGTCGGGCTTGGGCGCCCAATCGAGATAGACCTTGCGGTCCTGCGCCAGTGCTGGGATGGCGAGCAGGGCGATGGCGGCAATCGTGACGATCTTTTTCATTTTCGTCTCCTACTGCTTGCCGTCGGCGTCTTCGCCGAAATTGTGGAACATGAGCGGGTTGACGTTGAAGGACAGGCGCGTGTCAGTCTGCCCCTCCGCCCAGCTGGCGCGGTGCCAGCGGCCGGGCGGCACGAACACCACGTCGCCGGTATCGGCCTTGAACAGGCCTTTTTCCTCGATCAGGTAGTCGCACTTGCCTTCCAGGATGAACCAGAACTCGTCATGGCCGATATGGAAGTGGCCGCGGTTGCTGGACGGCGGCGTCGGCACACCCTTGCCGCGGATGATGTTGGCCATGTTGGCTTCGTCGGCCATCACCAGGTGATCCTTGGGGTTGGCGACGGGATCGGCCGCCACCACTTCCTTGAAGAAGTCGCGATAGGGCCGGTTGTCGCCGGTATACTTGTCCGGCTGGGTCGGGGTGCTGACCTTCATGTAATGACTGCCAGCCTTGTCGTCCGGCTTGGGCTGGTCGCCGGCATAGACCGGCAGGATGCCGGTATGGGTGACTTCGAAGCGCAGCGACGGTTCGCTGCCGATGGTTTCCATGGAATAGCGCACCCGCTGCGGCACCTGCACCAGGAAGCTCTTGGTGGCGACGAAAGGCTTCTGGCCCTCGATGGTGAAGCGGATCTGTCCGCCCCACACCACCCAGAAGACGCGGTCATCGCCCCAGTACATGGTGGGACTCTTGTCGCCCGGCTGGGCCTGGATCCATTTGTTGTCGTAGCGATCGGTCAGCATGACCTGTTCGCTCCAGCGCGCCTGGCCCTTGTGCTTGGCCAGCACTTCCTTCAGGCGCGTCACCGGCTTGTTCTTGCCATAGGGCACCAGCTTGTCGGGCTTTGGCGACCAGGCATACCAGGCGTCCGCTTGGGCCAGCGGCGTAGCGGCCAGCATCGCGGCGGCCAAAGAAACGGCAAGGGCGCAGCCCAGCGCCAGCTTTCGAGAGAACGTCATTTCGGCAACTCCCCTGAAGTGCCGCGGTTTGTCCGCGTTATTTGCCCGCTGATAAACTCTCACCTTTGCCGCAGGCTGTAAATGTGACCGGACTTGTTGCATCGCAGCACGAAACGAAATGCGCGCTCGCAGCACCTTGACTTGTTGTCACCCGCGCCCAAACGTCTGGCCAACAAAATCAGGGGAAGAAATCCATGACCGGGACCAAGCTGCAGCGCCGTCATTTCATGACCTCCACCGTCGCGGCCGGTGCCCTGGCGGCGATGCCGCAGATGGCGTTCGGCGCTTCCGCCAAGAAGATCAAGCACAAGCCGCTGGACCCGGTGAACCCGGACATCCTGTTCGGCACCACCAGTTCCATGTGGGGCGGGGCAGGGGTCGGCGCCAAGCAGACGCACGACACGCCCTGGGCGATCAAGCGCATGGCCGAAGTCGGTCTGCAGGGCATCGAATTCTATGGCGACGGCATCGAAGCCTATCGCGCCAATCCGATGGAACTGCAGAAGATGATGGACGATGCCGGCATCACCTTCATCGGCGCCTCAAACGGCGAAAAGGGCCAGTCCACCAACTTCATTGACATGGACCAGGTCCCCAAGACCATGGCCGATCATATCGCCTTCTGCCGCGACTTCCTGCAGCCGCTGGGCTGCGATCACTGGAAGATCAACATGGGCAAGCGTCCCGTGGGTGGCCCCAGCGAGGAACAACTCAAGCGTCTGGCCGACAATCTGAACCAGCTGGGCGAAAAGACCATCGCCATGGGCGTGCGCCTGTCGCCACATCCCCATATCTGGGGCCCGATGGAGCGCGAGAAGGACATGCGCTGGGTGATGGACCATACCGATCCCAAATATGTCTGGATGACTGCCGATACCGGCCATCTCACCCTGGGCGGCGGCGACGCGGTGCAGATCATCAGCGACTATTTCCCGCGCGTGTCCGAGATCCATCTCAAGGACACCTATGCCAAGTATCGCGGCAACAAGGAAACCCCGACGGAGGAGATGCACAAGCAGGCGTCCGTCTATCACAATCTGGGCGGCGGCGGTGTGGACTTCGTGGCGCTGTTCCAGTTGCTGCGCGAGCGTCACTTCAAGGGCTGGGCAATCTTCGACGTGGACGGCCCGCGCAAGGGCGATGACGGCTATGACGCCATCGGCGGCAACCGCGAACTGGCGGTGGACGATTACATCTCTCACAACATCAACTATCTGCGCGACGTGATCGGCATCAAGCTGCCGCCGCACTCCACCTGATCGCGTTTCCGGGAGTTAGCATGCCTCGCATTTCTGTTCTGTGTGCCGCCGCGTTCCTGCTGGCGGCATCGCCGGTTTTGGCGGCGGGTTATGACGCCGAGCTGGACCCGGCGCCGTTCGATGCCACCAACCGCGCCGATGTGATCGGCAGCATCGGCAATGCCACCGCCACCCTGGACGGCAGCACGCTGACGGTGCACGGCACCTTCTCCAACCTGAAATCGCCCGCCACCATCGGCTCGTTCCGCATCGGCCTGGCCAAGGGCGTGCCGGGTGATGCCATCGGCAGCCTGACGGTCGAACATGCCCGCCAGGGTGCGTTCTCGGGCACCATCAAGCTTACCTCCGCACAACTCGCCGCTTTGAATCATCAGGCGCTTTATGTGCGCATCGACAGCGAAAAATCTCCCGACGGCAACCTGCAGGGCTGGCTGGAAGAATCAGGAAAAGATCATGTCTCGTAATATCCTGGCCGGCGGCGCCGGTCTTGTCGCGCTTGGCGTCTTGGCCACAGCGCAAGCCCTGGCGCAGGCGCCCGGCGTCTACAACATGGAACAGGCCACCAAGGGCCACAGCGCCTATGTCGCCAGCTGCGCCGGTTGCCACCGCGCCAATCTGGCCGGCGGCGGCGACGCACCGGCGCTGGGCGGCAATGGCTTTGTGTCGTCCTTCGGCAACCGCTCGACCAAGGATCTGTACAAGTTCATCGCCACCTCCATGCCCGCCGGCGCGCCCGGCACCTTGGGCGAGGAAGCCTATACCAACATCACCGCCTATCTGCTGTACGCCAATGGCGCCAAGCCGGGGTCGGCGCTGTTCAGCAAGGACACCGACGTCAAGGTGTCCACCATCGCCGATGGCAAGGTGCTGGCCGAAGCGATTGCCCCGCCCAGCCTGGGCAAGATGGCGGCCGCTGAAGCGCGCGCCCGCGCCGAAGCCCCGCCGCCGGCCCACGGCCTGACCGTGACCGGCACGGTGAAGAACTACGTCAATGTCACCGACGAGATGCTCAAGAATCCGGCGGACGGCGAATGGCTGATGTACCGCCGCAATTACCAGGGCTGGAGCTTCTCGCCGCTCAAGCAGATCACGCCCGACACCGTGAAGAACCTGACCCTCAAATGGGCCTGGAACATGAACGAGGGCGGCGCCAGCCAGGTGACGCCCATCGTCCATGCCGGCACCATGTTCCTGTCCAACACCTCCAACACGGTGCAGGCGCTGGATGCGCGCACCGGTGAATTGATCTGGGAGAACCGCATCGGCCCGGTATCGCGCATCGCCTATGGCGGCACGCGGAGTCTCGCGATCTATCATGACAAGGTCTATGTCGCGACCACCGACGCCATGATCCATGCACTGGACGCCCGCACCGGCAAGATTGTGTGGGAAGAGGCGCTGGGCACCACCAACAACTCCAACACTGGCGGCGTCATGGTGATGCGCGGCAAGGTGCTGACCGGCCTGACGGGCTGCGATAACTACTCGCAGAACAATTGCTACATCTCGGCCTTTGACGCCGACACCGGCAAGCGCGACTGGAAGTTCTATACCACCGCGCTGGAAGGCACCCCCGGCGGCGACACCTGGAACGGTTTGCCGAACCTGCTGCGCGGTGGCGGCGACACCTGGATTGCCGGCACTTATGACCCGGACCTGAACACGACCTATTGGGGCGTGGCCCAGACCAAGCCGTGGTTTCGCGCCAGCCGCAAGACCGGCAACGCCTCCACGCTCTATTCGTCATCGACCCTGGCGCTGGATCCCGACACCGGCAAGCTGAAATGGTATTTCCAGCACGCGCCGGGCGAGAGCCTGGACCTGGACGAAGTGTTCGAGCGCGTGCTGATCAATCACGGCGACCAGAAGACCGTGATGACCATCGGCAAGCCCGGCATCCTTTGGAAGCTGGACCGCGTCACCGGCAAGTTCCTCGCCGCCAAGGAGACGATCTTCCAGAACGTCTTCTCCAACATCGACCACAAGACCGGCGCGGTGACGTATCGCAAGGACATCTTCAACCAGAAGACCAATGAATGGTATTCGTCCTGCCCGGGCCCGGAAGGCGGCCATGACTGGCAGGCCACCAGCTATGACCAGCCGGACGATCTGCTGATCATTCCGCTCAGCCAGAGTTGCGTGATGATCCAGGGCCATGATGTGGAGCAGAAGCTGGGCGGCGGCGGCACCGCGGCCTCGCAGAAGTTCTTCTTCATGCCCGGCACCCACCAGAATATGGGCAAGCTGGCCGCCTATCGCACCTCCGACATGAAGGAGATGTGGTCCTGGCAGCAGCGCAGCCCGTTCCTGACATCGGTGCTGTCCACCGCGGGCGGCGTGGCGTTCGTCGGCGACTTCGACCGCAGCTTCAAGGCGGTCGATGTCAAGACCGGCAAGATCATCTGGCAGACCAGGTTGGGCAACACGGTGCAGGGCTATCCCGTCAGCTTCAGCCTGGACGGCAAGCAGTATATCGCCGTGGCGTCCGGCCTTGGCGGCGGCAGCCCGCAGCAGAAGCCGACCATGCTGCTGGACGAAGTGCACCGCCCGTCGACCGGGCACCAGCTCTATGTGTTCGGGTTGCCGGATTAGTGGCGCTGCCCTCATGCTTCGACAAGCGGAATTCCTCACCCTGAGCCCGTCGAAGGGTGAGGGCTATTTGGTCTGCGGCATGAACATGTGCACGCTGATGATGATGAACTCGCCGTTCACATCCTGAAACTGGTGCGCCGTGTCCGGCGGTACCAGCAGGATGTCGCCGGCCGCCAGCTTGCGCGGGCTTGCGCCTTCGATCCCGGTACCGGCATCGGTGGTCGCGCCCGGCCGCATCGGCGCGCCGCCAATCAACTTTCCGCCCGACATGAACGTCGCGTTGCCTTTCAGCACATGCACCAGCTCGGCCTCGCCGTGATGCACGGTGGGCGGCGTCAGACCGGTGCGGTATTCCAGCAGCACGCGATAGGGCCCAAAACTCGCCACCGGCTGGGTGGAATTGATGGTGGGCGATTTCTGCGCCGCCTTGGCCTTGGCGATCATGGCCGGGATATCGGCGCCGGCGGTGAACAGCGAGTCCGGCGCGCTTTGCGCCATTGCCTGTTGAGTAAGCGCGGGCAGGGGCGTCAGCAGCAACGCTGCGAGTATCATTTTTCTCATGACATTTTCCTTTTGGCTTGCCGCTCGCCCAAGCTCGCGGCGTTCGTCACTTTCGCATGTCCGCTGGACATGCTCTTCCGCGGGCGCTGATACGCCCGCGGACCGATCCTCACTGCTTGGCTCCGGAGTCGGGATCGAAATTGTGCATGCCATAGGGGCGCGGGTTGATGGCGATGCGGGTGGACATGCCGTTGCCGGCCCAGCTGGCGCGGTGCCAGCGGCCCTGCGGGGCATAGACCACGTCGCCGACATTGGCGGTGTAGACCTTCATGCCTTCCATCTTGTAGTCGACCGTGCCTTCGGTGATCACCCAGAACTCGTTATAGTCGATGTGGAAATGGCCCTTGTTGCTGTCGGGCGGCGTTGGCGTGCCATGGCCGCGGATCACATTGGCGAAGTTGGTGGTGTCCGCGACGAACGGATGATCGCCCGGCGTGGCGGGGCGCTTGATGAAATCGCCCCAGAAATCCAGCGCCGGCTTGTTCACATCGTCATACTTGTCCGGCGGGGTGCGATAGCTGGCCAGGACGTAAGTCTTACCCTTGGCCGTCGGTGCGGGGCCCGTATCGCCCTGCTTGGCCGGGTACAGCGGCGTGCGGTTCGAGCGGATGACTTCCAGACGCACGCTGGGCTCATCGCCCACCGTCTCCATCCAGTAGATATTGCGATAGGGCACCTGCACCAGCCAGCCCTTGGAGGCCAGGATCGGCTGCTGGCCCTCGATATGGAAGCGGACCTGGCCCGAGGCGATGTACCAGAAGATACGGTCATCGGCCCAGAACAGGGGCTTGGTCTTGGCGCCCGGCGCCAGCGAGATGTAATCGGCGGCATAATCCTGGTCGCGCACGATGGGCTGGTCCCAGTCGGCCTTGCCCTTGTGGGCGGCCATGATTTCATTCAGGCGCCAGATCGGCTTGTTGGGGGCCTTCCATTCGGTCAGCGGCACCGGCTTGGGCGACCAGCTGTACCAGATCTTCGGCGCGTCTTGCGCCATGGCCGGAACCAGCACCAGGAGGAGGGCGCCCGCCCCCAGCAACACCTTGCGAGATTTCATCAAGATCACTCCCCAAACCCATGTTTTTCTTGCGTAAACAATGTCCCGGAACTGCCGCCAAGACAACCGTGCCACGAAAGACAAACCGGTGTAGTATTCGGGTGGCAACTTCAGCTTTCGGAGTCGCGTCATGAAGCTTCAGACCTTGTTTTTGACGGCGCTGGTGGCCGCCGCCGTTCCGGCGAGCGCCCAGATCATCGTGACCCAGGAGTCGGGCTGGGCCCATGACTGTTTCATCCATGCCAAGACCGGCCGGGCCTTTGACGGCATTCCCGCCTGCGACATGGCCATCAAGCGCGAAGCCCTGAGCCGCAAGGACCTGGCCGCCACCTACGACAATCGTGGCGTGATGCTGGACCAGCTGGGCCATATCGAGCGCGCCCAGGCCGATTTCAACAAGGCGATCGAGATCCAGCCCGACCTGGGCGATCCTTACGTCAACCTGGGCGTGATGCTGATCAAGGAAAAGAAGTACGAGCCGGCGCTGGACCAGATCAACAAGGGCATGGACCTTGGCATGGGCTTTCCGCACCTGGGTTACTACAACCGGGCGATCGCCGAGCAGATGCTGGGCCGCTTCAAGGAAGCCTATTTCGACTACAAGAAGTCGGCGGAGCTGGAGCCTGGATTCGCTGCGGCTGAGGAGCGGCTGAAGGACTTCACCGTGACCAGGGTGCCGGCCAAGACGCCGGGCTGACGCGCCGGGCAGGCCGGTGTAGACAGGGCCGTCTGGGCAGGCCGTTTCGCGATTCCTGCCGGATCGACGGGGACCTGCGTGACACCAGACAATCGTTCATGGCTCGACGCCCACTCAGATCACATTGCCAAGTGGATGTTCATGGCCTCGACGCTCTTTACGTCGGCGGACGGGACCGTGGCGCTTGTCCGGGGTGATTATCTGACGCGCTTGCTGGGATTGGCGGCGGCGCTGGCGAGCGCTGCGGGGGCGCTGATCAGCAGCAAGGCCGCCAAGGTAGAGGACGACAAACACGCCGCTTGACCGGTTCCAAGCCCATTTGCCGTCTCAGTCCATCTATAATTTCCCATAATATTACTTATAAGAAAATATCTGATGGGCAGGTCTCTACTACATTAGTGATTTACGCTACTACGGATGCTATTCTCCTGCCCGACTTGGAGGCGCGCATGAGACGGCTACTCGCTCTGGCAGTTCTTTTGTTGGCCGGTCCAGCCGCATGGGCGCAAACGCCGCCGGATGGTGCGGCCTC
>Ga0073936_10003800_pt1 | contig 21337 bp, 19 predicted proteins | sample AliMusrvi5mmetaG_FD_87041 | JGI IMG/M metagenome (GOLD analysis project Ga0073936, IMG submission 87041) | Freshwater lake bacterial and archeal communities from Alinen Mustajarvi, Finland, to study Microbial Dark Matter (Phase II) - Alinen... | ecosystem: Environmental > Aquatic > Freshwater >... | reverse complement strand
TCTGGGACTACATCCGCGAGAATGATATGCGCAACCTGGTGTTCCCCGATCTGGACAAGGTGATGGATGCCGTGGAGACAAGCCTTCATCGCCTGCATGGCTCCCCGGACATTCTCCAATCCATGACCGCCTTTCCATGGATTATCGAATCTGTGGCCTGATTACTCTACGTTTGACGGCGAATTGGTATCATACCGCTTCACGTGGCTTGTGATGAGCGGCCTGAGCACAGGGTCAAAACAGGATTGGTAGTGCAGGAAGGTGCTCTTGTCCAGGGTGACGCCCCATCCGGCACAGCATGTATCCTCGCAGTCGCCACCGATGCAGGAGAAACGACTCACGTAGGTCGGCATGAGCATCGTGTCGGTGACCATCTGCTTCATGGGTTTCCTTCTGAAGAGTGGCTAGTTGATCTGGGTTCCGAGTCAATTACAGTGTGGACCGGGAGAGGACAAGTGCGTCGGCCTCACCGGTCATTAAGGACCTTTTTCTCGGCTCCCGCCCCTTTCTTGGCCTAGACATACGCAATTCCCACCCGATTGATGGTTTCTGTTTCGGTGTTTGCGGGGTTGCGGAATTCTGCCTGTTCTCCCGGATGACTGTAGTAATGCCCGACCACCATGGGGAGGCGCACGATCTTCTTTCCGGCCCCCTCCAGCAGCTTGCCCCACACCGCGTCGCCGATGGTGCGAATCAGGCTGCGATCGCCAAACATCCAGGGAAATCGCGGGAATTCCAGGTGGAGCTTCATCTTCCAGGCATAGGCTGGACCCAGGGACCAGTTCTCACCGGCGCTCCCGAGGCGGGCGGGCTCGTGAGGAGGGGGCGGCCACATGCGGTCCCGGACCAGGGGCAGATCCTTCGCGGGGAAACTGAGCTCAAGGTGGTTGGTCTCTTCCTGGGAGAAGGTAATGCGCCAATCGCCCGTAGTGAGATCCGCCCCAGCGTCCAGGGCCGCTTCGTAGAGGGCGACACAATCGAGGTTCAGGCGGTCATCGAGGTTGAGCGTCATGAGGTACGGCGTCCGCACCAGGGGCAGGGCCAGGTTCCAGGCCTCATAGATGGTCAGCTTCTCGCGGGTGGCCACCACCTTGCCGTGGATCCATTCGGGGGGCTGGTCCCCACCATCAAAGACGTAGATGCGGTCCACCGGCACCGTCTGGGCATCCAGGCAGGCCTGGTGGTCCCGCAGCAGTGCATGGCGGTTTGGGTCCTTGTGCCAGACGGCGCAGATGACGGTCATGCGGGGTGCCAGACCGGGAGCCGGAGGAGCTGGCACCTTGAACAACACGGGAAAGTGCGCCCCCCTGATGGCTCGCAAAGAAGCGTCCCTGGGGTACTGGCAGAGTCCCTCTTCCAGGACACGCAGCGCCGTATCTCGCTGCCCCTGATCCAACAGGCTCTGGGCGGCCAACTGATGCCAGCGACCTCCCCCCCCGGTGGGAACGCGGGTGAGGGCGTCCTTGGCATCCCGCCAGGCTTGATCGGGCTCCAGGGCCACGGCCAAGTCAATGAGGCTGTCCCAGAGGGATTCGTCTTCTGGATTTTGATCCAGTCCAGCCTCCAGGATCTTTCGGGCCATGTCGGAGTCTCCCTGGGCATCCAGCAATCCCGACAAGGCCCGGTAGGTCAGGGGAAGGTTCGGATCCACCTCCAGCGCGGCCAAGAGCAGTTCCTGGGCCGCTTCGAGGTCTTGGGCCCCAATGGCCGCGTCGGCCTGCAGGAGCAGGGCCTGGGCGGGGGATTCTTCAGCAGCCGGCTCTCGGATGGCTGGAACCGACTGCGGGACGGGGATAGCGGGTTTCACTGCGGGCTTCCTTTGGGCGTCGCAAAACCGGTTCCAGGCTGCGATGGCGGCTTCGGTGCCGGTGGCCTGCGGATCCAGCGCCAATGCTGCCTTGAAGGACTCCTGGGCCTGCGCAGCCTGCCCACCCTCCAGGAACAGTTCCCCCCGCAACAGCTTGGCATCCGCCATCCAGGGCCAGGCGGACTCCAATTCATCAAGGAGGCCGTGGGCTCCCGCGAAGTCCTTCCCCTGCTTCAGGGCCCGGGCCTCCAGCAGCATCAGGTCCAGGTGGTCTGGCAGAGCCTGGCGCCATGGTCGCAGAAGACCCGGCAGCAGATCGGCAAACGGCGAATGGGCCAGGGCTGTCCACACCAGCAACCAGTCCTGCACGGTGGTCAGGTCATCGTGGCGGTCTCCGATCGGCGCCTCCGCACCGGCAAGGAGCCGAAGCATCCGCTGCCGGAGCCGCTCCGGAGGCAGGGGGAAACCCCGGCTCCCCGCGCAGGCCGCGAGGTAGACGGCCCGGCCAGACACCCCGGAAGCCAGGGATTTCCAGTAGTCGATGATGCCGTAGCCGTGGCCTTCGGGCAGGGTCTCCTTTTCCACCTGGGCGAGGCGCACGAACAGGGCTTCGCCCCCAGCGGCAATCCGGTCCTCTGCTTCCAACACCGCCCAAGCGTCCCCGGCATCCTCCAGAGAGATCACAAAGTCCTCCAGCCCCGGTTGCCAGTGCGCCACCATTGAAAAGCGGTCCGCCAGATCGTTGGGCGTGGGGTAGGCGCGCAGGTCCACATCGAAATCCAGGGACTGGCCTACATGGTTGTGCAGCCAAGCATAGAGCTCCACCAGCCCCAAGGAATCCAGGAGGCTGGAGCTGACCAGTTCGGTGTCGGCGTGGATGTCCATGGCCAGGCCTCGCCGGGCGAGCAACTCCTGGGCCTGGTGGGCGATCTGCTCTGCCAGGTGCTGTCGGGGCGGAATCGCCCGATCCGGGAGGCCGAGGCGCCCCGTCAGGAGTCCAGCCAGGGAGCCCACTTCGTGGTCCGTGCAGAACCGCCGTCCCCGGGGTTCCGGATTCCGGGCCAGGTCGAGGCCCGAAAGCGCAGCGAAAGCATCCAGGAAGATTCCACTCCGCTCGTGAAGGATATGTAGCCCATCAGCCTGGAGGATGGCCGTATCAATACGACCATCCGGATCGCGGAAGGGCTGCAGCGGATCCACCACCGCGACCCCGAGGCGCTTGCAGAGCGCGCCGAGTCCCTGGCGGAAAGCCGCCTCCAGCCTCAGCAGTGCGGCTTCCTCCGCAGGACCGTGGGCCACGTTCCGGACCTGCTGCACACTGGCCACCCAGGCCAGCGGGCCACTGCCGGCAAGCAGGTTGAACATGGCCTCGTACTCGGCCAGCAGGCGCTCCAAGGCAAACTCAGAGGCCCCCGCGCCCACGGTGCGCCAGAGCCCCTGGACATCGTGGTTCCCCAGGAAGAGGAAGGTCCATCCCGGTTCAGCTCGGACCGCCTCCAAGGCGGCCCTGCCCGCCGGGTGCCCATCCAGGAAGTGCCGGGCCAACAGGGCCCCCACCCAGCGCACCTCCACCCTATCCCCAGAACAGAGGATGCCGTCCTCGAAAACAGAGACATGGCTGTTTCCCAGGATCAGCATCGAGCACCCCCCAATCGGCCTTCCAGGAAGAGCTCCCTGTTCCGCATCCGGCTGACTTTCCCGCTGCTGGTCTTCGTGAGGCTCATGTGCGGCACCACGCCGATGTGCCAGGGGCGGATCCCGGTCTCCCGCTCCACGGCGTTGGAGACACGCAGCAGCAGGTCGGCGCCGGCGTCGGGCCCCCGGGGTTCCACGAGCACCACCAGGTCCTCGCTGCCCGTGGCTTCGTTCTCCACCCCGAAACAAACCGTGCGCCCCGGATACACACCCTCGCAGCAGGAGGCTGCATGTTCGACATCCTGGGGGTAGATGTTCTTCCCGTTCACGATGATCAGATCCTTCTTCCGGCCGGTGATGAAGAGCTCCCCGGCATCGAGCAGACCGAGGTCCCCCGTGGGATACCAGCCATCCACCAGGTGCTCCGCGCCATCCAGAAAACGGTGGAAGAGGCAGGCTCCGCGAATGGCCACCTCGCCGACGCCCTGCTCATCGGGCTCGAGAACCCGCACCTCGGTGCCCGGCAGGAGCCGACCACAGGAGAGGACCTCCTTGGCGCCCACACGGAGCTTGCGCGGGGGAGCACCGGGTTCCGTCTGGGAGACGCCGAAGGTGTTTTCCGCCATGGCATAGCACACGGAGAGGGCGCCGGGGTTGACGTCGGGGAAGGCCCGGAGGAAGTGCTCGTGGGTCTCCAGGCGCGCGGGTTCGGAACAGTTCACGAAGAGACGCAGCCCCCCGAGGCCGCGCCCGGGGCATTTGTCCGCGAGGACTTGGTAGGCGAAATTGGGCAGGAACGTGATGGTGGCCGAGAACCGCTCTGCCGCATCGGTCAGCAGTTTCGGATTCGAGATCCAGCGGAACGGATCCATCAGCACCAGGGGAACTCCTGCCATCAGGGGCATCAGGAAGGTCGCGATGAGGCCCATGTCGTGATAGAGGGGCAGCCAGCTCAGCATGACGTCACCTGACCCCAGGCCGATGGCTTTCCCATAGCTGTCCATGTGGTTGAGGACCCCTTGATGGGTAAGGAACACAGCCTTCTGCAGCCCCGTCGTTCCGCTGGACATCTGGGCCAGGGCCACGCCGTCCGATGGCACCTCGGCCTCCGCCTGTTCCGCTACCACACGGGGCCAGGGTCCCTCGGGCGAGAGCCAGGTCAGGTTCCGCTCCCGCAGGCCTTCACGGGGGAAATCACCATCCGTGAAGAGGATTCCCGCCCGGGTTACGTCGAGGAGGTGGCTCATCCACCGGGTGTGCTCTTCGGAACGCACCTTGGCGGTCGGGGGGCTCAGTTGCGCGGGAACACGACCCGCCGCGATGGCCCCTAGGTAGGCCGCCAGAAGGTCCTGGTCCGTCCGCTTCAGGAAGAGGATCAGGCTGCCGGGAGCGCCGATGGTGCGGAAGCGCTCGGCGTACTGGTGGATCGAATCCACCAGGGCCCTGCGGCTCACGGTCCTCCAACCGGCGGGCTCCAGCAAGTGCAGGGCAGGCGCCTCCGGCTGGTCCTGGCTGTGTTGGAAAATCGGCGCCAGGAGCCCGCCCGCCCGGGAGGGGGCCGAAGGCACTGCCGGGGCGGGATCCCCGGTCCCGGCCTCCGCCCGGGTCGGAGGTGCCAATTCCAGGCTGTGGAAATCCAGGAAGGGGAACATCCGGAAGCTGCCCTGCTTCGAACAGGTATAGATTCCCATGCCGCTTTCCGCCGCCAGGCGCTTCAAGGCATGGAGCTGGTTCAAGTGGATCTGCATGCACCGCTTCATCTCGGCGTCGTCGTAGATCTTCACCGCCTCCTCGAACCGCTCTTTGGCTGGGTAGAAGTTCACGTGGTCGGCCAGGCGTTCTACCACCCCGCCGTTGTCGAAGCCCACCAGGAAGACCTCCTTCGCCCCCAGATGCAAGCAGAGCATGAGACCGATGTTGAGGATGTTCTGGCCCCAGGTCGGCACGGGGCGCGAGAAATCGATGGGCCAGTCCGGCGTCTCCGTGTACTGGAAATAGAGCGGCGCCCATCTCCGATACGCGGCGTGATCCAGGGTCATCTCCGCGTACCGCATGGGCAGGATCAACTTCGTGGCACAGCGGTCCAGGAAGCCCAGGCCCTCAAGGGTGTCCGCGAACGCGGTGGGGAAGTGCTCCGGGTCCCAGGCGGCGGGATCCGCCACCAGGTGAAAGCTCGGTGCGATCTGCTCGATGCCGGGCATTCGGCCGAAGCCGTTCACCGAGATGGTGATCTCATCTTTCAAGCGCGTCAGGTCGATGTGCTTAGCCGAGGGTCCGGTGCCCAGGATGAACACGGACCGTCCCTGGGCCGAACCGCGCAGCTCCCCGAAGGCCGCCGCGGACCTGGCCATGGCCGCTTCGTATCGTTGAGAGTGAACCATGGGACTACCTTTCGACCGGCGAACAGAGGGTTTCGATCTCGTGCAGAAAGACGTCCCAGGCGAAGGGCTTCCGATCCGGGCCGGGCTCCCAGGGGCTCATCAGCTGATCCGGTGGCGGCATTCGGTCCAGGCGCCTGACGCGACTGTGCCGACTCAGCACCAGATGATCCTCCCCCTGCAATCCGGGTTGGAGGCTGAGCACAGGCCTGCCCACCGCATGGGCCTCCACCAGCAGGACAGAGGTCATACCCACAACCACATCCGCCAGTCCCACGGCCTCCTGGGGGCCCAGGCCCTCCAGGGTGAGCACCCGATGCCGCGCCGGCACAGTCCTGAATGCGGCCTCGTGCCCCCGGCGGGATTCCTTGGGGTGGAGCTTGATCAGGAGATTCACGGGTTCCTCGCAACGCTGCAGCCAGTCCGCCAACTCCCGGAAGCAGTCGTGCTGGTCGTAGCCACGCTCCCGCCCGAAATGTTCAGCGATGGCCTCGGACACGAACAGCACCTGCAGGCAGTCCCGGCGTTCCGGTTCCTGTTTCCAGAACTCGGCCCGGTCCAGGGGACGGAAGGACTCGATGAAGTGATCCAGGCCCGGGTGTCCCCAGGCCCGGAGGCGGGTCCCAGGCAGCCCGGCCGCCTCCATTTCCGCCAGGGCCAGCGGGTCCGGGCATCCGATCAGGTCGGGGTAGGCCATGAAGGGGTTCCCGGGTCCAGGGCCCGCGAATCGGATGGTGTAGTTCTGCCAGGAATCGACCAGGGCGATGGCGGGGATCCCTGCTTCCGCCGCGGCCAGCCAAGCCCAACGCTCGGAGAGGTCCACCCAGGGCAGGGAGGTCGCCGAAGTCAGGACGAGGGAGACTCCCCGTTCCTGCAGCCAGGCCTCGGGCGCATCCGCCCAGGTCGGCAGTTCCAAAGCCCGGATTCCCTCCTCAACCAACCGCGCCGACCCGCTGCCCTTGGCCCAGGTCTCCACCTGATGCCCCCGCGCCTCCAGACCCCGGATGAGGGGTGCAAGAAGGGCCGCTCCTCCAGGGTCAATGGTCAGGGCCAGGATCTTCATGGCTTCTCGAAGAGAGCGACCAGGTAGTTGCCCCGGTCTTTCAGGAATGCCGGTTCATTCCACTTGCCCAGCAACCCGTCCTGGTCCTTCATGTCCTGGATGTAGTCGGGGCGCTGCACGTTTCTTTTGTGGATGAAGGTCGAGGGATTGTCCAGCCACTCGAAGAGGTCGGGCAGATAGACATCCAGCCACTCCGTCTCCAGGGTGACCAGCCTCAGGCCGGCGTTCTCGCCCAGTCGTTTCAAGGAACTGGGCGTGAACACATTGAGCGCCGAGAACCCGGAGAAGTGGTTGGCTTGCCCCCCAAAGAGTCGCACCGCCCAGGAATCAGCATTCGGCGTATTGATGTACAGTCTCCCTCCAGGGCGGAGTCTCGACAGAATGCCCTGAAGGAATGGGGCTGGATCCTGGATCCCGTAAAGAATTTGGTTGAGGGTTATCACGTCGTACACTTTGCCTTCTGGCAGATTTTCGGCATATCCGTGGTGAACTACATGACGCTGAGAGGCGATCGCCCAGGTCTTCTCGTTTGGCTCAAGGCCCTCTGCGTCGAAATATTGGATCGCGAGGTCCAGGAAGTCACCTGTTGAGCAGCCCACATCAAGGAGCCTGGCGCCCTCCTCGACATGCCGCCTCAAGTAGGAGATTCGACGGTCGGAAGCCGCATTGACTTGCCGTTCCCCCAAGGACCGGGTTTGGAATCGCTGAGCAATTTCGAAATAGCGATTCATGAGTTCATCCTGTCCCGAATAATCCACGGGTCGCTGCCCGTACCACGGGTTCATGAACACATGCCCACAGACTTCACAGGAGCCATAGGTCAGGTGCCCATTGCTAACCAACTGGCCTATCCGGGTGGACGTGCAAACAGGGCAAGGCCTTGACTCCAGGGGCCCCCGCGCGAGTTCCGCGGCCCGCTCCATGCATGCTTGGATCCAGGCCCTCAAGGCAACGACGTAATCCTCGTCATGGTTGACGCTCATGGGTTCAGGCCCCAGCGGCCGCTGCAAAGGCATCCGCGATGCGGTCCAAATCACCGAGGCTCAGCGGTGGATAGATGTGGGACAGCACCAGCATCTCGGTGGTGTGCAGCCGCTCGGTGACCGGCAGGAGGCCGGGCGCATAGGATTGCTGCCGCTCACCATCCGCCAGACTCCAGGGATAGCCCCGCCGGAATTCCCGGGGCTTTTGAAAGAGAGGCAGGAGGTGCAAAGGTTCCACGTAGCCTACAGCCAGGCGATAGAGTTCGTAGCCCTCCTGCTTGAGGTGGGACACGAAGGTCTGGCGATCCATCCCCGCCTTGGCCGCATCGAAGAGCACTGGGAACAGGTAGTAGGAGTGCTCGCAGGTCTCCCGGACCTTGGGAGCCTGAAGGAAGCCGAGGGCATTCAACCTCTCGGTGAGCCTCCCGGCCAACTCCTGCCGGGCGGACAGCAGGCCTGGCAGCTTCTTCAGTTGCTCGATGGCGATGGCGGCCTCCAATTCGCCCAGGCGATAATTCCCTCCCACCATGCCTTCCAGGTCGCTGCGCCCCATCTCGCCCACCACCGCTTCGGCGTGGTTGCGCAACAGTTTGAGACGGAGAGCCAGGTCCTCATCATTGGTGACCGCCAACCCGCCTTCCCCGCAGTGGATGATCTTGTGCTGGTTGAGGCTGTAGACGCCAATGTCGCCCAGAGTCCCGGCGTAGGCGCCAAAGGCCCGGCAGGCGGGCACATGGGAGGCATCGTTGAGGATCTGGAGGCCGTGCTTTTTCGCGATGGCCCGGATGGCAGGCATGTCAGCGGACTGGCCGAAGAGGTCCACGGGCAGGATGGCCCTGGTGCGGGGCGTGATGGCCGCCTCGATCTTCGCGGGGTCCATGCAGAAGCAATCCGGCTCGATGTCTACGAACACGGGGATCGCATCGAAAAGGAGGGGGGCGCTGGCCGAAATGCACATGCTGTAGCCGACCACGAGCACTTCGTCCCCGGGGCTCACGCGAAGGGCCGCCAGGCCTGCGATGAGGGCCGAGGTGGCAGAGTTGAAAGCGACCGCGTAATTTACGCCATGGGCCTCGGCCCAGCGGGCCTCCAACTCCCGGACCCGGGGCCCGCCATGGAAGGCGGGATCGTGCTTGCCCAGGAAGGGCGACAACTGGCCGGTCTTCATGACCTCGACCACGGCCTGCAGCTCCTCAGCCCCGTGGGGCTGATAGGGCGGGAATTGCATGGGGCTCTTCATGACATCTCCAGGACTGGGGGAACCGGGGGTAGGCAAATAGGCACGTTCTGCTGCGCTGCCTCCAGCCCTGCCTGAACCGTGGCGCTCACTTCAAGGCTGTCAAGCAAGGGGCGTTCCGACCAGGCCTGCTCCCCCCGCAGGAATCCCTCCAGGAATCCCGCCTCATGCACCATGGTCCGGTCGTATTCCGTCTTCTGTACCTCAGCCTCAGGACGGTAGACCTTCACCCCGCCGTAGGCGTAGTCCTCCATGGGGTGGATCAGAATGCGCCTGGAGTTGTCCGAGATGAGGATGCGCTCACGGGCCGTGAATATCTCCAGGTCAAACACATGACAGGGGCTGGGCGACTCGGGGGAATCCAGGGCCAGGAGGTGCCCGGTGAATCCCGCCCAGTGCAACTGCGCATCCAAGATCAGGTCCCCTGTCCCGAGGGTGCCCCGACTGCGAGCCTCCACCCGCTCAGGTGGGCCAAACAGAAAATGGGCCATGTCCACCAGAGTGGTGCCCATGTGCGACCAGCCCTTGTGATACAGCCCACGCACCAGGCGGATATCCTCGCTCCGGAGTTGCTCCCGCAGGGCCAGCAGCACGGGATCGAAACGTCGCTGGAAGTTGATGAGCAGTTGGACCTGGTGCAGGAAGGCCAACTGGCGGATGGACTCGGCCTCGGCCGGGCTTGGGGCAAACGGTTTCTCAATCCACAGGGCCCGGATCTGGCCCGCCTCCAAGGCGCGGAGCACCTGGTCCACGTGGCAGGCGTTGGGGGAGCAGATGCTCAGGACGTCCAAGGGTTCCCGCAGCAGGAGGTCAACATCTTGGGTCGTCCGCTCGGGCCCCCAGGCCGCCGTGAAGCGCTCCAGACTCGAAGCATCGGGATCCGCCGCCCAGGCCAGGTGGAAGCTCCCCCGCTCCCGGTAGGCCCCGGCATGGGTGAAGACGCCACGCTCGCCGGGAGATCGTCGGAGGTCGTAGCCGCCGGCGATCTGCCCGGTACCGAGGATGCCGGCCCGGAACTCAGCCATGGCGGAGGCCGCCCGGGGCCTCTGTGTACCCCACCGCCCCGACCAGGTGGGCCGCGGAGGCCTGCACCAGGGCCCGCACCGGCGCGAACCATTCGGGATGGAGCCGCGAAGACTCCAGCACGGCCTCGAGTTCAAGACCCTCATGGCCCTGTTCGGTCAGGAGGCGCTTGAGCAGGGCCTCGTCCTCCGGATAGTCGATGGTCAGCCGCAACTCCGGATGGCAATAGGCCGCCGGGGCCGTGAGGCTGAGGATCCGATAGGCCTCCGGGTGCTCGAAGACGGCGCGAACCACGTCCACCCTGTCGGCGGCGGAAAGATCCCGTCGCTCGTTGAGATCGTGCAGCAGGGCAGCTGGCAGCACGTGTCCGTAGACACCCAGCGGATACGTCAGGCGCATGTCATTGCAGACGTAATCCCAGGGCCCCGCCTGGAGCCGCTGCAGCAGTTCCTCGATGAGGAAGGGCTGCACATAAGGACCATCCCCACCAGCCTGGACGACGAGCTCACCGCCTGCGGCCTTCAGGGTGGCGCAGACCCGGTCCAGGACATCCTCCTCGTCGCCCCGGTGGCAGGCGATACCGACTCGACGGCAGTGCTCCGCCACGCGATCATCCTTCGGCGAAAGCGTGGTGGCGACCCAGACCTCAGCAACGCTCGGGACCTGGCGCAGCCTGGCCACCACCAGATCCAGGAGGGACTCCCCTGTGGGCAGCGGCATGAGTGTCTTCCCGGGAAGCCGGGTCGAGCCCATGCGGGCCTCCACCGTTGCGATGATGCGTGTCATGCCTTGCGTCCTTTGGTGAGGCGATAGCAGTGGAAGGTGGCTTGGCCCTGGCCACAAAGGACTGTGTCGAGGGCCTGGAGTGGATCCAGGAAACGTTGAAGCGTTTCAACCCAATCCTGCTTAATGGGTGCGAGGTGGTCCCGGTCCTGGCTGCGGGCCAAATTCAAAAGAGGCCGGAAGAGAGGACGCAATCCCACATCCCAGATCTTCACGAGGGGGATGCTCAGGAGATCAATCCGCTGTTCAACCTCCAGGCCGGCCCCCTGAATGAGCAATTCCCACTTCGCTGCAGGGTAGGCGTGCCGAATTTCGGCCATCCGTCCGCGATCTAGCAAGGATAGAAAGGAATATTCAGGGCTTGCGGCAAGTCCCCCCTGCCGCATGAAAAAGCTCCCCTCCATGAATTGATGGTTCGGCACCAACAGACAGACCTGGCCCCCGGGTTGGAGCACGCGTTCAACTTCACGGAGAGCTGCGTCGGGCCGTTCCAGCCAATAAAGTATGTTGCAAAAAACGGATTGGAATTCACCGTCCAGAAAGGGCAAGGGTTGGTTCGCATCAGCCTCGACCCAACTCCTGTACAGCCCGAGCGGCTTTGTCTTGTTGATGAGATTTATCTTGTGGTCCAAGGCACAAGTAATTCGGTAACCGGGTTCCTTCACCACACTGAGGGTGAATTTAGGGTCGAGATGATCGAAAGCATCGACGTTGTCAAAGTACGACTCCAGATGGCCCATCGACTCGAAGGCATCCTGCATCGGATCCAGGCGTCCCCCTGCCCGAAAGAACGAGAAGAGCCCATCGCCGCATCCCAGGTCGAGGGAAGGCTCCGCCATCTCAAAGCCTGCCATGGCTCGGATATCCAGTGAACGCCAGAGAGCCGTCTCCGGCCTTAGCCAAAATGCCTGGAGCAAGGCCAAGGTATGCGAGTTCGTCTCCACCTCAACACCCTTCCTTTGGGATTCTCTTGGCCATCAGGTCAATGGTGGATTCCAGATCATGCACGGTGACGTAGTTCTTCACCACCACCTCCCGCCCATCAACCAGGTGCAACTCATCGCGGGTGCGGCGGGGAAGGTAGCAGCGGCTGCAGGGGCCCAGGGCCGCGACGCCCTGGTGGGCCAGATGGAGGGCCCGGACCTGCTGCATGGCGGAGCCATGCCAGATTTCATGGATGGACTGAGTGTTGGCATTCCCCACGGAATGGCTGTTCTCTTCGTCGTTGGAACACATCATGGCCGTGCCATCGGCCCCGATGACCAGGCGCTGATAGGGCATGGGGCAGGTGAAGCCCGACTCATAGAGCAGCTCTGAATCCGGCAACTCCCGCATGTAGTCGATCAGGGGGTTGAAGGCCACCAGATCGGACAAGGGGGAATAGGCAGCCAGGTAGGCGGCGGGGTCCTGCTGGAGGGTGGGCCAGATGCCCTGGATCTTCACGACCGGCTTGGCACTTTGCAGTTCAGCCTTTATCTCCAAAAGGTTGCGAAGGTTCTGGAGGATGTCCTGGTAGGTGATGGGGGCCCTGATGCGGTCATAGGTGCCTCCAATCCCATCGGCGGACACCGTGATCCAGTCCAGACCCGCCAGCACCAGGTCCCGGCAGAATTCCCGGGACTTCAGATTTGAGCCGTTGGTGAGGGTCGACACTTCGAGGATGCCCGCCTCCTTCGCGTAGCGGATCGCATCCAGGAACCTCGGATGAAGCAAGGACTCGCCCCGGAGGCTGAGCCGCACCGAGAAGACCCTGCCGCGAATCTCGTCCACCAGCCGCCGGAAGAGGTCGAAATCCATCAGGGTGGCGTTGACCTTGCGCTTGAACTCTGCCGTGATCGTGTAGCACATGGGGCACTTGAGGTTGCACACCGAGGCCAACTCCAGGTCCACGTGGACAGGGTAGTCCCGCAACTCCGTGGCCCTGGGCAATTCGGTCCACAGGCGCCGGTACTCGGCATATTCGGCGGGCCGATCCCCCGCCCTCATCCTTTCAAAGGCCGCCTCGCGCTCGGGCGTGTCGAGGCTGTAGTTGCCTTTATTGATGGGAATGTAGGAGGTCATGGACGTTCCTCGCGAGCCGCCCCATGGTCCCGCACCCAGCTCTGCAATTGGGGCCCAATGTTGAATAGGGCATCCAGCGAGGAGAGCATGCCGATCCAGGGTCCATGCAACTGCGGGTGTACGGGCATGGTCCAGGACTGCCATAGGACTTCGATGCCGTGTTGCCCGAAGAGGCCCTCGTCCAAATAATTCCTGGAGCCCGCTCCGGTGATGTAGCGAGTCGCCCCCGTGGCCTTCAGAAGCTGGATGAGGCGCTCGTTTTTCTGCTGCTGGACGCCGAAAGCCGAGGATCTTTGCAGGGGCACCTGGATGCCGTACTTGCCCATCAGCCAGCGGATGAGGCTCTCATTGAGGTCCGCCATGTGGAGGTGGGGTGAGCGGAGCAGGTCTTCGAATTCAACGAAAAACGGCTCGAAGTGCGGGGCCCTGCGGTAGCTCTCCCGGACCTGGTTCAGCAGCTTGTCCTGCCAGCCTGGCACCGGGGCCAGCTTCACCTCGCGGATTAGCTGGTCGAGAGGCCCCTTGGCCACCGGCAGGGATATCCACTTGGCGCCCTGGGCTGTCTTGATGCGATCCCGGTTCTGCCAGCCATTCTTCTCGTACTGGGCATCATCCAACAGGATGAAGAGGTCGCAGTTCAGGAGCCGCTGAAAGAACCCGGGCCAGGGAACGAAATCCGGCTGGTGGATGCAAACGGTCTTCAGCACGGTTCCTCCAGGTAGGACCGGAGCCCCTCCTCCAGGGAGACGCGCGGCGCCCATGCGAAGGCCTCCGAAAAACGCCGATGGTCGCATAGCGTTTCCGGAATTTCCCCCTGCCGAGGCTGCTGCAGGTCCACCAGCTCCAAATCCCGGCCGAGCATCCGACCGAAAGCCTCCACCAGCTCCCGGACGGAATGGTTGCGGCCCGCCCCCAGGTTATAGGCGCCAGCGGAGGGCCACTCTGAATCGATGACCCGTAGCAGGGCCATGCAGAGATCTTCCACGAAGAGGTAGTCCCGCCGGGGCTCGGCATCCTTCACCCGCACAGTGCTCCCACCACTCCGCAGCTGTTGCCAAATGTGGGCCGGGAGGGTGTGGTGCCCCTCGGGCTCCCGGCCGTACACATTGAACAGCCTCAGAGACAGGGCCCCGAAGCCATGGAGGCGCGCCGCATCCAGGACCAGTTGCTCGGACAGGAGCTTGGAGCTTCCGTAGGGATTCATGCTCTCCAGGGGCTGGGACTCATCCGTTGGCAACTGTGGGGCCCGCCCGTAGGGATAGGAGGACAGGATGACCAGCCGAAGCCCCCGCTGGCGGGCCACCCGCACGGCCTCCAGGGTGGCCAGGACGTTGAACCGGACCACCTCTTCTGAGTCCGCCCAGGAACCCGCGACCCCGGTGCGCGCCGCCAGGTGGACGAGGGTGTTGACGCTGGCGGGCAAGACTTCCAGAGCGCCGGGCTGGTCGATCTGAATGCCATCGGCACGGCCCAGGGAGGCGAAGGAGATGGCCCGCTCCTGGAGGTGCCGGCCGAGCAGGCTCCCGAGGTAGCCACCGGGTCCGGTGATGCCCACCCGGGGGACGCTCATCCCAGCACCCAACGAATGGGCAGGAATCCCTCCGCGAGCTGGCAGCCAGCCTCCAGTCCCCGCAATCGGGCTTCGGCCTGGAGAAAGGCCTCCCATCGGTCCCCGGCCCGGCCATGCTCGCCCTGGTGGAGCCGAACGAGCTGCAGCTTGGTGTCGTACCAGGGCCCGATGTCCATGAAGACCGAGGCCGCAAATGGCGAGGGACCCAGGTACCAGTTGCTCCGATAGCAAAGCAGTCGGGGCACATTCCGGGCGGAATGCAGCGTGGCCAGGGCCACCGCGCGGTGGTCGTGATGCGTATCCTCGGCCCAGTGGCTCAACACCAAGTCCGGACACAAGGCCTCGACGAGTCCCCGCAAGGCCTTGTTCAGGGGCTCATCGAAGCTCACCTGCAGGCATGGGAACCCCAGCCAATGCAGCTTGGCGCCCAGTTTCCCGGCGGCGGCCCCGGCCTCAGAGCGGGCGGCGCCTTCGCTGCGGATGGGCGTTCCGGCCGGGTCTCCATAGGCGGAATCAGTGACGACACAGACGTGGAGCTCGTGCCCTTCGGCCGCCCAGCGAGCGAGGCTACCGCCGCATCCCAGTTCCACATCATCCGCATGGGCGCCGATGGCGAGAATTCTCATCTGGACTCCTCCATCAAGATACCGGCAACTCTTTCGGCCCCATCCACCCGCAGTGCACGGCCCAGGCTCGCCCTATGGCTAAGCCCTTGAAAGGCCCCCGTCGGTAGGTCGGGGAGTTCCCCATGCGGACCCCAGTAGACCCCCAGCCCATCTCGCTCCATGTTGCGGGCCGTCTCTATCTCGTGTGGCTCGTTAGCCACAATGCATGGGGGCGTTCCCACAGCTGCGGCTTCCAGCGCAGTCATGCCGCCCCCCGTGATGGCCAAATCCCAGCAACTGAGCCAGTGGATCAGGGAGGGCACCTCCCGCACCAAACGGACCCTGGGGTCATTCAGTCGGGCCTCGATCCGTGAGTCCTCCTGGAAGGCTGGACCAAGGCAGACATCGGCACTGAGGTTTCTGGCGAAAAGACGGTCCAGCACGGCAAGGATGCTGCTGTTGGTGTCGCTGCCCCCCAGGCAGACTCCAATGGAAGATGTCCGCCCCGGCACGCGCCGGGCCCTGGCGCGGGCCGCGAGGATCTCGTCAGCGGGCAGGAAGGCCCACTCCCAGCCCTCAAGAATCCGCCGCCCAGCCCTTCGACTGCCCCCCGAGAACAGCGGGATGAGGTGAAGATCACTCTCCTCGGCCCCATCCCCTGAGTCATCCACAGTAGCCACCCATAGTCCCAGCGACTTCAGGGTCTGAGCGTGTCTGCGCGAGGTGGCTAGGCGATCATTCACCCACACACGGACCGGCCCTAGCGCCCCTAGCAGGGCCGGCTCCCAGCCAGTGTCAATCTCATCCAGGGGGACATGCCGGAAGGGCAATCCGCGCTCCGCCAAGAGGCGATCGACCGTGAGGTCTGGATTGCAGACAAGCAGAGGCTCCCCCCCAAGTCGCTGAACTTCTCGGGCCAAGCGCAGCATCCGCATGGCGTGGCCCAGGCCCCGGCGATGGGAGGCCTCGAAGCAGAGGATGATCACGGCGCCAACAATCGGGCTAGCGGTGCCGGAGGAACTCCCGCCTTTGCCGCCAGGAGGCGCGCCGCCTCCAGGTCTTGGGGCAGGTCCACGGTCCACCGGAGGCGATGGGAGTGCGGGTCGGGCACCTCACTCATCCAGCAGGAGAAGAGCTCGGAGTTCTGGAGGATGTACTCATTGACGTGCTCGCGGTGGTCCGTGGCCAAGCCTTCAACAGCACTCCGCACTAGGGCTCCCATGGTCAGGACCTCCGACCCGCAGCCGATTGGAAGTGCGGCGAAGTTGTTCGAGTAGTCGAAGCCCCCCGCCAAGTGCCCAGCAACCAGGGCTGGCAGGTGCTCCACATCCACGAAGGGGTTGTCCCCGGTCCACCGGATCACCTGCTCGAAGCCGAAGGTTTGGGCGCATCCCAAGTAGCGGTCCAGGACATCCAGAGCACTGCCCCGGAAGCAGGGGACTCCCTCCTGGCGGCAGAAGGACACCAGGGCGTCATCCTCTGGCTGATCAGTGGTGGCCAGGACCAGGGGCCAGCGGTCCAGCCACTGCCAGCGCAGCAGGATGTGCTTCAGTAGGGGGATTCCGTTCAGATCCGCCAGCACTTTGCCCGGCAGACGGGTTGAGCCCATCCGCGCCTGCAGGATGATCCCGACCTGCGGCTTCCCCGTCATGCCAGGTCATCCCATGTAAGGACAGCATCCTCGCTCATGGCACAGCGCAGGCGTCGCCCGATGAGTTCGTCCTGGTGCTTCGGGGGAATACCCCAACCCGGCCTCTTTACAGCGAGAAGGGAGCGGTCCAGCACGGTACCCGCCGGCACGGCGCGGGTCAGCACCACGCTCTTCCGGGTGTTGCGCCGCGAAAGCAATTCCGGTTCCGTGGGGCGCTTACAGCCGTCCCCCAGCATTTTTTCAAGGTCCCGCAATTGGGCGACCAGGCTCGCCATCTCTGCCGGGTCGCTAGAATGGCAGTGGTCTGGACCAGCGGCCTGCTTGTCACAGGTGAAGTGCTTCTCCAGGACTTCCGCACCCATGGCGGCTGCCGCCAGGCAAGCTGTGATACCCAGGGTATGGTCCGAATATCCGACTACGACACCGGGGAAGCGCTCCTGGAGGGTCCGAATGGCCCGGAGATTCACCTGATCCGGCCGAGTCGGATAACTGCTGGCGCAGTGGAACAGCGTCAAGGGAGCGCTGGTGTTCGACTGGATGGTGCTGACCGCTTCCTCTACTTCAGCAAGGGTGGACATGCCCGTGGAGAGCAGGATTGGCTTGCCAGTTCGGGCCACGGCTTGCAGCAGTGGCAGGTTGGTCAGGTCATCCGAACCGATCTTGTGCTTGGCTACCCCCAGCGACTCAAGCAGGGCCAAGTCGTCTTCATGGCTGGGCGTGGAGAGCCACTCCAATCCCTTGGTCTCGATGTGCGCAAAGATCTCCCGGTGTAGGGCCTCGGAGATCTCGTACTCCCGGAACAAGTCCAACTGAGAAATATTGCCAGTGCTCTCGAAGTGGAACCTAGCCTCTGAACTGGCCAGGGTCTTCGCCCGGAAGGTCTGGAGTTTGATGGCGTCCACGCCACAGATTGCTGCGGCATCCACCAACTGGCGAGCCTGTTCGAACGTCTTGAAATTGCCGCCGATTTCCGCGATGACCGTGAACCGTTCCACCTCGCTGTGCCTTGGCATTCAGTTTTCCTCCTGCCGGTTGGCATGCCGCGTCAAGCCCTGATCGCCAGCCTCGAGATCCATGCCGGCTCTTTCTAAATCCATGGGGCTACCGATGTCGGCCCAATATTCATAGAGGGGAAAGCTGCCCACCTTCAAACCCATGTTGATGCACCGCTCGATCAGCGTGGTCATGTCGTAGCGTTCACCGACGGGAATCTGGCGGATCACTGACTTATTCATAAGGTAGATTCCCATGTTGGCAAAGTAGGGATGCTCCGGCTTCTCCCGGATCTCCGTGACCCGGTGCCCTTCCAGGGAGACTACGCCAAAGGGGATGACCAGCTTTTCGCGCCGGACCACGATGGTGAAGTCATTCTTCTCCGCCGCATGGAAGCGCAACAGACTGTGATAATCCAGCGTCGTTAGCACGTCCGCATTCTGCACCAAGATAGGGAAGTGGACCTGATCCTTAAGTAGGGTCAGGGCACCGGCAGTCCCAAGGGGTTGGTCTTCCTCGATGAAGCGAACCTTGTCGTAGGCTGGAAAGCGATTGAGCTCCTGCTTGATCAGGCCCCCGAGATGAAAAAGGGAGACGTGGATGTTGTGGAGGCCATGCTCCAGCAAGTCGTCAAGAATGATTCGGATGATTGGCTTGCCGTGGACAGGCACCAGGGGCTTCGGCAGGTGGGTGGTGTGGGGGCGGAGCCGTGTTCCCATGCCTCCAGCCATCAGCACCACGTGAAACGGGTAGGAGATTGTGCTCCGGTTGAGCATCTCGTTTACGGTCCGCAGACCCACGAGTCGGCCTTCCTGGTCCAGGATGGGCAACTGGTAAATCTCCCACTTCGCGAAGATGTTGATGAGTTCCCGATAGGTCGAGATGTCGTATCCCACAACGGGGTCGCGTTTCATGACACCCGTAATGGGGCTCCCCAGTGGTACTTGGGCCAGGGTGGCCCGCCGGATATCTGGATCCGTCACGATCCCCTGCAACACGCCATCTTCGGTGACGATGTGGACAATGCGCTGGTTCGAAGCATTCATGGACCGGATAGCGTCTTCCAGGGTCGCTTCAACGCCGAGGATCGTCTGCTGAATTCGGGGGTCCATCATTGGGGTTGTCCGTAGGGTCAAAGGTTGTGGTGGCGCGTCTTAAAGTGGGCCAGGTTCGCCGGGACCTGGAGCCAATCGATGGTCCTGCGAAGACCCTCTTCCAATCCGACCAAGGGCTTGGCGTCGGTTAGCAATCTAAGCAGCGCGTTGTCGCAGCAGAGGCGGAACACTTCTGATCCCGAGGGCCGAATTCGCTGCTCCTCTCGCAGAAATTCGACATCTCGTCGCATGATTTTCTGGATCAGTTGGGCCGTATCTTCGATCGATATTTCCGTCCCCGAACCGATATTTACGGACTGCCCGATGGCCGCATCCGCCTCGGCCAGCGCCACCATGCCCTGGCAGGTATCGGCCACATAATTGAAATCCCGGGTCGGGCGCGTGTCTCCGAGGCGGACTTGGTTCGCACCCCCCAGGATCTGGCTGATGATGGAGGGAATCACCGCTCGAGCCGACTGCCTAGGCCCGTAGGTATTGAAGGGTCGGGCGATCACCACGGGGAGATTCCAGGAGTGGTGATAGGCCAGGGCCATGGAATCCGCTCCGATTTTCGAAGCGCTATAGGGGGATTGGGGTTGAAGGGGATGGGTTTCGGCGATGGGCACGGATTGGGCCGTCCCATAGACTTCGCTGGTCGAGGTCTGTACGAACCTTTGAACGCCATGCTTCAGCGCGGCTTGACACAGATTCAATGTTCCCCCGACATTCACCTCCAGATAGCTTTGAGGCGCGACGTAGGAATAGGGAATGGCGATGAGCGCCGCCAGATTGAAGACGACATCGACCCCCTTCAACAGTGAATCGCAGAAATAGGGATCACGGATATCGCCGACGGCCACGTCGAGGTCAGACAGCCCCGGGATTCCCTCCAACCATCCCCAATGATTGGACGAATTGTATTTTACAAGGGCCCGAATCCCACACCCACGAGCCTGCAATTCCTGCACAAGGTGGCTTCCAATGAATCCACCTGCCCCCGTAACCAGCACTTTGTGTTCGCTGGAGATTCGAATGAGTCACCCCTTGAAGGCCAGAAACGCCCAGGAGGAAAAGAGCAAACAGGGTGCCAAAGTCTTCACGTCGAAACCCCGTTCAAGCTTTACGCATTTCTTGGATATAATTTAACCTAACACCCTGATTACATTGAAAAATTATCGTCGTTACCACCCAAATTGCCCTGGGAAATGGCTACCCCGGTCGACCCACATGGGGCGACCTGTTCGACCAAAAATCTTGGGTTTTAATTCAATTTAACTAGGCAATATTTTTACTGTTATTTCAGATCCTTAACCACTGCGGCAAACGCCAAGGAGCGACGCAGGCATCTGTGATGCTCATCGCGGTTCGCGGATCGATTGAAACTTCGGGTCGAATTTTTGTACCGACCTGGAGACAGATTTCATGCGGAATTCATGCATTCCGTCCGCCGGATCCAACGCGCAGTTGACCGTCGGAATGCCCGTTTCTCCGTACTCGGATTGCTTCAGCAGTTCTTTGAATATGAGTCGATCCTCCCCGTCCCCTGATGCGAAAGGAGAAATGGACCAGAGGTGCAGAATGTGGGATAGCTTCAATTTATCAATGAGAAGGGCAGAGGGACGGACGAACCCTCCATACTCCGCAGCAAATATGCCCCGCTTGGGTCCGACACTTTCAATTGTGTCAACGCCGTAGATCGCATCCCCGTTCGGGTCCGCATAATTGGAAAGGGTAAACGCCCAAGACCGGCCCTGGATAGCCTCGAACAGGACCCGCAAATGTTGAGGTTCGTACCAGTCGTCATCGTCCAAGTAACCAACGAGCCTGGAAGTGGCCAGGAAACTGAGTGCACTTCGCAGCGAGCCTCCATACCAGGAACTGTGCAGGCCACCATGACGAGCAGATGTGGAATAGCCAAGGCTGATTCCCGTCAAGGTGATATTCGAGGGGCACTCCGGCATCAGTTCACTGATGATGTCGGAAAAATTTCCAAATTTCTCCACATCGGCGCCTATAAGAAGGTGGATCGAGCCTTTGAAGTCCTGAGCGAATACCGATCTGACCGCTCGATAAAGTGATTTTCGGCAGACCGTGATCATCACCACTGAAACATCGGTAATCATGTTGGCCTCGTAATTGATTTACTGGGACTTCAGTCCTTCTCCCGCCCAAACATCCCCCGCAGCTTGCCCATGAGGCTGCTCTGGGGATCTCTCGTTGGACCTCCGGCGGCGGCACCTTCGGGGGCGGACCAGCCGGCGGGCACGGCCACGGAGGGATCCAGTTCCAGGGCGCGGCGGAAGCAGCCCTGGGCGTTGGCCGGGAAGCCCGTGCGGTGGTAGAGCTCGCCCATGAGGGCCCAGGGCTCGGCGGCTCGTGAGTTCAGGCGTGAGGCCACCTGCAGGGCCTCGATGGCCCGGGTGGACCAGGCCGGATTGGTCAGGCGCAGGCGGC
>Ga0073936_10003797_pt1 | contig 21355 bp, 17 predicted proteins | sample AliMusrvi5mmetaG_FD_87041 | JGI IMG/M metagenome (GOLD analysis project Ga0073936, IMG submission 87041) | Freshwater lake bacterial and archeal communities from Alinen Mustajarvi, Finland, to study Microbial Dark Matter (Phase II) - Alinen... | ecosystem: Environmental > Aquatic > Freshwater >... | reverse complement strand
GGTAAGGCGCGAAGGGAGCCAGCAGCAACACCAGGGTGCGCAGCAGTTCATGAATCACCGGCGCTGGCACCTCGCCCGCGGCAAGCTGCGCGTCCGCGGCTTGCAGGTCGTTCACCAGTTCCATGATGGCCGCCACGCAGGTGTTGAAATGCCACCGGCCTTCGAAATCCAGCGTAATTTTGGCAATGGTCTGGTGCAGCTTGCGCAATAAGGCTGTACCGATTTCGCTGTTCTGCGTAACGGACTGGCCCTGTGCGGCGCGTGCCACCGGCGCATGCTTCATCACCAGCCGCCATACACGAGCCAAAAAGCGGCTGACTCCGGCAACCCCGTCTTCCTGCCAGTCGAGATCGCGATCCGGCGGCGCGGCAAACAGCGCATACATGCGCGTGGCGTCGGCGCCATACTTGGCGATCATGTCGTCGGGCGATACCACGTTGCCCTTGGACTTCGACATCTTGGCGCCGTCTTTAATAACCATGCCCTGCGTAAACAGGCGGCGGGCCGGCTCATCGTTGACAATCAGCCCCAGGTCGCGCATCACCTTGGTCCAGAAGCGCGAGTAGATCAGGTGCAGAATCGCGTGCTCAACGCCGCCGATGTACTGGTCAATCGAAAACCAGTACTGCGCCTTGGCCGGATCGTACGGCGCGGTGGAGTTTTTCGCGTCTGTGTAGCGGTAGAAATACCAGCTCGAATCGACAAACGTATCCATGGTGTCGGTTTCGCGCCGCGCCGGCCCGCCGCATTTGGGGCAGGTGGTGTGCATGAACTCCGGCACCCGGCTCAGCGGCGAGCCGCCCTGCTGCGTAATCTCAATCTGCGGGGGCAAAATGACCGGCAGCTGATCGTCCGGCACCGGGACGATGCCGTCCTTGTCGCAATAGATCATGGGGATAGGCGTGCCCCAGTAGCGCTGGCGGCTCACTCCCCAATCCTTCAAGCGGAAAGTGACCTTGGGCTCGCCAAAGCCGCTGCGTTCCGCCACCGATTGCATCAGCAGTTGCGCATCCTCGCAACTCAGCGCCGTAAACTCGCCGGAATTGATCAGCGTGCCCTCTTCAGAGCAGAACGGCAACTCGACCTTGACCGCCGAGTCGACGGGTTGAATCACCTGCACAATCGGCAGATTGTATTTCGTTGCAAATTCAAAGTCGCGCTCATCGTGCCCGGGAACGCTCATGATGGCGCCGGTGCCGTAGTCAGCCAAAATGTAATTGGCTATCCAGATGGGCACGGGCTGGCCGTTGTACGGGTTGATGGCAACCCGTCCGGTAAACACGCCGTGCTTCTCAATTGCGCCCAGGTCGCCGGCCTCGCGCGCTTTCTTCTGCTGGTCCAGCAACTCGGCTACCTTGACCTTCAGTTCCGGATTTGTGGCCACGAGGGAAGCCACCAGCGCATGCTGCGGCGCCAGTTGCACGCTGGTCGCACCGTAAATCGTATCCACGCGCGTAGTGAAAACGCGGATGCGGGTCTTTTCTGATCCCTGATCCCTGCCCCCTGCCCCCTGCTCGGCTTCTTCCGCAAGGAAAAAATCGACCTCGGTGCCTTCGCTCCGGCCGATCCAGTTGCGCTGCATGGTGCGCACTTTTTCAGGCCACCCGTCCAGCTTGTCCAGGCCGTCGAGCAGTTCCTGGGCGTAGGCGGTGATGCGGAAGAACCACTGCTCCAGGTCGCGCTGATCTACGATCGTGGTTTCATGCCGCCAGCAGCAGCCGTTCACCACTTGCTCATTGGCCAGTACGGTGGCGCACTCCGGGCACCAGTTCACCTTGCTCTTTTTGCGGTAGACCAGGCCCTTCTCATACATGCGCAGGAAGAACCACTGATTCCAGCGGTAGTACTCCGGCAGGCATGTGGTCACTTCCGTGGCCCAGTCGTAACCCAGGCCCAGCCGCTCCATCTGGCGCTTCATGGCGGCGATGTTTGAGAGCGTCCACTCGCGCGGCGGGGTGTTGTTTTTGAGCGCCGCGTTCTCCGCGGGCAGGCCGAACGCGTCCCAGCCCATGGGATGCAGCACGTTGTAGCCACGCATCCACATGTGGCGCGCCAATGCATCGCCAATGGAGTAGTTGCGCACGTGCCCCATGTGCAACTGGCCGCTGGGATAAGGCAGCATCTCAAGCACGTAATACTTGGGCTTGCCGCAGTCCACAGGTTCGGCCGCGTAGAGCGCGGGGTCCGCCGCCCACTTCTGCTGCCATTTGGGTTCAATTGTCGCCGGGTCGTATCGCTGTTCGATCTCGTCTGCCATAAGGCTCTAGTTTAAACGGTAACCGGCTACTGAGCGGGAGGTCACGGAAGAATGGGCTACGGAGCCGCAGAGGGATCCAAATTCTCGAAGCTGAAACACGCATCGAGGTTCACTTCTCTGTTCACGATTTCGTAGCCTGCGGGGGGCCGGAAGAACACCGCATCCGGCTCGCTCCGGCTGAAGTTCACCAACTCTTTGCTCATCTTGACCGATTGCGCGTCCTCCTCGACCTCGCGCACCAAAAGACCGGCTAATCCAGGATCGATCGCTTCCCACAACTCGGTACTGCGCACCTTGATCGTAACTGGCTGCTGCTTATGTTTTTTATTTTTCCCGATGGGCTCCACCGTAGCGGTCGTCGATAACCGGCGACCGCGCGCCAACACTCCCTGAATCGTCTTTGTACCCAGGTCTTCCTTTGTGGTTTTCTCATTCGCATAGCCTATCCCGAAAGTCGCATAACCACAGCCTTGGGGAATTGCGCCAAACAATGGTATCGCCATCACCGTCGCTTCCCGCCCCGGAGAACTCCAACTGAAACCGGCGTGCGCCACTGGATCGAAAGCCTGGAAATGTGTAATTGCCTTCTGGTCCGCCCCCATCGGAGAGACCGTCTTCGCCGTCATCTTGCGGCCCTGTGAGTCTCTGGCCGCGATTACGGTGGTTTCGTAAGGAACGGCAACTCCATTTGCGACCCTCTGCCATTGCAGAATCTTGAACTCCGCCATGTAAGGGAGCTGCGCGACCTGCGCTACATTCGGCAGGGCCAGCCCTGCCATACCTACCAGCGCCAAAACCCCACCCATGCTTAGGCGCATAACTCACCTCTTACGCCAGACTCAATGGCACACACAGTCTGACGCCGAACCGGCCAGAAAGCAAGTAACGTGATCGTCCCCGGCATCGGGACTCGATTCAGCCTCAAGCGCCTGGCCCCGGCGTTATTTTTTCGGCCGCGACTCCGGCGGCACCAGTCCGGCCACGCGGTAGTACACCACCAACTGGCCGTAATGCTCGCCGGCATGCTCAATCAGCCCCCAGGCGCCGTCAGCGATGCGTGCCTGCTGGTTGGCGAAGGGATCGACAAACAGGTCGTTCAACCCGGCGTCGCCCTTGCTCTTGATCAGGTCAGCACCATCGGCAAAGGACTTCTTCACGTAGTCCACCACCGCCGCCTTGGTCTTGTATTCGGCGCGTTTCGGGTCGCCGGCCGGCGCCTTCAGTCCCTTGGCCGGGTTGATGAAGAAGTAGTTGCCGCCGGCCGCGTGCAAAAGCTGCTCGGCAAAGGTCCGCTGGGCGGGTGTCGGCTTGAAGTCGTACTTGTCTTCGGGGAAGTCCTCGGCCATGGCAATAAGTTTGCGGCCAATGTCGTTCCAGGAGTCCAAAACAGCCTTGGACGGGCTGTCGGGCGGCTTGGGCGCCGCGTCTTTGGCCGGCGCCGCCTGCGCGCCCGCAATCTGGATACACAACCCAGCCAACAGGGGGAGAGCAAAAATCCTGCAAAGGGTCTTCATAGGGAAACCTCCGTTGAAGTAACTCAATTGAGTAAGAACATAGCTCTTCAGGCAGGCGCTTTGCTATCGGATTCTTGCGAGGGATTGTTTGCTTATGACCGAACCTACGCGGAGGCAACCAGGCTCTTCAGCACGCGCACGTTGCGCTCCTCGTCGCCCGGCTCATCTACCGGTGTCTCGGCAATAAAGGCGGCGTGTGCAAACCGCGCGTCGTTGAGCAGCCGCCGGAACGGTTCAACCCCCATCTTCCCCTGCCCGATGTGCTCATGCCGGTCCAGCTTGCTCCCCCGCTCCGCCTTCGCGTCATTCATATGCCACACTCGAACAGCCTCCAGCCCCACCGTTCCCGCGGCCTGGCGAATCGTCTCTTCGTAGCCCTCCGGGGTCACCAGGTCATACCCGGCAACGTGCGTATGGCAAGTATCCAGGCACACGGCCACCGGAGCGCAAGCCTTCAGCAGTTCCACCAGTTCAGCCACCTGTTCAAAACTGCCACCCAGCGAGAACTCCGCCCCCGCTGTGTTTTCAATCAGGATGTGAAACGGCGTTCCTTGCCACGCAAGTCCGTCGATGGCGCGGGTAATGGAGTCGGCGGCGAGTTTCAATCCTTCGTCGCGCGTCAGGCCCTTCCACGAACCGGGGTGCAGCACCAGGTACTCCGCGCCAAAAGTCAGTGCGCGCTCCACCTCGCCTCGAAAGGCCGCAATGCTCTTCTCTCGGATATCCGCGGTCTGGCTGCAAACGTTGACCAGGTAGCTCGTATGAATCACAAGGGGGCCGACGTCGAGAGCGGCGCGCTGCGCTTTCATGCGCGCGGCCTGTGCAGGGTCCACCTTGGGCGCGCGCCACATCCGCGGGCTCGAAGAAAAAAACTGAAACGTGTTAGCGCCAATCTCCCGCGCCCGCTCAACCGCGTTCGATGCCCCGCCCGCCGTGCCCAGATGAATGCCGATCCGCTTTGTCATGGGGATAGTGTACCCGCAACTGCTCAACGGTTACCCTTACATGATAGAAATCGCATATGGTCTCACCTCATCAATGCTGGAAGGTGCGCTACAAGAATCGATTTCTATCCGCGATTCTTGGCGAGCTTGCCGGAAATGCCCGCATCTCCTTTGAGGGCAAACTCAAAATCGAGAACTTTGAGCGATTCCCGGGAGCCTCGTTCGAAGAAACCAGCATCCTTAAACGAAATACAACTTGGCCTCGTCAGGATTTCGCTATTTTGCCACTTGAACCCTCAACTATCCACCCGATCATCGCTGCCATCGGGGGTACGATTCCTCGCGACGTCAGGCATATCCAAATTGAAAAAGATGGCCGCCTCGAGTTCGCAGCGTGGGACAAGTTCCATCGGGAAACCATCTACCTCGGTGAAGCGTTGAGCGCGGAGTTCATCGACTCAATCGTTTCTGCCGGCTTGCTCCATAAATTGGAGGCAAGCCCGGCGGGACCGGGATCGCCTCGTCAGCCAGCGCCTCACAACCCGAGCATATTGGTATCAGTCATCCTCGTCCTTCGTCGTCTTTTTCCTATGCTGCGTTAGCATCGCCGGCACCGGCTTGCTCCCCATAGCGTCCTTCCACAGAATCACGTTCAGCTTCTGCGCGTCGGCGCGGTCGGCGTGGCGGAAATCCATCTTCATGCTTTCGCCCGCGCCGGGGGCGACACTGGTATTCGCCGTATAGATCAGCCCGTTGTCGCGGTTCGCATAGTCGGCGCTATAGGCAGGCTGGTCTCCGGGGCCGGTAAACAGCGTCGAAATCATCGAACTGAAAGCATCGTTGTTGTTCATCGGAGGCAGGCCGAGCAGCGTCTCCATGGTCCGAACCACACTCACCGTCGAGTAGAACCGGCTGTCCACATAGGGCCCGTGCGGCGCGTACTTGCTGGCGACGATACCCAGGCTGCGGTGCGCGTCCACGTGATCGCCGCCGTCCTGCGCGTCGTCTTCAAGGATGAAAAACGCCGTCGAATTCCACAAGGGCGAGTGCGAAATGGCGTCAACCGCACGCCCCACGGCAAGGTCGTTATCGGCCACTGAAGCCCTGGGCGTGGGCATGCCTGGCCGGGTGCCGGCCGTGTGGTCGTTGGGCAGGCGCAACTGAATGAAGTTGGGCATGGTGTCGTGTCCGCTTTCGAGATCGGCCTCCCACTTCTTCAAGTGGCGCAGGAAAATCTCCACTCGTACCTGATCGGGGACGGTGAGTTCAAAGTCCGGATATTCGGGCGCGAAGTGGCCCACGAGTTCGGACTTGGTGGCGAAGTTGGCGGCCATCAGCGGAATGGCCCACGGCCACTTGTTGATGCCGCCGCCCCACTCCACCGGAATTGCTTCGCCCGGAGCGATGTCCTTGTGCGCGCAGTCGCGGCCCTGCATCAGCGGCCCCAACTTCGGATCGTTGACACGAGGCTCGTTGCAAAAAGTCGTCGAGATAAACTCGCCAAAGTGGTAATAGCTCTTGCCATGCGCGGCCAGGTTGCCCCAAAGGTAGCCAGAGGCCGGCTCGTTGACGTCGGGAATCTTCTGCAGCAGCGGATAGCCCTCTGCCACCGCGCCCTCGAAGTCGTAACCTCTCTGCGAGCCGCGATACGACTGCTGCCAGGTTTTCTCGTTGTAGTCGCTGTTAATGGCCGCGTTGGACCAGACGTGCCCGTCACCCGAAACCTCGCCGGAGTCGAAAAAATTGTCCAACACGCCGAACTGCAGCGCCAGCTTATGCAGATTGGGCGTGATCGCGTCGCCGTACATGGTCAGCCGCGGATCGCCGTTGCCCACAGGCTTGCCGTCCTGCTTGAGGTCGCCCAATATCTGATCGTAGGTGCGGTTCTCCTTGATGATGTAGATGACGTGCTTGATGGGATTCGCCGCGCCGCCGGCGAAAGCGATCTTTTCCGCAGCGGCCTTCATCCGGTTGGATTCGATCACCACCTGCGTGAACTGCGGCAGGTTCTTCTCCATCTCCGCCGCATCCAGCGTGGCCAGCGAACCGTGCAGCAGCGTTGCAATGTAGGTGGTTGGCTTGTGAATCTTCAATCGCCTTGTTGACTCGGTCTCGGCCTGCGGCGCGCCGTTGGGGCCGGTTCCCTTACCCTTGGCGGTGGCAACATAGAGCTTCCCGCCGCCCGGTCCGGAGAGAAAAGCCATCGACATGGGCATCCACTCGGTGGGCACAAAACCGATGGGCTCGGCCATCCCACTGCGTGCGGTCTTAGTCGTCAGCTTCCGGGTGTCAATTACGGCAACGGCGTCAGTAATGGCATTGGCCGCGTAAAGACGGCTGCCGTCCGCGTTAAGGGCCAACGCCTCAGGCTCCGCGCCAAAGTAGCTCTGGTGCGGCAGTCGGGTATCAAAGTAGCCCTTCACAGCGAATTGGCCGCTGCCCACGCTGATTGCGGCAACCGCGTCGCGGTTGGTAAGCGCCACATAGAGAGTGCGGCCATCGGGCGAGATCTTGAGCGCGCAGGGATGCGTCCCCGGCTTCACTGGATCTGACGGCTTGAGCAGGGCCAGTTTGCGCTTGACGGCGAGCTTGACCAGGTCGAGCTCTACGACCTCCGAAGCGTTCCACAACGCCACAAATGCGCGCGTGCCGTCCTTCGTGACCGCCAAGTCAACCGGATAGGTGCCAGGCACGGCGTCGGTTTCAGAGAGATCGAACCGATGCTCGATATTGCCGGTTGCGGCATCGATGAGTAAGACATCGTCAGAGAGATTACCGGCCACCAGCAGTTTCTCTGCGCCGGCTTGCCCGATCAAGGCAATCGCCGCGGGAAACGGCACTCCCTTGTCGCCGTCTTTCTGGCCGATCAGCCGGGTGATTCTACCTGGTGCCAGTTGCTGAAGCGGCAGAGGTATAAACCGCTCCTGAGCAATCTTGCCCACCGCGAAGCTGTAGACCACCACGCCGCTGCCGGTCTTGTCCTTGCCATCGCCAACCGGATCGGTCAACGAGCCCATGCTGGCATACAGGTGGCTGCCGTCGCGGCTGAAGGCCAAACCCGAATAGAGCGTTTGCCTGGCAGTTTGCGCCAGAGTGCGGTCGTCGGGAAAATCCGTCACCGCACCATTCTGCGTGTCGAGCACGGCCAGCGACTGCTCGTAGTTCGACTCGGCGGTCCCGAAGCCGGCATTCACCGTGACCACGAACCGCCCATCCGCGGACTCGGCCATGGACATGGGCAGGCTGTTCAGGCGCTGCGGATGGCCGGGAATCTCGCCAATCAACTGCTTGCTGGTAGGCAGATCGATCGTCTGCGCCGCCACCGCAACGGCCGCAAGTGCAAAACCCGCAACCGCAACCGACAATGATCTCTTTGTCTGCATGGCAAGACCTTACCAAACTAGGGGACCTTTCTGCTTCACGGTGCGGTTACAAAGCGTGTCCGGCCCTGGCGCTTCCGGCAAGGCATCCATTACCTTTGTGAGCCTGTCCGTAATCATGCGCTTTCACGAAAACTTGCTTAGAATCTGCTCATGAACGAGCCTGTCGATGCTCTCACGCGGCTGCTTTCCGACGTGATTCTCCCCAACCTGAAAACAGTACAAAAAAGCCAAATCGAACAAATCGCCGCCAATGACAGGCTTGAGCAGGCTATAGAGGAACTGCGGCTGCACATGGACTCGCAGTTTGCCCACCTGGCTGCGCAATTGACGGCTTGCCGGGCAGAGGTTGCCGCAGCGCAGGCGGCCTTCAAGGCGGCGCAAGAGGGACGCCAGGAGCCAGACCGGAGCACAACGATTCATTGAGCCGCTGTCGGCATCTATCTGCCGCCCATCAGGCCAAGGAGCCGGAGAGCCTGCGATAATGCCGCCATGCGTACTGCGCTCACCGCAAAGAGGCTTTGGGACGGAACCCGGTTGCTCGACGACCCGATTGTGGTCATTGAAAACGGCCGCATTGACTCCATAACCACCCGCGCAGCCGCCACCACTCCCGCGGGCGCGCAGGTCATGGATTTTCCCGGCGCCACGCTGGCTCCGGCGCTTCTCGATGTCCACATTCACGGCGCTGCCGGCCACGACGTGATGGAAGCCACGCCTTCAGCGCTGGCTGCTATCTGCACTTTTCTGGCTTCGCGTGGAACCGGCAGTTTTCTGGCGACAACCGTCACCGCCCCCTTGGACGCAACCCTGCGCTCGTTGTCCGCGCTGGCAAAGCTGTTGTCTCAAGCGCCGGTTGAGGGCCAGGCCCGGCCGCTGGGCATCCATCTTGAGGGGCCATTTCTCTCCCATGCCAAGAAGGGCGCGCACCCGCCCGAGTATCTGCTAGCTCCCAACATTTCCATCTTTGACCGCCTCCATGAAGCCGCCGAAGGCCGGGTACGGCTCATGACCCTGGCGCCCGAGCTGCCCGGCGCGGTGGAGTTGGCCGCGCACGCAACGGCGCGGGGAGTTCGCGTGTCAGTGGGACACTCAAATGCCACCGCGGCCGAAACCCGCGCCGTCATCGCCGCCGGAGCGGTGAGCGCAACGCACACCTTCAACGCCATGCGCCCTCTGGACCACCGCGAACCCGGCATCCTGGGCACGGTACTGACTACCGACGAATTGTTTGCCGAGTTGATCTGCGACGGCATCCACACCGCGCCTGAAATGGTAAAACTGTGGTGGCGGGCCAAGCGGCCGGCGCGCGCAATTCTCATCACGGACGCCATGAGCGCAGCCGGCATGCCCAACGGCGAATATCAACTAGGCGGCATGGCGGTGCAGGTGGCGGAAGGCCGCGCGTTGCTGCCCGGCAACGTGCTGGCTGGCAGCGTACTCACTCTGGACCGCGGGCTGGCCAATTTTATCGAGTTTACGGGCGCCCGGCTGGAAGAGGCGCTGCGCCTGGCGACGGCTAACCCGGCCATGATGACAGGACTTGAAGATCAAGCCGGTTCGCTGGTTGCCGGCGGCCCGGCGAATTTGATCGCGGTGGATGCGGCGGGAAGGCTGGCGGGAGCGATCACGCACGGGAAACGCGTGCTAAGCGCTTGATTGCTTGAAAGGGCGAGTTGACGTTTGCGGTATCCCAGGTCTCAAAATCGAGACCTGGGGCACCCAGCTAATGTGGCTACTTGCCGGCCGCTTTGGCCATCTGCTGCGCCCGCCACAGGGCGCCTTCAATTCCGTTCACTTCCGTTTGTCCCACGGGCATGTTCGGCGCGGCCGCCTTCAGGCCGGCGAAGAACGCTTCGCGCACAATGCGCGCCTTGCCGATAATGCTGCCGATCCACACCACCGGGACTTCCTCAACCAGTCCGTGCTTGCGGCGCAGCTTGCCGCGCACCAGCAGCACAAAAGCGATCAGGTCGGCCGCCGCCTGGTTCAAAACGCCCAGGGCCACCGCGTCGCCCGCCTCGGCCAACTCGCTGATGGCCGGCGCCAGCGCGGCAAAGTCGGGACCCGGCGTATCGTTGCCCAGGTCGATCAGTTCGTCCATGCCCTTGGTGCCCCAGATCTGGCCCACTCTCTCCAGGATTCCGCAAGGCTCTTCGCGATCGTAGGCGTGGAGCGCGCGGCGCACGGCGTGCAGCCCGATCCAGTAGCCCGAGCCCTCGTCACCCAGCCGTGAACTCCAGCCGCCGGCGCACTCGCGGCTGCCGTCGGGCATGCGCCCAATGCAATTTGAGCCTGTTCCGGCGATTTGCAGTATTCCCGGGCCGCCCTTGAAGGCCGCGTCGAGAGCGATCACTTCATCGCCCACCACCTCGGTGCGCTCGGCGCCGAACTCCTGCATGGCCGCGTTGAGCCACTCCTTGACGCCGGGCAGGGTAGAACTCGCCATTCCGGCGCAGGCAGCGTCCACCCTTGTGACACCGGCCTTGGCGAATGCCTCTTTCAGCATGGCCCGCAGATTGCCATCCGCGGTCTCCTGGCCCACGCGCAGCCGCTTGATCGAACCGCCTTCAACATGGGCCAAAACCCGGTCGCCGTCCATGATGGATGCGCGGGTGCGGGTGCCGCCGCCGTCAATTCCCAGAACTAGACTCATTGCTCGCTTGCTCCTTGATTTTCTTCATCCGCTCCGCCATCGCGCAGCGTTCCGGCCAGTACGTTGAGGCTGCCGTCGGTTTTGGGCGCCTGCAGGCTAAGCAGGTGGGCCAACCATGGGTACAAATTGACATTATCAAAGGTCGCCACCGTCTTGCTGTTCACAATGTCCGGCCCGGCGGCAAAGAAGCTGGCTTTCATCTGCGGCAGCTTGTGCGGGTCATAGCCGTGCATGCCCACGCTGGGCGGCATATCCGGCTTGCCTTCCGCGGGGCCATGAGCGCGAATAGCGTAAGGCCCGGTGGCCACCACCACCGGATCGCCAGCGCGCGGGTTCTGGTCAAGGTGCAAACCGGCGGGCAGGTCTTTGCGGCGGAAAACCACGAACTGCGACGACGCTTTCTTGAGCTGGTTGTAAACGTGCTCGCGATCGGCTTCAGTCTTCCCGTAAAGCTGGGCTCCAACGGTCTCAAAGCCCGTGAGGTCGGCAAACTGGTCAAGCGTTATCCAGCCGCCTTCAACTTTGGCCATGCCATGATCGCTCACCACGACCAGATCGATGGGCAGGCCGGTGGAGTCCAGAGCAGTCTTCAGCTTGCCCACCATGGCGTCCATCTTCCGCTCGGCGGCCCGGGTCTCCGGCGCGTCGGGGCCAAACTGGTGGCCCTCGTGGTCGGGCTCGGAGTAGTACATGGCGATCAAGTGCGGCCGGTCAGCGACCGGCAGTTTCAACAAAGCAACGGCATCGTCGATGCGCGCCTGCTGAACTGCATCCGTCGCCTCGGTCTTCTGGTCGAAGCGTGCATACCAGGTTGGCTGGTAGCCGGCGATCTTGGCCTCTGAGCCGGGCCAGAACAGAACCGCCGTCCGCATTCCCTGGCTCTCGGCCAGGCTCCACAGCGGCACGCCCGAGTACCAGGAGCCGTCGGTCACCGCCTTTGGGTCGGCGATAGCGTAGCGGGCCTGGAGGGTCTCGTCGTAGAAGTTGTTGGCCACCAGCCCGTGATGCTCGGGGTAGAGGCCGGTGACGATCGTAAAGTGGTTGGGAAAGGTGAGCGATGGATAGCTGGGGACCATGCCCTCCGGCGCCCAGACGCCTTTCTTGCCCAGCGCCAGCAAGTGAGTCGCGTGCTCACGGGCGGCGTAGTCCCAGCGAAAGCCGTCAAGCGACACCAGCACCACGTAATGGGCCTTTTGAGCAGCGGGCGAGTTTGCGCCGTGGTCCACGCGGACCAGCGGAAGGGCTGGATTAAAGCCCGGCTCCTGGCCTGCCAGCGGCTGCTGAGTGAATGCCAGCGTCAGCGTTGCCAGCGCAAAAGAGAAGCGGGTCAGCGCCCGAAATCGCATGCAAACACCCCGGTTCCAGCTTAGCGCAAGGATGCGTCCAACGCGGGGCCTGTGGTATACGTTTCCACATGTCAAGACGCGCTTTGTTTTTCGTCGCTGTTTTTGTCGCCGTCGTCCCTGCCGCAACTTTGAGCCACGCACAAAACCCCGCGCCCACGCCCCCCATGGGCTGGAACAGTTGGGACGCCTACGGGCTGACCATCGACGAAGCCGATTACAAGGCAAATACCGCGGTTCTGGCCGGAATCAAGCAGTACGGATGGCAATACTCGGTCATCGACGAAGGCTGGTACATGGAGAACCCTTTCGCCGACCACCTGCTTGAACGGAAATATCTGTGGGACGGCAATGGGATTCTCATCCCCGTTGAGAGCCGGTTCCCTTCCGCCAAAGGCGGAGCTGGATTCAAGCCGCTGGCCGACTGGGTTCACGCCCAGGGGCTCAAGTTCGGCATCCACATTGTGCGCGGCATCCCCCGCCAGGTGGTGGAAAAGAACCTGCCCATTGCCGAATCCAGCTTCCATGCCGAGGAAGCGGCAGACAAAACCAGCCCCTGCCCATGGGACGAGGGCAACTGGGGCGTCAAGGACAACCCGGCCGGCCAGGCCTATTACGACTCGATGCTGAAGCTCTATGCAGGTTGGGGCCTGGACTACATCAAGGTGGACTGCATCAGCGACCGGCCTTGGCGGCCAACAGAAATCCGGCAGATTGCCGAGGCCATCAAAAAAACCGGCCGCACTATCGTGCTGAGCCTTTCTCCGGGACCGACGGCGGTGGAAAATGCCGCTGAAGTAGCTAAGTATTCGCAGCTCTGGCGCATCGCAGACGACCATTGGGACGGATGGCTCATGAAACATGAGGCCGGCGCGGGCGAGTTTCCCTTCGGACTGCGGGACGCATTCGACCGGCTGGAGAAGTGGGCGCCGTATGTGAAGCCGGGAGCATGGCCCGACGATGACATGCTGCCGATCGGTTCGCTGACGCCGCATCCGGGCTACGGCGAGCCGCGGCAGTCGCGGTTGACGAAGGACGAGGAGCAAACGGAATTCACGCTTTGGGCAATCTCGCGTTCGCCGCTGATTCTCGGCGCAAACCTGACCAGGCTGGATGACTTTACGCGTTCGCTGATCACCAATCAGGCACTTCTTGCCATCAATCAGCATGCGGTATTCAGCCACCCGTTGAAAGATTTGCCGGCCGGGTTTGGAAACGTGCGGGTGTGGGAGGCTGCTCCGCGCACCACCCTCTGTACGCCGAGGACCTACGCGTTCTTCAATCTCGACGACAAACCGGTTGACCTGAAGTTCACGTGGAATGACCTGGTCGCGTCGCGGGTTGGGCATTGCCTCATCTCGCGTGCGCATAACCTGTCAGACGGGACCGACCTGAAAGGCATAAAGCCGGTGGAGATGACGCTGCCTGCACATGGAAGCTCGATCTACACCCTGATGATCGGATTCAGCCTGTAAGAGGGTTCTCGATAACGTAGGCTAGGCAAAACGAGTAACGCTGGCCTCCCGGCCGGCTGTCGCGTGGGTCTCCTGACCCACGCGCCCAGTGCCGGATAACCTTTAAAACAACAGCCACCTCTTCTGTTCGCAAACCGCCAGGTCCGCGGCAATCCAAGCCCGGCACGCCTGGAACGCAAGTGCCATCCCGCAGACCAAGCCTCTTGTGCGAGAATGTCTGTTTGGCAAATGGGCGTTAGTTTTCAGAACCCCTGCCAAAAGGAAGACTCATGCCTCTTCTGCGTTCCACGTTCATCGCTCTTTCTCACAATCGTCCTTTGCGCCACATGGCCGAGCGCTCCCGTATTGGTGTCCGCCTCAGTTCACGTTTTATCGCCGGCATGGAAATTGAGGATGCCCTGCGTGTGGCCGAAGCCCGCAACAACGAGGGCATGGCCGTCTCTCTCGACTCCCTGGGAGAGAGCGTTACTTCGGAAAACGAAGCTCACCAGGCAGCCGAGGTGTACCACCGTCTTCTCGACTCATTATCTGAGCGCAAGCTGAACGCCAACATCAGCGTCAAGCTCACCCAGATGGGATTGCTGCTGTCGCCGGAGCTGGCCGAGACCATCACCGAGAGCCTGGCGCAGCATGCCCGGTCGGTGAACAACTTCGTCCGCATCGACATGGAAGACTCCTCGCTGACCCAGGTAACGCTTGACATTGTGCGGCGCCTGCATGCGCGGGCCGACCTGCGCGGCGCCATCGGCACCGTGATTCAGGCTTACCTCTACCGCTCCCAGTCCGACGTCGAACAACTGGTGGCAGAGGGCGTCAGGATTCGGCTGTGCAAGGGAGCCTACAACGAGCCGGCCGACGTGGCTTTTCCGCGCAAAAATGACGTGGATTCCAATTTCATTCGCCTCAGCTGCATGCTTCTTGAAAGCCCCATCTACCACGGACTGGCCACCCAGGACGAAAACATGATCGCCGAGGCCAAAAGCTTTGCCACGCAGCATGGAATCGAACCCAGCCGTTTCGAGTTCCAGATGCTCTACGGCGTTCGGCGCGATCTGCAAAAGCAATTGATTCGCGAAGGCTATAACGTGCGCGTCTATGTTCCCTTCGGCCACGAATGGTACCCGTACTTCATGCGGCGGCTCGCGGAGCGTCCGGCAAACGTGATTTTTATCGCCAAGAATTTGTTGCGGCAATAGCTGGACAGGGGCTTCCCAGGTCTCAGGAGCGGGATCTGGGGCACCCGTCATACGCATTCAAGCGAATAGCGGAAAACAAATGCAGGTCCTTCGCCTCGCTCCGCTCCCTCAGGATGACGCTTTCTTGTTGAATCAGCACCCAAGATCAATTGACCTTCAGGGCTTGGTTGCCTTCGCAAAGGTTACTTCATCCTTATAGACCTTTCTGCTCGCGGATCTGGTGGCGCACCGCCTCCGGGCCATCGGCGAGCTCGAAATCCCGCTCGGCAGGGTACATCGTGTTCTCCACGGCTGGAGCAAATCCGTTCATGTCGCCGTGTCCCCCGGTGATGGAGATGGCCGGCCCGCTGGCCACCACGCGCGGGCCGGGTATAAAGCCCTCATCGGTGGTGCGCCGCAAATCAACCGCAAAGAAGGGCTGCGAGCCCACGTCCCTGACGCTGGTAAAACCGGCCTGCAGCGTCTTGTTGGCGTTTACCACTCCGGCAAACCCGCCCAGGAATGGGGTGTACTTCACATCGTTGATGGGATCGTATTTGTCAGCGCGCCCCTCCAGATGGGTGTGGCAGTCGATGAGCCCCGGCAGCACCCAGTCCTCAGATAAATCGATCACCGTGGCTCCCGCCGGTATGGCCACGTTGGCGGCTGAATCAACCTTGGTGATGCGTTCGCCCTCGACGACCAGTACCACGTTCTCGCGCAACTGATCGCTGGCGGCATCGAAGAGATGCCCAGCCTTGACGAATACCGGAACCGAAGGCGAGGGAACAGCAGGCTGGGCAGACGCCGCTGAAGCAAGTACCAGCGCTGCCGTTGCTAAAACTGTAAAGCGAAGAAGAGATGAGATGCGGACCAAGGCGCACTCCTCGGAGGGAATTGTCAGTTCAATAGATTATAGGGATGGGGGAAGGACATCAAACCGAACCGCTCACCGGCGGCTGCTAGCCGTTGCGCTGAACTGCGAAGGATTGAGGTTGTACGGCCTGTACGCGGCCGGCTGCGGTCAGTCGACGTATTCCGGGTCGGAAACTCTGCGCTGACCATACCGCTTTCTGAGGATAAAAGACTCCTTGCACTGCCGGCATTCCCATGGATAGTACCCAAAAGCGGAGAGGATGACCCTCTGCCGGAATCCAACCCGCGGTACGCGGCGCAAATAAGAACTACCGCACATTGGACAACACTTCACGCCGTTGATCATTACTGGTTTCAAAAAGCTTCTTTGCGACACAGCCTACCTCAGCATCCATCCAAACCTAAAACGCAGGCGATGCAATCGTCTTTGCCTTTTGCTGGAAATGCCTTCTTTCCCTTTTCAATCCGGCCTGCTGGTGCTTTGCCCGGGCAGAACACTCAACTGATCGGCACAGCGAGACCTTCGATTCCCTGATTTCGCATTCAATCTGAAACCATTGTAATGAATTGTCGGCGCATGTCCCAAGCGCCCACCGGGTCAGGGTCAAAAAAACTTGGTGTACGAAGCCAAAGTCAGCCTTGAAGCCGCTTCAGCCCCTGAAGGGCCAGTTCCGCCACCGCCCGCGCCAGCGTATCGGAGCCATTCAGCGACTCCGGCCGCTCAAGCCGAATACCTAGTTTCAGCGCATAGCCGCGAAAAAGAATGTCCACGTCGTAGAGAATCTCCACGTGGTCGCAGAGAAAGCCGATCGGCTCCAGCACCAGATTCCTGATGCCGTCGGCCGCAAGTGCATCCAATGTCTGCTCCACCGTTGGCCCGATCCACGGTCCGCCGCTGGCGCCCTGGCTCTGGAACGCAAAAAACCACCGCGGAATCTCCGGGACAAGAGCCGCGACCAAAGCGGCGGTGCATTTGGCGTCTTCGGCGTATGGGTCCGCCTCGCCGCCAGGCCATAGACGAGGCTCGGCCTGCTGACCGGCAGGCGGAGCCTGAATTGTGCGGCACGGCACGCTGTGAGCCGTAAAAAGCACCGGAACCGGCGCGCCAACCTCGCCGCTCAACTTGGCTAGTGCAGGACGCAGCCGCTCGGCAAATGCCTGGATCAGGAGCGGATGCTGCGCCCAGCCCAGGGTAAAGTCAATGCGCAGTCCCGCCGCTTCTGCCTCAACCGCGCGGCGATAGAGCCCGACGCTGGTGCGCGAGTTCTGCGGAGCCAGGCAGATGACGGCGGCCTCTTCTACTCCATCTTCGCGCATGCGGCGAACCACGTCGGGAATATACGGCTTCCAATTGCGCATTCCCACGTAAACCTGGGCTGGATGACCGGAAAACGCCAATTCGGCTTGGACCAGTTGCGCCTGTTCAAGGGTGATTTCGGTCAGCGGACTGCTGCCAATCAGCGAGTAGCGGTGCTGAATCTCTTCAACCACCGCCTGCGGAATCGGCCTGCCGCTGACCACATTGCGCAGGTACTCGGGAATCTGCTCTACCGTCTCGGGTGTGCCGTGCGCCAGAAGCAGTACGGCCTGTTTACCCATTGGCCTGCTCCAGTCGAAACTCCTTAACCATGCGAACAACGGCCTGCACGCTTTCTACCGGCGTGCTGGGGACAATGCCGTGGCCGAGGTTGAAAATGTGCCCTGGCCGGCCGTTGGCCGCGCGCAAAATCTCTTTCACGCGCAACTCCAGCACTTCAGGCGGGGCGAAGAGAGTGATGGGGTCCAGGTTGCCTTGCACGGCGTGGCCGTGCCCAACGGCGCTCCACCCTTCATCGAGCGGCTGCCGCCAGTCCAGGCCGATCACCTCGGCGCCTGTTTTGGCCATTTCGCCCAGCAGGCCGGCGGTCTCAACGCCAAAATAAATGACGGGCACGCCCATCTGTTGAACCGCCCGGACCAGCCGCTGTGAGGCTTCAAAAGCGTAATCGCGATAATCGGCCAGGCCCAGCGAACCCACCCAGCTGTCGAAGATCTGAATAACGTCGGCACCCGCCTGCACCTGCAAGCGGCAATACTGCGTGAGTACAACGACAAGCTTGTCCAGCAGCAGGCGCCACGACAGCGTATCGCGATACATCATCTGCTTGGTGAAGATGTAATTCTTTGACCCACCGCCCTCGATCATGTAGCTGGCCAGCGTATAGGGTGCTCCGCAAAAGCCGATGATGCCCAGCCGGTCGCGGAAGTGGGCGGCCACCTTCTCAATCGCGCGGGCAACGTAAGCCAGATCGTCTGCCCGGTCGGTGCGCAAGGCGCGGACATCCTCCGCGGTGCGAACGGGGTGGTGCACAACCGGCCCCTCGCCGGCCTGGAACTCGAAGGGCAGGCCCATCGGCTCAAGCGGCAGCAGCAGGTCGGCAAAGATAATGGCCGCGTCCACGCCCAGCTTTTCGGCCGCGGTAATGGTCACCTCCGCGGCAATCTCGGGCTGCTTGCAGATTTCAACCAGCGTGTGGTGTTTGCGGACATCGCGATATTCCTGCATGTAGCGGCCGGCCTGGCGAAGAAACCAGACCGGCGTGCGGTCCACAGGGCGGCGCAGGCAGGCGCGGACAAAACGGCTGCCATCGAGAATGGTGTCGGGAACGGCCTCGGGGATGCCGGAGGGGGAATTGGGCTTGGCTAGATCCATATAGAGTTGATTTTAACGGGCAGCGGGCGACTGAGGCTTGCGGTTACGCAGAAATGAGCCTGCTGCGAAATCCTGTCGTGGCTTTGTGCTTTCCTGCGCCAGTCTGCGTCCGTCATTTCCAGCACAACCGTGCCGTCGTCGCCGATCCGCGGTCGATGAAACACGTTTCACCCCTCAGACCTGCCAACTTGCCAACTCGCCAAGGCACGCAAAGCGCGCGCCAACTTGCTAAAAAATGTCCGGATTTCCAAACCTGGGAAACCTCCGAACAGAGTTGAAAGAGAAGCTGCGTCAAGCCTCGTTCCGGTCATCATAACCGTATCTCCTTCAACATCAACGTCTTACGCGCGAAGACTGATTGCCGATTATCTCTCTTGAAAGCGTAACTTGTCCTTGAGTGCTGTGTCTTCTGCGAAGGCGCGTGGCGTCGCCCCCGCTCCATGGCGCGCAACGGTCCGCTTAAGTTGTCTTTTTTCAGTAATTTAGCTTCAAGATTACTGAAAACAATCCGCTTACAGTAGAACACCGCCGCCAGCTCATTGAAAACAGCCATTTTGCTCCAAACACACCACGTGGGGGTGGTAGGACCCTCTCACCCCCAAAGAAGGGATTATATGTACAACGAATGTCGTCAAATCATGCCAAGCGGACTCCATTGCCAATCTCCCGCCATGCGCGGCAGTTCTTTCTGTTACTTTCACGCCCGCAACCAGCGCCCTGCAGGGCAGCGCGAGGACCGCATTGAAATGCCCGCACTGCTCGACAGCAAAGGCACTCAGGTCGTCGTGCACCGAACCCTTGAAGCTCTTGCCGCCGGACGCATCAGTACCCGCCGCGCCGCCGTCCTCCTTTACGGGATTCAGATCTCCACCGGCCAGAAGTCGAAGACCCCGATCCTGGAACCCTAGTCGCCGGAACCGGATTTTGCCTCCAGACAAAAAACGGCCCCCGTCATTAACGGGGGCCAAGTTGCCTTGGTTCTCTCGCGTTACGAGAGCTTTTTTGGCGGCCAAGCGGCTGGGGAGCCGCCGGCGCGGAAATGAGCCTCGGGGGAGGAGCTGCTCGGCATTACGGCCGCTCCGCACCAGTCAGGGAAGCGTCGCTATGGGGTGGCACGGCTCCCTGGGCCGCCAAACTGTTTTCCATCAACCGGATATGCACGATCCTGGTCCTGATCGGCTTGTTGCTTTCATCGCCCGAGGAGGAGGAGTTTGAGGCCACCTGGGCATTGCCCAGCGCCACGGCGTGCAACCGGAAGACGGGAATCTGGTGTTCAACAACAAGGTAGCGCTTCACCGCGTCTGTCAGCCGGCCTGAACTCTGAATGCCGACCGGCCCTGCGCCGGGAGAGTGCCCCTCGATTTCAACGATGTAACCCTGGCGGGCGATCAGGCCTGAAGCCAGATCGTCCAACTGCTTGCGGGCCGACGGCGTCAGAACCGGCTGGGTCCCGCGAAACACCACGTCCATTTCGGTCACCGGCTTGTATTGATCCAAACCGTTCACGGTGGTGTTCAACTGGTCAACATGCCCGGCTGCCTGCTGCGCGGTTCCATTGGCCTTCTGGGCCTGGTCGCCGGCGGCTGAAGCAGTCTGGTTGGCGGCCTCTGCGGCACTCTGCGCCTGGTGAATGCCTGCCTGGGCGCGGCTGTCCACATCCTGGATGTCACGCGCATTCTTGGCGTTTACTTCATCCAGCTCCGTAAGCCGGTCCTTGATAGGATCGATCCGCTTGTCTACCCATTTCTTGTGGGCAAACACGTTGACTCGCCCCCAGAACCCCTCCTTCGACGCATTATTCAACTGCGGCGCGGGGGAGGCCGGCTGCTGTTGGGCCGCTGAGGGAGGGGTGTTCTGGGGCTCCCCTGACGGCTGGCTTTGCAGAGCCACCGCAGGGATTGCAATCGCAGTCGCCAGAAACAATAGAGCCGTCCGGCTGGGGCACAAAATCCGTGTTGCAGCTTCGGTTTTCATTTGGTCTACCACCTCATGAATCGTTCTCCGCGACGCATTGCGGGATGAGCCGAATTGTCTGCTCGCTGTTCAATAGAGCAATGCGCATGCCAAAGCTCAGCTCATGCCGCCGAAATGCGCATTGTGTTTTAGTTTGTTTGCTTTGGAGGATGCTGAGACAACAACGATAGCCGGCCGCGCCCAGGGCCGGGCCGCGCGGCGCGTAAGTTATTCGAGGTCCATGTAATTTCTACCGGGTAAAGCCGAGCTACTTTGAATCGACGCGGATCACGCGGAGTTCAGGATAAGCGCCATTCCAGTCGGGTGAGACCGCGTCGAAAATGAAGCGGAAGTCGTGCTCGTCACCCGGCTTGAGAGGCGCCGCCGAGACCGATTCGAGATCGACATAAGGCTCGCGAATGCGGATCAGTTTGAGCTGCTGGGTTTCATTCTGCGCAACCTCGTGGGCCGCATCGCGGAAAAGCACCTGCACGGCGACGCCGGTTACAGTTCGCGGACCCTGGTTGGCAATATGCCCATCGAGATAGGTAACCTTGCCGCCGGCAAGGTTGGCTGACTCGCTCATAACCAGGCCCGTAATCGGCAGGCTGGCCGCATAGGGGGCGGTGGCCGCCGAGATCGGCGTCACTTCCGCCGCGGGCTTGCGCTGTTCAAGGACCAGCACCATGACCGCCGCGATTAACAGGACCACCGCGGCCGCAATCACCAAGGGGAGCCAGTTGCGTTCCCCCGTGTCGGCGGATGAGACAAGTTGCTGGTCACTTTGAAGATCGGGGTTGGTCATCGTGCTCTCCTGCGGTGGCGTTCACCTGCGAAATTTTACACCTGTTACCGAAGGAATAGTCGCGGATACCCCGTTCTGGTTATTGAGGCGATGATTTGTCGCCGTTTGCCGATATGACTGTTGGGACGAGCATTTTGTTCAGATCTACATCTCTTGATTGAAATACGCGGCCAGTCATGAGCGTCTAACGATTCAGGGAGCAAAAGGAACCGGCCCACCATCGATTTCGTAACACAGCCGAAAGGCAGAGAAAGGCAGCCCGACGATGCAGCCCTCCCCCAGTTC
>Ga0073936_10003795_pt1 | contig 21362 bp, 18 predicted proteins | sample AliMusrvi5mmetaG_FD_87041 | JGI IMG/M metagenome (GOLD analysis project Ga0073936, IMG submission 87041) | Freshwater lake bacterial and archeal communities from Alinen Mustajarvi, Finland, to study Microbial Dark Matter (Phase II) - Alinen... | ecosystem: Environmental > Aquatic > Freshwater >... | reverse complement strand
TTACTGCCCGAGACACCGCTCGCGACCGGGTGCGAGGCTTGGATACTGGAGCTGACGATTATCTGGTCAAACCGTTCGATTTGGACGAACTCTTCGCCCGACTGCGTGCCCTGATCCGTCGTGCGGCAGGCCAGCCCCTCAATCTTATTCAATTGGAAAACGTCCTCATCAACCTTGCGGCGCGACAGGTTTCTGTAAATGGGAATCCCGTCCTGCTGACTGCCCGGGAATACGGTCTGTTGGAATTTCTGGCATTGCACCGTGGGGAAGTCGTCACCCGCACCGCCATTTATGAACACCTCTTCGACGAGAACGAAGATACACTTTCCAACCTGCTCGACGTGCATATCTCCAATCTCCGCAAAAAACTCGGGGTGGAGTTGATCGTCACGCGCCGGGGCCACGGCTATTGCATTCAATGAATTATTTCCACTCGATCCGCTGGCAGGTTCAGTTCTGGCATGGAAGCCTGCTAGTGCTGGTTTTGGCCGGGTTCGGTTTCACCGCTTGGAACTTGCAACGGGCCAATCAGTTCAACCGAGCAGACCGTGAACTGGAACAACGAATGGGAATGATTGCCAGCATGGCGCGGACTGATCGCCCTGCTCCCTCAAAAAAATCCGGCGATAATTTGCGAGTGCCTGCGAAGATTCCCCCTGCAAATGAACCACTGCGATTGCCCCCGCAGGAAATGAGCTTGTTTGAGGGCTCACCCAATCAAGCATTTTATTATGTAGTATGGCAGCGCGACGGCGAAAGCGCATTGAGATCATCCTCTGCACCCGCCGATGTTCCACATCCAGTATCCACCCAAGGGCATCCTTCCTTTCGCACTCGCGGCACGCTCAGGGAATGCTTCCATGATACTCCCGATGGTGAATTCATTCTTATTGGACGTGACTACAAATTCGAATTCGACGAACTGTACCGATTTTCATTACTGCTATCGCTTGTGGGCAGCGCCGTGCTTTTACTTGGCTTGGCAGGCGGATGGTGGATTTCAACGCGTGCCCTTCGTCCAGTGAGTGACATCAGCGCCGCTTCTGCCAAGATTGCCAATGGCGATCTTTGTCAGCGCATTCACACCACAGACAACCGGAGCGAGTTGGGACAACTGGCCCAAAATCTCAACCACACCTTTGCCCGCCTACAGGCCAGCTTCGAGCGGCAGGCACAGTTCACTGCCGATGCCGCACACGAACTCCGCACACCGTTGGCCGTTATGCTTACCCAGACTCAATCAGCATTGTCGCGTGAGCGGTCTCCTGAGGAATACCGCGAGAGTCTTTCTGCCTGCCTGCGGTCGACCCAACGAATGCGCCGCCTTGCAGAAAATCTGTTGATATTGGCCCGACTCGATTCATCAATCGCTGCGCAAACGGAGGAAACTTGCGAACTCGACCGGCTTGTCATGGACGCAGTGGAACTCATGAAACCCCTGGCCGAAATGCGGGGGGTGCAATTGGAAATGGAATTGGAGCCTGCGAGTATTCAGGGCAATCCTGGACAACTCACGCTCATCATTAATAACCTCGTGGGCAACGCCATTGAATATAACAGGCTGGGAGGCGGCGTAACCGTCAAGACCCGGAATGAATCAAGCGAAGTATTACTTACAGTGAGCGATACGGGAACGGGGATAACTCCCGATGATCTCCCTCACATTTTTGAGCGCTTTTACAGGGCGGATAAGGCTCGTTCTAACTCCTCGCAACATACAGGACTTGGACTGGCAATCGTGAAGAGTATTGTCGAAGAGCATAAAGGTGAAATTGATGTTACCAGCCACTTGGAAAAAGGAAGCGTCTTTGTGGTGCGGTTGCCAAAATCGCACTCGTAGCGAAAAAGAAGCGATCAGACGAACGACCTACTAAACGTCACGCCGCCCGTCGATAGTGGCGCAGAAGTCCGCCCAGCCGGGAATCGCACTCGATCTTAGCAGGATTGGGCGGGCCGCAGGCAGGCAGCGGAATCACGTTGATCGGCACGTTGCCCAGCCCCTGATGCGGCCGCACCGTGTTGTAGTGATCCTCGTATTCGCGGGCTAGGAATTCCAGGTGCCGTTCGCCGAAAGCCACGAAATGGTTCAGGCATTCGTGTTTGATCGCTTGAACGAATCGCTCGGCGTGGGCGTTTAGGTTTGGCGATGCGAACGGCAGGCGTTTCACCTTGATCCCCTCGGTTCGAAAGATTTCGTCGAATGCTGCGGTGAACTTGGTGTCGCCGTCTTTCAGGAGATAGGTGACCTTCTTTCCCTGCTCGGCCAGGTCCATCGCCAAATTCCGCGCCTGCTGCTCCACCCACGGGCCGGTGGGGTTGCACGTCATCCCGGCGATCCGCACCCTCCGAGTAGAAACGTCGATGAAAAACAGCACGTAAAACGTGACCTTCCCGCCCACGGTCCAGACGTCCTTGGTGAAGAAATCGCACGCCCATAGGGTTTCCATATGGCGTTTCATGAACGTGGCCCAGTCGCCCTTGGTTCGCCACGGCGACGGATGAAAGCCATTGCGGATCATAATTTTCTTGATCGTGTTGATGGCCACGTTAATCCCGAGCTTCTTCAGCTCGCCTTGGATGCGAGCGTACCCCCAGCCGTTTTCACGGGCCAGGCGCAGGATGATTGCCGTCGTGTCCTCCGTTATCCCGGGCCGTCCCGGTTTGCGTCGGGGCTTCTTCACGTTCGCCCCGTCGCGTTCTTCTCGGACCCAGCGCAGGAACGTCTTGTAATGGACGATCCCAACAATCTCCCGGATTGCGCTGCCGAGGGGGGAGCCGAGGCGAACCAGAAGCGAGCGTTCGGCGGGAGTGGTCTGGACGGATTTCGGGAGCCGGGAACGCAAGACGCGATTCTCGGCTTTGAGATAGGCGATCTGGCGCAAAAGCACCGACTGGGTCATGTGGACAAGAAAAGCGAGCAGTGGGTTGTGGCGAAAATTGGACATCGGAAAAAAGCGAAGAGAATGGCCAATCATCCGGTTTTCGGATATGGAAAATATCTCGAATTTCGCCCGCCGATTCGGGCCCGGCCAAAAACCGGTTTTTCAGAGGCGGCGCGGGAGCGGAACAAGGTTTTTGCACACGACAGAAGGACGACGTTCTGCCAATCGTAGGAAAGATGGCGGCGGACTGTCTCGGAATGGGTGCGATCACCCCGGCATAAACGGCTCCGATATGCCGGTTTTCGAACTGCCGAAAACATGGTGGAGGCCCACCATGTTTTTCTCGAAATTCGATTAGATTGTCAGAATCAACCACTTACGAAAGGCCGACTCTCTGTTTCAATTTCGTAGAGAGGTGTGCATGGGGAGAATAGAATCTGTAGATGCCGACCAGGACGAGCCTAAAGGGTAAATGCCTTTCCGTTCGCTTGAAAGAGCACCATGTCGAGAACCTTGGCCTTCGAGTAGCCAAACCCCGTGTCGCTGCCGGTATCGAAATCCAGCGTCTTGATGCCGTTCGCCCATTTATCCACGACATTCTGGTTCGCCTCGTAACAGGCTCCTACAAAGGAAAGGGCATTCTCATTGAATTTCCGAAAGCCGCAGGAGGTGGCATTTCCGCATTTCTTTCCGTACAGCATGCGCAAAGTATCGGTCGCTCTCGTGTCGAAAGCCGGGCAACAGGCAAACACCCCCATCATGATCTTGGTCACAAGCGTCAGAGTTTGCTGGCCGTCATCTGCGACGAGCTTTGCGATCCGTTTGTAAGCCTTAATCAGGGCATCGATATTTTCCGCGCTGTAGTTGTCGCAATCGATTGTCCATAGGTCGTCGAGTTCGCCCGACCCGATCAAGTCGACCACCGGAACGAAGTGCCTCATGCTTTTTTCACGAAGCAGGCGGCTGGATGCACGAAGCATCCCCCAGCTCGCCAGATAGCTCATGAGATGCAGACAGCTGGTTTGTTTGTTCTGCCCGTGCGAAATGCGGTGGCTGTCCCCGTTCATCGAACGAAAATAGTTGTAGCAGTAATCGAAGGACGCATAGCGGGCGTCTGCGTTTCTTCGGTCGATGAACAATTGGATCAATGAATCTGAGGTCGGCACCGCCGCAGTATAGCATCCGATGCAAATCCCCTTCGACTGGCCTGCCCGACCGTGCCGACGCCCCCCTTGGAGTGGAGGGCGCGACAGTGCCTGTTCAGTTCGGAGCGGTTATATCATCCCTCGTCTTCGACGATGTCGAGGAAACCGGGACCGTTCCCTTCTGGATCACACAACATGGCGCATTGCATCATTTTGCCTGAGGGCAGCTTGATCATTAGAACCGCCACGGGGTCCCCGAACGACTCCACGTCCCACGCGATCCCGGTCACGGTGCCGCCAACGATCTGCTGGTAGTGCCTCTGTTCTATTCCGGTCGGTGCGCTCATGCCGCCACCTCCTTCCGCAGGTCTGCGATTTGTTCGTCCGTCAGCGGTGCGGGCTCCCCGCGTTTTTCCCACGTTGCCTGATTGCGTCCGAACCCGAGCTGCACCGAGAGGCTCGCCTTCGGCATCTCGATTCCGTGGGCGTGAAAGATGCGGTCGGCCTCCTCCCATTTGACGCCCGCTTTGCCGAGCGCCTTGGCCACCGCGCAGGCAGAGAACCCGTGGATTTTATTCTTCCGTCCCGTCGCAGTTTTGGCGGGCTCAGCCTCATCAGCGATCACCTCCGGTGGCCGGTTGGCTTCGAGGATAGTCACCTTCGACGCGGGCTCCGCCACAGGGATGAATTCCTTCACCTTCGCGTGGCGACCGCGCCCCTCGAACGTGACCTTTCCGAACTCCAGCTTGCCGGTGCAACCGGCGAGCGTGTCGATGTTGGCCAGTTTGTCGATCACGGGCTTCCGACGGCCTTCGGTATATCGGAAGTGCGTGGCCCCACGGGGCGGTTTGTTTGATGCGATGATGGCCTTCGCCGTGGCGTTAGCCGGTATACTGACTGTGTTCATGGTTTACTTTTCCTTTTTGTTGTTGGTTTGTGTTTGTCCTGCTTTGAAAGCTGCTTCGAGCGCCTTACGGATTTCCCAGACGGCGATGTCATGGAAATCGAGGCTGTCGGATCTGCGGGTTTCGAGGGTTTCCAAATCGAGAATCTCTCGGGCGATCTTCTCGATGGCGGCGTTCATTCGTTTCGCGCCCATGGCTTTATTTCTCCTCCCCGATCAGATTCAGGAAACGGGCGACGTTCTTGAGTTCGTCGACCGTGTGGGCGGCGTCTCCCACGTTCGCCCAATTCACTTCGTCGGGGCTCACTTCCATGTGGTCGTCCATATGGCGGCGGATCAGCGTCAGCAATTCGCGGGCGCTGGCGACGTGGTGACTGAAGGCTTCGAGGGCCTTCTCTTGATTGGTTTTGCGGGTGGTTTTGCCCGTGGCTTTCATTGCTGTTTTCATGCTCGTGTCATTCCCTCGACGGGCGGAAATCATCCAGCTATGTATCTGACTTTATTTGCGGCCCATGGGCTGCATCAGGCACACGATTTGATTAGTTCCGAGGTCGCCCCAAATCGGCTTGTTTGAGCAAGAGCGCATGATTAGCCTTGCATCATGAAACCACCTGGCATTCCGGCAGTCCCGCAAGACAAACGCTATTGGGTGGTTTCGCCAAACGTGAGGAACGATGAGCGCACGGTTTCTGATTGGCGACAGGCGTCAGTTCGGGAACACGCTGCTTTTATGGGTTGGTTCCCGGATGAATTCGAACACGGAGAAATGGGACCCAAGTTTGCAGGAACAACGGCGCGGGGAGTTATGCCGGGAGACGTTATTCTCATTGCGAGGCGACACGATCATGAGCCGGAGATTGTCGGCTTCGGGGTTGTCGTTGGAGAACACACAAAAAAGACCCGCGCAAAAACCCCCGATACTTTCGGATCACTTCGCAAACTTTCTCCTCCCCATGCACAACCTTTCTCGAACAAAAAATGAGCGCCAATTCCTCATTCGGTTCGGGGAAATAGCCCGGACTCTCTGCCCCGAAAAAGGATTCAAATCTGGCTTGGAGAGAGTCGGTTAACATGGATTCTGACCATGTCCTTGCTCGGATCTGGCCAGATGGGAAGCTGAAAAGCGCCTCAAAATCAGAGGCTTGAAATCGGGCGGATTTCACCCGTTCCGCGATTCTCGGTTCGATCCCATCCTTCGGATCAAACGAGGCCAACCCGATTCCGAACCGGAGAATTCCACCGGTTCGATTATCCGGGTCGGTGAAGCACCATGCGCAACCCGGATCAAACCATCGCCATTCTGGTCCCGCACCGGCCAAGGCTGTCAGTGCGGATTTCTGCGGTATGCAAAAACGTTGTTCCGCTCCCGCGCCGCATCTGCGTATCCATTTTTTCCCGGCGACAGATTTCCATATCCGAAAATCGGCTGATTGGCCATTCTCTTCGGCTTTTTCCGATGTCCAATTTTCGTCACAACCCGCTTCTCGCATTCCTCGTTCACATGACGCAGTCCGTCTTGCTGCGCCAGATCGCCTACTTGAAAGCCGAGAACACCATTCTCCGATCCCGGCTCCCGAAATCCGTCCAGACCACCCCCGCCGAACGCTCGCTTCTGGTTCGTCTTGGCTCGCCTCTGGGCAGCGCGATCCAGGAACTTCTCGGGATCGTTCACTATAAAACGTTCCTGCGGTGGGTCCGGGAAGAACGGGATGGAGTGAACGCGAAAAAGCCAAAACGCAAACCGGGACGTCCCCCGGTCACGGAGGACGTCACCGCGATCATCCTGCGCATGGCCCGTGAAACCGGCTGGGGCTACGCCCGGATCTGCGGTGAGCTGAAGAAGCTCGGAATCAACGTGGCCATCAACACGATCAAGAAAATCCTGATCCGCAACGGCTTTCACCCGTCGCCGTGGCGAACCAAGGGCGACTGGGCCACTTTTATGAAACGCCACATGGAAACGCTATGGGCCTGCGACTTCTTCACCAAGGACGTCTGGACCGTTGGCGGGAAGGTGACGTTTTACGTGCTGTTTTTCATCGACGTCGCCACGCGGCGGGTGCGAATCGCTGGGATGACGTGCAACCCGACCGGCCCGTGGGTGGAGCAGCAGGCACGTAACTTGGCAATGGACCTGGCCGAGCAGGGCAAAAAGGTCACCTATCTCCTGAAGGACGGCGACACCAAGTTCACCGCAGTATTCGACGAGGTTTTCAAGAGCGAAGGAATCAAGGTGAAGAAGCTCCCGTTCGCTTCTCCCAACCTCAACGCCCACGCGGAACGGTTCGTGCAGGCAATCAAGCATGAATGCCTGAACCATTTCGTGGCTTTCGGCGAACGCCACCTCGAATTCCTGCTCCGGGAATACGAGAATCACTACAACACCGTCCGCCCACATCAGGGAATCGGAAACCAGCCCATTGGGATCGTTTCAATGCCGCCACCACACGATCGGCTGCCTGATCCCTCAGAAATTGAGTGCAAATCTCGCCTGGGTGGCCTCCTGCGACATTACCACCGCAGAGCGGCTTGATCAGGCCACACAGAGAAATTTGTCGGTTCGACGCCGTTTGAAATTGCATTCTGGTTGAAATCGGTGCGTAATGGTGCGCCATGAAAAACCGTCCACCCAGATCGCGTCATCCAGTCCCCGGAGAATCGGTCGAGCGGCTCTCGATCAGCATTTCGGCAGAGGACAAGTCCGGGCTTGAACGAATCGCCACCGAGAAGCGGGTGAGCCTTGCATGGGTGATCCGGGACGCCGTGTCCGGATACCTTGTCCAGAACAGGAAAAACCCCACTGAAAATCCATGAGGGTAGGACAGCTTTTGCCCCAGAGAATCCTCTACACTGATTAAATTAATTTATGCTCAAACTGACCCTACGATCCGAATTTCAAGGGCAACGCCTCAAGGGCACGATGATCGAGCTCACAAATGGTTCTCACACCGGAGCCATTGAGACCTCGGCCGCAAGTTTTCTTGAGATCACCTATCCATCGGTCGACCTGATAAAATGCATTGAGGGCATTGCTCCGGGACAGGGCAAGCCGATTGTTCTAATGGGAGGTCGCGGTCAAGGTAAGTCGCACATCATTGCTGCGGGCCACCATGTTCTGGCCTCGCCGGATGCCGCGAAGAGCTGGCTTGATCAATGGGCGCAACACCTAGGCAATGCTCATTTTTCCCAGATCCCCCTGCGGACGGGATTCCGCGTGATTACTGAGCAATTGCATAACCAGCGTTACGCCACCCTCTGGGACATGCTCTTTGATCGGACCCCAAAAGGAGCCTATTTCCGAGGCAAATTCGAACAGGCTGGGACATCAGTTCCATCCAGAGAGTTGATTCTCGAATTGCTCGCGGAAGAGCCGTTGGCACTGCTGCTTGACGAATATCAGACATGGTTCGACGGCCTGCCGAACAGTAAGCAACAGCCCCGTCGCACATGGGCATTCAATTTTATCCAGGTTCTATCCGAGATAGCTTCCGAGCACCCAGACCGGTTACTTCTCGTCGCATCGGTTCGAGATGGGTCTACTGACGCCTACCAGCAGATTCACAGGCTGAACCCTCGCATCATTGATTTCTCCGACCCTTTGACCAAAAGGGACAGACATCGTTTGTTGCTCCACCGCATTTTCACCAACCGGCGACAGATCGATCCAAAAGAGATCGAGGACATTACAACCCCTCATTTTTCCGAATATCTGCGGCTAAAAGAAGTGTCGGGTCCCGAAGTCGCTCAGCATCAGGATCGCTTCCATGAATGTTGGCCATTCTCTCCACAGCTCCTGGACTTGCTTGACGATCAGGTGCTGATGGCCGCACAGGCTCAGGAAACCCGCGACCTTATACGGCTTTTGGTGGAGACGTTCAAATGCGCAGGCGAAAGGGTTCCCGTGCTCACAGCGGCGGATTTCCGCATAGATACTGACCAAAGCGCAGCCCCAACTTTGCTGAATGCGGTGGCCAGTGAATTGCACCGGCGTGTGCAGGACAAGGCTCGGAGAAATCTGGATAATGTTCTCTCGACCAACCGCCCGGAAGACATTCCGCATGCCGCCGAAATCATCAGCGCCCTTTGGCTACGATCATTTAACACCGAGCGCCTCGCAGGCGCAACCTATGCAGACCTTCAACTGGACATTACTCGTGATGCGGCGGTTGATGACAATCTTTTCGCGGTGGAAATTCAGAGGATCAAGGATACAAGTTTCAACATCCACGACCAAGGGCCATCGCGCATTGTATTCCGCGACGACGAGAACCCTGATGCCCGGCTTCTTGCGCACGCAAGAAACGACAAGCTCTTCCAAGATGATCAGCGTGACCTCCATTTCCTAAGAAAGTTCACTCATGCACTCATCGCTGGGGACGATCAGTCTCCCTACCGGATTCTCGTGCTTCCGCCATATTGGCAAACAAACCCTTGGGCCAGCATGGACCCAGAGGAGAATCCAACACAGTGGGATAACCGGACGCCTGTGATTGTCTTGCCGGAGTCACCGGACGACGAAAACTCAGCTCTGGGCGAGTGGTTAAAAAACAATCTCTCGGTGCGTCGCAATATGGTGCGATTTCTTCTTCCTAAAAAGGGGATCGCCTCGATTTACCTTGATCGGGAAGTAATTGTTCAGGCCCGCGCAGCATTGCTTGCCAAAGAATGGCAAGCGGATGGTGGTGATTATCGGCAGCTCAAATTGAAATACGAAAGGCAGTTGACCGAGGCCCTCAAAGATCGGTTTGATCGGTTTGCAGTCCTTGACCGATGGAATTTTGCTGAACCCTCCAAATGCCGGTTCCAAATCGCAGGCCACTCCAAACAAGGACGTGCTATACCCTCCGCGATTCAGGAAACGATTCTTTCCACCCTGTTCATTCCGGAAGATTTTGAAGATTTTGTTATCAATTTTGCGGACTCCGGTGACAGCGTGCGCAAGCTACTGGATGAATTGGCGGAACCACGAGCCGGTGGTGCAGAATGTATTATATGGCTTGGAGAGGTGGTCATTATCGAAAAACTTGAAGAGCTCGCCTCACGAGGAAGCATCGCGGTCAATCTGCGCGGCACTCAGATGCTCCAGCGTCAAGCGGGCGAAGCAGAATCGGCAGCCATTCATAGGATTCGAGGGAAAATTGGAACAGGCTCACATCTAAACCAAACAACTCTCCACAAACCCCAGGCAGCTGGTGCAACAGGAGGCGGGGTAGCCGGTGGTGGGACGACCGCAGGAACTGGCGGCGGTGGTGGTGGAACCCTACCAGGAATTACAACGGGTGGGACACCAGCTACTCATGGAACAACACCCGCTGGCGGGATACAGCCTCCGGTGAATCCTCCACCGGTAAACCCATTCTCAAATACAGGCACTGCCGCCGGATCGACGGTTCGCAAGATAAGCCAGCGAACATCTGCGCTGAATCTGACCGGCGAACTTGAGAAATGGGGGGTTGCCGGTCCGGTTTCACTTCGCAACGTCACCCTGAATCTTGGGGATCTGACTGGGGATAAACTTGCCGCATTGCTGCGTAAGTTGCCGGACGGAACATACATTCTCGAATTAGATAAAGAAGCATGAGCCGCCCCTCGATCCCTTCCGTTCAGGATTTGCTCACACGCCCCGATGGGGCTGCGTGGTCAGGTATTCGCGATGTTTTAGCTTCCTTGTGGGGTTCTCCATACCCGGACGGTTCGCCGCTTTCCGAGATCAAAAAGCGTGAGGACACTTTGGCACCGTGGGATTTGCTTCTGTCCCACACGGCGTGGGAATTATGGCGATCCTTTGGGACCTCGATTGGTACAACCGCTGAGGCGCTGATTTCTTTTTGGGCCGACCATAGCAATGGCAAGGCGATCCTAGTCCTCGATTGTCTCAGTCTCCGTGAATGGCCAATTCTCCTTCAAGAAGCCTGTCGTCGGGGATTAATCGAAGGGTCGGTTTTGCCCCCAAAGGCGACGCAACTACCTCCTGAAACCAATACATTTGCCCGCGCCATGGGTTTCACTTCACGCGGTGCATTGGATAATAACGGTGCCAAGAGCCTGCAATTTCCAGGTGCTTGGACGGCTTCCAACAATCTACCTTGGGTCGACGCGGCAAAGCATATCGCCCCGCACCCATCCATCATTTACTGGCACCACTGGCCGGATGACCTCATCCATCAATATGACGGCAGCGATGGTGGAATCGACCGCTTGATTCCAATACTTACCAAGGAAATTCGCTCCGACGATTTCTGGCAATTCATAAAAGCCCTCGCCCAGGGACGACATTTAATCATCACGTCCGACCACGGTTACGCAAACAGCGGCGCGTTCTATAACGCGGATGCTGATCAGAAAGAAGATCTTAAATCTGTTTTTTCCGCGCAGCGTTATCGCAACGGGGAGTTAAGCACGAAGGATTGGCTTCCACCCCTCGCGATTACACTAAATGAGGGGGGTAACCCTTTCACCGCAGTGCTGGGTCGCCGGAAATGGCAGGTGCCGGGTGGATTCCCAACACTCAGTCACGGCGGTCTCACACTCATGGAGACTTTTGTGCCTTGGGTCGAAATACCGCCCGTCAATATCGGAAAGACATCGCAAGCATAATGGCCAAGAAATCTTCAAATAACCCCTCAAAGAAAGACCGTTTCCTCGCCGAGGTTGCTGAATTGGTGGGCGCTGGCAAAAGGTGGGATCTGGAATCTGTTGATTTCTCGGACCCCAACCGTCCGCCTACGTGCCTTGAAGTCGATTTCCCTATCGTTCCCATCAATGAGATTGCACAGATCGAGGGAAACGCAGGAAAACCAATTTACCAGATGTCTAAATGGTGGGCGCGACGCCGCTCCAGCGTCTTCCGTGCCATGTTGCTTGCCGCTGCGACCAAAGCTCCCGATGTACCTGCGGAGGCATCAGCGAAAATCTGGAGAGCCTACTATGGTAACCACCAAAATAACCCGGCATTCAAAAATCTGAAAGTAGCCGACCTCTTCATGGGAGGCGGCACCACATTGGTCGAAGGGTCGCGGCTTGGCATGAATCTTTTCGGATGCGATCTCAACCCAGTCGCGTGGTTTGTCGTCAAGAACGAGATCACACCGGTCGATCTGAATGAAGTGAAGCGCCTACTCACCGAGATCGAGGCAGAGGTAAAGCCCCTCCTAATGCCGTACTTTACCTGCGACGGTCCGGGTGGTGAACGTGGGATTTGGTTCAAACGGAATCCGGCTGCTGAGGACGGATGGGAGCGCATGCCTGCGGAATTCGACATTTTCAGTGTTTCGTGGGAGAGCCGCCCAGACTATCGATACCAAGGCCCGGAGATTATCTACACCTTTTGGGCCAAGCACGGGCCTTGCGTCGCGCAGGGCTGCGGGCATCGCACGCCTCTGCTCACAACGCCTGTGGTGGCGATCAAGACCCTCTCGGTAGGCTGTTGGGCAGATTACGAATGTTCGAAATGCAGCCAGCCATTCGATGTCGAGCGTCATCCCGCCCGCATGGCTCCAGACTCTCCTCTCGTGGTTGCTGACGGGGAAAAACCCTTTGCGACTATTGACGACCGGGGCGAGTTCATTTGTCCCCATTGCCGTCACGCCTATGTGGATCGATCCGCTCTCATCAATGGGGCATCCATTTCTCTTGGCGGTAAAGCGAAAAACAAAAAGGTTGATCTCACGCTTCTCATGCATCCCGAATGGATGAAAGGATGCGGACCGTCCAATTCCGAAGGCCAGCCGTTTGGCGGATCGGTGACCGACGACTCCGACAGCACGATTCGGTGGCTTCGGGAACGGGCAAAAACACTACGGTGTATCGAGGTGCGCGGAAAACTTCCCGACGTGGTAACTTGCCCAGAGACAGGGGTAAGCTTTTCAACCGACTCGGGAAATATCCCCAAGCGTTCCACCTTCGAATGTCAGGAACCTACTTGCGGCCGACAGCAGGACGTTTTGGAGAGCATCAAGAAATCGGCGAAGACCGGCCCAATGTCACCTTATGTCGTGCAGGCATACAGCTCATTGCGTGATGTGCCCGGCATTCCATATGGTGGACGCTTTTTCGCACCCGCTGTATCAACGTCGCGTTACGAGGCTGCTTTGTGCGAGTGGGAAGCCCGTGCGGAGAACGACCTCAAGGATTTCTGGCCTCGTAGCGAACTGCCCTACGGGTTCATGACCCACAAGCTTAACGGAGGAATACCGAACCACGGCTTCACGCATTGGTGGAAGATGTTTAACCCACTCCAGCTTCTGGTTCATACGCAATTGCTCAAGGCGATAACCGCGAAGACCGATTTCTCGGAAGCTTCACGGGAGGCCGTACTTGGTGGATTCCAGCAGTTTCTACGCAATAATAATCTTTTTACGATCTGGAATACTCCCGCCGACAAGCTGGAGCCAATGTTTGCTAACAACAATTTTCATCCCAAATCCACCACTGTCGAAAACAACGTCTTCAATGACCTTGGCCGTGGAAACTGGGCTTCAAGCACTACCGGTGTTTTGGAGGGCCTTGCATGGATGCAGGATGCTTACGAATTAGCGTCAGAACAGTTCATATCGCGTCAATCGCCCGCCGTTGGAGAAGAAATTAAGGGCAAGAGTGTTCCTGTTAAAACACTCGACGCTGCAACCGGCCCCGTGAACGTTCTCTGTCAGAGCTCAACCAATCTCCATCAAATTGCATCGGATTCCATTGACTTGGTAATTACCGACCCTCCATTTGGTGGACTACTTCATTACTCAGAACTATCCGATTTTTTCTACGTTTGGCTTCGTCTCGCGTTGAAGGAACGCTACCCAGATCAGTTTGGAACGGAATACACCCCGAAGGCACTTGAAGCCGTAGCCAATCGCGCTCGCCAGGAGGACCCTGATGCCTTCTACCGCCAAATTTTGACGGACTGCTGGCGCGAGGGACATCGTATTCTTAAACCCGGTGGCGTTCTTGCGTTTACCTTCCACCATAGCGAGGACGAACCTTGGGTAGACGTCTTGGAGAGCCTTTTTAACGCAGGGTTCTATCTTGAGGCGACTTACCCCATCCGCAGCGACGAAACCAAGGGCGAGGGTGAATTTGGATCACGCAAAGTCGAGTACGACATCATCCATGTTTGCCGGAAGCGCATGGAAGAACCCTCTCCCGTGAGCTGGGCGAAGCTGCGCCGACGGCTTGCGGACGACGTCCGACAAATTACCCAGATGCTTGAGCACCACCGGCAGGAGGGGTTACCTGACGCTGATCTTAAGGTGATACGCCGAGGTAAAGCACTCGAATATTTCTCCAAGCACTACGGAAAAATTTTCATAGAACGGGACAAGCCAATCGATCTCAAAACCGCATTGGCGGGCATCAATCAGCTCCTTGATGACGATCACACTGCTCCGGGCGATGCGCCGCCCGCTCTCGCTGAGCCTCTCACTCGACAGTTCCTGCGAATCTTTAAAGGTGGGGAGGCGGTCGCCCGCGACGGCATCCAGAAAGAACTGCGCGGCACGGGAATCGGCCCAGATGACTTTGAAAAACGAGGATGGTGTACTGAAGTGAAGAAGGTGTTTTACATGATCGAACCCCAACTCTGGGCGACAAATTTCAAAGGGGTTAGTCGCCAAAAACTCTCGCGAGATTTTGATCAAGCTCTCTTCCTTCTCGGTGCCAACTACGAGGGCAGCGACATCCGGGTCCGCGACACTCTCAATAGTCCCAATTTTAAACATCACCCCGCTATCCCTGACTTGCTTGACTGGTTCGTTCGTAGGGGAGCAACCCGTGAGCTACGAGATGCCGCCCACCGCGCATTCACCCTTTATCGCGCATGGATGGAGGATCACAAGGAAGAGGTTGATGCGCAGATGACGCTCTTTGATTTGGAAGGATTGACAACATGAAAAACCCGTTACGCGACATTACTTGGCAGACCACAGGTGTCTCGGTCATCTGGGATGCGACAGCGTTGCACCAGATCGGTCCCATTTCGAGGGCGTTAAGCCTGCGTGAATTCTTTCTCTGGGCGGCAGAAGATTTTTCAGAGGCTAGCCAAATAGCCCGGTTTATGGACGAGACGCGCCAGCGATCAGTCGGTGTGGCCGGGATTGAAGCGGCACTCGACGCACTCTCCCCTGCGGAGGCGGATCAATGGCTGGAGTTCCAACTCCAACCTGTCATTCGAAAATTCCAAAGCGTTCTTGCGGATGGAGGCGGGGGGTGCTCACTGATCCTCTGGATGGTTAACTCTGCTCGTTTCCATGAACGACTTGCGGACGATTCGATCAGTTGGGAATGTGCAGGCATCCATCGCGGCCACATGCTTCGATTCAGTCATGGAGTATGGAATGGAGCCCAGCGAGATGTGCAGCGCATCATTCCATCAAACGCCGGGAATCCTGATATCGGCATCGGATTTTACCTTCAAAGAATCTCATGATGGATAGGAAGGTATTGGCACCATGACCTTTTCGCCGGGTCAACGTATTCGTCATAGCACCCTCGGAGAGGGTGTCGTGGTCGCCACGGAGGGTATGGATTTTCTCCGTGTCTGGTTCTCAGAAGGCGAGCGCAGGGTTCCGATCTCATCAGTTTCACCCGCAGCAAGCCGAACGCGGCGTATCCTAGAAAATATCCAAGGCGGTGAGGCGCGGGCTCGCCGCGCGTGGCTTGCATACCAAGCAGTTCGCCTTCCCCTTTTGGAAAGCGCAGCGGGTCTGACCGCTGCAAAAATCGACCTGCTACCCCATCAGGTTGTCCTGACCCATCGCATCGCAACCAGCCAACCGCGCCGTTACCTGATCGCTGATGAAGTTGGCCTCGGGAAGACGATTGAAACCGCGTTGATTCTTCGGGAGCTGGCTGGACGCGGTGAGATGAAGCGGGCACTCATGGTTGTCCCCGCAGGCCTCGTGAATAACTGGCACCGCGAGTTGAATGAAGTCTTCCATCTGAACTTCGAGGTATTTGGTAGCGAGGGTGACGTTACTGATAGGAAATCGAATGCATTTGCAAAGCATGATTTCCTTATCGCTAGTGTGGACACACTGAAACAGCCTCGCCGAATGAAACGGCTAGAGGAGGCCCCACAATGGGATCTTATTGTTTTTGACGAAGCGCACCACCTGACCGCTTGGCGCAGTGGGGGAAAAACCAAAAAGACCCAAAACTACAAGCTGGCCGAATTGCTCAAAGAAAAAGCTCGCGATCTTGTTCTCCTATCCGCTACGCCGCATCAAGGTGACCATTACCGTTTCTGGATGCTCATCCGGCTTCTTAACCCCGGTTTGTTTGAAAGTGCGGATGAGATGTTGGAAAAGCGCCATCGGCTCAATCATGTCGTTTTTCGTCGCACGAAAGCCGACGCTTGCCGCCCAGATGGATCACCCCTTTTCGCGCGGCGCTGGGTGCATACCGAAAGCTTTCTAATGAGTGCCGATGAGAAGGTGTTCTACGAGAAGCTGACCGAGTATCTGGCCGAAGGCTTCGCTCTGGCGAAGCGACAGGGTCAGAAAGGAGTCGCGCTCGGGTTTGTGATGACCATCTTTCAGAAGATATCAGCATCCAGCTTTGCTGCTGTGCAGAGGACGCTAAGACGCCGTTTGATCGCATTGGCAATCCACGAGGGATTGGTTCACGAATCCAATCACGAGATCGAGCGACGAAATGCGGCATGGCAAGAGGCGCGGGAATTAATCCGTGCGGAATACCGCCTCGCTGATGGGCGATTGGGCGACGTCGAGGTGGATCGTGTGATGCTCGACATCAAGCGCAAGCTCCTTAAAAAGATTGAGGAAGATGAATTGGCATTGGCTAGCGATGAACACACCAGCGAAGCAACGGTCGCCGCATCTGAGGATCTGGCTATCGCATCAATGGATGTCTGCCTTCCCGAGGAGCGACGGATGATCCGCGATGTGCTAGATCACTTTCCTCATGCGAGGGAAACGAAAGTCGAGAAGCTCATCGGCGCTCTGAGCGTTCTTTGGGGCCAGAACCCAAAAGAACGAATCGTTATTTTTGCCACCTATCTGGGAACCGTCGAGATGCTGGAGAATGCCATCCAATCCGAATTCCCAGATAAAGGGGTGACCGCCCTGCGCGGCGGTGACCACGGCGCAAAACTTGCCGCAGAGAAACGATTTAAACAAGCCGATGGACCTCGGGTGCTGATTTGCACGGCGGCAGGACGTGAAGGGATTAATCTCCAGCACGCACGGGTGCTCTTTAATTTTGACCTGCCTTTCAACCCAATGGATTTGGAGCAGCGCATCGGGCGCATCCACCGTTACGGTCAGATGGATACGGCACAGATCTACAATCTCGTCCTGTCCGATACCATCGAGGGGAGCATTTTCCTGATGTTAGAGGACAAGCTGTTGGCCATTGCTCAAACCTTGGGAAAACTTGATGAGCAGGGCCAGGTGGCTGAAGATTTGCGATCACAGATTCTCGGCCAGCTTTCGGAGAGTCTGAAGTATCAACAGCTTTATGCTGCCGCCTTGGCCGACCCGGAGTTAAAACGGACAAGGCAGGAGCTCGAAGTGGCCATCGAAAATGCCGACGTTGCTAGGAAGGCTGTCTTCGAGCTTTTTCAAGACCTCGATGGATTTAGCTTGGACGAATATGCTCCCTTGAACTCAGAGCGGGAGGGTATGCCCGAACTCCTGGAGTTTGTCAAAACGGCAGCAATTGAGTTTGGGGGCACGTTTGAAGAGATTTCCCACACAGAATACCGGGTGTGTGCTCCTGGTTCCCGCGATCCACTCCTATTTGTTACAGACCGAGAAGAGGCCACGAACCGTGACGACGCACAGCTTTTGGGACTTGATCATCCGATGGTTGTCAGGTTGCTGGAGCTTTCAGCCAACCTGGAGCCGGAAAAACTTGGAGTTTCCGTCATGCGAAACGGTCATGATCCTGGGGTCGTCACCTGTTGGAAAGTTACAGCCACCGACGAAAAAGGTAGAAGAACAGTACGCCTCTTGACGCTAGCGTTGGATCAGAGAGGAAACCGAGTTCCACCTCTTGAGAAATCGATATCCAATTTATTCCACCTCCAACCGGCCAATACGTTTACTTCGCTTGATGTCAATCGATGGGAGAATATGTTGAATGAGGCGCTTCGGCGGGAGATTGAGATTAAGAACGCAATGAATTCGCAGTCTTCATGGTCCGAGGATTTGGTGTCCGCGATCCATATCGATTGACGCATTATTAGGATCGCCGCAACTGCATCCGCTCAAAGTCCACGAAAACAATGCAAGTCGCTTGTTGGCCGCCGACCGCCAGTGTTAGTAGGGGCCACTGACGCCTAAATGAAATCTGCCAGCAGTCTGAGAACACGCTTAAATTCATCATTTCCGCCCCCGCCGTGCCTGCGGCGACCTCCCAGCCTCCGCGTTAAATACGTTCGAAGCGTGTCAAAGTTGTAACCAAAGCGTCCATATGCTCCACGTTTTCTCGCAAACCAAGTAAGCCAGTCGCGAAGCATTGCCGCGTGATCTTCGATGGGGAAGGGGCGTGTTGGATCAGACGCTCGAATCACATCTACATGATCAGGGAATGCGTCCAAAAAACCTTGGATCGCTCCTATTGCCTGAGTGACGTGCCCACGCGTTTGGTCCTGCTGGCCTATACCTTTCTTCAGCGCAGTCCAACAAAGATGCATCAATGGGCTGAACTTCTCGTACTCCTCCAAGCACTGCTTGTAAAACCATTCTTTGCTCTTGATTGCCATAATTTTGAAGTGTTTTCCGGTTAATTCCTAAAAGCTTTTCTGATGCTGACAGGTAGACGACTCCGCGTCAATTGCTTGAGAGTGCCTCTTGCTGCTGCTCTATGCGGCGATCTGACGGTTGCGATGGGTTAAAAATCGCGGATCGCCATCCGAACCTTCTATCCAGGTCACAACGGATGGCAACAGCCACACCAAGGGATCGAGAACCAGCACGGATTAGATTTCCAGTGTGTCGCGAGCGGTCGGCGTGCATCAACAGCTGGCACTTGCAGAAAGCGGCTTAAAAAAGCAATATGGAGTGCAGTTTGTGCTCAGGCTTGAAACTTAATTCTTGCCCACTCCACCGCCGGTGAGCGAAAAAAGGCAGATGACAATTCCCGCGCCGAACAGACCAGAACTCCTTACACTGATTGCAGAAGCTGGTCTGCACCGGCAACTCGGCTTGTTTATAGGTGCAGGCTTCTCAAAAGGTGTCCTCAAATACCATCATCCAATTCCCGCGTATGACTGGCCTGAGCTCTTGCAGGTTATCTGTAAAGACTTTTCCCTCAATTACGACGATTACGCAAGGCCAGGCACTTCCTACCCCGATATTGCATCTTCGATTTGCGAAGCATACGGCAGAGCACAGACCCCCCCGCTGGCGCTAGATGAAGCTCAGTTGCGTTTTAAGGAAGCCGCAGCGCGTCACACAACATGGTACCCATCAAAAGAGCAACGAACACATTTCGGCCCGATTCTTTCGCACCTCAACCCAACCTGGATGATTACGACGAATTACGATTTGGTCATCGAATCTCTTTTGGTCGGAAGGTCAATATCAGTTGGGCCCAGCAAAGCGCTACCCAGTGGGGGTGACCTTATCCCGGTCTACCATCTGCATGGCATGAAATACGACCCCCAGTCACTCGTAATTACTCGGGAAGATTACGTGTCATTGTTTCGTCCCAACGAATACAGGCAAGCCAAATTGGCAACAGCCATTAAGGAATCCACGACAGTTTTTCTCGGTTATGCGTTGGGAGACATCAATGTCCTTACGGCAATAGATTGGAGTCGCAATGTCTACACTGACACTGCCCCTGTTCGGCCTACCGAGTTTATTCTCGTTCTATTTAGCCCGCATCCTGCTGCGCAACCTTACCGCAACGAGCATGGCATTCTGGTTGTTGAGATGAACGATCTTTCATCTTTCATGACGGAAATTGACGACGCTTGGATGGGTGCTCAAAAAGCCTATGCGGATCGCCGCGCGAAACTTGAGGCAATCTCAAAGGAACTTGACGCCAGTCCGAGTGCGATGGTGGAGAAATTCGTTGATGACCCTGCTTATCGAGCACAACTGCTGTCCATTCTGAAGACGTTCGAAGTGGAGCTGATCTCCTCATTTATGACGTTTTTCGCCGCCTGTTTGGATGCCACATGGGAGCGGGCTCTTCCCAGCGGGGCGTTCCATGCGTATGATCAGCAACTCACGATTATTCTCGACTTGATGGTGACATTTTCCTTCGTGAACATTCCGCCTGCGCTCTTCGAGCTATTGGCTACTTCACTAGAAAAACTTGGGAGCTATATTGGCCGGGGGAGCGGGCAGAGTTGGCAAGCAAACGACACATGGATCAGTAGAAAAGGAAGTATCCCAAAAGACATGGTCAAAGAGCTCAGGCAACTCGCAGATCAAAGATGGCTAACATACACAGCGAATTTACTCCAAGGACTATAAGGAGCGGTGTGAAACAGCAGAATTGAAAAAGCGATAAACGGGTCAGTTAGAGTTTGCCGAAAAACTTCAACACCGCAACAACGGCGACAATAACGCCGGGCAGGCTGGTGCAGATTGCGATGACGCGGATCGCCTTCTTCTCGAAAGCATCGAACCGGGCGCAGAGGGTCGTGAGTTGGGACTTCATGCCATTCCGACCGTCCTCGCCGCGCACCACGATTTCCAAGGCGAGGAGGCGACGGTCGAATGCGGCGAGCCGGTCTCTTACGGATTCCCGGCAGAGGTCACATTTTTCGGACAGATCGTGGAGTTGCTCAGATGGAGCGGTCATGCAAAGAAAAAGTGCCCTGTTCCCCGTCAGGGCTAACGGATCGATTGGCCTTTAGGCGAGGGCTGCAAGGACAGCCTGGATTTTGGTCAGGTTCGCAGTTCCGAGCGCGGCGTTGATCTGGTCAGCGGTCACGGCTGGCGCACCAATCTGGGGATTGGCGGCGGCACCGTTAGTCGTGAGCGATTGCACGCGTTGCTGGAACTGATTGGCCATGTTCAGGAGTCCGTTTGCGTATTCCGCAGCTTGGGCTTCAGGAGTTTTCGTTAGCATGGGAGTGTTTTCCTTTTTGGTTGTGTCCAGGACTGATTGCCCCGGACGAATGAAGGGTCGGTGTCAACGCGCCCGCATCATGCAGCGGCGAGAGTGGCGATTTCGGCGTCGGAGAGCGCCCGGTTCCAGCAGGCCACCTCGTCAAATAGCATGGAGACGGATTCATAGCTGGGGTCGCCAATTTCAAACCCGGAGCCCAGCACCGGACTTCCTGCGGTGACGTTCTGCACGACAAACGATTGGTTGTTCACCCAGAGCTTGAAGTTCGTCCCGGTGGACACCAGGCAGATGAAATACCACTGGCCGGGCGTCGGGATAACCCCGGTGGAATAATGGGTCGGGTCCCATGAAATCCCGGACGATCCACCGTAAACCTGGATGCTTCCAGAC
>Ga0073936_10003793_pt1 | contig 21365 bp, 14 predicted proteins | sample AliMusrvi5mmetaG_FD_87041 | JGI IMG/M metagenome (GOLD analysis project Ga0073936, IMG submission 87041) | Freshwater lake bacterial and archeal communities from Alinen Mustajarvi, Finland, to study Microbial Dark Matter (Phase II) - Alinen... | ecosystem: Environmental > Aquatic > Freshwater >... | reverse complement strand
CTGCCTCCAATTATCGGCGGTGGCCTGCGCGATCAGGATGTCCGCCACGGCGGCGGCCTGCGCGAAATCACGGTGTCCGACCTGATAGTCGCCAAGCCATTCCAGCAACGCCGGTGGAAATTTCTCGCGCATCGGGGTGCCGATCAAGCCCTGCAACAACCCCGCCGCCTCATCCAGCAACCCCGCCGCCTCGGGATGGGCCCCGCGCCGCTGCAACACCAGAGCCAACCTGAACCGGATTCGGCGGGACAAGTCCTCGGAAGGAGGCGGGACCGCCTTGAGGGCGGCCCGGAAAGCGGACTCGGAATCCTCAAGCCGGCTTCGTTCTTCAAACAGAACCCCGTTCCAAAACCAGGCATCCGCCCCATATTTTGTCGCCGGGAAGCGGCGCATGAGTTCCCCCCAGGTCTCCAGGGCACCCGCATCACGCCGCAGGAACGTCTCCAAGGTGGCTTTCTGGTACAGGGAGTCCTCGGCATACGGGCATTCCGGATATTTCGCCAACAGCCGGGTGTAAACCGCGGCGGCCTGCTCGTTTTTCAACGCCTTTTCCAGACAGGTGGCCTGGGCAAACAGGGCCTGCGCGGCCAGTGCATGCGCGGGAAAATCGCCAGCCAGGCGGCCGAACAATTCGGCGGCCTGCAGGGAATCCCCCTTCTTCTGCAACAGGCTCGCCAGCCGGTAGAGGGCGTCGCCGGCCAGTGGAGAATCGGGATACTGGTCAACCAGCATGCGGTAATTCTGGACGGCGCCGGCCTCGTCATGCACGGCGGCACAGGACTCGGCCAGGAGCCAGCACACATCGCGTTTCACCCGGTCGTTGGCGATGAGCCCCTTCGCCTGGTCAATGGCTTCCTGGAAGCGGCCCAGTTTGAAAAATGCCAGCGCCCGTTCGTAGGCGGCAAGGGGCGCGAGGGAGGAGCCGGGATGCGTCTTCTGCAATTCGGCGTAGGTGGAAATGGCATCCTCATTCTTCATCACCTGCCGTTCGCAATTCGCCTTGAGATAGAGCCACTCGTCCTCCTTCTCCGGCCGGGACTTCCCGGCGAGGATGGAGGAACAGAGGGTCAGGGCATCGGCATAGCGCTTCGCGTAATAGAGACCCCAGACCCGCTGGAGTTGCGCCTGGAAAACGCGCTCGTCGCGGGGATACAAGGTGGTGAGTTGCTCATAGGCGGCGGCGCTGTTCTCAAATTCCTTGCGCGCAAAATAGAAATCTCCCAACTGGAACCAGGCCTCGGCACCGACGCGCGGGGACGCCGGTTTGGCGGCGGCCCGCCGGTAAAGGTCGGCGCTCCGGGCGCCACCCGCCTTGCGGTCAAGCCCGGCAAGGGCCAGGGCGGCGTAGGACATATAGGGCGTGCCGGCATAGCGATCAAGGACAGTCTCATACGAGGTGGCGGCATCCCGTGTTTTCCCCTGTTTCTCCTCGGCCATGCCAAGCTCATAGCAGCAGGCGGCGCCCAGTTCCGGCGGGGGCGAATCGGCCAGCATGGCCGACAGGAACCGGATCTGTTCATCCCGCTTGCCGGCCTGCTCCAGGATATCGGCCAGGCAAAGACCGGCGCGATAATGAAATTCGCCCTTCGGTTCAGCATTGAAAGCCTGCTGATAGGATTGTCCGGCCTCGTTTGTCCGGCCCAGAGCGCGAAAACTCTCACCCATGCGGAAATAAACAGCGGGACTATCGGCTTTCCGGTCTGGATTCTGGGCCAGGAATGCCTGGTATTCCTTCAGCGCGGTATCCCACATGCCGCGGGCATACAGGCCATCGGCAAACTGAAGCTGTTCCGAAGGCTCGAGTGCCAGCGAGGGAAGGGAAATAAAACAAGTAGTCAGTATCCAGAAGACCGTATTCAGAATCCGAAAGAGAGACAACCATGCCCCCCGTGGATGCCGTTTCATTTCTGAACACTGAAGACAGAACACTGAACACCGCCTTCTATTTCACTTCCGCGAGTCCGGTGGCGAAGGAGACATTCCAGATGTCCGCCCGGCGGCAAAGATCCAGCACCTTGATCACATGCTCATAGGCGGTCTGCTTATCGGCCCGGAGCAGAACCGGCTGGCCGGGGAACAGCTCGACCAGGCGCTTCAGCAGGGCCGACAGTTCCCGGTCGTTCAACGAACGCCCGTTGACCACGATCGCGCCATTCCTCATAACGTTCAGGATGATCTCGCCCGGCAAGCGCTGCTGGATCTGGGAGGATGACGCGGTGGGAAGCTTGACATCCATTTCGGCTTCCCATTGCGTGAAAATCTGGCTCATCACCGAATAACAGAGTAACACGAGCAGGAAATCCACCATCGGTGCGATCTGGAAAGCTATGGGGGTGGGTTGATGGCGTCCGCGGAAGTTCATTTTCCCCTCTTGATCAACAGCACGTTCATAACCTGGCCGGACGAGACTTCAAGCTCGGCGATCAACCGGGCGGACCGGTTTCTGAAATAGGCGTAGAAGGCCATGGTTGGAATCCCGACGATCAGGCCCGCCGCCGTGGCCACAAGCGCCTCGCCAACACCGGCCGCAAGCAACATGGGTTTCGCCTTGGTCAGGTCCAGCGCCACGGCATTGAAGGCGTGGATCATCCCGAACACCGTGCCCAGCAACCCGACCATGGGAGCGAGCACGGCGAGGTCGAAAAGATACTGGGTCTGCCCCTGGATGATCAGGGCCTGCCGTCCGCCCTCCCCCTCGATGACATCTTTCAACAAGGCGGGGTTCACCGCATCGCCGGAACGAGCGTAATCAATGGCCGAGACCACCACCTCTGAAAAGGCACAGGGTTTGTACCCGCACGCCGCGCGGGCATCGGCCAGTTCCCCTGTCTCCAGCTTGTCCAGCACATGGTCGCGCAACAGTGGCGGCACCACCTGGCTGCGGCGCAGGATGAAAAACAGATAGATCACAAGGGCTAGCCCGACGACGGACATCAGCCCCAGCACGATCATCACAAATCCCCCACGGGCAAGCGTGTCCATGAGCGAGACCTCATGGGACATCAGGTCTCCATTCGCCGCGGCGGTCTGCCCCAGCGCAGCCGGCGCACCGGCCAAAACAACAGGAATCGTCGAGATTTTCAACAGTTCGTTCAGGTTCATGGTTGTTCTCCTCTTAGCGCGAAACACTACACAAAACAGGATGGCCTACACGAATAAAATCGTCATTCGACCGGATACTTGATTCCCATCAATTTGGACACCGCGCCACAGTGGGCGCGCCACTCTTCGGACTGCCATTCTCGCCCGGCTTTGATCCGTCCCGCGTACCAGCCGAAATCAAGGCCGCCGGGTGCGCCCAGATGGGTTTTCTTCCGCACCGACGCGGCGGGATCCATGGTCTCCAACTCATTCAAATTGGCCTTGATGTAATGGTAGGCGTCACGGAACGGCATGCCCTGCGCGACCAGTTCCAAGGCGCGGTCGGTGGCGAAAACGCCGGGAGAAAACCCTTTGAGGAGCGCCGGGGCATTGACTTGCATCCGGTCGGTCATCTGGGCCATGCTGCGGAGGCATGCGCGGGTTGTTGCCAATCCTTCCATGAAGGGGCCCTTCGTTTCCTGGAGATCACGGTTGTACCCCCCGGGCAGGCTCCGGGTGATGTCCATGACCGCGAACTCACAGGCCATCACCCGGGCAACCCGGGCGCGCACAAGTTCGACCACGTCCGGATTGTTCTTCTGCGGCATGATGCTGCTTCCGGTGCCATACTCGGCGGGCAGGATGAAATACCCGAACTCCGGCATGGTGAAGAGCATCAGATCCTGCGCCAGGCGGGACAGCGACAGCATAACCTGCGACAGGGCCTGAAGAATCAGGGATTCCATCTTGCCGCGGGCATTGTTTGCATAGAGCACATTGTGGACCGGGCGGCTGAATCCCAGCAGTTTGGCGGTCAGCGCGCGGTCGATCGGAAGCGGAACGCCGTAACTGGCGGCCGAACCAAGCGGACACTGGTCATTCAAGTCATAGACCGCCATCAGCAGGGATACATCGTCGAGCAGGCTTTCCGCATGGGCGGAGGCCCAAAGGCCGACCGAACTCGGCATCGCCGGTTGCATGTGGGTGCGCCCCACCATGGGGACACCGGCATGCCGGTGCGCGAAGCGGATAAGCACATCGGCCAGCGTCAAGGCCTCGGAGACCGTTCCGATCAACTCCTCGCGTGCAAACAGTCTGAGATCAACCGCGACCTGGTCGTTCCGGCTGCGTCCGGTGTGGACCTTCTTGCCAAGATCGCCCAACTTGGCCGTAAGAATCCGCTCCACCGCCAGATGGACATCCTGGTCGTCGAGCGAAATGGAAAACTGTCCCGTCGCCGCACGCTGCATGATGGAACCCAATTCCCGGATGACGGCCCGGCGTCCGGAATCGGTGATCACCTTCGGGCTGACCGGCATTCGCGACAACATCGTCACATGGGCCGCGGTACCGATGCAATCCGCCTGGACCAGGGCCAGATCCAATTGAAGGTCACTTCCAGCCGTGAAATCAAGAACCGAGGAATCAATTGCGCCCACGGTCGTTTTGCGAGTTTTCTTCATCACGCTCAATCTCCATTCCAAGCGATGGAATCCTGGATCTCCGCCGCCCATCACTCCGCTGATTTCACCGCTTATCGAGTCTTTTCTCCGCTTCGTCAAGATAAGACTCCATGCGGCTTTTTTCAAGCCCCATGCCGTCCCCTCTCCAGGCGTCCGAATCCTCCGCCGACTGGATTCGCGCCCACTCTGCTTCAAACTCGTCCAAATAGGCTTCCCGGGCCCGGGTCAAGGACTCCAACCGATCCAGCGAGGCATCCGCCCGCGCCAGACGCCATCTCAGGACCATTCCCCAGGAACCCCGCACGAGGCCTCCGTAAAAGGAACAGTACCGCTCCCCAACCTCCACCAGTTCAGGCGCCTTCCCCAGGGTCAGCGCCCGGATCTGGTGGATTCTTTTCTGGGCAAGAGGCACGATAACCGGAATTTTATTCCTGGCTCCAATGGCTTCTTCCGGAAAGAGAACGGCCTCCGGTATTCCCGGTCCCGTGAAGGGAAGCATCCCCTTTAACTGAGAGATCATGGCAGAGGACAACGCGCCAAATTCCTGAATGACCCGTTCCTGCCGTTCCCGCCATGCCTGCCACCGCGATTCCATCTGGCGAACCGTATTTACCCCGACCACCGTACGGGCCACCCACTCGGGCGACAGGGATTCCTGGTCGGCAAGGCGGGTCATGATTTTGTCGAGACTGCCAGGGCAGGTAAGGATCCAAGCCATGACCAGGCCGCACAGGGCTGGCGGGCCATGCCAACCCTCCGGAATCCGGGTCCAGTTCAACACATCACCGACAGGGGTCTGTTCCGCCTCCAGTCCTGTCATGGCTACAATCCCGCGGTTACGGGCGACCATTTCTTTGTCGAGGTTCTGCGCCATCCCCGCCGCCAGCCAGGGAGGAATTACCACAGTCACCCCTTTCAAACCGGCCTTCTGGCGACGCCGCTCAATCAGGCTTGTGAGCACAACGCGGACAAGCCCTTCCTGCATCGCCCCGTAATCCCAGTCGGTCCTCCGGTTGATCACCAGTATCCGGTCCGCATTCCTTCCCTCCTCATCCCCCTCCGAGACGGAGGATTTCGCACCCGGATTTGTGGTCAACCGAATCTCCATCGGATTCCACCGGGAAAAGGGAAGGGAATATCCCAGCATCGCTTCCAGTCGCAACCCAGTCTCCTCGGCACATCGCGTCACTTCGTCATTTGAGGTCAAATCCGGCCCTCTGACAAGGAAACGACCGGATGAACTGACGGAAACAACCGGAACGGCTGAAGCGGCAACCGGAAACAGGCAAAAGACAAGTAATAACAGATTGCAGAAAACGGCTTGTAACATCCTGACGGAAGCAGGACTGTTCACCCTCCCGCCACCTTCACGGTTCCAATACCACATCGGCTTTGGTTTCCTCAAGGACGACACTCTTCAGGGATGAGACAATCCGATGCTCCCGGAGGACGTCGGCGAAAACTGATGCGAAAGAGTTCACCACGCCTCCCGCGGCGAACCCGGGCAAAATAAGATGGCAATAGCGGACTTCTTCAACCATCAACACACCGGCGTTGAAGGATCCCCTGAGACTCACCGTGAAGGGAATCCGGATATCAACCGCCGTGGTGACATAAGCCAGAGGCTGCCAGTCCCTCGCGGCATAGAGCACGAAAGCCCCGGGCGTGAAATCAATAACCAGCCTCTGGAGATCTTTATTCCGGGCGCGCGCGGCCAGAAACCCGTTCATCTCTCCCTCGGAGATATTCATGCTGGCGCGCCGGCCCAGGGAGAGCGCCGAATAAATCGCCCTGGCCTTGATCGGCATCTGTTCCACACCGGCCGAATCGAACTCAACCTCGGGAATGGTTTCAGGCCAGAAAGCCAGTACGGCCACCCCCAGGATCAGGATCATCAAGCCTGCCTTCAGGATGCGTCTAACCAGTCCCGCGATATCGAATACCCGGCGATGCTTAAGGTCATCGGACGCCGTGTTGCGCAGATCGAGTTTGACCCCGCACTGCGAGCAAAACATCCGGCCCAGATCGTTCCGGAATCCACATTTTGTACACTCGATTTTAATCGGCATAATCAACTTTTCTTGGGCGTTTCACCGACGGAGGACGATCCGGACGCGGAGGTTGACGAGGAACTGGAAGAGGAGGCGGAATCGGCGCTCGCGCCAGTCTTGTAACTCGAGCTCCGGTAATCGGTTTGATAAAATCCGGAACCCTTGAAAATAATGCCCGCCCCGGACCCCATCAATCGCTTCACCGGTTTCTTACAGGTCGGGCATCGTTTGAGTTTTTCGTCCTTGATGCTCTGGAAGATTTCAAAACGACCGCATTTTTTACATTCGTATTCGTACGTCGGCATGGATCAACCACTCCTCCACTCACAATAATGCCGTCCATCGTATCGGCGCCCCCCGTCCGTGTCAATTCGGGAGCACTGAAGAAATGGCTTCTCAGTTGATTCTATGCCCGGTCCATGTATCAGCGGTTGAATGAGTGTCCATTGGCGATGCGGCGGTTCCCTGTATCGTGCCTTTCACGTTGTGGGCATTGGGATACACGCCATCAGTCGTTCTTCCCGTGACGGTCGCATGAACATTCATGCCTCCCCCTGAAGCGCTGAACGTGACAAAGTCCCACGTGTCATATTGTCCGGCATGGAAAATATTCCCTCCGATATTGAACTTGGCCACGCGCTTACCTGCGCCATCGTACAACCACCAATGAGGACTGTCCGAGGATTCTGAAAAGGCCCCGCTATACGTGAAAGGCTTGATAGTCACATAGGCCTGATCTCCCATCTGATTGAGGAGTACCCACTTCTGAACACCTTCACCCGCAGAGGTGGAGGAAGAGGATGAAGAAGTGGATGAGGAAGTGGATGTGCTGGGAAGGCCTCCCACGTCACAGCCGACCATGACGAATGCGGCAATGGTCGCACCCCCTATCCAGACCCACAGCCCTGTCACCCGTTCAACAGAAGAACCAATCATCCGAACCACGTCACAAAGTTTCCGTTTCATCGTAAACCTTCCTTTCGTGAATGGAGAGTTCCGCCCTATTCTAGACGACTGAACACCAATACTGTCTTGCTCCTTAAGGGAAGAGTCAACAAAAAAAATACGCCACGCCAAGGGTTCACGATTGACCTTTTCCTTGCTCCTTTTTTTGTCTAAAATAACCGTGAATTTCGTAGAGCGAGGGAATTTCTGAATGATCAACGCTTTTCAATCACATGAATTTTTCGGGCTTAATGCGCTCGAATGGCTCGGACTCGGCGCCATTGTCCTCATCTTCCTCCTTTGCGCCATGTTCGTCTTGCAGCGGTCCATGCACCTATCGCTCTCCCTGAGCTTCAAAAAGAATGACGGCACCCCCGATTCCCCCATCCTGCCCAAGGGAACCGAGAAGATCCTGGTGATGGACGATGACAAGTTGATGAGGGAGACCCTGGTTCACTTGCTGAACGATTTGGGCTACCAGGTGGTTTGCGCGGAGAGCGGTGAACAAGCGGTTGCCTATATCACCCATAACGGCGCCGATCTGGTGCTGTTGGATCTTATGATGGAAGTCGGAATCAATGGAATCGAGACCTACCGCCGTATCCGGGCGCTCAGGCCGTTGCAGCGGGCCGTCATGCTCTCGGGACACGCAAACCCGGAACAAGTCATGGCCATACGAAACCTGGGTGTGGAACACTATCTCATCAAGCCCGTCACCCTCCCCCTTCTGGCCAATGCGATCCGCCACGAACTCGACCGTCCGTGATGTTCCGAAATCACAGCCGCTGTAGAATCACCGCCACAACCTGATCAATCGAAAGGCCGGTCGTGTCTATGACCTGGGCGTCGGAAGCCAGTTTCAGGGGCGCTGTCTTCCTCCCTGAATCGCGCTGGTCTCGATTTTTCAACGAGTCCATAACACGATTCACGTCTGCAGTCTCACCGGCCGGCTTGAGTTCCGCATGGCGACGCCGGGCGCGTTCCTCGGGGCTGGCGTCGAGATAGAACTTGGCCACGGCATCGGGAAACACCACGGTACCGATGTCCCGCCCCTCCATCACCAAGTCCGCGAGGCCCGCCATGTCGCGCAGCCATTGGGTCACCTGCGCCCGCACCTCGGGTATCGCAGCCACCAGACTGACCAGTTCACTCACCCGTTCGGTCCGGATCTCGGCCCTCGGCTCATAGCCGTCAATCCGGTACCGCACCGCGGCGGCCTCCACGAAGAACGTCACCTTGATCCGCGCCATCGCGGACACCACCTCGTCCGGCATAGAGCAACTGCACCCCATCTCGGCGGCCTTCCAGGCGATCCCCCGGTAGAGGGCGCCGGAATCCACATAGTGATACCCCACCCCCGCCGCCACCTTACGCGCCACGGTGGATTTCCCCGAGGCCGACGGCCCGTCTATTGCAATCACTTTATTCGGCATGGCCGCCCACTTTCCTCAGATCATCCCAGAATTCAGGATAGGATTTGTTCACACAGGCGATGTCGTCCATCCGCACCGGCGCGTCGGCCGCCAGGGCCAGCACCGACATCGCCATCGGGAGCCGGTGATCGCCATAACTGTCCACCGACACCCCGCCCCGCACACGGGCCGACCCTTCAATCACCATTCCGTCGGGTTTCTCCTCGACCTTGACCCCCATCCGGGCCAGATTGTCCACCACGCTCCGGATCCGGTCGGATTCCTTGACCCGCAGTTCGGCGGCATCGCGGATTACCGTGCGGCCCTGCGCCAGAGCGCCAGCCACCGCGACGAGCGGCAACTCGTCAATCAGGTCGGGAATTTCCGAACCACCCACCTCGGTGCCGTGCAACCGGCGTCCCTCCACCCGGATCGTACCCATGCTCTCGCAAGCCAAGGCATCCGGGCTTTCCGTAAACGTAATGGAAGCGCCCATACGCCGCAGTACCGACACGAGCGCGTTTCGCCGGGGATTCCACCCCACACCGGGAAGCTCGATGGAGCGCCCCTCCCCGCACGCCGCCGCCGTGATCCAGAAGGCGGCCGAGGAAATATCGCCGGGAACATTCCAGGCGCGCGCCTGGAGCCGGGGGCCGGTCGCACCATAACCACGCAAGGAAACCCGCAGCCCATCCACCGTCACGGGAACACCCATGGCGCGAAGCAGGCGCTCGGTATGATCGCGAGTGGGACTGCTCTCCACGACCGTCGTCGTTCCCCCGGCAAAGAGGCCGGCAAAGAGGACGCAGGACTTCACCTGGGCCGAGGCCACCGGCGGGGCATACTCGATCCCCTTCAGTTCACCGCCCGTGATACGAACCGGCGCACACCCCTTCGGTCCCGTCAATTCCACCGAGGCGCCCATGCGGATCAGTGGCTCCGCGATACGGCGCATCGGACGCGACCGCAGGGAGGCGTCGCCGGTCATCTCCGTCGTGAATGACTGTCCGGCAAGAAGTCCGGCCAGCAGCCGGATCCCAGTTCCGGAATTACCCAGATCCAGCACGGAAGCTGGCGCGCTGAACCGCCCGCCGGTTCCGGTGATGCGGAGTTCGTCTCCCGCGAACTCATGCCGGGCGCCCAACTTGGAGAGGGCGGAAAGGATGGTGACACAATCCTCGCTTTTGAGGAACCCCCGCACGGTCGAGACGCCATCCGCCAGGGAGGCCAGCATGGCAATCCGGTGCGAAATACTCTTGTCGCCCGGAACAATCACCGACCCGGCAATCCCCGGACACGGCGACACTGTAATGCTCTTTGATTGGTGTGTGCTCATGAAAAGTGCCGCCACTTTACCGAGCCCAAGAGGCAAGATCAAATTCAAATCCCATCGGTCAGTCTCAGTGATCAACCGGGGTGTGATCCCTCTAACACCTCACGCAACTTGCGGGCGAGGTCATCGCGCGAGAACGGCTTCGCCAGAAACATCACGCCCTCGTCCAGCACGCCGCGTTGGGCGATCACGTCGGACGTGTACCCCGACATGAACAACACCTTGACGCCAGGCTTGATCGCACCGATGCGTTTCGCCAGTTGTCGCCCATCCATCCCCGGCATGACCACGTCCGTCAGCAATACATGGATGGCACCCGGATGCTGGGCTACCAGCTTCAGGGCTTCCCCCGGAGTTTCCGCCGCCATGACTTTGTACCCGAGGGCCTCCAGAAACGCGCCACAGGTCACCCGCAGTGATTTCTCATCTTCCACCAGCAGGATGGTCTCGCCCCGCCCCCTGGGCGCTTCTGTCTTGCATGTGACGAGTGCTTCGGCCTCTGCCGCAATCTCAGGCAGATAGATTGTGAACGTTGTTCCTTTGCCCGGCTCGCTGGTGGCGTGGATGAATCCGTTGTTCTGCTTGACGATACCGTACACCGTGGCCAGTCCCAGTCCCGTTCCCTTACCGAGTCCCTTGGTGGTAAAAAACGGCTCGAATACCTGCGCCAGCGTCTCCTTGTCCATGCCGCCGCCATTGTCGCTGACCGCCAGGAACACATACGCGCCGGGAATGACGTCCGGGTGTACAGCACAGTACTTTTCGTCAAAAGCGATGCTTCCGGTTTCCAAGGCGACTTCGCCGACACCGGCGATGGCGTCCCGCGAATTGACGCACAGATTGGCAAGGATTTGGTCAACCTGAGACGGGTCGAGTTTGACCGGCCGCAGGGCTGCGCCGGGCCGCCAGGTCAGTTTGATATCCTCGCCGATTATCCGCCGCAGCAACTTCAGCATGCCAGCCACGGCGTCGTTGAGGTCCAAGATCTTCGGCGCGATGGTCTGCTTGCGGGCAAAGGCCAGGAGTTGCCGGGTGATCTCAGTCGATCTCCCGGCGGCGGACGTGATTTCGTCAAGGTATTCCTGGATCGGATGGTCCGCCGGGATCTTATCGCGGCAGAGTTCGGTGTAACCGATGATGCCCATGAGCAGATTGTTGAAGTCGTGCGCCACGCCGCCCGCCAGGCGGCCTACCGCCTCCATCTTCTGCGCCTGGCGAAGTTGGTCTTCGAGTTTGGCCTTCTCCGTCTCCGCCTGCTTGCGCTCGGTAATGTCCAGGTGTTCCGCCTGGTAGCAGAGCAGGTTTCCGGCGGCGTTCCGAATCGCCCGAGCCGCGACCAGCGCGACGAACCTGGATCCATCGCGGCGGAGAAGGGCGATCTCCCTCGGCGACATGATGCCTGTCTCGTCGAGGATCCGCAGCACCTCCGTGCGGGCATCCGGATTGGCATAGCGCGGGTTGACATCGGGCGCCTCGGACATCATCTCGGCAGCATTCGCGTAGCCATACATTTCTGCATAGGCCTGATTGACCCTGATGAGTTGCCCATTCGGTAACGCCTGCGAGATTCCCACAAGGGAATTTTCAAATATGTTCCTGTATTTGATCTCGCTCTCCCGCAACTCCTCCTCCGCTCTCAGGCGTTTCCGATGTTCCTCGGCCTCGGTCAAGGCCCGTAACACAGCGGTGACCAGACGGTTAAGTCGCTGTTTGAGCACTAAGTCGGTCGCGCCGCGGACCACGCACTCCACTGCCTGCTCCTCGCCCAACGTACCGGAGATCAGGATGAACGGGACATCGGGTTGCTTTGTTAGCGCCAACGCCAGGGCGGCCATGCCGTCGTAATCGGGCAAACTGTTGTCCGAAAGGATCAGATCAAACCTCGTCTGTGCCAGCGCGGCCTCATATTCCCCGCGATCGCAGGCGACCCGCACTAAGTGGGGCAGCGCGATCTGTTGCAGTGTGTCCCTCACCAGTTCCGCGTCACGTGGATTGTCTTCGAGGTAGAGAATCAGCACCGGATTATTCATGGCGCCCCCCCTCACTGTTTACTGTTCCTTCCCGAACTTACGCTGCCTGGCGGCGGTTCGTTGACCACCGCCCAAAAAGCACCGATTAATTTCACCGCCTCGACAAATTCCTGAAATACGACCGGTTTGACGATGAAGGCGTTGACGCCCAGTCGATAACTGGTGACCAAGTCTTGTTCCTCACGCGAGGAGGTCATGATGACCACCGGGATCATCTTGAGTTGCGGGTCGCTTTTCATCTGCCGTAGCACTTCAATGCCGTCCACTCTGGGCATTTTCAGGTCCAGCAGAACGACGGCAGGGTGGCCGACGACTCTGTCGGCGAAGGGGCCGCGCCGATACAGGTAGTCGAGCGCCTCCACACCGTCGCGCAGGGCGATGACCTCGTTGGCCAGGTTGTTCTGGGCCAAGGCGTTGAGGGCCATCTCGGTATCGCGGGGACTGTCGTCCACCAGAAGGATGCGTTTCAGTTCGGCGTTCATGGTCGTTTGCCTTTTCAGTTGTTTGTGTTTGTTGATGCTGTGGGTTTCAGCGTGAAGAAGAACGTCGCTCCCTCGTTGAGTTTGCCCTCCGCCCAGGTGCGCCCGCCGTGCCGGGCGATGATGCGCCGCACATTAGCCAGGCCGATGCCGGTGCCTTCAAACTCATCCGTCCGGTGCAGACGCTGGAAGACGCCAAACAGTTTGTTCGCATACTGCGGGTCGAAGCCGACGCCGTTGTCGCGCACGAAGAAAGTGATCAGTGAACGGTTGTCAGTGGACAGTGCTTTTTGTCCTTCGTCTTCTTCGCTCTCGATTCCAATTTCAATCACCGCCGGATCACGCGTGCGGGTGAACTTCACCGCGTTGCCCAACAAGTTGGCGAAGACGAGTTTAAGCATCGCGGGATCACCCTGCACCGCGGGCAAGGGCGGGATAGTCCAGACAATGTTGCGCCCGCGCGTGGTCGCCTCCAAATCGCGCATCGCATCCCGTATCAGGGAGTTCAAATTGATATTCGTCTCGATCATCTCAGCCCGACCCATGCGTAAGAACGCCAACAGATCGTCGATCAGTTCACCCATCTCCCGACTGGCGTCGGTGATGGTCTGCATATAGTGCCGGCCCTTGTCCGAAAGGTGGCCCCCGGCCTCGCTCGCGAGCATATCCACGTACCCCTGCACATGCCGTAAGGGCGACCGCAGGTCGTGAGAGACGGAATAACTGAAGGCCTCCAGTTCCTTGTTCGCAGCATCCAGTTGCGCGGTGCGTTCGACGACGCGTTGTTCAAGCGTCGTATTGAGCGTGTGGATTTTCGCCGCCGCCTTCACGCGTTCAGAGATATCTCGGATGTTGCACTGGATCACCTTGTGGTGGTTCACCAGATACACGTTGCTGACGAACTCCACCTCGTGGCGTTTGCCGTCAGAGCCTTCCAGTGCCATGTCTTCGTAGCGGACGTATCCCTTCTGTTGCAACTCCGCGAAGTTCGCCTCGTTGGCGAGGAGGTCTTTGAAAAATCCGAGTTCCCAGACTTTTTTACCAAGGAATACCTCACGCGAAACTCCCAACAACTCGATCAGAAACGGATTAACGTCCATAACCATTCCGGTCTCGGCATCGAGGATCAATGTGCCGTCCCGCGCCGCCTCAAAAAGCCGGCGGTAACGGGTCTCCGACTCTCGCAGGGCATCAGACAATTCCGCGCGCTCTTTGAAGTACCGCACGCTCTGTTGCCGCCAGAGCAATCCGGCGCAGAAACCCGTGGCGAGGAGCAACGCACCGAACATAAGGAACAATTGCCACAATTGCGCCCGCCATGGCGCATACACTTCCTCGGTGTTCATGCGGGCCACCAGCGCCCACGGCGAGTCGGGAACGGTGCGCAGGGCCGCCAATACCCGAACGCCCCGGTAATCAAGGCCTTCCATGAGGCCCTCCCGCCCGAGGGCTGCCTGAGCCGCGGGCAACGTAACTTGATCCAAAGGAGCGTGGAGGTTCAGGGCGGTATTCGTCTGGAAGCGGAGTTCATTCAGGTAGACGACGTCGTTGCCTTCCCGGCGGACTAGCAGCGTCTCCGCCGTCTGACTGGGTGTCGGCCAGCGTTGGATGAAGGGATAAAGATAATTTGCCGGGTCGATCCGCAAAACGAGCGTGCCCAGCGGGCGGTTGGCGTCCAAGTCGTCAAAGAGAGGGACCAGCACCGCCAGATACAGGCGCTGATCCTGTGCGCTGCGGTAAACATCCTGAAGCAGCATTTGACCGGTCCGCAGGACTTCCCGACTTTTCTCCACAATGAAGAAAGACGGAGCCGGCCTGCCTGAGGGAATGGTCATGCGACTGACGCCCTGGGTATCCATCAAGCGAACCTGATTGAACTCACCGTTCGCCGTGACTTTACCCAACCAGTCCAGAAGCTGGCGGTACGCGTCCGCGTCCTCCGGTTGCGCGAAATAACGCCGCACCAGGGCTGAGAAAGATGGGTTCTTGAAATAGAGGCCACCGTCCATCAACCGCTTCTTGCGCCACTGTGCCAGCTCGCCCACCTTCAAATCCGCGATGGCGGAAAGTTGCCGCTCCACTTCGGTGCGGTAGTGCTGCGCAGACTTTAGGCTGTAAAGCCAGCCTGCGATGACGAGAGCCGCCGCCGACAGGACGAAAATCAACAGGAACGCTAGTCCCGCGGGCCGCGTGTGGCGTATATGAGGACAGGGACGCCCCAGTTCATCCGACTGTGTCTGACCCGGTTCCCTACTCTCACTCGCTCGATTTAAGGTTGTCGCCATGCCATCCTCCGAAGGTTAATGGCAATGTGACATAATGCCTGTGCGAACGCTATGGGGTGTTCACCCTACATCCAAACCCTGACAGCGCTACCATGCGCCCTCCGCCGTGTTGTGACAAACCACGCGCCGGTTGCGGGCGTAAACCTCGGCAATGTGATCGGAGTTCATCTGTTCTGATTTAAAGCCGTTGCAATCGCCCCGGCCTCGGCGGTGGTGAGCATGCCGGTGATGATGGCCTTGTCGTGAATCACCGTGCGAATGGTTGGCGTGGAGAGCACCTTGCCGTCGAAAACGATGGCCAATCGCTTGCCGATGCTCGCGCCGGTGATTTCGGCGAAACGCTTCCCACCGGCATCGGTGAATATTACCTCGATGACCGGGCCCTGGGCGGTGTTGTTCACTGTGGCGCTGGCGACGGCGGTTTCGTCGAGCAGTACGTCACGGCGAAGGCGGAATTGCTCGTTACCATCGCGGCTGAAGATTGCGTCCGCGCTTTCTTTGGAGTCGGCAACCAGCCGGAATTGCAGCCGTGGACTTGGACGCAGTCCGATGCGATGCACCGCATCCTCCCACACGACCAGCGGGCTGCCGGTATAGGTGACTTCTTTGACGACCGTCTGCGCCGTTGGCGTGTCATGTGGGTAAATCCGGGTGAAGCGATAAACATCGCCTTGATCGGTTGTGCGCAGCCACGACCAACTCACATCCGAGACGGCACCGGGGTGACCGCACCGAATACTGCCGCTCGGGCTGGCATCGCCCACACACCCGTCGTTCGGACTGCCACCAGTGAAATTCACAAAGCTTTTCACGGTCGAAAACCGCCGCGGATCGGTGGGACTTGCGTTCGGCACGGCTTGTGGCGGATTGGCATTCTCGTCGGTGCCTTGCGGCAACGACTTGATACAATCGATGTCTCCATCGGGGAAAAACGAGATACGGATGCCACAACGGATGCGCGCAAACTCGCACGGCACAGTGACATACCGCGTGTTTCCGAGCCCCGGCTCGGCTAACGGCGTCCCGTCAACACGTACGAATTTGTTCTGCCCGTCCGTCATGGACTGCCACCATTGCCGCACCTGCTCTTCGGGCCAGCGATTGCGCAACGACGGCGCTAACCGCGCCATCACGTCGGCGGTATTGCCGTCCGCGAAGTCCTGAATCGTTGCCAGCGCGCGCTTCACCAATTCGCGTTCCGGCAGCCGGGCCTGGTCTGATTTAGCCAACTTCACCGCAATCGCCTCGGCCTCGGCAGGCGGCAGAGGCGTCGAGGTTGAAGAATTAGCCGTTGTCTTTCGTACCAGTTTGTAGCGCAGCGTCAAGCCGGGCGGGTTGTGCTCGGTGTTCAGAATCTGCAAGACTCCGATCGTCCCCTTCTGCGTCATGAATTGGAAGGTATCCTGACGCAGACCTGATCGCGGGTTACTCCCCGGCTGCAAAAGGCGGATGGGTATCACGTTGCTGGTGAGCATGCGCCGCAGATGCGTCTCGGCCTGTTTGGCCACGATTGTTGCATCTGTCTCGTCAAACCCGACCGGGCGCGGTCCCGGCTGTGGCGTCTGTATCGCAACGGCCTCGCGCAGTTCCAACCGGTCCGCATACTCGCCGCCGCAAGCCATGAGGTTCGCGCCACTGGCCCGCAACCACTCGTGTATTTTCAGCGCCCGGGAATCGGACGCATACTCCCAACTCACACGTTTGCCATAGGGAGTTTTGAAGAGCGCTGCGATGTCCGCAGGCGGCGTCAGAAGCCGTCCGTCCTCCAGATCAAGAAAGGCATCTTGAAGGGATTCGCTAAAAGACAGCGTTCGAATAATCACCGGGCCGAAGGCATGTCCGCTGCTCATGGCATCCAGTTTCGGTTTGACACACCGCACGCGCACATAGATGGGAACGGGCGCACCGTTCGTCGGCTGGAAATCCGCGATGAGATACGATCCGTCCGGCTCCGGCGGGCGTTCCCCGTCGCGAACGACGATCCGACCGTGGGCGAGATTTCGGTTGCCCAGTTGCAGGGACGATGACAATTGGCCCATATCCGGGTAGCTGAAATCCGCCTTTTGCGCGGCCAAACCCAGCCCGCCGCGGGACGGTGCGACCAGCGCCGTAAAGTATCCATCCGCAGGAAGCGATGTCGTAATAGTCAGGCTCTCACCGGCGATGCCGCACTCGATGAGGGAATCTCTTGCGGCGCGCCCCGCTACAACGGCCCGATCGCCCTGGCCCACGACGTGGCTGATGTGCGGCGAGGAGGCTTCGGCGATGAGCTTTGCCAGCTCTGCGGGCTCCTTTGCGGTGGCCAGCGGCGGAAAGAGCTTCAGTTGCTCCGCCGTGCCATCATCATGAAGTACAAACACGCGGCCATCCTGAAGTCGGTATTGCTTTTCATTGACGTGCAGACAAAACACGTCCTCCAGTTCCCGCCAGTATTCAATTGTGCGGCTGTTCTTCAGTGTAATCGTTCCGTGATCCCGCCATGTCAGTTTCTTCGGGTTGTCGGACCCGCCGCTCATCCAACTGGCTTCCTTGGCGTAAAAGAAAACGTAATCCACATTCACGTTATCATGGTGCAACAGGACCGAGCCATCCGGCCGCGTGCAACTGACATAGCGGGGGACACCGGGGCTGTTGAAGTGGCGGTCCATGAGCGAATCCGTCGCCGCTATCTTCCGGTGTATCAATTGCGGCGCGTAGCATGTAATCGGAATGATCACCGCCGCAAACACAACGACCGTAAACGCAAACAGGCCCACGGTGACTCCTGTCGTCCAACGCCGGAGAAGTTTTCGACCACCCCAACGATACATCGCCCAACTCAGCAACACTGCCGCAACCAACACAAAATGAAACCAGCGTTGTAAGAACTCCAGACCGTTCAAGATCAGCATCGTGGCGCTTGGCAACTGGGCACCCGCGTATTGCGCTATCTGTTGGAACTTCCCCACGATGTAAATGTCAAACGCCATCAACGGCAGCGCCGCCGCGATCTGTACCGCCACGCTCATTCCCACATGCCACCACCAGTTTGGTTTTGTCGCTGGCGGTTGCGCCGGGTTTTCCAATGATTGGAAATCTGCCGCGCCGGTTTTTCTATCGATTGGAACTTGCGGTGGAGAGTTCCTCGCCCGGATTGTGCGCAACACGAACAACCCCACAGCCAGCAGGGCGAGAAAGCAGCCCACGGAAACGATCATGAGGATGCGAAGCGACGCCTGAGTGGCGTCGGCAGGTGTTTCAAACACGTGAACCATAAATCGTTCACCACTCAATTGCTCGTGGCCGATGACTTCCCAATTTCCGGCACCCACCGCTTTTGCCGAAAAAGAACCCTCGATGTTCGTTCCATACTCCCCTTTCGGACGAACCAAGCGGATATCGGCGCTCTCACCGTTGGGATCCTGAGACAACCTCACTTCAACCTGATCGCAATGGATGCGGCGTTTCTTCAACAGCTTCAGCGTCTCATCGCGAAGCGCCCACCGAACTTTCGACAGGTATGCCTGATGCTGTTCTCCCCCGGTTTTCCAGTTGTTTTCGATATATGGATTACGCGCGTTATTTTCGACATGGGGATTAGGCACCGGTGGCGGCGGGTTGACCTCCTGCACGTCAGTGCCTTGCCAAAGCGGTTTCAATTCGCGTTCCGGCATCGGGGCGGAGGCCCGCCAATAGATGCTGACGACTTTGCCGATGACAGCATCGCGTGGCACTGCGATCTCCGGGGAGTGATTGCGATGCACCATCAATTGCGTGCCACCAGCACTGGCGACTCGGCCAAGGTTCACCTGTTGTTGATGCCGGTAGGCAATCAGATCGCCGGGCGCGAAGTCGTTGGTGGGTTTCCAGACGATGAACCGACTGCCGCGCGGGATTTCCGGCTCTGCCGCATCAGTCGTCGCTTCGAACGCTTGCAGGAAGAACGTGCGGAGGATCACAACGACAATCAGGGCCGCCGGAAGCGTGACACGGAACAGGTTCTTGAGCTTCTGCTTTAGCGCCGTGCTGGATTTTCCTTCTTTTGGAATTTGCGGTGCATCCAAATCCACCAGCCGCTCCAGCGGGATCCTTCGCGACCCGGCCAGAATAATACCAGTGATCATGATTGCATACATCGCGCCCATGACCGGGACACGTATGTCCAGCGGCGCGCCGATAGCCTGACACAGCGCCACGCCGCCCATTTCGATGATGGCAAAGACGATAAAGAAAACCAGCGCCACGTCCGGCCAGTTGATGACCCGCTTGCCGCCGCACCGTCCGACGACCATGTTGCGCACCCACACATGAAGCGATTGGATGACTGACTTCTGACTTCCGGCTTCTGTCGTCACTCCGCCCGGCGGCGCCTTGCCCTTTCTCCGCGCGACATGCTCGACAATGCCCGCGATGCCAATCAGGCCGGAAAGGCCGAAAAGGCCGAAGAAACCGAAGCAAGGCTTTAGACGCGGATCGGAGTATCCGAGGAAGCCGAGAAATCCGAGAAATCCCAGCGCGGAGACGTTGACGAGCCTGATCGCGAGCGGAGAGGTGAACGTGATGCGGAACAGGACTTCGATGATGCGAACCATGTCGGACTTATTCACGGCGACCACGGGGACGCCTGGCGTTACGTTTGCTGGCGAGCTGACAATCGTCTCCACCATGGTCTTCACTTGGCTGACTTGCTGATAGCGAAGTTCCGGCTTTTTCTCCAACGCGCGCAGGACGACGTCGTCGAGTCGGACGTCCACGACAACCTTCTTCGATGGCGGCGCGAAATCGCCTTTCGGCAGTTCGCCGGTGAGCATCTGGTAGAACACGACGCCGAGCGAATAGATGTCGGCGCGGTGATCTACATCTGAGGGATGTTCGCGTTGTTCCGGCGCCATGTATTGCGGGGTGCCCATGATTAGGCTGGCGTGGGAAACGTTGGTAGGGACGGCTGTCCCAGCCGTCCGTTCTTCGCCGGACGGACGCCTCGGAGAGGCGTCCCTACCTTCAAGAATCTTGGCCAATCCGAAATCGGCCACCTTAACCCGGCCCTGCCGGTCCAACAGGATATTCTCCGGCTTGACGTCACGATGGACGATGCCCCGGTCATGGGCGTACTGCAGCGCGTCGCAAATCTGCGGAACGATGGCCAGCGCCTCGCGCGGACTGATGCGCCCGGAATGAAGGAGTTGCCCCAAGTTCACACCGTCCATGTATTCCATCAAAAAGTAGAACAGTTCTCCGGCCTGGCCGAACTCATAGAGCGTCACGATATTCGGGTGATTGAGTTTCGCCAGCGCCCTGGCCTCGCGGGTGAATCGCGCGGCAAAGGCCGGATCGCTGCCAATGTCAGCCGGGAGAATCTTCAACGCCACAAGCCGGTCGAGGGTCTTCTGCCGGGCCTTGTAGACCGCACCCATTCCACCGCAACCCAGCGGCTCAATGACCTCAAGCTGCGGGAAGCGCGCGGCGATTTCCGAAACTTCGGGCGGCACAAACCGCGCGCGGTGGCCTGCCGCTGTGGCGTCCGCCACACTGCCCAACCCCTCCGCTAACAGGCAGTCCGCGCAAAGCCCCATCAACTCACCACTGGGCGCCGGTTTGCCACATCTCGAGCATCGTGTCTTTTGGTCCATATGAGCCTCCACAAGACATATAGAAACGGCTGGCCGTTTGTTACAGATAATTTTGGCGACGCTCAACCTGACGACAGAATATGGCGTAAATCAGCCAGTTCCGCCTCCACATCTCGCGAATTCTCCACGGTGTGGGCAATCTCCTCGCGCAAAACCTGGCGATAGCGCTGTCTGAGCCGGTGCACCGCCACCCGCAGGGAACCTTCGGACTGTCCGGTCCGATCCGCAAGATCGGCATACGGCACCGAGTCCTGGTCGCCCGTCACAGCCGACTGCAGATGTCCGAACAGTTCTCCTTTACCGGCGCTGTCGTATTCCTCGCGCAGCCGCCGGATGACGCCAGCCAGAAGTGCAAGCGCCCATTGCCGGTCATAAAGCCGTTCAGGAGTCAGGCGGCTGGCAGGTTCCGCACCGTAACGCGACTCGGCCTCCATCGCGTCCCACGACACCGTCCTGCGCACATCCCGCTTGGCGGCAGACTCCCGCCCCCATTCGTCAGCCATGTAGTGCTTCATGCCGGCCAGCAGGAACGACCGGAACCGGCCCTTTTCCCGACTCAGATCCGACACCGAGTTCAGGCGGATCAGTTGGGAGAAGAATCCCTGCACGAGGTCTTCGGCGTCGTGCGCGGTGTTGCCATGCCGACGGACATAGGCGTAGAGGGGATACCAGTAGGT
>Ga0073936_10003792_pt1 | contig 21371 bp, 22 predicted proteins | sample AliMusrvi5mmetaG_FD_87041 | JGI IMG/M metagenome (GOLD analysis project Ga0073936, IMG submission 87041) | Freshwater lake bacterial and archeal communities from Alinen Mustajarvi, Finland, to study Microbial Dark Matter (Phase II) - Alinen... | ecosystem: Environmental > Aquatic > Freshwater >... | reverse complement strand
GGAGCCTCCCGCCGGTGCTGCCCCGGCGCGACTTTCTTACAAAGGAAGCCTGCAGGCTGCCGCAAGGAGGCGAAATGGTCGCAGTCTCCAGTGCTGCCCTGGACACGGCGGGCTTATGAAACCCGCTTGAGCGCTAGTACAGCGCGGCGTAAGTTGGTGAGGGGGTTAGCTGGAACTGAGTAATAAAAAGGAGCCGGTATTCTGGTGTCAGGGGGTGATCGAGCCTGCGGGGTCAAGAGGGATTAAGAAGGCCACCAATGGCTACGCCGAAGGAGGGATCTTGCGCGCGAGTCCGATTTGGAGCCGCGGGCTTGGTGGGAGGGGCGAGTTTGTCAGCCGGAGGCGATACCTTGGAGAGGTTTGCCCTGGCGAAACTTTCTGCCGTTGATTTTGACCTTTCCAAAATAGTTCCCACTGATAACGTATTAGAGCAGATGCGGCACTTTCGGAAACGAACGCCACTTGCCATTCTTTGACAAGTGTTCTTCACGTTTTCGCGGTCTTGTTTTGCTACCCGGTAGCAATTGCATGATTGGAGTCTATGGGGTGCAGTGAGAAAACATGATTGGAATGGAATTGATGTAAGTGCCTGCAATTTAGATGGTTGGAAGGGTGGCTGAGTGGTTAAAGGCACCTGACTCGAAATCAGGCGTACGGGTAACCGTACCGTGGGTTCGAATCCCACCCCTTCCGCCAACTCCTGTGTTTTCAGGGGTTTACCGCTGGAATCCAATACGTTGCCATCTGGTTCACTCATACGATTTTATACCCTCCGGTGTGTAAAGTTGGGTGTGTAAGATTAATTGGCCCCCGGATCTGTCATCGGGGACTTGCGCTCCGTGGCCCCGGCGGGGGGCCCGTCAACCGGTTCCCCCCGCACCAGCCGACAAAGCCTCGTTTCGAAGTCCTCTGTGAGCTCCTCAGGCTGCAGTTCGAGTATGCTGTTGCAGGCCGTAGTTGCGATGCTCAAGCGTTGCAGGAAGCTTAGCTCTGGTTGCTCACGTCCCAGTTTCTCGAGTAGCCAGCACGTTAGCAATTTGGCTGCTACGCCTTTCTCCATGCGCTGTCTCATATCACGACCCGGATATCTTAGGGTGTCGTGACCCCCGCGTTCGTAGTACTTTGGGCGGGTACTGCCACTTGCCCGGTCAAGAAGTCAGCGGCCCGTTGAGCGGCGGCGGCGGCGTGGACCAGAAGCTTCTCATCGGCTTCGAGGGCTTGGAGCCAGCCGGCGGCTTGAGTGATGCAGTGGTGCACGATCCCGGTTTCGGCGCAGAGGAGCGCCGCTCCAAGTTCGGCCACCAGTTCCTCCCGGCTGAAATCGCACTGGCCGCAGTTGAGCGGCGCTTCCGCTTGTTGCCGGTAGATCCGGTTGAGCCTGGAGGCGTGCCGGGTGGAGTGGATCAGCTCATGGAACCACGTCGAGTAGTAGTGGTTCAGATCGCTGAACTTTTGGGTGCGAGGGATGTTTACCAAATCGGTCGCGGGGTCATAGTAGGCCGCGTCGCCTGTTCTGGTGGTGTTGGGCTTCGCCGGCATGGCTTTGATAAGGACATCTGCGGCCTCGAAGCTACGGACGGCGGTGGCCGGCAGGGGCGGGCAAGCCGGGGCATTCTGGAGTTGGTCCAGAGCCCACAAGGGGTAGAAGAGGAGCGAGGACTTTTCCTCGCCTTCGTTTTTCCGCCAGAAGGTGGCGAGGCTGGGGCGCTGCCCTTTGATGGGTTGGCAGCCGTGCTCTTCGAGCTGGTGTTTGGTGAGCCAGAAGGGCGAGGTGCGGGCGGCGGCGCGCAGGAGCAGGGCGTTGACGCCGCGGTAAGGCTTGCCAGTAGCGAAGTTCCTGGGGGCTGGGCCGGTCCATGACTGCGCCCACGGGACGATGCCAGTCTTGAGGATTGTTGTGATTTTTTGGGTGATGGTGTGATAGGTAGTATTGTTTTCCATACGGAGGTGAGAGTTTAGGGGGGAGGAAGTAGGTGGAAGGCGGAGCTGGACCACGACCACTAGATGTCCCACGAGGCGCCATTCATCAGCATCATCACGCGGTTGGACACGTCCTCGGGGACGGGATCGGGTTGCTCGGAGACCATACGGATCACAGCGACTTCGGCGATGCCGAGGCGGTGGAGAAGGGACAAGTCAGGGTGGCGGTCCCGTAGCTGGTCGAGTAGGTAGACGGTGAGAAGCTTCGCAAGGGCGGCGCGGGTCATAGGGTTAGGAGTAAAAATAGCCAAGTTCCCTCAATGAGCAGTAATCTTTGGGCCGTTCGGTTGTTGCGCGACCGACGATCACGTGGTCCAAAACTTCGATTTTCATTAGTTGACCGGCGCGGATTAAGTCCCTTGTAACCTTAATATCGCTTTCGGACGGGGTGCTGTCCCCGGACGGATGGTTATGAGTTAAGATTAGAGCTGCGGCGTTGTGTTCTAATGCAGGCCGGAAGACTTCGCGAGGGTGGACGAGAATGGTATCCAGGGTCCCAGTGGCGATCTCGCAGATCTTGATCAAGCGGCGCCGGGTGTTAAGGAGGAGCACCTTAAAGTTTTCGGTGACGCTGGTTCTAGCTTCCTCGCGGAGGAGGTCAGCGGCGCGATCGGGAGTGTCTAGCAGAGGGTATTCACCCAGCGCCTCCCGGGAGAGCCGGGCGGCCAATTCGAGGGCGGCATGCACGGCTTTGGTCCGGGAACCACCCATGCCGTTAAGGGCAAGCAAGGCCCCGGGCGAGGCCTGGGCGATGAGAGTGAGGTTGGGATAGGCGATACAGACCGATTGGGCGGCCTGCCGGCCTACGATGCAAGTGAGGAGGTCCTCGTTCGTTAGTGCGGAGAGATGTTCATTCATATGCCCACACCGCTTCTTAGGCGGCGCGGGGAGATGAGCGGAGCTCAAAGCAGCCCCATCTGTTCATGAACCTTGCGCGGTAGCCACTGTTCTGTCGTGATCGGCTTTGTCTCTAAGCGCTTACCAAGCCAGCGCATAACCGGGACGGCCATGCTGTTACCCAGTGCCTTGTATCGCGGCCCGTCGGCCGCTCCAGGGATGGCTGTGTAGTTGTCAGGGAATCCGAAGCACCGTTCCCACTCGATCGGTGTTAACTTGCGAAAGCGCCCTTCCGTGAACACCACGTGAGATAGTCTCTCAAGGCTGAGTCCTCCCCCGCAACCCTTGAAACTCGGCAGGCGATCTCCTCCGGCTTGTGTTCGCAGAAGTAGCTCATCGCTGGGGCTACACTCAAATAATACTTCTGCGAGACGCTCTGGGGCGGCTCCAGCACTTGCGATAAGGAACACGCGATCGCGCTCTTGGGCCGCTCCGAAGTGTTGAGCGCAGAGTCGGCGCCACCCAACTGCGCGTCGCGGTCCGCCAACCAGACCAGCGTGCGGCCAGCCGAGCCCTGCCGCTGGACAGAGAGGCTCCGGTTCGCCGCAGAGCGCAGCGAGGAAACATCCGAAGGCGTTGTCGTCTGTGCGGAGGACGCCGGGCACATTCTCCCAGATGACGGTGCATGGGCTTTCGCCCCGGGCAGTGCGAACAGTGTCGATTGCGTTTGCGAGTATGACATAAGATAGTGTTAGTTGACCGCGTTTATCTGACAGTGATTGCCTTAGTCCTGCCACAGAAAATGCCTGGCATGGAGTCCCGCCCACCAGAACGTCAGGAGCGGTTATCGTTCCAGCCAGCACCATTTCTGCCAGCTGGGTCATGTCGCCTAGGTTTGGAACGGCGGGGTAATGGTGCGCCAGCACCTTGCTTGGAAACTTCTCGATTTCAGAGTACCACGCTGCTTTCCACCCAAGCGGTTCCCAGGCAACCGTGGCTGCTTCGATTCCACTGCAAACGGATCCATATGTGTGCATAAGTCGGCAAATGCCGACCTATGCTTTCTCGGGTCTTGCGTCCGATCTGGTTCACCGCGCTGTTGTCCCCTCATTCGGGCAGTCTTGGTCTGGGCCCATACCCCAGAGCTTGCTGTTAGGGCAAGCCAGCCTGTGTTAACTCAATTAGGCTGTGAGCTCATAGCAACTCCGCTACTGCGGCCATCTGTGCCTTTGGGTACTTTGGGTTCTCGGCGAAGCGCTTGATCGCAGACTCAGCCCATGCCAGTCGCTCGCGTTCCTCTTCCCAGTCGGGGTGTCGCGCTAACCGTAGCCTAGCGTCGTTGCGCTCGTGTATCGCATCCGAAAGCCAGGTATCGGCATCGCTCTGCTCTGCATCAGCGAACATTGCCGCTATCTGCTCCTTAGTGGGCTCTGTGGGCTCTTCGTACTCTTCATGGACATACGTCCCGTCGGCCAGCTCTTCGTCGCGGTAGTGCATCTCCAGCTCAGCCTCGTGAAGCTCCTCCGCGAAGCACGACTCCGCGCTGTCCAGGCAATCTTCCTCAGCTCCGTAATAGTTCATACTCGGTTCCTCCGGCCCTTGCGCATGGCCTCTGCTATCGAATCTTGGGTCTCATAGTGGGCGGCGCACAGCTCTAGCCTGAGCCTATACACCCGGTTGGTCTCCCAATGTGCGCGCGGGTGTCTCTGCACCCAGCCCTGCGCGGGCCAGAACGGCAACTGCTGTGTTGGTGTGTTGGTGTTCGTGCTCATGTTCATGTTCTCGTTCATTGCTTTTCCTTCTTAGAGTAGCTCTGCCAGTGCGGCCGCCGCGATCTCCTTGCGGTGGCTGGTCGCCATCGCCCTTATTTTGTTGGTTTGCTCATTGGCATTGGCGCGCATGGCCTTGCCGAACGCCCCACCCGCCTCGCAACGGCCAAAGATTGTCAAGTAGTTGGCACGTCGCTCAACGATGTCTGATAAGGTGCGCTTCCATGCGCTTTGCGCCCACCACTTCGCCACGGTTGGATATTTCTGAATCCACTCCTGTTTAACGATGTAATCCATGTAATCCTCTGGGACTTTGTCCAGCTCGGTCCCTCTGTATTTCCCAAATGGCATGAGCGGCGTTGACCCGGCTGGCCTGCGAGGCCTGCGCGTGCTAGCCTTGCGCGGAACCCCGGGGAAGCTCTTGCGCAGTGTTTGCGAGCGCGGTCGATCCCCTAGTTCTTGGAATCTTAGCGCCACGCCAAGCACCTCCTGCGGCCCGGCCTGCCATCGCCTACGGAGCACCTCTGCCGCTCGCTCGTAGCGCTCGATTGCAACCGCTTCGTACGGTGTTTTGCTCCGCCAAACTGGCCGTCCACCAGTGTAAAACGCAACCCTCCGCGTCGTGTACCCGCCGATCACGTAATACCCCCACTCCCCACCTGTTTTTTGTTCGCCCGCCTGCTGCACCGTTTCGAAGCAGGCGGCAGCCAGCCGTGTTTTCTGTGCTGGTGCGGCGCGGAGCGACCGCGCTGTTTCTGTTGTTACGTCACTCATAGAATCAGAATAGTTGACCCGGTAAACTCCTGGGTGCTGGCGGTCGGTATCCTGGCAATGGCGGTGGCCCTTTGGGGTAAATCTTGCCGTCGCGCTCCATGTCGATGTTCTCGCGCATGATGGCCTCGCGGCGCTGGCGGGCAACTTTGAGCTCTTTGATAGCCTGGGGGCCGAGCTTGCGCAGGGCCTCTTCCTTTTGGTACTTCTTCTCACGGAAAGAGAGATAGGATTCCAACTGTTTACCCGGCTTGGCGGCGGGGGTGAATGGAGCCTGGAGGTCGAGGGCGAGGCGCCAGATGGGAGGTTTGGTGTAGCCTTCGGGAGGATCAGTCTCGTGGGAAAAAACGGTGATGATGGTGGGGGTGGAGAAGGTGGCCTCGAAGGACTCGGGCTCGGGCTCGGGGCGGCCAAATAACATGGTGCGGGCCTTGGCGCGGAGGACGGCGGCGCGGAGGTGGGCGGCGCGGGCGGCTTCGATCTGGTAGGCGGGGAAACGGAAGGAGCAACGGAGATAAAACTCTCCATCGAGTTTGATGATATTGCGCTCGCGAGTGAGCTCGCGTTGAAGTGCCGCTTCGACCCAGCCCTTGGGGACGGGAACCAAGCAGGTGAATTGGTAGTTGGTGGGGCACTTCTGGCAACGCTCGACGAGCATCGAAATGCGGGCGCCGATGCCTGTGTGGGAGCCGGGGCCAGCGGCAGGAGCGGCGGTGGCGATGGGGCGGACGACCTTGCGAGGATGCTCGGATGCGTGTTCGTAGTGGGGAACAACTTCCGTCTCGGTTTTGGAGCCGATACGGGAGAGCGGACCAAAGATAAGGGTGCCCGCACCACGGCGGAAGCGGAGGCGGGTGAAGATGGTTTGGGTGCCATCCTTTTTGGGCTTGCCACGGGTCGTTTTGGTGTGGGTGGTGTCGTAGAAGGGACATTGCATGCGGTAGGTTTGCGCAAAGTCCACGACGCCACGGGGACGGTCGGGATCATCTGGTTGTTCGGAGAGCCCGAAGCCCTCCGAAAACTCCTGCTGCTCGGCGATGGGGGCAGGGCGCTGGGCGAGGTGCGGGTGATACTGTCCGATGTAGGGAGGTAGCTTTCCGATTGCGATGCTCATATTGTTCCTTTCGTGGTTACTTTGTGTGTGCACTGGACGATCCCCAGCACCGCCGGCTTTCAGCTTGGGGGGATTCCTGCTCGATCTCTGTGTCGCCCAGAGACCATCTCAACTCCACGGTGCCGCCGGGCATCCCATCATAGCTATTAGAGCCCGAGTTTTTGCCTGTGCGCGCCGCGTCGAGCGCTTCGTTTAACTGTTCGTCCATCGCGTATGAATCGTCGCGCAGTTCTTGCACGGAATCGGCCGGGCCGACCCATTCGATCGTCAGTGTTCGTGTCATTTTCATATGGCGTGTCTTTCCTTGTTGTTTGTTAGTTGATCTCTTGTTCCTTCCCTGTCCCGCCGTTTAAATAGTTCACCCGCGCGGCGGCTTCGTTGCGGGTTGACCAGTCGCTCTCGGGGTGCCACTTTCCCTCCGGGTCGTAGTGACCCACCGTGAACGTTCCGCACTCCACCATGTTCTCGTAAACCCATGCTGTCTCAGTCTTCATTTTGCGTGTCTTTCTGTTGTTTGGTGTTCGTTGTTTGGTGGGTTAGATCGTTCCGCGCGCGGCTGTGTAGCCTAGGATCCAGGCGCGGGTTTCCTCGGCGGTGCCGTCGAACTCGGGGGGGCCGTCGAATCCTACGTTGTTCACGGTGTAGTTAGTTGTGACGTTCCGGTCTATGTCGATGTCTCCGATGTCGATGGTCAAGCCAACCTCGCCCGCTAGCTCCGTTAACCATTTCAGTTCATCGAATCCTGCTCGTGGCATTTTCATATTGTTGGTTTTCGGGCGCGTGTAACATTTTACCAACTCTCCCGCTAGCGTCTCGGTTGGATAAGCACAGAAGAGTTCTTCGAGATGCAGAGCGTAGGCTACCTCGCTCTCCTCCTGTTCATCGCGCTCCGCCCGTGCTTGGTCCTCCAGCTCGGCTTGGACTGCGTTGTATGAGCGCTCCTGTTCTTCGCGCTCCGCTTGAAGTAAGCGCTCGCAGTCGGATTGCTCTTCGTCGTGCTGGTCTAAGGTGATGCCGAGATGCCGGGCGCACTCTTGCAGGGCTGGGTCGGACCAGTCCCATGTAGCCGGGAAGTAGACTCGGTCAGTGAAGGTGAAGGGAGTAGTGGGGATGAGGGCCAGGTACCAGTGGGTTTCGACCAAGTCAAGTCCGCGAGCTTTGGCGGCGGCGCGGAGACTGTTTAGGTGTGATGAGAAGGCCGACTTGGCGGCGATTTGGGCGGCGATTTTATCTGTATTCATATAGCTAGTGGTTTTAGTGTTGGCTGGTCGAGAGGAGGGAATCGATGTAGGTCCGGGAGAACCGATAGGGGCGCTCGAACCCTGGCAGGGCATGGAGCTGGCGGCGGCGAACGCGCGCGGCAATTTCGGGGGAGCTGGTGCCAAACAGAGAGGCAACCTGACTGGTGGTGTAAACGGCGCTACGGGTTAGAAATGAGAACTTACGGTTAGGGGCCGACGCGGAAACAGACAATGTATCTAGTGACATAAATAACGTGCGAATTGGGACAACCGGCCCCGAAATTAGCCCACCGGGGATAGGGCTTCGCGGCGTTATTCCGAGCTTACGCTCGGCACCACCAGGCCATTGTATAGCCTGTCAATGCTACTGTATCAGAGGGTGTCAGAATGTCAACAAAATCTTCATCTATTTTTTCGACGATCCGACACGAGACTCAGGAAGGGGTCGTAAAGAGGGAGCGCAGGATGAGCAAAACATTGCGAAGCTCGCGCGCCGCCGCAACGCTAGCGTGAAGACTCACGCTAGGCTCTTGAGTAGTTTAGACCCCTTCCTGAGTCTCTCGGTCCGGCCCTAGGCGGACATTGGGAAAGGGGAGACGGTAGGGGCATGAATGCATGCGATAACCGGGACGACGCTACGCCGCCAGGCATTGCCGGCGGCGAGGCCAAAAAACAATCCACCAAAGCCAAGAGGAACCCGCAATACAAACTGTCTATGCCGCCGGGCGACTATGCTTACTGGAGCGGGAGAACCAGCGAGGCGAGGATGATATTGGCCGCGGCCAGGATGGGGCAGACACCAGATTTGATACCGGCGCTGCAGGCCGACTTGGAACAAGCAATCAGGCTCATGGATGAATCGCCGATCTCGCTGTCGGCGTCGGCTTGCTACGCGGCTTGCCGGCGCTTGGTAAAAAACGGGAGGTGATATGAGGATAATAATCGGCCATAAGCGGTTCAAGAGCGCCAGCCGGCGGGTGACTTACCAAGGCAAGGAAAAGACGGTGAAGAGCGCCGCGATCTGGAGGGTGCTTTACAACGTAAGCGAGAAGGAACAGGAGGTAGTCTACGGTCCGCGAGTGGGTCGGTACTGGGGGAAACTGCCGGGTGGCAAAGCGGTAAGCGGCGACCCGATTCGGGACGCGCTGAACCTGATGGTGGGTTCTAAGACTGAGGGGCGGAGCGAGGTGATCGAGATCTTGGTGAGCGCCGAAGGACCGGAACCGAGAGAAGAGCAACTGAAGTCGGTTGAAGAGATCGTGAATCGAATGATGGAAACGTTCTTCCAGGGCCGTCCGTTTTTATGCACCATCCACACAAATTCCAGGCTGGTGCACGGGCACGCTCTCCTAGTGAACGATGCGGGGGACGGCCGCGCAATTCAGCTTTCGCGGAAGGAGTTTCTGAGGCTACGAAGAGACATAAAAGAGTGGACACGTGGCCTGGCCCGTAGCGGCTGGGGACGATGCAAGAAAGCCGAGAGAGAGCTGGCGATGCAGACAGGGGCAGCAGAGGAAATTGGGGCGATGGTAGCGAGGGGTGAACTGCAGGTCCAGAAAACCAAGGGAAAACTGGCGGGACTGGTCTGGCTCAGGGGGATGGAACAGGGAAGGGAGACAATCAGGCTCTATCAAATGATGGGCCTGCTGGGCACTACCGATCAATGGCTTGCGATGCAGATCGAGTTGGGGCTTCGTCTTTGGTATCGAGAGCAGGAACGGGTTCGTGCTTCTGCGATCGTTGGGGCCGTTGACCTGATACCGGAACAGGAAGTTGAGAAAGAGAAGTCCCTTCGGGCGTCTCCGAACCCACCACATTGATTCGCTTGCGTTTGCGCCGGAGCTGGCAAGCCAAGCAATCGAGATGGTCCAGAAACGCGGCGAAAACGGAAGCGATGACATCGGCGCTAGGAACATCATCATCGTCTGAACTGGGGTAACGGGATAGCCAGCTTTTGCGACGCTCAGATCTCCTCCTGGCGCGAGCTGGGAAGCTCAGCATCAGGTCGGGCCGTGCGTCATCATCGTCATCATCATCCAAGGGCTCTGCGTCGCCCCTCAGTCCCGCCAGGACGGCCCCACACAGAACCCACTGGACAAGTAGAGCCAACTTTGGATCGGACGCCACAGAGCTTGCCCTGCGTGCAATGCTGGCCGACGTGAGAGGCAGGCCGATGTCTGATTCGAGGATGCGCACGGCGGCATCAACTGCGGCCGGCAACCTAGGATCGTCCTCTGGGCTACAAGGTAAGCGCGACTCCAATGCTTCGAGGAGACTTTCGAAAATTGGTATAGGAGCCTGCCAAAGAGTCATGGGGAACCTTAGCACAATCGGACATGGTCCGGTAAACTAGACCGGACGCGACAAATAACGGAGGCTACGGCAATGAAGGCTACAGAGAGATTCGACTGGGAAGTGGTAGGCCGTTACGATGTGGTGGTGAAGCCGGCGGAACGGGTAGAGAACATCCGCGAACGGTGGGCTATCAGCATGCGCATGAAGGAGCTGGAGGGTGACATCGAAGGAGAGAACCTATGGGGGGACGAAGAGGTAGGTCCGCTGGATTTCGTGCTGTCGTGGGCCGACGATCTGGATACGCTCAGAGGGAAAGTGATGAACAGGGCGGCGATGATCGAAATGGAACGGGGCCGGCCAGCGCCGCGGCAACGGCCCTACAGTCGAGCCCGAGCACAGGCTGAACTGGGTTGTGGGCGTGGCGGCCCGCCTGCGTGGTGCCACTAACCGGTCTGCTCTGTCTTCCTTGGCCGCCCACCCTTTGCCCCATTCGCCCGGCTGGCCGCAGCACTGGCCTCAGAACGGTGTGTAGATAACCACTTCGTAAATTCGGATGGGTGGATTATCGCATTGCAGTGGGAGCACCGAAACGGCTTTCCTTTCATCCTGTTTCTATGCTCTCTGTTGACTGTGTTTTGAGCCGCTGTCAGGACGCCTTCGTCCAGGGGCCCGTCCAAGCTACGTGTGTTATTCGATTTCATCTGTTGGGGAGATTGTCGAGTGTATGATATACCCAAGTGTCGGGTTGTCAAGGCATTGCAACTTTCTGCTACGGTCCGGGTCCTGCGCGTTGACCTGCGCGTTGAAAGGGCGCAAAGGGTGCGTGGATTTGATGCCAAAAGAAATATGGAAGAAAGTAGTTGCGGACATTCCAACGTGTGAAACATTAAAGGTGTGCTAGTAGTATCAAACAGTGCAATAGTGATTTCTGCTCCGGCGACTGCGCCGGTGCTAGCACAAATGCCCGCAAGGGCAACGGCCAGTCGGCTTGATACACCGACTGGCCTTTTTATTTCTCCCATAGCTCCGGCCCTGCGGGTCGTGGCTTCTGACATACAGCGCGGCCCGTTGGCCGTGCGATCAAACTCCCGCGTTCGCTTCTCGGCTCAATACCTCCGGCGAGCGCGGCTACAGGATACGGTAAAAGCCCGCCAGAGCAGAAACGAGTACGGAAGCGGGTGCGACGAACAGTACACTGGGGTCGCTGCAGTGTCCAGAGCTGGACAAAAGCCCGATACAGCTAGCTGTGCCACATCGGTGGTGCTTTGGGCTGGTTCATCACATGGTGTTATTGACACGGTAGCTCAAGGGCGTGGGGTAGTAGCCACGCCTAGCGTCGCAAGTGCGGCGTTAAAGAAGTGCGTAGTATTCCAAGGCCACAAGCCCAGCTTCAAGCTGAGCAACCCCACAACACAGTCGGCTGTAAGCAATGCCGTAGTTGCGAGGCAGTCGCCTTCGGAGGGAAACACTGTGAGCCGTGTTGAGGCAAGGTTGCAGCCCACCTACAGCGAAGCCAAGTGGCCGAGCGACCAGGGCTGTCTAATCCCCGCCGTCTGAGTACAGCGGTAGGTTTGTTAAGTGCAGCAGTTCCCGGCCAGCCGGAGTAATCCGGGCTCGCCCCCAGGACGCCAACAGCGCTGGGTGTAGGGGAACTGTGCATTTAACCAACCCGCCGCCTAGTAGAAACAAAGTAGCAAAGTAAAGACAAAGCTAAGCTATAGCCGGGGACATAGCCAGCTAGCGTACCGGCGGACGCGCCGACGGTGCGGCGTTACACCGCCGACCGTGTTCGGTTCACCTTATTTCCCCAGTAACTCAGCGAGCGAACGAGATGCCAATTCCTGCTCGGTCCCGGCTTCATCGACCGCAGGGAATGCAGGACTGCCTGGTGACCAGAGTTCCAGGCTTTCGGTGTGGTCGTTGTAGAAGTCCGGCCGCGTGGTGATGCGAACGGGCTTGGCCATGCCGGGGGCTTGGTAAGCATAGTCGCCGTCTTTTAGTTTCTTCACCGTGATGCCCGGGGGCATCGCTTCGGTGTTTCCCAGAACCATGTCGAGGTCGGCCAGCGTGAGCTTGGGTGCCGGCCGCGGCGGTTCCTGGAGGTCCGCGTCGAGCATGGCGTCGAGGTCAAAGCCTTCCTGCTTCGCCGCCTCCGCTTCCCGCTCCAACTCGCCGGTAATGGCGGCTCGTGCCTCTGGGTCGCGGTTGCGGCGGTCGAGAACATGGCCGGTGATAATGCTGGGCAGTTTCGCCAAGATCGGTTGCAACCTACCAACCACGCTTTCGAACAGGTTGATGCGACGCCGGAGCGCAAGGTACACGTCGGCTTCGACCGTGCCTTCGTAGTGCAAATTGATGATCCTGATCTTGGTGTGCTTCTGGCCGAGCCGGTCAATGCGGCCAATGCGCTGTTCGACGCGCATTGGATTCCACGGCATATCGTAATTGATGAGCGAGCCGCAAAATTGGAAATTGAGGCCCTCGGCGGCGGCGTCGGTGCAGAGGAGAACATCGGCCTTGCCTTCGCGGAAGCGGCGTTTGGCTTCGTCGCGTGAAATGGTTCGCCAGTGACCGTCGTTTTCGCGGACTTCCCCGCCGCGACCTGAGAAGCACATCACACGCAGAGTGGTCTTGGCGGTGAGTTCTTCCCGCAAAAAATCCATCGTATCGGTGTACTGGGTGAAGACCATGGTTTGCGCGTAGCCAGCGGCGCGCAACTTCTCCAACTCCTCCCGCAGACAGCCCGATTTGGTGTCGGGCGGGAGCTTGCGGATTTCTTCGAGCAGACCCGCAATATCGTCTTTTTCTTCCTGGGCCAGCGTCTGCCACTCCAACGCCGCCACTTCATCCGGCGCCAACACTTCGCCTTCGGCATCGGTGGGTTCAGTCTCCACCTCGTCAGCGGTCTGTTGCGGCGTGGGTCGTTGGCCTGATTTCATTGCCGCCAGGCGGTCTTCGAGGGTGTGCAGGAGGGCGTGAAAGCTACTGGCGAGGCGACGGCGATAAATGGTCATGACGAAGCCAACCGCGTTCTTTTCTTTGGCAGATGCCTGGTTGTACGTGGTGCTGATGTAATTCTCAACCGCCTCGTAAATACGGGCCTCGTCTGGGGAGAGCGGGACGAAGCGGTCTTCAACCTCACGGTCAGCAATCGGTGTCAGGAGCTTGCCGGCTTTGTGGTAACGGCGGAGTAGCTCGCGCGTGTGACGGGAAATGAGCCTGCCGATGGGTGATTGAGACCGCATGACGCGCAAGGCCACGCCACGCGCCTTCGCGTCCATCTGCCGGCGGGGTATGGCGGCGGTGTCACGGAGCGCGGAGAGAATCTTTTTGGCCTGCAATCCGGTGGTGGCTCCGGCGCGGCGAACATCCTGCTCGTTCGCCGCGCCGTAGCGGTGTTCGGTGGCGCGGAACATGGCGGCGAGGAACTCCATGTCCTCGTGGGACGGGGAGGGGTGATCCACCGCCTCGCAGAATTTCAGGAACGCGGCCTCGGTCCATTCCGGGGGCAGGCCAAGAAGGGACAGGAGATCCCAGACCTCGACCGGGTGGACTTGCATTGGCGTCGCAGTCAGCATCAGAAGGGCTTTCGTGCGGTCTTTGATGCGGTGCAGGAGATCGAGCAAACGGTTGGTTCGCCGTTCTCCGGCCAGCCCGGGGGACCTGCGCCGGGCATGATGGGCCTCGTCGATGACAATAATGTCCCAAGGCTCCGCCTGCTCGGCGAGCTCAATGGCGCGGTCACGGCGGCGCATGAGATGGCTGGAAGCAATGACGAAAGGCTGTTGGTGCCAGTCGGCCCGGGCGACGGGCTGCTCCAACGGGACGCCGGGAGCTGGCGACTTGAGCCAGAGGAGTTGGTCACCGTCGTACACCGGCCAGTTTAGGTTGAACTTTTCACGCAACTCCATCTGCCACTGACGGCAAATGCTGGCAGGAGTGAGGATTAGGACGCGCCGGGCTTTGTCGGCCAGCCAAGCCTGGCGAATCAGCATTCCGGCCTGAATCGTTTTTCCCAGGCCGACTTCGTCAGCGAGGAGCAGGCGGGGTGGCCAGTTGCCGTAGAGACGCTGGAAGGCGCGGACTTGGTGCGGCCACGGTTCGACGTTGGCGGTGGCCTCGCCGACGCGCTCGCCGCCGTTGGGCATTTTGGGCGCTTCCTTAATAAACGCCCAAACGAGCCGCCGTAGATCAATGGCGGGTTCCGGCGTGGGCGGTGGCGGTGCTGGGGCCGGCGGTTCAGGTGGTAAAGGTAGTGGCACGACTTCCTGCTTCTTTAGGCGGGCGGGCAGGTCATTTTGGGGCAGGAAGCGGAGCAAGTCGTCGCGCAGTGCGTCGAGGACGGGCATGGTGATGACGTGCTTGGACTCGCCGGTCCACAGCTTGGCAAAGTTGATTTCCTCTGCGGCAACGCGTGGGTCGTCGCCAAGCCAGGAGCGAAAGATGTTCAGGCTCTCCCAATTCTGCGTCCATCCCGCTTCGGTTTCGTTCAAACTGCCGTTGAACGCGAGCCGGTCGCCGGTCTTATCTTCGATGATTCCGGCCTTTTCATGGAAGATGCCTTGGGCTGGAATCGGGCGGCGATGCTGGTCACATGGCACGGCCACCTGCACCTCAAGAATCTGCGTGGCGACCATCCAGGCAAGCAGTTCCAGCGCTTCGACTTCGTGCTGGTTGCCGGGTTTGAGCGGATTGGCGAGCAGGTGTGCCTTAACCTGGGCGCGGCATTCTGCGCCCTTGGCAATGGCCTCAACTTCGGGCTGGTCGAGCGTGCAACCTACCAAAAGCCGCATCCGCCCGCCATTGCGGATCAAACCTTCAAGGCCGCGAGCGGCGAGCGTCAAGGCGCGGGCGCGGAAATAGCCTGTAAGGCGGTCATACCGTACGCCGCATTCGAGGGCCGGGACATAGAACAGGGTGACAAGGTCGCCGTCATCTGGCGTGTATTTCAACTTCCATTCCCTGTCACACAGCAGGCTCATGTCTTCGTAGTCTGCCAGAGCAAGAGCTGCTGCGGCGATTCGACCTGGTCGGCGAATGCCAGGCGGCGCAGTTTTTCAATCGCTTCAAAATCATTGCCAGCGCCGGCAACGTCGGGGGGCAAGTCCACGCCACTGAATGCCGTGCCGACGGGCAGGACTTCCAGGATGGCTTGCATGGCGGGGAGGAAATTGCTGTCGCCCATGATCCCGGCGCGCTCCAACAATTCGCGGGCGGCTTCCAGCGTCTTTGTGCGACCCAGATAGGCAGCGTGGTGGAGCGCGTCAACCATGCCACTTGAACCGTTTGCCGAGCCGAGCGCTCCCTTGTTGGCGCGCTGGACACTGTCCCACATGGTCAAATCCGAGCCTTTCTTTGCGGCGAGGCTGCCGACAATGTCCTTGTCGAGGTCAACGCCGACGGCGCGCGCGAGGCGTAAGGCTTCATCGTAGGGGAATGTCGGGGCCTGAAAAGCGTCCCATGCGAGGACGAACCACGAGGTGCGCGGGTCCAGCTCGGTGCGGGCCTGTTTGTGGGTGAGCTGTTCCAGGCGCCAGCGTTTGACCTCACGGCGTGCCGCGTTCAAGGCGTCCTCGGGCGAGACAGCGTAGGGGTCCCATTCTTCCGGGAACAAATCTTTCTGCGCCCGCTTCATCGAAGGGGGGAGCGGGTTGGGGGTGCCGCGTTTCAACGGCCAGTGTTTGGAGAATTCCTCCAGCGCCGGGCCGAAGCAGGCGAGATACAAGTCCACGCCGCGAATTCCCGCCGCCTGAAATTCTCCGACCCGTTTGCCGACGGCCCCGGCGACGAGCGGTTCGACATCTTCCCAATACTTTGTTGCGGTATCACTCGGCATGGCGGCACGTGGACGGCAGGCGAGAAAGATGGTGCTATTGGCGGCGGCTTTGTCTTTGATATGCAAGCTGCCTTCTGCCTCGGTGTTGATCGGCCAACTCGCGGTAATAGTGAAACCGGCGTGCATCAGACCTTTCGTCAACGCATCCCATGCCCCGGTGGCTTTGTGGGTGAACATCAGGGTCATGATGCCATTGGGCTTCAACACGCGGCGGCATTCGGTGAAGATGGCGGCCATGCGTTCTTGGTAGTCTCGCCCGGCCAATTTCTTTGAGCCTTTCTGGTCTTTAAACTTGGCGGGATTCGCGACCGCCTCATTTTCTTTGTCCGTGAGTTGGCGGCGGAATAATTCCGGGAAAACTTGCCCGGCGGTGCGCTTGAGCCAGACGTAAAAGAAATCTGACAACTCCGCATACATCACATTGTCGTAGTAGGGTGGATCCATCACCACGGAATCCACGCTGGCATCTTTCAGGTGGTCAAGAGAATCGCCAGATTTACAACTGATGGAGATTGGCGGTGGACACCACGCCCCCTCTCGGAAATTGAACTCACTGCTGTCCGTTTCTCGAACTTCTGGTGGTCGGCTCAGCTCGATCAGCTCTTCAATACATTTCGCAGTTTGTTTGATTGCCCAATCGTAACCAACGCCCCGCGTCAAGGGAGCCATCTCGGCAAAGGACCAAGTAAAAGCAAAATCATGCCGGTCGAAGACAGATCGCATCGTCTCCGCCTTCACGTTCCAACTTGCTAGAATTGCATTCCAATTGAGTAATTTGTCCAAAGCCAGAGATAAGTAAACGAACGCTGCTTTGCTTGATGGGCGCAGTTCTCCGTTAGCTTGTTCTTCTGCAAGTAATTCACGAAATATTTCTACATGGGTGCCGTGGGTGAGTAATTGTCGGGGTGAGAACATCTTCGACCAATGGGTGATTCCATAACGAATTGGCTCGGGCGTTTTATTACCTTCTGGCAAGGGCTCGTTTGGGATGAAGTCGAGTGCTTCCCATTCAATCTTCTTGTGGCTTAACGCTTCCTCAACCTGTTGTTGAATCTCATCTTCTGGACAGGGAGCGCGGAACCCTCTTTGCCACTTTTCACGTAGGCTGCCTTTTTTTGTTCTCGACTCGACGCGGCGCTTGAATGCAATGGCGAACAGTTGCTCACCCATCTGCCCCGTTTGTGCCTGTCTTTTGATTTCGTCACCTTCGACTACACGTCCGCAATCAGTAAATGGGCAAGTAGCGTCCCCTTCCGCCACAGTTCCAGGGGACTGGTTGGCCAGACTGGCTACAATCGAGAAGCTGCATCGGCGCAGTGCTGAATCCTGCACTTGTGCTGGTATTATCCGAACACCGGTTCCGTCCGGGCCTAGTCGCCAATTCGGCGACAGTGGAATTAGCCCAGTACAGTATGGGCAACGAATGGTTCGCGCCCATAAGTAGTTGGTCGAAACTGCGGTCGGCTGCTGCTCAGCTGGAAAGTAAGGCGTCAGACGCTTCTCTCGCAATGTCACAAACGCGGTGGCTATCCTTTGATAATCTTTCAGCAGGGCAGTCCCCAATTGAATCGGCCATTCAACTGTGGCTTTTTCGAGCAAGGCCGCGACTGGATTAATGTCGTTGCCAAAGGTTGATAAACCCAAACGCGAAGCCTCAAAAGGGATTGCTCCGCCGCCGGCCGTTGGGTCGAGCACGGTCGTTTTGTGGTTGTCATCCAATTTCGCAGTATTGCGAAACCAATCACGATCCTCGGCGGTGAGGCCGTATCTGAATGCTCGGTCGTAACTGTATGCAGCCCCTTCAAAGCGAACTCCTGTTCGCCTTGCATGAAGAATGTTCCGTCTGCTCGCAAGTGGGTCGCCATGAATACCCAACAGGTGCATGAACTTTTCGTGGTCGGCATCCGCCGGGAGCAATGAAGCAAGTATGGCGGCGCGCGACGCCACGAGCGGACGCCGCGCCCACCAGACGTGCAACCGGTTCGGCGCGGGAAATGGTGTCATCGGGGTGCGCTCACGCAAGCTCTCGATCCCAATTTCCGTGATCGGCAGCCAACGCTCAATGAGGCGTGTATCTGGCATTGGTCAGGACTTGTGGTGCGGGGTGGTGAGGAGAATGCGCAGTGCGGAGAGCACGCGGCGCGGGTTCTTGCGGTGCATGGCCATACCGAGCCAGTATGCCGCTTCTTCTTTCCCCATCTGTTCGATGCCTTCAACGACGTTTCGGAGATTGTCGCGGCTGCGCATGGGCGCGAGCGCACGGAAGAGCAAGCCGAGCGTGAGGGCGATATCCTCCGGCAACTGCCAAGCTCGGGGCAGGCGCAGCGCCGGGGCTTCAAATGGAATGCCAGCCTGTTTAAGGCGGCGCGCGACACGGTGGTCCACCAATTCGAGGTTGCGACCGCACAGACCGGCGACGCGCACGGGCGCAGTGAGAGTGGGGGTGGCGGGCGAGGGCAGTTGCCAGACTTCCAGCTCAGTATCGGCGGGGCCAAAATAGTGGGCGCGCAGCTCGTAGCGTGGCAGGGCCATGCCGGGATCAGCCGGCGCCCGGCGCCCGGCGGGGCGCAAGCGGCCCGCACTGGTGGGTGAGGAGTCGAGAATCATGCGGCGTTGTTTCGTAGGTGATTTCACGCGCTGGCCTCTGCTGTAGCGGATACGTAGGCAGCGCCGCTGGCAAACTTGGCAAGGCGTTCGCCAAGTTTTTCCACCGCGTCGCCGGCCAGTGGGAGTCCGGGGTTGAAGGTGAGAACGAACGTGGCCTGAACGTCGTGCTCGCGGGCGGCATTGAGTTGCGGCACGAGGAAGTCTTTAACCGGCATGGTATCGCCGGGTGCGCCGGTGAACTCAAGTTGCATTTCGCCGCCTTCCTGGGTGACGTAACCGCCGGAGAGCTTTACCTGTTTGGCACACCCTTTCTCAGCGTTCACGCTACCCACCATGCGAAAGGCGTCGGTGGCATCGAACAAGCGCACAGAAAGCAACTGCACCTGGGCGAACTTCGCTTTGCGCGCCTTTTCCCAAAGCTCGGTGAGAGCGGCTTTCAAAACGCCCTCGGCAGTGACTGCGCCGGGCGGTGGTTGTTGTGGCGTGGTTGGCCCGGGTGAAGCACCGTCGTGACCAGTGAAACCGCCGAGGGGCGTTCCGGGTGGATAGGCGGCGCCGCCGGATTGGCCCCCGGTGGTGGGGGTGGTCGGAGCGGGCGCGGGCCTGGGCCAGATGCCTTTCTCCTTGGCGAAGAGCATCGTGAAGACGAACGATTGTTCGTCAATTATAATGCTGGCCATCGGATCGCCCGGGCCGCAGAGGAGTTCACCACGTCGATAGACGTAATCCCCCTGCTGGATGCCCTGGGTAATGGCACGGATGAGAACGGAGTCGCTGGCGTGGATAGACAGCGCCGGGTCTTTGCGGAATTCGTCACGCAAGGCGGCCGTGGAAATCTGGCCTTTCTTCAAAGGCGTGCGGTCCCTGATGTAGCCAGGGGATTCGGGCGGGTCTTCGGAGAGGCGGAGTTTCTGGTTTGCGCTTTCCCGGAGGGTGCGCAGGATTTGCTGTTGGCCGCTACCAGGTTTCTCGGAAGCCGAGTGAATGTCAACCGCAGCATGAGCCATGTCCACGGGACTGCCGGGAAGGCGTTGGCGCGACGGGTAGAAGATGTGCCGGTAGCATTGCTGGATGGCCGTGGCGACCTCCATCTCCGATTTCTGCTCCAACTCGTGTACCTTGCGTTGCTGATGCTCGGCCAGTTCGACAATGCGCTGCGGTTTGATGAGTTCCACTAGGGCGAGTCGCCTATCGACCTTCTTGCGCATTTCCTCAATGCGCATCTCGTCGGCCACGACAAAAACCAGATGGTTGCGCAAACTGCGCAGGCCCACCCCGTCGCTGCCTTTGCGCTCGAAGATGCGGGTGATGAGTTCGGGGATCGCGTCCACCGTGGCGCCAACGGCAGTGCCGTCATAGGCCATGACCGCGAGGCGCGGGCGGCCGTTGCCGAGGTCATCGTCCACTTCGCCGGGGGCGGCGGGGAAGGGAACCATTTCAAATACGGAACCGGTTGTTCCGCCGAAGATGGTTTTGATGCGGTCGTTTAGGTCGGCGCGCGCTTCGCCGGAGTCCACGTTGGTTTCCTCGCGGCGGATGACTTGTGTCAGGTTCGCTTCGGCGAGGAACCGCAACGGAACGCCGGGGCGGTCATCAAGGTAGGAGGATTCCCCGTGGAAGCGTTTCCAGGCGGCGTCAATGAAGCTGAGGTCGAAGGCCGGGCCAACAACCGAGAAGCGTAGGCGCTCGGCCGAGAGGCCCTTCAACTGGTCGTTGAAAGCCAGGCTGTGGATGAAGACCGTGCGTGCCGTGTAGGTCGTGTACGGGGCGAGGCCGCCGTAGTATTTTTCGTCCAGTTCGACGGCGAGCGGTTTCTTGACGCCGCCAGCAATGTCGTGGTTCACCGCCGGAATGAACTCGGTACGGCCAAGGCGAGTGAATAACTCCTGCCGTATGGGCTCGAAGCCAGGATCGATGTGATGGAGATGAATTGCGGTCGTGCCGACGGGACGGGTCTGCCAGAGTTGCGCGACAGTTCGGGCCAGCAGGCGCAACATGCCGCGCACACGATGGAAATTATTCAGCGTGGCGGTCTTGGTAGTTAGGGTTTCTAAGACTTCGGGGTGAAGCGGGTAGCTGGCGCGGAAAGCTTCGCTGGTCTCCGGTCGGTTCGCGTCGGGGGGCAACACCTCTTTGCTCGCGAGCCATAGGGCGCGGTAGGCGTCAATGACAGGCCCGGCCTTGGCTTTGTCAATCTTGCCAAAGAGGCGGCGAAGCAGGACGTGAACAGTCTCGTGGTCTTCCGTGGGATTGAGCAGTGTGGCTTTACGGGCGGAGATGCTTTCCGCCTCGGCCATCTTGTCGGCGATGAATTGATTCTCGGCGCTGTAAGCGTCGCCAGCCTTGCCCTCCTTGCCGATGGCAAGGGTATAGACGAGAGACACCCGGGGGTTGCTTTCGACGGCTTTGAACAGCGACGTGAGAAAGGCGCTGAGCTGCTCCCCGGCAGCGGTGCCGTGAAGATTGCGGGTCTTGCGGAGATAAACGGAGAGTTCGTCCAGCAAGATGAGCGAGGGCTCACCGCCGAAAAGTTCGGCCAGCGTCTCCGCGCCGGGCGCCGTATGACTCTCGTCGCTCTTGCGAACGCGGTCGTAACCGGCCTTGCCGGCGAGCGAGTAGGCGAGTTCGCCCCAGGGCGTATGCGCAAGGACACCGTCACCCATGCTGCGCCCGTTGGCGGGGTCGGCGTTCTCGCCGTCAAAGGCGGCGATGCGGATTTTGCCGCTGGGGACCAGCTTCGGGTTAAGAAACTCGGCCACGTTGGCAACACCTTTCATTCCGTTGGCCGCGTGGGTCAAAGCGATTAGTCCGTGGGTTTTCCCGCCGCCGTAGCTCGTGTCGAGCCGGAAGATGGCGGCTGCGGCGGCGCCGGCGCCGGTGAGGCGGCCCATGACATTTTGAAGCAGATTTTTTAGGCCCTG
>Ga0073936_10003790_pt1 | contig 21381 bp, 20 predicted proteins | sample AliMusrvi5mmetaG_FD_87041 | JGI IMG/M metagenome (GOLD analysis project Ga0073936, IMG submission 87041) | Freshwater lake bacterial and archeal communities from Alinen Mustajarvi, Finland, to study Microbial Dark Matter (Phase II) - Alinen... | ecosystem: Environmental > Aquatic > Freshwater >... | reverse complement strand
TCATTAGGTATTTTTGCAAATCCAATGTATCAGAAAGCAAAAGGCTTTTCACGTTAAAACGACATTATTTCAGGAAGTTGACCGTCGATTCTTCCTTGACGGTGCCGACACCGAAACTTGAGCTGTATATTAAACGCCTTAACAGGGTAAAATTCAAAAAGATCGTCAGACCCGGCGAGCAGCTCGAGATACACGCCGCGGCCACAAGCACCACAGGCCTCTATACCTTTCATATAACCCATGAAACCCAAGCCGTCTGCTCCGGCATGATGACCCTTGCCGACAAACAGCACTTAACAGAATGCCCATGACCAACGATATTGATCAAACCATTCACCGCATAGCCGCAATCATCATCAATGAACTTAAACTGGAAGATGTGACGCCGGAAACCTTCAACGCCGATCTCGACTTGGTGGATGAGGTGGGTATCGACAGCATGGATCTTGCCACCATTGCCTTGGTGATCCGGGATGAATTTGGCATCAGGATCGACGAAGACGATTACCCCAAGTTGACCACTATCCGGATCATTGGCGAGTATGTCGCCGAGAAGCAACGCGGCGGCGAGTAAATGTCCGGCCAGGCGACAGCTGAAAAAGAATGGAAATTTGCCGATATCATCGCTGTTCCCGCCATCAGGGACCGATGGGAGAAGGTGCGCCGCTACTTCTTTCTCCGCGAATCTACCTACGACATGACCAATCGCTGCAACATCCGCTGCGATGGGTGTTATTTTTTCAACGGTGAGAAACAGTTCGCCACGGAAAACCTGGACGAATCCGCCTGGCGGCACCTGATGGAGGCGGAGAAGGATCGCGGAATTACTTTCGCGGTCCTGGCCGGGGCCGAGCCGTCGCTGGTGCCACAACTGTGCCAAATCTGCGCAGAGAACATTCCCCTCGGAGCAATTGCCACCAACGGCCTGAAGGCGATACCCCGGACGATCGACTATCGTATTCACATCTCGGTCTGGGGCAACGATGCCACCAGCAAAGCAGTCAGGAAGGCCGACGACATGTTGGGCCGACAGATGGCCAATTACCGCAATGACCCACGCGCCATCTTCGTGTACACCTTCACCCCGCACAACATTGCAGAGGCCAGGGATGTGGTAAAAATGCTGGCGGACAACGGTCAGCAGGCGACCTTCAACATGTTTTCCGCGCCCGTCGGTTATACCGGGCCACTGCGCCATACGCCGCAAACCCTTACCGAAACAAGGGAGATGATGACCGAGTTGCTTACTGCGTATCCCCAGTCCGTCCTTTTCTCCCCGTATAATATTGTCGCCCACACCCATGAACTGGGGCTGCACGCCCTGTTTTCCTGTTCCTATCCGCGGATGAATTCGTCAACAGCTATCGGCCTAGGCCGATCATTCCGCCAATATCGGACCGACCTGCAATGGGACCGCGAGGCCGCCTGCTGCGTCCCGGACACCGATTGCGCTGACTGCCGTCATTATGCCGCCGGCAGCGCGGTAGTGACGGCCCGAATGTATCGCCATGCCACCAACCCGGACACCTTTTCCGCCTGGCTGGACTATGTCGACACCTACCTGGCTGTCTGGGTGCGGGGCTACGAAAAAGGGCCCAATCTCGGTGATTACCCCGTCGCCCCTCCAATGGACAGCCCAAAGACACCTCCTTTGTCGCTATGAAAACAGTCAGCTCCCTGCTCGATGCCCACTGGCATGAACGCTACCGGCAAATTTCCAAACTCAATATCCGCAGCTCCATCTATGACGTGACCGATCAGTGCAACCTGCGCTGCAAAGGCTGCTTCTTTTTTTCATCGGGCGAGCACAAGGCGGCCTCCGAGGAGAAAGACCTCACCAAATGGCATGGTTTTGTGGAAAGCGAGATGGCGCGCGGTGTCAATCTAGCCATCCTCATCGGCGGCGAGCCCACCCTCTGCCTGGACCGAATCGAGGCCTTTTACCGCCGTCTTCCGACTTTCTGCGCTACTAACGGATTGATTAAGGTGCCCCGTGACCGGTTTCCCGATCTCATGGTCGGCATTTCCCTGTGGGGAGACCGGGAGGACGAGATGACCCTGCGGGGCAAGGATACCTTCGGCATCTCCAGCGCCAACTATGGCGGTGACCCCAACGCCTACTATCTCTACACCATCACCCCCAGACAGTTGGGCAAGATGGAGCCTATTATTCGCAAGATCAAAGATGTGGGGCTCAAGGTCCATATGCAGCTATTGTCCAACGACGAGGGCATGGACGGTTTTTCCTGGCAACCCGAGGAATTGATCACGGTTCGGGCGGAGATGGACCAGATGCTGGACAACTACCCAGAAACAGTGATATCCTCGAAATACTATCACCAGATCATCACCACCGGCAGGATGTGCGACCGTCAGTTTGGCTGGATGGAATGCCCCTCGGTCACCGATCCCATCGACAAACGCAATCCCCGCCCCAAACGGCTGACCAACTTTATCCGTTGGGCCTCCGACCTCAAGACCATGCATCGCTGCTGCACCTCCGAGACCCGCGACTGTTCGACCTGCAAGGACGGAGCGGCCCATATGAGCTGGGTTATGGTCAACAAACGGGCCCATATGAACACCTCCCAGGATCTGCAAAACTGGATCGAAGTTTATGAAATGTTTGCTAAATTGTATCGGTTTATCCCCTGGTAGTCCGCCGGTCGCCGATGGAATGGAAGAAAGCAGTTATCGTCGGCTATGATGCCATTTCGCCGTTGGGCAGTGACTTAGGGCTGCAATGGCAGGCTGCGCTGGCCGGGCGGAGCGGTATCGGGCCACTGACCCGTTTTCCCCTGCGCCAAGACTTTCCCGTGCGCATCGCCGGGCAGCTGCCGGATATCGATCACGAGCCCTACCCCTTTCTCTCCGCCCGGCACCAGGCGGCCTGGCATTCGCCGGTATTCAAATACGGCATGCTTTCGGTGGCCCGTGCCCTGGCGAGAAGTCGCATCGACATCAACGCCGCCCTGGCCCCGCGCGTGGCGGTGACCTACAGCTCGGCGGTCGGCGGCATTGATGCGGTTCTGGCCTCGGACCGGAAACTGCAGGCGGAGAACAGGTTGCCCCACCCCTACGCCAATCCCAATTCCTGCATCAATATGATCGGCGGCAAGATCGCCATCCTAACCGGGGCCAAGGGACCGATCCTCTCCACTATCACCGCCTGTGCCACCGGCCTGACCTCGATGCTGGTCGGGGCCATGCTGATGGCCCAGAACCGGGCTGATGTTGCCATCTGCGGGGCTGTGGACTGTGCCCTGGTCGAACCGATCGTGGCCGGGTTCGCCACCATGAACGGCGCCTACCATCCCAGGAAAGGCCGGGAAAATGAGCCGCCAACCCAAGCCAGCCGTCCTTTTTCTCTTGATCGGCGCGGTTTTGTAATTTCGGAAGGAGCCGGTGCGATTATCCTGGCCACCAGGGAATTTGCCGCGACCCATGGTCTGGACTACACCATCGAACTGGCGGGCTGGGGCATGACCTCCGATGCCCATCACTTTGTCATGCCCTCGAAAGACACCATCGGTCAGTGCATGGTTGATGCCTTGACCGATGCAGGGGTGGCGGCTGCCGATATTGCCTCGATCAATGCCCATGCCACCTCCACCCGAGTAGGCGACCAGGTGGAGTTCGATGCCCTCAAGGCCGTCTTTGCTGGGACTTTGCCGCCGATCAGTGCCAACAAATCCCTGATAGGACACGCCATGGGGGCCTCCAGCGCCATCGAAACCATCTTTGCCCTGCGCGGCATGGATGAAAATGTTGTGTTGCCGACCATCAATTATCAGCCCGATCCCGAGATGGAACTGGATTGCGTCGCTGAGGGAAAAAGAGCGCTCCCCCAGGAGCATGTCCTGAAAAACGCTTTCGGGTTCGGCGGTTGCAATGCCTGCGCAGTCTTTAGAAAAGTCGCCTGAAAACAGGCGTCGCCTGGGAACCAGAAAATCTACGCCTGTGTCATTCCGAACGAATGTGAGGAATCTCAAGATTTCTCCCTGCGGTCGAAATGACACAGGGGGAGACGGCGGCAAACATAGGGTGTGGCGTTCTACCAAGTTGTTTATGGTTCAGACCGATAACGGTGCCAATCGCGCACCCTGCCAAGAGCGGACGAGAAGGAGAGAACAGCAGCAATGAAGGCGCCACAGAATAGAAAAGTCGTGGTTATCGGCTACGGCGCCGCCACTGCCCTCGGCAACACCTTTGCCACGACCTGGGCAGGAGCCGTAGCTGGTAAGGCGGGCTTTCGCCGACTGACCCGATGTACGGTGGAAACGCGCAGTCAGGTGGTCGGCGAGATTCCGGACTGGGATCCGAGCACGTTTCCTTATGTGAGCCGCAAAGACGCCTCGCAGTGGAATGCTGATTTCGTCTTCCTGACCATGGAGATCTGCCGCCAGGCCCTGGAAGATGCAGGGCTTACGATCGACAAGCAGACCGGCCCGCGCACGGCCTGTCTGATCGGCTCGGCGCTCAACGGTTCGGATGCCTACCGGGTCGCCATGGACAATTACACCCGGCTCGGCCCGCTCAAAGTCAGTCCGTACCTGCTGCCCAACCTCTGCGCCAATCTCCCCGCCGGTAAGGCCGGCATGCTGCTGGGATTCACCGGACCGATTTTCTCGCCTCAGGGGGCCTGCGCCTCCGGTAATCATGCCATTGGCATCGGGGCGCGAATGATCCGCGACGGCGATTGCGACTTTGCCCTGGCCGGGGGCGTCGAGACCTGCCTGACGCCTGAAATCATTCTGGGCTTTGCCAATATGCTGGCCACCATCAAGGTCGGCCCTAAGGACCGCTCCTTTGCGGATCCTACCCAGGCTTCCCGGCCCTTCAGCGTCGATCGCAAAGGATTTGTCCTGGCAGAGGGCGCCGGGGTCCTTGTCCTGGCAGCCGAGGAGGTCGCCCGCGCCCATGGCCTGTTGCCCAGAGCCGAGATCGCGGGAGTCGGCTGGACCTCGGACGCCCATCATTTCACCCGGCCCAATGCCCAGACGGTTATCCGAGCGATGCAGGACGCCATTGAGGACGCTGAAATCGTTCCGGAGGATATTGGCGCGGTCAACGCCCACGGCACCTCCACACCCACCGGTGATACCGCCGAGGCCGAATGCATGCGGACGGTCTTCGGCAACCATTTGCCTGGGATTCCGATTTCAGCGAACAAGTCCCAGGTTGGTCATAGCCTTGGGGCCTCGGCCGCCATCGAGGCCGCACTCGGCATCGAAGCCATGCGCCAGGGGCTCGTGTTGCCGACAGTCAATCATATCCCCGATCCCGGCCTCGCTGACCTGGATGTGGTTCCTCATGAGAGTCGCAAGCACGCCCACGAATTTTTCCTCTCCAACTCGTTTGGTTTCGGCGGCACCAACTGCTGCATCGTTTTCCGAGGTCTCTAATGCGCCCCAAACCGTTTGTTCCCGAACCCCATGACCGGCCGTCCTATGTGCGCGATACCAAAACCGGTCTGGTCTGGCATCGCTGCGAGCTCCGCACCCTGTATGTGGATACGGACCGCTCCCAGGTGGTCTATCATGCCAATTATCTGCGCTATTTTGAATTCGGGCGGGCCTCCCTCATGCGGGAATCGAACTATCCGTATAAAGAAATCGAGGCGAGCGGCTACATCTACCCGATCATCAAGACGGAACTCAATTACCATTCCCCGCTTTTCTATGACGACCTGATGGTTATTCATACCCGCCCGACCCGGCTGGAACTGGTCAAGGTGCAGTTCGACTATTTGATCACCAGGGCGGACAACGGCGAAATTGTCTGTACCGGGTTTACGCGGCACTGCGCGGTGAACGCCAACAACCTCCCCGTAGAGGTCGATGCCAAGACCATCGCCCTCTGGCAGCAGTTTCCCGGTTAATGGCAACTGAGCGGTTTGCGGTGCATGTGCCGGTCCAGCCCTGGTTTCGAGATCATTGTTTCAACCACAAGGTTATTTTTCCGGCGGTTGAGGCGATGCGTCTTCTGGCCTTGACCGCGCAGACTGCGCATCCCGAGCTGGATGTCAGGTGGATGCATCAGGGGCGTTTTGCCAAATTTCTCGAAATTCCACCGGAGTCTGCCGAACTTGCTGTTCTGGTCGAACTGGAGAGCGGGAAGGGCGGCGATATCTGCGCAAGACTGTTGACAAAAATACAGCTCAAGACCATGACCCGGATGACCACGCATTGCGAATTGTCTTTTGTCGCCGGACCCTTGCATGGCGGCATGGAAGTCAAGGTGGTGCCGTCCTGTTCCGCCGGTTTTGTGATGGAGGTGTCCGCGGAGCAGGTGTATCGGGAACTGGTTCCCTTCGGACCGTTCTACCGTACCCTGCAGGACCGGTTGTTCCTTGCAAGGGATTTTGCTCGAGGCACGCTGCTGGTCCCGGATTTACCGCTTCCGTCCTCGGATTCGATCGGTTCCCCTTTTCCGTTGGACGGAGCCATGCATGCCGCCTGTGTTCACGGACAGCGTCTGGTCGATTTCGTTCCTTTCCCGGTGGGATTCGCTGCCAGGATTATCCATAAGCCGACTCGGGCCGGTCGGCGGTACCTTGTCCATGTACGCCTGCAATCGCAGGCTGCAGATGAACTTGTCTATGATCTGCTGATATTCGATCAGGCGGAACAGCTCCGGGAAACAGTGACGGGATTACGAATGCGGGATGTGAGTGGCGGCCGGGTCAAGCCGCCGGCATGGATAAGGAGTCCGCTGGATGCGGAGGGCAAGCTTGTTGATTAGGTCTTGTTGTGGTTTAGCGATATACGTCGGGATACTGTTCGGGTGCGGCCCAGGCTAGAAATCGTTCCATCGTGATCCGGGTGAGCCAGCGGCAAAAGATCAGGGAATAGATGGCTCCGGAAAGATACATGCCGAAGAGAAAGACCAAATGGGAAAGGCCATAGGTCAGCGGACCGCCCACTACGACAATCCAAGGCGTCTGCAGCTTGAGCGAGAGGACGCCCAGGGCGAAGATCGCCGGCCACCCCAGGAGAAAGCTGAAGCCGATGGCAAAGACCCCCGCGAGTACGACCGGGGTGGGTTTTTCCCGAAACGCGGCTAGATCGGCTTTTTCCTTAATGGCCGTTTGCACAAATGCGGTTGCCGCGCACGAGAGGATAATTTTTTTGCAGAGTCGTTTCAATCGGTTCCGTTTGACACGTAAGAGAAAGGGAAGGGGAGAGGCCTAGATTGACCTCTTCTTCGATTACGATATCCTATTGTATACCACCGGGGCAGGGGAAGCAACATGGGAGCAGATCGGGACAAGATGATGCAGCCCCGCAGTTGGGACTTCTTCGATAAGATCTACTGTATCACGTTGGCCAGCCGCCCCGACAGGATGCAGGAGGCCAAGCGGCAATTCGCTGCAGTCGGCCTTGACGAACGGGTCGAATTCTTCATTGCCACAAAGGACGGCGAAGATCCGGCGCGAGGGATCTACCAGTCGCACATGCACTGTTTGACCGAGGGGTTGGCGGCTGGCGCCCAGCATATTCTGGTCTTTGAGGATGATGTTTTTTTTCGCAGATTCAGCGAGGAGCGGCTGCGCGAGGCCTGTCACTTTCTGCAGCAAGTCGGCAGCTGGGATGCCTTTCTTCTCGGTTGCATCGCCACTGGCAGCAGACGAACCGATGGGGCTGGGGTGGTGCAGATTACGTATCGTTGCCTTGCCCATGCCTATGCCCTCAATCGTCCCTACGCCGAGCGGATTGTCCGGGAGCCTTGGCAGGGCATCCCCTTTGACGGCCTGCTGCACCTTTGCAAGGCGCAATTTTTTGCCCTGTATCCCATGTGCGCCTTCCAGGGAATGGCCAGCAGCGACAACGAAACCGTCTGGCTCGACAGGGTGCGCAATCTGTTCGGCGGCCTGTCGAGCATCCAGCGATGCAGTGAACTCTATCAGAACAATAGGGGCCTCATTATTGCTCTGCACCTTGTGGTTGCGGCTTTCGCCATCGTTCTTTTTTCTCTTGCCCGGTAATGAAAGCATATAAATTCAATTTTCCTCTCCTCCTCGTCGTCGGACTCGCAATCTGCTGTTTCGCCTTCCTTGGGCTCAAGCGGTTGCGCATTGATACGGATATGACCAAATCCCTGCCCGCCCATGAGCAGGTCATCGCCAATGCGCTCGAAATCTTTCAAAATCATCCCATCCACGATCAGGTCGCCATTGATATCATGATCGACAAGGATGCCCCGGACATTCTGGTGGCCTGCAGCGCCAGCCTGCAGCAGACGATGCGGGCCAGCGGTCTTTTTGCGGAGGTGGGACTGGGTGATGTCGGGGCTCTGATCCCGGAACTGGCACATCAGGTTGTCAAAGAACTGCCCCTGCTGTTTTCACGGGAAGAACTCGAAAACACGATCGCCCCACGTTTAGAGAGCGACGCCATCCGCCAACGCCTGCACGAGCTGATTCAGGGCATGAGCGGCTTGGAAGGTATCGGTCAAGCTTCCTTTATCGGCCCCGATCCCCTCGGCTTTAAGGATCCGGTTCTGGCGAAACTGATTCATCTGGCCCCGTCAGCGAATGCCTCGATGTACAAGGGCAATCTCCTTTCTCAAGACAAACGCCATCTCCTCCTCACCGGCCGGCCGATAATCGCCGGCAGCGATACGGCCACGGCCCGGAAACTTGCAGATCTTTTCGCTACCGCTGCCCGTGAACTTAGCCAGAAATACGCTCCAGCAGGGATAAAGGTCACCCTCACCCCAGCCGGTGCCTATCGAGCCGCGCTTGATAACGAGGCAATTATCCGCCATGATGTCCAGCTGGCTCTGGGTTTATCGACAGCCGGAATAGCCCTGCTCTTGTTCTTTTCTTTCTCCCGACCGCTCATCAGTTTGCTTGCCCTGGTGCCACCACTGGCCGGAACCGCCACCGCGCTCTTTGTCTATTCGCTGTTCCATAGCTCCATCTCCATCATGGTCCTCGGTTTTTCAGGCGCCCTCATCTCCATCATGGATGATTACAGCATCACCTACCTGCTTTTTCTGGATCGCCCCCAGGCAACCAAGGGCGAACACGCCGCTCGGGAGATGCAATCCATCGGTGGCATCCTGGCGCTGCTCACGACCATCGGCTCGTTTCTGGTGCTCAGTCTGAGCGATTTCCCGGTGTTTGTCGAACTCGGCCAATTCACGGCCCTGGGCTTGCTCTTCACCTATTTATTCATTTACTTCCTCTGCCCACGGATTTTTCCGGTCATGCCGCCTGCGGGCGATCGTCATCCGCCTCTCCATAACCTTTCCGAACGACTCTTCAAGGCAGGCAAGCCCGGAGCGGTGGCAGCCGTCGCCCTCGCCTTGGTCCTGGTGGTTTTTGCCAAACCTGAATTTCGCATGAATCTCAGCGACATGAATACGGTTAGCAAAAAGACCCAGGCTGAAGACCGCTTGTTTACCAAGGTCTGGGGCGATATGGGCCAAAAGGTGTACCTGATGACCACCGCCGATTCCATGGCGGCCCTGCAGCAGCAAAATGATCGCCTGTTGATGCAGATCGAACAGGACATCCAACAGGGCCGCGTTCAATCCGCGTTTGTCCCGTCCATGATTTTCCCAGGTGGAGAGCGCAGTCAACAAAATCAGGCTGCCTGGCAAAATTTCTGGACAGCGGCACGGATCGAGCAGGTGAAAAAAGAACTCCTCCGGGAAGGGGCTGTCCTCGGCTTCACGGACGAGGCCTTTGCCGCTTTTTTCGCCCAACTGGATGGCTCTTACCCCCTGAACCCCAGCCCGCTTTCCATCCATTATAATAAACTGCTGGGGATCAACGCGAATACTAGCGGCAAAGTGGTACAGTTCATCACCATCGCCCCCGGCAATAACTATGATGCCCCCCGCTTCCTGGCCGACTACGGGAAGAGCCATAAGATCTTCGACGGCACCTATTTTTCAGCGCGACTGGGGGAGTATCTTCTTGCTACCTTTTCTTCCTCGTTTGTGATCATTGCCGTGCTGGTGACCCTGTTACTGTTTCTGCATTTCCTTAACTGGCAGTTGACCCTGATCACACTGGTGCCCCTTGTTTTTGCCTACATCTGCACCCTTGGCACCCTGAAACTCATCGGGCATCCCCTTGATATCCCCGGCCTTATGCTTTCGGTGGTCATCCTGGGCGTTGGCGGGGATTACACTATTTACATGGTCTGCGGCTGCCAATGGTACGGAACAATCAAACATCCGTCCCATGTGCTGGTGCGCAGTGCGGTTCTCCTCTCAGCCGCCTCAACCCTGATCGGGTTTGGCGTGCTCTGCTTTGCCCAACATGCGACCCTCAAAAGCGTGGGCATCACCTCGCTGTGTGGCATCGGGTATACCCTGGTGGGCACTTTTGTCCTCCTCCCCCCGGTGCTGCAAGCCTATTTTCGCCCCAGAGACAAAAACGAAATCCAGACCGGAACCCTGGAGCAGCGCCTCCTGCGCCGGTACCGCCTGCTGGAGGCCTACCCCCGCATGTTCGCCCGCTTCAAGATCAAGTTTGATCCGTTGTTTTGCGAGCTGCCACGTTTACTTGCAGAGCACCAGGCCATCGAAACAATTCTCGATATAGGCTGCGGCTATGGTGTCCCCGCCTGCTGGTGCCTGGAATATCTGCCGGGGGCAACTGTCATTGGTTTGGATCCGGACCCGGATCGGGTCAGGGTCGCGGGGAGGGCTGCTGGTGAAAGAGGAATGATGGTCGTGGGAGCTGCACCGGAGTTGCCCGATGTCGCCAATCCGGTTGATGCCATCCTGCTCCTGGATATGTCGCATTACCTTGACGACCAACAACTGGCGGCAACCTTGGCGCGCAGCACCCAACTGCTTGCTCCGGGCGGTATTTTGATCGTGCGGTTTGTCGTGCAACCGCCGGGCAAGTGCTCTCTTTCCTGGCATATTGAAGATGTTCGGGTCCGAATCGCCGGGAGGCGGCCATGGTATCGTACCCCGGAAGACCTGAACCGGATGATGCGTGAGGCTGGATTTGTTGATCTGCAACTCACTGCTGCTATCAACAGCGAACTCTTCTGGATGGTCGGCCGAACCGGAGTGAAAGGGTCATGAACAGCCGCAGGTGGCACCAAGGCTTCAGCATGGCGGAAAAATCGGGATTGGTCGCGTTGCTGCTGGCGCTTCTGCTCGGATTCCTTGCCCCCCCGTACGCCGCTGCCGTGCCCCTCGTCCTCTTTGTCGTTGTTTGCCTGGGGGCACCGTTCCTGCCGCAATGGCCCTTTTTCCTGCCGGTGATCTGCAGGGGAAAACAAGGTGCTAGTGGAATTGCGCTCACCTTCGACGATGGCCCCTTTCCGGCATCCACTCCGGTGTTGCTGGAACTGCTGGCCCAATACAAGCTGCCGGCTACCTTCTTTGTGATCGGCAAAAATGCTGCCGCCCATCCGGAGTTGATCGATGCCATCCTCGCCCACGGGCATACCATCGGCAACCATTCCTATCGTCACGACAACCTGCTCGCGCTGCGGAGCTGCAGGACTCTGGCACAGGATCTCCAGGCAACCCAGGAGATCCTCGGGAGAGCAGGTATCCGCCCGCTCATTTTTCGACCGCCGATTGGCATCACCAGTCCTCGCCTTCAGCCGGTCCTCTCGTTATTGGGACTCCAGACCATTACCTTCAGCTGTCGGCCCTTTGACCGGGGCAATAGGAATGTTAGTGACCTGTCCTCCAGGGTGCTCAAGAAACTGAGGCGCGGAGACATTCTGCTCCTTCACGACCATCCTCCCCCAAGTGACAAGGCAAAAACCGACTGGATCAATGAACTCCACCATCTCTTTGCAATTTTGCACCAATCTGACGGGGTGGTACCACTCGCCGTACTCATCGATCAGCCGGTGATGATCTCTCTGATAAGCAACCGGACTGACAGTTCGAAATAGGCCTTATTGAATGTTACGCTTGGTTCTCGGCACACAAAGGGGTGCCAAGAATTACTGTCAGGCGCTTATACATTGGATGCGAGGGCTTCCTCTACGGTAAGTTTAGGTGTGGTCAGGTAGGTTATGTCGGTATTTGACCGCGCTCTGAAGTGAAATGATAGAGTGTAGCCTCAGCTTAAAATAGCTGGTCAAGCATATCGAGCTAACTGGGGAGGCATTATTCTGGCGATGATTGAAAGGCTCCGTCCGAGGTGCTGGGGAGCAGTCCTTTGAATTGATCGGGTATGTCTTTTTAGTTTGTATCGTTAAATTTTTAACGATTTGGAATATTCTAACGTATTTTGCTAAGGCCTTTTCTCGATGCCCATAACCTTTGGACGTTGCCCTTTTTTCTGAATTTACATCCGGTGTTCAGTCCTTTTTGTCCTCCTTGTGTTCAAGCGTTGTTTGATCTGGGTCATCTTTCATCTCCTTTTTAAAAGCTTTGATACTTTTGGCAAGTCCCCCGCCAATTTCCGACAGTTTACCCGCCCCGAAGATGATCATTACGATCGCCAAGATAATAATCAGATGTAAGGGTTGTAAGAGTCCTGAAAACATAGTTGCCACCTCGTTGGTTATAATTGTATCGCTATAAAGTAACCGCTCCTCCTTTTCCCGTCAACGTAACAAGGGGATCATTCCACAAATGTGCGCCTAATCGGGAAGATTAATTGAGTTGCGCAGCCAGTGACAGGGAAAGAAATAAAAAAAAAGGCAGAGCCGTTAAGCCCTGCCTCTTGAATCCTGATTGTCGGAAAATTTATTAACTTCTTTTTCTCCGAGCGATTCCAGCCAGACCGGCAATGCCGGTTCCGAAGAGGATCATGGTGGCTGGTTCAGGTACGGGCGCGACAGAAATATTGTCAATTTCGAATGAGTTACTTGTGCTTAAAAATGTAACAGTATCTATTGCATTTGAAAAAATGAAATCTACATATTTATTTTGCGTAGCACTATACTGATTTCCATTTGCCGCATGTGAAGATGCCACGTCAGTCCCGGTGAATGATATTGGTGCGGCACCATCTATAAAAGTAAATTTAATTGTATTGTATGTGTCCATCGATCCCCATAGGAGACCAAAACTATAATCATTGGGATTTGAAAGTTTGATTGTAGTTGCCCCGCCGCCTTTGACTGACAAATAATTTGAAATGTCTCCAGCAGGTTCGGCTCCGTCACCATCTGAACTTTTTGAAATGATAGAATTGGTTGTGCTCGTAATAGTCCCTAAAGAGCCCAAGGTGTACGACCCTGACAATGCGCCCACTGTATTACTTTCAAAATCATATACGATAGAACCAAGCGCTGGGCCTGTGCCATAGTCAATGCTATAAGCTAAAGCAGTTGAAGCAACGGTTGAAACTGCAAGAGCTATCGCTGCAAAAAATAACGTTTTTTTCATGACCCATCCCTTTTTGACCACATAAAATATGGCTATTTATTCCCTGTAGCAGGGAATGATGATTTATCTCTGTGTTTTTATCTTATGCAGAAACTGGGCCGTTTTGCATAAACAGGGAGGGCGATGTATAACTATCTAAAAATAAATATCTTTTTATTAATGATCAAGCCTGTCGTTTGTCGGGCATTGTATAAAATTCCGATTTATCGAACGGAAGACTCCGGCGAGATTGCGCTTGCTTTGTTCATTAACAGATTGAAATAGTTAATTAAATATTTAATCCCCGTTTAGCATAAAAATAAAAAATCATTAAATAACAATCAGTTGATAGAGCTTGTCTGTCCGGGCAAAGAAAGCCCCCTTTGTTCATTTTATCGGAAAAGCGTGATGTACCGTTCTCTATTTCGGAATTCTATTTTAAATAATTTGTATTTTAAGCTAGTTATGCTTTTCCCTGTATCCTGCATATTCAACACAATGATTGGAGCTCTGCGAATAGAAAATCCCCCATCAGTCGAAGCAAACCTACACTTGCCACTTGTTTGATATCAACAAAGGAGGGCTATTGTTAAGCCTGCCCGTATTACTTGAGGTAAATCAGCCCATTAAGGGCGGGTTTTTCCTTGGCAAGATAAAAATTCTTTCCAAGGCGTTGGTTAAGCATATCGCTAAAATAGAAGAACAGTACGCAACGGGGATCGAGTTCGTTGATCTCAATTCTGAATCTGCTTAGTATATTAACGGACTCTGTGCGTCCTTGGTTATGCGCTATAAGCCCCTTTGAAATAAAATATTACCCGATCAACCGAAGCCCGTCGGGGCAGATAAAATATCTGAAGTAAGATTGACAGGAAGGGCTTCGATATTTATTTTTAAGGCAAGAGGATGAGTTGTCCTCTTTATGAGGGTCCACCTTCCGGCGATTGCCCGGGAAGAAAAAGGTGGGCCTTTCTTTTTGCCCTTTTTTCGCAGGAATAAAAAAAGGCAGAGCCCTTCGGCCCTGCTCGCCTGATCCTATAACCTATTTTAGAGTGATCAATTTTTCTGTTTAGAGGCTTTGCGGCCCAGCAGGGGTATCTTTGCGATCAACAAGTGGTCTCTGACACAGCCGCACCTGTCAATGTTGTTCGCAGTTCCATACAGGTCTTGCACAATGTACGCTGTCGGACAACAAAAAACCCGCTATCCTAGGAAGGATGCGGGTTGTGTGTACTTCATGATACCTTGCTGGACTTTGTTATGGCGGAGGAGCAGTCCTTCTAACTATCGTTCCAGCGCTGAGATGATTCTTTTTTACTACCCGTTGCTTAAATTGGCTGATCAAGGCTCTGATGTTCGACGAGCATGCTCCCAAAAGGGCCTATTCGACAAATATTATTTCCGATGCAAAACCCGAGTGAAAATCTTTTTATGCAAAACCGGAGCAAAGGTCCACAATCCAGCTGCTTAAAGTAGGGTGGCCGGGTAATCCATCAGAGAGGCTCTCCACTCTGCTCATGGGCTGGATAAATGCAGGCTATGATGGAGCTGTAAATTGTGTTTTCAGCTTGCTCATTATCGCATTATTCCCATATCTTGGAACCGCTACCTGTTTCAGGTATTAGCCATGAAACCGTAGATATCAATCCCGACCATAGACAGGAATTGTTTTGGCAGAAGATAATGCTGTCTATTGGTTCAGTCGTTCACGCAGTCGTTTACTTGGGCGGAAGGATACCATCTGTCGTTTGGTGATGGTCATGGATGCACCAGTCTTAGGATTACGGCCACGTCGTGGTGCTTTATCCCGAACCGTAAAGGTGCCGAACTGGACTAGCTTTACCAATTCACCGGCCACCATAGTGTTTTTCATGACCGTGAAAACCGTATCGACAATATCCGCAGCATTCCGTTGCGGTATACCCAGTTTCCCACAAACAGAACTGGCTAATTCCTTCCGGGTTACATTCTTCTTTTTCATTATTGAAATCCTTCTGGAGAACAGGTGTGGTTAAACGGTAGGAACAGAAAGTGCGGCACATTTATATCTTACATACTGTGGTCTTGCAAAGAAGAAATTGTTGAGATGCCGATGCTCGCTGTCGGCAAGAAGACACTAAAATGGGCCTATTCTGCAAATTTATTTCCGATGCAAAACCAGAGTGAAAACCCAAAATCCATGTATTTAAAATCGGTAGCTGTGTAAGGAGTCAGGTGGCCTCTGCAACAGGTTGGTTGGACCATTTGCTTCAAGATATAGCGTGGCTAGATATTGTGTTTTAATCTTGAGCTTTATTAGCATTATTCCCATATCAGGAATCTTGGACTGTTTCATTGTTTGTCATAAAGCTGACGTCTTGTGAAAACGGATTATTCATTTCAGGCATCATATGTATGCTGTATTCAATCACCACATCGTAGGATGACCAGCGAGGTAGGTTGGGTTGTTTGTTTCGGTGGCGACTGATTTCGCCTTGCTAAAGATGATATTTTAATAATATACAACACCTTAACCCTTTCAGTTTGAATCCTGATTCGACTTCGGCCATTGAATCTGCTGAATAATAACCCGTCTCACTAATGGGTATTCACTAGAGTTTTTCCATCGTGTTATCACTGTTAGCCTGGAAACGATGAAAATCGTTAACGGCCTACCAGCATTAGAGATTTAAAAGATTCGGCATTTGAAACCATCAAGGAAACTTCATATGCGTAAGACACAATTTGTTTCCAAGCATTCCGCATCAGCGATGAAAATTGCTTTCTATTATTTAGTGTTTTCTTGCTTATGGGTTCTTCTCTCAGATCAGATCATTCTTTTTTTATTCCAAGATATCCAGTCATTTTCCAAAGCAAGTACCTACAAAGGATGGTTTTTTGTCGGTACAACCTCAATTGCGCTCTTTCTACTTTTTGACCATGAAGTAAAAAAGACCCGAAGAATCGAGGATGCACGGAGAGAGAGCGAGGCTTACCTGAATAGTGTCTTCCGTGCGGCTCCAATTGGAATGGGTGTAGTGTGTAATCGGATATTTAAAACGGTCAATGACCGGCTCTGTAGCATGACAGGATATTCAAGAGAAGAACTACTAGAAAATAGTAGTCGGATGCTCTACGCCAATGATGAGGATTACGACTTTGTCGGAAGAGAGAAATATATCCAAATTAGTGATTCAGGAACTGGTACGGTAGAAACACGATGGAAACGAAAAGACGGTCAGCTTATCGATGTACTTTTAAGTTCGACACCCATTAATCCACAAGATCTTCAGGCTGGTGTCACATTCACCGCTCTTGATATCACCGAGCGCACCAGAGCTGCCGAAGCTCTTAAAGAGAGTGAGAACAAATTCGCATTGGCTTTTGATGCCAGTCCAGATTCCGTGAATATTAACAGTCTGAAAGATGGCGTGTACGTAGAGGTCAATAAAGGCTTTACCGATCTGACCGGCTTCACCCGTGAAGATGTTATTGGTAAGACTTCATCTGAAATCGATATTTGGTATGACCTGACCGACAGGAACCGCTTAGTTAAAAGCCTGAGGACAACTGGGTACAGTGAAAACCTTGAGGCAAAATTTCGTCGAAAAGACGGCAGCCTTACCACCGCATTGATGTCAGCCAGAGTCATATCATTGAACAATGTTCCGCACATTATATCCATAACACGCGATATCGGAGAGCTGAAGCGAGCTGAGCAGGAGATTCTTGCCCAGAAAAAGCTCTTCGAAACCATGTTTAATGCCATGACCGATGCGATAGTTATTACGGATACAAAACGCCAGATTCAACTGACCAACAAAGGATTGGAGACCACTTTCGGTTATAAAACGGAAGAGCTGGTCGGCATGACCACCGAAGTGCTCTATGACAATCCAGAAGAATATTTCGAGACAGGTAAAGCTGTCTTCAATAGTGAATCACCTCAGCCAACCAGTTTTTATACCACGTTGTATAAAGATAAGTCCGGAAGAAGCTTTCCCGGAGAGACCTTTGGAACGAAGTTATATGACAACAGTAATATATGGATCGGCAATCTTGGTATTATGCGTGACATCACTAAACGCAAACAAGATGAGGCTGATCTTGAACGGCTGAAAGTTGCCATCGAACAGGCTGGAGAAGTAATCGTCATTACCGATGCGGACGGAAACATCCAATACACTAATCCCGCATTTGAAAAAGCGACAGGATACACTCTCGAAGAGGCCCATCTTCAAAATCCGCGCATTCTCAAAAGTGGCTTGCAGGATGAGGCGTTCTACAAAGAACTCTGGGAAACTATTTCCAGCGGCCAGACCTGGACCGGACGAATGGTCAACAAAAGCAAGGACGGCTCGCTATATACTGAAGAGGCAACAATTTCTCCGGTTATTAATGCTGATGGAAAAATAATTAACCATGTGGCCATCAAGCGGGATATTACGGCTCAGCTTAAGCTGGAAGAGCAATATATTCAGGCGCAGAAAATGGAATCGGTTGGCCGGTTGACCGGCGGCGTGGCTCATGACTTCAACAATATTCTTGCGGTCATTATCGGGTATACCGAGATGGCGCTGGAGAAAGTTAAACCGACCGAAAAGTTACACTCAGATCTCGAAAAAATCTATGATTCTGCCATCCGCTCTGCCGACATTGTCCGTCAATTGCTAGCTTTCTCACGAAAACAGACCATAGCTCCCAGGGTGCTTGATCTGAATGAAACAGTTTCAGGAATGCTGACGATGCTTCGTAGCTTGATAGGAGAGGACATCGATCTTGCCTGGAATCCGACCGCGAATTTAGCACCAATATTAATAGATCCTTCACAGGTAGACCAGATACTTGCCAATCTCTGTGTAAACGCCAGAGACGCAATCGATGGTGTTGGAAAAGTTACGATTGAAACGAATATCGTCACGCTTGACCAAGAATACTGCGATAACAATCTGGGTTTCCGTCCTGGAGAGTACGTAATGCTTTCCGTGAGTGACAGCGGATGCGGGATAGAGAAGGACATCATCGATAAAATCTTCGAGCCATTCTTTACCACCAAGGGAATACTAGGCACCGGACTCGGACTATCAACCGTATTCGGAATAGTCAAACAAAACAATGGGTTCGTCAACCTCTACAGCGAGCTAAACGAAGGAACTACCTTCAAGATCTACCTGCCGACTCATAGAGACGAAATCGTCTCGAAAGCCGAGCCTATGCTTGAAAATCCAGGAATGAGCAACGGCGAAACCATTCTGCTTGTTGAAGATGACAAAACAATTCTGGAAATGGGCGTAACAATGCTGGAAATGTTGCATTACCACGTGTTGACGGCAAATACGCCTACTGAAGCGTTACGGCAAGCTGAGGAGCATGCCGGAAAGATCGATCTTCTCATAACAGACGTCATAATGCCGGAAATGAACGGGAAAGCATTGTCACATCAACTTCTCGCGATTTCGCCAGATCTCAAGGTTTTGTACATGTCTGGATATACAGCCAATGTTATTGCTCATCATGGTATTCTCGATAAAGACATCCATTTCCTTCAGAAACCTTTTTCAAAAAGAGAACTGTCGAAAAAAATCAAAGAAGCTCTTGAGGTCGCAGCGTGATTCCTAATCATATATCGTGAACGGCAAGCCAGTGTAAGCGGCAGGGCTACGTCGAGGATTTGTCGCCAGCATACACAACAAGGTGGCAGGACATTCCGTTGGTCAGGTGATCGGCAGGAACAGCATTTCTACCATCAGTAAAACTGACTAATAGCAGAAGAAAGAAGTTTAAGACCAAAATTTGCAGAAAAAGACTTGATTCAACTCGCAATTGATAGATTGATACGAGATCGAAGGTGAAACAGTAGCATGCTTTACAACCTCCTGTTGGTGGAGTTTTACAATGCTTGATCTTCATGCGAGAGAACAAAGGAAACTACTTAAAAAGAAAGGAAACCCCATGAAGAGTTTCATATGGCGGTTTCTAGCATGCTGCTTTGTACTTGATGCATGTGTTTGGGGATATTTTACATTTATTGAGAAGGTTCCTGTATTTGTGGGACTTCAAAAAATGCGCGAAGGAATACTAGAGAAAAGAGAGAAGCAAGCCGTTAAACAAATAGCTAAAATAGATCTAAGGCAGAAAGAAATAAAAGTGCCACAGGATGCGGAAACACTAAAACAAAAAAATGAATATCAAAATGCAGGAATGGTAGATAATAAATATAAGGGAGCTCTTTACAGCTGGACAAACAAGGAAGGTAAACGATCTTTTTCGAACATTGGTTTTCCAGAAGACAGGAATTACACTGAAGGAAAAATAGAATTAAATCGATAACACATAGTCGATCTTGAAAAAACCCGTTGTCAGCTTGAGATCAGTATCATTTATAAAAGGCTGGTGTTGAAACTGCACAACGTGATGTTCTTGAAGAGACAAGCCTTGAAATACGAATAGAAGGCATCGTTAATGTAGTTTCAAATCATCTTGATGATTTTCATCATACGGTTGTCATAGTGTTAATAGGTGATGCATTGGGAGACCATCAAAGGCCTGGTGATTATTTGACAGAGCTGAAGTGGGTAGACAGTGATATGCATATTGGAACAAGCTATGCGTTCGAAGCTGACCAAAGAATAATCGATTGCTATTTTGCAGGAAATATGAAAATACTGCCCATTGACGATAGAATCGAAAATTTATAATTCGACAAACAACCGCTTTAATCATCCTTTCCGGTTAAGCAGTTATTGTATTAATGGTCAAATTGTCTCCTGTATTCAAATACAAGAATATGAAAAATTCAGTCAGTGAGTAAACAGATGAGTAAAACACTTGTACAAATGACCGCTGAAATTATCCAATCACAGATATCCAGCAAGCAGATGACCACCGATGAAATCAAAGTTGCCCTGAACGAAACCTTCCAAGCCCTTAAATCACTTCAAGATACCGAAGCATGTGGGGTTGTCGAGGCTGGAACAGAAGCAACAACCTCAGTGATCGATCCTAAGAAATCCATCCAGAAGAATAAGGTGGTCTGTATTGAATGCGGTCAGGAGTTCAAGATGCTGTCTCCCAAGCACCTGAAGTCTCATGGCCTCAATTCAAAAGAATATCGTAAGAAACATGGGCTGTCAGCTCGCCAGCCACTATGTGCTAAAGCACTTTCAGAGAAGCGATCTCAGTCTGGTAAAGAGAGAGGCTTGCCCGACAACCTCCGTAAGGCTATTGACGCTCGCACAAAGAAAAAAGTGACCAAGGAATAAAACGATACTTACGCCCTCGTCCTGAATTTATTTCTGGGTGAGGGCGTACTGCTTTGTCAGCATTTCCCACCACGCCAGCCACTCAAGTCCGTCGATTCCACCAATCCCACCAAATTGCAGGAGGTCTGCATGAGGTGCGAATCTGAGCCTGCAATATTTACCTACTTCTTGTTCCTGTTGTGGTTCTGTTATTTCTGCTCTTGGGAAATAATTCTGGTTATTTATTATCTGTCTGATATCATGCAGTTAAACGTTTAGCAGAAATCATAATTCCCGAGGACCATTATGACCAAATCAGAATTGATAGAGGCACTCGCTCAAAAACAAGGCTTGCCTATCAGAACAGCAGCATCCATTGTGAACACGATTGTAGATACAATGATCGAGACGCTGGTGAGAGGTGATGGTATCGAACTTCGCGGTTTCGGAAGTTTCACAGTGAAGGAATATGACACGTATACCGGTAGAAATCCCAAGACTGGAGCTAAGATATTGGTAAAGCCTAAAAAATTACCCTTCTTTAAAGTTGGCAAGGAACTCCGTGAAGCTGTAGATGCAAACAGTGGGAAATGATTCCTTGTTTACTGACGGCTGGGAAATGAACATTGTACGAGCCGTGAATCATGCGAATTTCCTCAAATGGATCACCAAAAGCTATACTGAGCCAGGCGGATAATGCACAGTCAATCTTTTCCGGAATCACCCGTCCCGCCAAACAGCACCCTACCAGTTTTTTTCACTGTTTCATCCGTTGCTGCCAGAATTCAAAAGATTCTCCAACCTTCCATAGGTAAACAGTTTTGGTTAAAAGCTGAGATTTCATCTGGTC
>Ga0073936_10003782_pt1 | contig 21411 bp, 24 predicted proteins | sample AliMusrvi5mmetaG_FD_87041 | JGI IMG/M metagenome (GOLD analysis project Ga0073936, IMG submission 87041) | Freshwater lake bacterial and archeal communities from Alinen Mustajarvi, Finland, to study Microbial Dark Matter (Phase II) - Alinen... | ecosystem: Environmental > Aquatic > Freshwater >... | reverse complement strand
GGCATCTCTCTTGCCGACGTCCCCTTTTTCAAGAACATTCTGGGAGCCAAAGCGGCCGGCAATCTCTGGAGCCAGGGTACGCTGAAGCGAGATGTGAAGGGTTTGAGCGGTGATCTGAAGCTTGAGGTGAAGCAGCTTGAACTCTCGGGTGTCAAATTGGGCGCCTTTCCGCTCCCCGATTTTGTCAATCTGAAAGCACAGGGTATGATCAGGGTCTCGGATGGCAAAGCAAGGCTGGAGAGCTTTACGCTGGAAGGGGACGGGATTTACATGCGGCTTTCCGGTGATGCCCCTTCGGGGGCCAACGCTGCTTTGACTCCTCTAAACATGATTCTGGAGATGATGCCAAAACCGGAGTTTCTGGAAAAGCAGAAGCTGGTCTTTTTAGTGCTTGCCAAATTCATGACCTCCCCCGGCGTTTACAAGCTGCCGATCAGGGGAACGCTGCTCAAACCGGAGATAATGTAACTCTGGGCCTTGCCGCTCCCATAGAGGGTCTGGGGGCGAAATACGGAGACACTGTGGCAATCAAACTTGGCGAGCTGTTGCTGAACGAAAAACTGATTACGCCGGAACAACTCAATGAAGCTCTCAAAAGCCAGGTCATTTTCGGTATAAAGCTGGGCAGCAGCCTGATTGAACTTGGTTTTATAGCCGACGAGCAGTTGTGTGCGATTTTGAGCCGTAAACTTGGGGTTCCCTCAGTCAGCCGCCTGATACTCTCATCAGTCAGTCCGGAGACTCTCACACTGGTTCCTGCGGAACTTGCCAAAAAATACCGGTTGGTTCCGATCAAGGTCGAGGGTAAAAAACTGGCGCTGGCCATGACCGATCCGACTAATTTTATGGCTATCGACGAAGTGGCATTCGTCTCCGGGTGTGTCGTCCATCCGCATATTGCCCCGGATGTGTGGATTACGGCGGCCTTGTCAAAGTTTTATCAGGCCTGGGAGGATATCCGTTACCTGCGGATCGAGGGGGAGGTTGCCAACAGGCGAAAAAAATCCCCAAAGACGGAAGCGGTCCCAAAAGCGGAAACTTTAGAGATCCAGATGACGGGCGACAGCGGTGAGTTGCTCGATGTCGAGATTCCGGTGGAATTTGAAGGCTTCGCCAATCTGCCTGGTTATCAGGATGATGATTTTTCTACCAGGGAGAGCATCGGGCGCTATACGGTTGACCGACTCTCACTCGATTTTGCTTCGGCTAAAAACCGTGACCAGGTTGCCGACGTTTTTATCAAGTACCTTGGTCAGGAGTTCAAAATCGGTGCACTCTTTGTTATACACAAGAACATGGCGGTCGGCTGGCGCGGGATTTTGTCCGGCAATCTTATCAAGGGGTTTGATAAATTAAGCGTACCACTCAACAAACCATCCGTTCTCAAGGATGTGTTAGATACCCAGCGTTTTGCCATGGGGACGCTGATTCAAACTTCTGAAAACACCCAGATTCTCAAATCTCTCGGTGTCAGTGCAGATACCCCGCTTCTGGTTCTTCCGATCATTATGCTCAGGAAGGTTGTGGTAGCACTCATTGTCTCTGCCGACATGGAGGTACTCGGCAAACGCCTGCTGGAACTGCAGAAGCTGGTCTACAAGGCCTCACTGGCGTTTGAGATGCTGATTATCAAGAACAAGATACTGATGACATGAAGACCGGCCTGATGGGTGGGACCTTTAACCCGATCCATAATGCCCATCTGCGGATTGCGGAGGTAGCACTGGTTGCCTGCGGCCTGGACCGGGTAATCTTTATTCCGGTGGCCGATCCTCCTCACAAGCAATTGGCAGGGGGTGTGCTTTTCGGCCGGCGTTGCGAGATGGTGCGTCTGGCAATAGCAGGCAATCCGTTTTTTGAGATTTCCCCGCTGGAGGGGGAGCGGTGCGGGAAATCATATTCAATTGACACGATTCAAATTTTTCGGAAACAGATGCCGAATGACGAACTGTTCTTTATCATCGGCGGCGACTCTTTTCTGGAGATAGGTCTTTGGCGCTGTTATGCCGATATCTTCCGTTTTTGCCATCTGATCGTATTTGAACGTCCGGGGAGCATAATCATCGATCTTTATGATGCCCTCCCTGCTGACATCAAGGTGGAGTTCAACTACAATGGCGGTTCTCGCCGCCTGCTGCACGAAACCGGTCACTTTGTGCAGTTTGTTCCGGACATACTGCTGGACATTTCGTCAACCGAAATCCGTCGGCTATCCGCCGACGGAAAGAGTATCGATGCTCTTGTACCACCTGAAGTAGCAGCATATATCTCGCAGCAAAGGATCTACAGCAAATGCCCGTGAAAAAAACAAAATCGGTAGAAAAAACAACCCTGACCGCCAGCGAACGCGCCCTGAAATGTGCCGAACTCGCCTTTGACAAAAAAGCTTTTGATATCCGGGTGCGAGACATTTCCCGGGTCTCGTCGATCGCCGATTACATGGTGATAATTTCCGGCGCCTCAGACAAACAGAACCAGGCCATTGCCGACAACATCCGAACCGGACTGAAAAAATTCGGCAAGGTGCATAACATCGAGGGAGCTACAGACGGCAAGTGGGTCGTCATGGATTACGGCGATGTGCTTGTCCATATCTTCCACGATCAGCTCCGTCGCTATTATGATCTCGACGGTCTGTGGGGCATGGCGCCAGAACTGGAACTGTCGGCGGAGATAAGAGCAGCCCGCAAGGACACCGATTTTTGAAACGGATTCGCCTTCAAGTGGATAGCTGTGTTGCTTCGTCGTCGCTTTCCTCAGCGTACTGTAGGTACGCCTGCGTCGGTTCCTCCTTGCTGCCGTGCTCTCCGCTCGAAATCGAATCCTTTGATGATGGGTGTGTTGCCCTATGAAACTGAAACTGCTGTGGGTCGGCAAGAGCCGTGATCCCTGGGTCAGGGAAGCGGTTGAAGAATACGCCGGCCGCATAAGACGCTATTGTCCCCTGGAGCTGATTGACATACGCGATGAGAAGGGGGCCGAAGCGGAGGATATGCGCCGACGGGAATGTGAGCGCCTGGAGAAGCAGATCCCCACAAATGCGACCCTTATTCTACTGGATGAAAGGGGTGAGCAGATGGATTCGTCCGGCCTGGCAGCCTTTGTATGCAAACAGCGCGACTCAGGTACCGGCGAGTTGGTTTTTGCCATTGGCGGGGCTTACGGGTTCTCTGAAGAATTTCGCCGCCGGGGCAAACTGCTGGCGCTTTCACGCATGACCTTTACCCATCAGATGGTGCGCCCCTTCCTGCTGGAGCAGATCTACCGGGCGTTTACGATACTGAATGGTGAACCTTACCACCACTGATCCGAAAGGATGCACTCTTGAAAAAACCACTCCTGCTGATGATTCTGGATGGCTGGGGAATCAATCCCAGCCCTGACCACAACGCCGTTGCCCTTGCAAAAACTCCCAACCTGTCAAGATATCTGGCGGAGTATCCGCATGCCGAGATCCGCTGCTCCGGCATGGCGGTGGGGCTGCCGGAAGGGCAGATGGGCAACTCCGAGGTCGGACATCTCAACATCGGCGCCGGTCGGGTGGTCTATCAGGAGCTGACCCGCATCACCAAATCCATTCTGGATGGCGACTTCTTCACCAACCCGACCCTGCTGGATTGCATAGCCAAAGTCAAAGTGTCCGGAGGGAGGCTGCACCTCTCCGGCCTGCTCTCGGACGGCGGGGTGCACTCCCACAACACGCATCTCTACGCCCTGCTGGAACTGGCCAAGCGGGAAGGTTTGACGGAGGTTTTTGTTCACTGTCTGCTGGATGGCCGTGATACGCCCCCACAGAGCGGTGTCGAATATCTGGCGCAGCTGGAGGCGGAGATGGTGCGGATCGGCGTCGGTACAATCGCGACCGTGATGGGACGTTACTACGCCATGGATCGTGACAACCGCTGGGATCGGGTCGAGCAGGCCTATAACGCCATAGTGTGTGGGCAGGGAGAGCAGTTTTCCTCGGCTAATGAGGCGATTGCACGGAGCTATGCCGCCGGGGTGCATGATGAATTTATGTTGCCGGTCGTTGTCACCGAAAACGCCGCTGTAAATGACGGCGACGGTTTCATATTCTTCAACTTCCGCTCCGACCGCGCCCGCGAGATCACCCGGGCTATCGCCCTGGATGGTTTCAATGGCTTTGAGCGCCGGTGTTGGCCGAAGTTGGCAGGTTATGTCTGCATGACGGAATACGATGCGACCTTCGGTTTGCCCATCGCGTTCGGCTCCACGGGACTGATCAACATTCTGGGCGGCGTGCTGGCGGATGCCGGACTGAAACAGTTGCGGATTGCCGAGACCGAAAAATATGCCCATGTGACTTTCTTCTTCAATGGCGGCAGTGAAGTCCCGTTTCCCGGAGAGGACCGCTCCCTGATACCCTCCCCCAAAGAAGTGGCCACCTACGACCAGAAACCGGAGATGAGCGCCTATCTGGTGACGGAAGAGCTGCTGAAGCGTCTGGATCAGGACCTTTACGATGTCATAATTCTCAACTTCGCCAACTGCGATATGGTCGGCCATACCGGCATCGAGGCGGCGGCGATCAAGGCGGTCGAAACCGTGGATAACTGTGCCGGACGGATTGTTGCCAAGGTGCGGGAAAAAGGTGGTGCTGCTCTAATCACCGCCGACCACGGCAACGCAGAACAGATGGCCGATGAAAACGGCGAACCGTTCACCGCCCACACGACCAACCCGGTCTGGCTGGTGCTGGTGGATGACAGCCGCAAGGGTGTGAAGCTGCGCGAAGGTGGAAGATTGGCCGATATAGCCCCGACCATGCTGAAGATGCTGAGGATTACCCAGCCGAAGGAGATGACCGGGGAGAGTCTGTTTTGATGGCCGGTGAAGTAACTCAATGTTGAAATTCAAAGCCGCCCGGTTCAGCGCTTGTCTGATCGGGCGGCTTTTTGTGGCGCGGTTCGCGGCATGTGGTGTATATAAGTAGCTGGAATTTTCACGGGTTATATTAAAAAGCCTCCTATAACCTTTTTCTCCCAACAAGAGGACGCATTCGGTATGAACAATAAGCGATAAAGAGTTCTTCGACGAATTGAAGGGATTGACGGAGGCTGGTTACCGGCAATACTGCTTCATATAAGGCGCAAAACCGTTGTTCGCAGACAAGCACTATAAAATCAATGCGAGGAGGTTATTATGATGCAACGCTTACTGAACAAAAGATCAATTGTCGCACTCTTGCTTTCACTTGTCCTGTCTTCAGTTAATTGCAGTCTCGTTTTTGCATCAACAGAATACAGGTTTTCAAAAGGTCAAACTCTTTATGTGCCTGTATACTCAAATATTTTCAGCGCACCCAAAAAAATTCCTTATAATTTGGCGGCGATCTTAAGTATTCGGAATACAGACATGTCAAATTCTATCAATATCATTGCTGCGGATTACTATGATACCAAGGGTAAATTAGTGAGAAAATATTACCCGCAACCAATAACCTTGGCGCCTTTGGAGTCAACGGATATTTTTATTCCCGAGGAGCATACAGCGGGCGGTACCGGCGCAAATTTTATCGTCAAATGGAATTCGCAAAAAGAGGTGAATGTCCCCATCATAGAAGCTGTGATGATTGGAATGAAATCCGGACAAGGCATTTCTTTTGTAAGTCCAGGCCAGGAAATCAAAGAACCCCTCCGTTGAGCAGCCAATGAAAACTTTTGTTAGAGAATCAATAAATTCCCTTCTGATTGTATTGGGCATTCTTTCAGCAGGGATGGGTATTAAAGGGTTTTTGCTGTCAAGCCACTTCATAGATGGTGGGGTAACAGGCATTTCCATGCTACTGGCCAGTGTGCTTGGCTATCCGTTGGCAATTCTTATTCCGCTGATCAATCTCCCGTTCATAGCGCTGGGCTATCGCCAGATAGGCTGGTCGTTTGCCTTGAAAAGTACCCTGGCGATTGCGGGATTGTCCGTGTGCCTTGCCTTTGTCAACTATCCGGATGTAACCCCCGATAAACTCCTGACGGCAGTGTTCGGCGGTTTTTTTATCGGTGCCGGGATTGGCCTTGCAATACGTGGCGGTGCGGTTCTTGACGGCACTGAAATAGCAGCATTGCTGATCAGCAAAAGTAGTCATCTGCTGAAAGTCGGTGATGTTATCCTCATCCTGAATATTTTCATCTTTGCCGCAGCGGCCTACTTACTCGGTATTGATTCGGCGCTCTATTCGGTTCTGACATACTTTGCGGCCTCAAAAACAATCGACTTTCTGATCCATGGTATCGAGGAGTACAACGCCATAATAATCATGTCCGAAAAGAGTGATGAAATCAGGGAAGCTATCGTGCGTGTCCTGAGTCGTGGCATTACGATATACAACGGCCGCGGTGGAAAGAGCGGCAAGCCGATGCATATCCTCTACTGTGTGGTTACAAGATTGGAAATTGGCAGAGTCAAGAGCGTTGTTAAAGAAATTGATGAAACTGCATTTATCGTAATTCACCCATTGGCTGATGCGTCCGGCGGCATTATCAAAAAAATCGCATTGCACTGAGAACAACCTGCACTTGTCTCCAGGACCTGAAAAAGGCAGTTGCATAACGAGGATGAGCCTCTTCAATTAAACCAAGGAATGTGTAGCCGACATATTGGAGCTGTACTGATGAAAGCCGTCATCCAGCGCGTTACATCCGCTTCAGTCGTCGTTGACGGCGAAACCGTAGGCCGGATCGGCCAAGGCATCATGATTCTTCTGGGAGTGGAGAAGGGTGATGACGAGTCAAAAGCCGGCTGGCTGGTCGATAAGATCTGCGGACTGCGCATTTTCTGCGACGAAGAGGGCAAGATGAACCGGTCGGTTGTCGATATCGGTGGAAGTCTGCTGGTGGTCTCCCAATTCACCCTGGCCGGCAACTGCACAAAGGGGAAGCGCCCCTCGTTCGATACGGCGGCGTCCGCAGACGAGGGGAAGCGGCTGTACGACTGTTTTGTCGCCGCTGCCGGAAGGAGTGGCCTGCCGGTTGAAACCGGCATATTCCAGGCCGACATGCAGGTTGCACTGGTCAATGACGGGCCGGTGACATTTATTCTGGAGCGATAACATTGTCCACTGAACTCACCCTCGGTTTTTCTCCCTGCCCAAACGACACCTTCATGTTCTACCCGCTTGTGCATCATTTGGTCGCTACGGGCGACCTTTCATATAAGGAACGTCTGGAGGACGTGGAAACACTCAACCAGCTGGCGCTCAAAGGCGAGCTGGATGTGAGCAAGGTTTCCTACCATGCGCTGGGGCATATCCGCGATGACTACGCGCTGCTCCGCTCCGGAAGCGCTCTGGGGCGTGGATGCGGGCCGCTGCTGGTGGCCGCTGAAGAGATAGAGCCGGCGGACCTGCGCAGGAAGAGTATCGCTGTTCCGGGGCGCTATACGACGGCGCTGCTTCTGCTGAGATTGTATGACCCGACTCTAGAAAATTTTATCGTCATGCCCTTTAACGAAATAATGGATGCCGTTTTGAGCGGCAAAGTTGACGCCGGACTGATCATTCACGAGTCACGTTTCACCTATCAGGGCTTGGGGCTCCGGAAACTGCTTGATCTCGGTGAATGGTGGGAGGGAGAAACCGGCCTGCCGATCCCGCTCGGCTGCATCGTAGCGCGGCGATCACTGGGTGCGGCAACTATTGCCGCTGTTGAATGCTCCCTGATGGCCGGGGTGGAATACGCCCGCGCCCACCCTGCCGAAGCAGCCCGATACATCGGCGAACATGCCCAGGAGATGAGCGCCGAAGTCTGCGCCGCCCACATCGGACTGTATGTCAACGATTTTTCGACAGATCTTGGTGATGAGGGCGAACAGGCGATTAAATGTCTCTTGAAGCGGGCAGAAAATTCTGGGATAATCCCAGGCTCTGCTCTGCCGCTCTTTATCCCGAATACACAAAAGGAGAAACTGTAATGTCTGAACAGAAGGAAAAATGGCATGGCTGGCTGGCGCTTTCTACCGCTATAATGGCGGTTCTGGCGGCTTTGACGACACTCTACATGGGCAAGTTCTCTTCGCGGGCCATCATGACGCAGGGACAGGAGAGCGATCAATGGGCCTACTATCAGGCCAAGAGCATCAAGCAGCATACCTTCGAGCTCAGCAAGAATGCTCTTGATTTGCAGTATCGTTCACAGAAGGCCCTATCGCCGGAGGTGGTTGCCGATTATCAGAGTACTCTGTCAAAATATGGCGAGGATATAAAACGCTATGAAGGCGAAAAAAAGGAGATCAAGGATAAGGCGGAAGGGCTGGCCAAGGTCAAATTGAAGGCTCAGGAAATGGGCGGGAACTTTGCTTATGGCCTTATTTTTCTGCAGATAGCCCTAATGCTCGCGTCGATATCCAGCCTGACAAAAAGAAAATACCTGTGGTACATAGCTCTGCTCTGCAATATGGGATGGATATTTTTCTTCCTGGATGCCTGGATGCTGTTTTATTGACCGGTGCTGATCAGCAGGTTCCCTTCTTCAATCAAACCGGTATTACCTTAAGCCCCCGCCCGGCGCCTGAAATATAAACGAACGTGATGATCGCCGGGCCATTAACCCACGGTTCATTACGATAATCCCGCATAAACTGATAACGAAAAGTCTTTACCCGGGATCCCGCAGGCAGGTTCAGCTCTGCGGGCAGATCAACCAGACCGGGCCATGCGCAATGATTCCGGCGCGCTGCTGCAAAGGCCGGGAGTTTACCCATCAACGGCATCTCGCTGTGGCAGTAATCGAAGAAGAGTGCATCGTGCAGATCAGCAAGCCTGTCTCCATCCACAAACGGCCCGGCCAGGCGGGCGAACAGCTCATATACCCGGCGGCAGGAGAGACCGGATAGGGCTTCACTGCCGGCCCCACGCGCCATCCGGTCGAAGATGGCAGCAAGCGGCAGCTCCGGAAGCAGGACTCTGAATGCAGTAGTAAATCCTCCATGTTTTTGGAACAGGTCCAACAGACGAGCGATGGTTTCGATACGGCAGATGTCATCAAAGGAGAGCCAGGGGTTGCGTAGTATGGTGTAGGGAGGGAAACTGGAGAAATGGTAATTCTCACGGCTGGCGATCTCCCGCATGGGTGCCCCCTTGAGAAGTTTGAGCGGCTCGATCTGGATATCATGAGGGTCAAGAAACGCCACTGCCTGCAGTGATGTCAGGAAACCATCATAATCTTCGCCCGGCAACCCTGCCACCAGATCGAGGTGCAGCTCTATCTTCGTCTCAACTTTGAGACGCCGGACGGCTCGGAAGATTTGTGGCAGATCGGCCTTGCGGTCCACCTTCTCCAAAGTGCTCTCAGAGACGGACTGGATGCCGATCTCGAAGCAGAAGGTGTTTTCCGGAACGCGTTTCAGAGCCTGCAGGTTGTCTTCGGTCAGCAGGTCTGCGGAGATCTCGAAGTGAAAATGACTGCCACGGTTATGCCGGAGAATGAACTCCCAGATTTCACCTGCTCTTACGGCATCAAAATTAAAAGTGCGGTCTACCAGCTTTATCTGAGAAACATTTCGATCCATAAGGAACAGCAGGTCCCTTTGAATCCGTTCCATACTGAAGGAGCGGACCGCCCCCTCGACTGACGAAAGGCAGAAAGCACAGGAAAATGGGCAGCCGCGGGATGTTTCGTAGTAAACCAGTGGTTTCGTAAAATCGACCAGCCCGGACTCAAAGGGTGAAGGTATCGTGTCAAGCTGAATATGTCCCGTATTAAGGGGACCCGAAACTATATCGTCCTCATCCCTGAAGAACAGATTGTCGACCCCGGCGAAGGAGTGCCCAGGAAGATTGCCGTTGACAAGTACCTCCAGCAGTCGGCGAAAGGCGTTTTCTCCTTCTCCCTTCACAACAAAGTCAACAGCCGGATTGCTATGCATCATCTCAAAAATGCCGAAGGACACCTCCGGCCCACCCAGTACAATGAGCGTTCGGGGGGATATCTTCTTTATGTCGGAGACGATTCTGAGGGTCTTCTCGATGTTCCAGATATAGCAGGAGAAGGCTGCCAGATCGGCCTGTTCCGCCATTATCTGTTTCAGAATATGCTCACGCGGCTCGTTGACGGTCCATTCACGGATAGTAATCTCGATATCCGGGATGTCTTTAGAGTAGGCCGCCAGGCAGGGAAGCGCCAGGGAGGCGTGGGAGTATTTGGAGTGGAGGGTTGTAAGGAGTATTTTCATGGTATTTGCAACCTTCAAATCTCGTTCTTTCGGGGGATTAAGCCGGTCAAAAGTTGATGATGAACTTGTCGCCTGTATTTTGAATCTCTGTTTTGAAAGTGCTCGACAATTCGTTCAATTTTCGAATCACAGCCTCCCTCCCCTCCCCTTTCAAGAGTTGCGGCTGGAAGCCGACCCTCCGGTGCAGTACGTCAAGCGGCAGGATTTCAGCCGTGCGATGTATATCATTCAGCCTTAGACGGATTATGGCGCTGACATCAGCGGTTCTGCTTTTGCTGGCGAATACGAAGTTGCCCAGGCTGTAAAAGATGATGCCGTCCCTGTAGCGCTCAACACCCTGAAGAACATGGGGATGATGGCCGATAATCACATTGGCGCCGGCATCAATCGCTCTGTGAGCTGCGTTGCGCTGGTATGCCTGCACCGTACTGCAGGCCTCTGTCCCCCAATGAAAGGATACGATAATATAGTCGGCCCGCAAGCGGGCGCTCGCTATGTCTGCCTCAACCAGCTTTTCGTAGCCTGGTGCGGTGCCGGGGCGCTTCGGGCCGGCAAAAAACTCTATCGGCTGAGTCAGGGAGTAGCCGAGGAAGGCGATCTTCTTTCCCTTTACGGTGAAGAGTGCCATCTTGCGGGCTACATCCAGGTTTTCACCGGCTCCGATCCAGGCGATACCTGCAACGGACAGGTACTGCAGCGTCTCTGCCAGCGCATCTCCTCCAAAGTCCATGCTGTGGTTGTTGGCCAGGTTAACCAGGTTGAAGCCGGCTTTGCGCAGGGCAGGTGCAACTTCCGGTTCAGCCCGGAAACGGAATTTTTTAGTTGTGCATTCGCTTCCGCAGGTCGCGATGGGTGATTCCAGATTGGCCAGGTTGATATCGCCGGTGGCCAACTCCGATACCACTCCGCCGAAGGGGAAGCCGTATCCTTTTTTCTTCAGTATCGGCGAACACTTGCCGGCCAGCATGATGTCACCCACGGCATTAATGACAATCTCCTCTGCATGCAGGTATACCGGCTGGCTTAACAGTGCTGCCATGGTAATAATGTGGGCAAGTATCGATTTCATCCGGCTCTTTTGCATTGACGTGTTGCGAAGCAAGTGTTAGAAAATACGCTTTTACTCCTCAAAAATAAAGGTGTTTCCCGATGCTTGACATGAAATACATCCGTGAAAATCTGGACGAAGCCGAGCGGTGTCTGCGTACCCGTGGCGGTGTGTCTTATCTGGACGGCTTCCGCGAATTGGATGATCGGCGGCGATCGTTGCTGAAAGATGGCGAATCACTCAAGGCGCTTCGTAATACGGCTTCTGATGAGATCGGTCGTGCCAGGGATAAAAGCCTGGTTCAGGATAAGATTCTGGAGATGCGCGAGGTCTCTCAAAAGATCAAAGGTCTGGACGAAGAGCTGGGCCGGGTTGATGATGAGTTGCAATCCTTCCTGCTGACGGTGCCAAACCTGCCGCACGCCACAACCCCGATTGGAACATCCGAAAACGAAAACGTTCAGGTCAGAACCTGGGGAAAACCGCATGAACCGGCGTTCAAGGCCAAACCACACTGGGATATTGGCGAAGCGCTCGGTATTCTTGACTTTGAGCGTGGCGCCAAGATCACCGGCGCCCGCTTTACCCTGTACCGTGGCGCTGGTGCCAGGTTGGAACGAGCCCTCATTAACTTCATGCTGGATCTGCATACAGATATGCACGGATACCAGGAGGTGCTGCCCCCCTTCATGGTCAACCGTGATTCGATGACCGGCACCGGTCAACTCCCCAAGTTTGAAGAGGATCTATTCAAGCTCGTTGATCCCGAATTTTATATGATCCCCACCGCCGAAGTACCGGTGACCAACATCCACCGTGGCGAGATTCTAAAACGCTCCGACCTGCCGATCAGTTATGCTGCCTACACCCCCTGCTTCCGACGCGAGGCCGGCTCTTACGGCAAGGATACCCGCGGTTTGATCCGCCAGCACCAGTTTAACAAGGTGGAGCTGGTTAAATTTGTCCATCCGTCGGAATCAGATGTCGAGCTTGAAAAACTGACCGGACATGCCGAAAAGGTGCTGCAATTGTTGGAGCTACCGTACCGTATTATGGCGCTCTGCAGTGGAGATATCGGTTTCTCCGCCGCAAAAACCTACGACATCGAAGTCTGGTTGCCGGGGCAGAGCTGTTATCGCGAAATATCATCATGCAGCACGTTTGGCGACTTTCAGGCTCGTCGTGCTTCGATACGCTTCCGCGAGGACGAAAAAACCAAACCGGAATTTGTTCACACACTTAACGGCTCAGGTCTGGCCGTGGGACGAACGCTGGTTGCGGTTTTAGAAAACTACCAACAGGAAGACGGATCGGTGATCATCCCGTCTGTATTGCGTCCCTATATGGGCAATTTGGAGCTAATTGTCTGAGACGCGAATATTGTAACGGACGTATGTGAAGCATCTGCGCAGCAAGGAGTGACCATGTTCGGCAGAAAAAAAGCTTTACTGTTGAAAGAGGCAGAAGCCAAAATCAGCCAGCTGCAGATCAAGATTGATTGGTATGAGCGCCATTACGAGAAACAGCAGACCTATATTGAAGATCTGTATGATGTGGTTGCTGTCATGTCCCGGCAGCTTGGAATGGTGCTCGATAATGAGAACATGGAGCGTCTTCAGAAACATCGGAATTTGCAAGATAACAGTAATTTTTTCCTTGATTTAAACCTGCTTTTCAGTACGAAATTTCAAAAGGGAAAAAACGTGACCTGCTATTATGGTAAAGATTTGGATGAATTGCAGCACAAATTTAATGACAGAGATTTTAAAAACAGTAAAATAGTGTATCTTACGGAGCGTCTCACGTTGAATAACCTGTATAAGATTTTAAAAGACGGGCTCTGGATAAGACCTCTTGAAGATTCGTTGAGGGCGATAAGGAGTGGAAGAAAGCTTGATACAAACCAGTAGCATTCGAACTGGACTCACTTTTGGTGATAGTTCCTGTTTGAAAATATGAATTAGTTATGATATGAAGTCGAAGCGCATGACAATGGAAGGGTGGCCGAGTGGTTTAAGGCAGCGGTCTTGAAAACCGCCGAGGGTTACACCTCCGTGAGTTCGAATCTCACCTCTTCCGCCATATTACAATCCAGCCAAGGCTGATGAAGTACTGAAACCCGTTAGAAATAGCGGGTTTTTTATTTGTGTTTATCCTGTAAGGTGCTATAATGCCCATCACAATACATGTATTTTAGGGGTAGCTATTGGGGTAACTATTGTCCTCTGATAGAGTTACCCTAAAGGAGTTACCCTTATGGCACGTCAAACTAGAGAATTAACGGCTTTAGAGGTTGAAAGGGTTAAACCTGGTTCAGTTGATAAGCGTCTTTATGACGGCAAAGGACTTATCCTGATAGTTACCTCTAAAGGCGGCAAGTGGTGGCGCTTTAAATATTCCTTTAAAGGGCAGAAATCTGAGGAGAGTACTTGGAAACGACTACAAGGTGATCTGGCCGGTATCGATTCCCCTCAGGAAAAACATCGAGGCCTGCTGATTGAGTTCTCAGCCACGTTTGGACAGGTGGCAGAGTTAGAACATGCCTTTGATCGCTATGCCAAATCCGTGGTGTTCGACTATGCCTATGACCGTTTTCATGCCGATCTTTATGGCAAAGATTTGCAATTGACACAAAAGGCTTCCCCAGATGACTTCCGTATATCAGCCTGAGATGACAAAAGCAAAGATAGACTTTTCCCTTTGTGAGTGGTTATGAACAATTCCCTTAGTTCTCGAGTTCCACATGCCGGGCAGTAAAATCTTTTCTTCATATGTCATCCCCTTACAGACGGTGATCAGCTGAGGTAAGTTCATTACGTTGCAATTTCAACAGTCATATTCCTCAGAAGAACTTGAGATTCTTAAAGCTCAGGAGGAAGATTATCAGGAACATGATCAATGCCAACAGACTTGGAAACAAAGAATCGAGCGCATGCGCTAAAATTTCCATAACAGTATTTATCCTTAATATATTCAGAAGTCTTTGGCATATTGACAAGGGCATTTGTTAAAAAAATACAGGAAGTCAAATATTCACAGGTAGCCATGATGTCCTCCATTTTCAAAAAATGGTTTCTGGATAAAAACCTACCATAAAACCTGATGCAGTCAATAGTGTATCCAGAGAAGTATTTAAGACAGCGCGCTTTTTAAATGAAGCAGATCTAATTCCGATTCACTAATATCCAAGAAGAGATACATGCTCATCCTCAGAAGATATCGCCATTACCAGTAGGCTAAAGGAGGCAGACGAGATTATGGGTATTCGAATATCGGCACATATCATTATCGGAGAAGATGAAGATCTGATCTTTATTGAAAGGGGGTTGCCGTAAATGCAGGTGCTTCTAGTTGGAAGCTGTCAGGAATTTCCTATGATCTGGATGCAAACAATAGGTGCTCGTCTTGTCAGCATATAGACCATATTTACACTTATTATTGTTTCCGGAACATCTGGATACTTCACTTGTAATTCGTTCAGTATTACAAATCCTCGTATCAGGTTCAACTTTCAATATACTGCCGCCAGTTGTCTGCATTAAACACCTCCATCAAGTGAATCATTTCCTCAGAAGTGTACCAAATAAAACACAAAAGTAAATTACCCTATTTACTTTATATTGAACAATCGGAGTTAACCAAGACGCAGGTGCCATAGAACACTATTTTTACGTTTAATGAAAGGAGAACATACTGAAAGAACAGCTTAAATGGATCAAATTTGACAGCAACAATCAATTCATTTGAAATCCTGCATAGCCCGATGAGCATATAAGCCATTGATAAATCACGGGTTTATTCTTGCCTCTTGTTGTTGACTACAGAGTCATGTAATTAGATAGTTTCCGTCCAGAAAGGATTCGATATAAAATGAATATATCCATAGAGACCAGTTTTATCAAGCTGGACAGTTTTCTGAAAATGATCAACGCCGTCAGCTCAGGTGGCGAGGCAAAGATTGTTATATCGGAAGGTGCTGTTTTGGTTAATGGGGCTGTTGAAATTCGCCGTGGTCGCAAACTGTATCCTGGAGACCGGATCAGGCTTGGAGGGAGTGAGCACGTGGTGAAAGCGGCATGAAACAGGTGGTTTTTCTATCAAATGAATTGACTTATCCCCCTGATTAAAACTAGAATGATCAGCTTAATTGAGCCAATTTCCCTGCTTTCGAGCGTGTTTAGTAAGTTAGAAGTTGTTATCTGCGTTTTTTGCAGAAAAAAACTTCGTTAACGCACTTATCCAGTTTATCTGGGTCTGGAGACACAGTATGAATATGAGATTTATTGATGCCTGTTGGGGCAAACCTGTTGATCGAACCCCGGTCTGGCTGATGCGGCAGGCCGGACGGTATCTGCCGGAATATATGGCGGTCCGCTCAAAGTGCACATTTCTGGAGTTGTGCAAAACCCCGGAACTTGCGGCCGAGGTAAGCATCCAGCCGGTTGATATTCTTGGAGTGGATGCCGCCATCATGTTTTCCGATATCCTGACGCCGGTTGAACCGATGGGCATGAAACTGGATTTTGTCCCCGGTCCGGTCTTCGAGAGTCCGATCCGCAACATGTCGGATGTGGAAAAACTGCGTATTCCGCAGATGGAGCAGGATGTTCCCTACGTACTCGAAACCATTAAAATATTGCGCCGCGAGTTGGCCGGAAAAGTGCCGTTGATCGGCTTTGGCGGGGCGCCATTTACTTTGGCCTGTTACATGGTTGAGGGGAAAGGGTCCAAGGATTTCGCGCAGATCAAGCGGATGATGTATGCCGCGCCAGACGTCTATGATGCCCTGATGGAAAAGATCACCCTGATGAGCATGGAATATTTGAACGCGCAGATCAAGGCCGGGGCGCAATGCATTCAGATATTCGACACATGGGGAGGCATTCTCTCACCGGTGGATTATGAACGCTATGTGCTGCCCTATACCGCAAAACTGATTAATGGGCTGAACCGCGTGGAGACACCCGTCATCCATTTTGTCAAAGGCGCAGGCACCATGCTGGATACGGTAAAAAAAGCCGGTGGCGATGTCATGGGGCTCGACTGGCATGTAAACCTGGGAGCGGCCCGCGACATGCTTGGCCCGCAAATGGCGGTACAGGGCAATCTTGACCCGACGGTTCTTTATGCAACCAAAGAGATCATCGAACGCGAAGTACGTCGGGTTTTGAAAGAAAACGCCGGTCGGCCGGGCCATATCTTCAACCTGGGACATGGCATACTGCCAACAGTTCCGCCCGAGAACGCCAGATTCATGGTTGACTGCGTACATCGACTGTTACAGAGGTAGCCATGGAAATACGTTTCAAAAACCTGGTCGTCTTTGTTACCGACCTGGCCAAGGCCAGGAAGTTTTACGCTGACCTGCTCGGACTTCCGGTTGCCGGTCAGAGCGAGATGCTGATCGAATTTTTTCCAGGCGAAGCCACTACTCTGGGAGTCTCGCTGGCACTGCATGAGGATGCCCGCAGTCTGGTCGGCAGACATACCGGCGTCACTTTGAAAGTTGAAAAGATTGTTGAGCTTTGTGAGACTCTAAAAAATGGAGGCGCGAGTTTTGTTGAACCGCTGGAGTCCAGTCCGTGGGGCAGGATGGCTGTTGTGCAGGATTTTGACGGCAACATGATCGCTCTGGTGGATCGCTGATGAAGGTAGTGACCCGCGATCTTCTTGGCCAGATAACAGCCGAGGCGCTAAAGTCACCACGACTGCGCAAAAACTACAATATCCACCCTTCCGACGAATCACGTTGCCATCGTCTGTTGAACGCCATCGAACCGGACTCTTATATCCGGCCGCACCGCCATCTTGACCCTGAAAAGGACGAGGCCTTCATCCTGATGAGCGGCAAACTTGGAATTATTACCTTCGCTGATGACGGCACGGTTACAGAAATTCTGCTGCTATCACAGGCAAACGGCAACCTGGCGGCCGACATCCCGCATGGTGTATATCACACCGTTCTCAGTCTGGAAACCGGCACCCTGTTTTACGAAGCTAAGGCCGGGCCTTATCTGCCACTGGCAGAAGATGAAAAAGCTTCATGGTCACCTGAAGACCGCGATCCGGCGGCGCAGAAATATCTGGAACAGCTGCGGGGGCTTTTCACTTAGTTTGCTTGTAAAATTTGCCCTGGGAAAAGTATTTGCCATGGAGATACAGATACACAGAGATAAACATTACGGAGAGTTAGGCCATATAACAGTGACTTCTGCCCTAACCTTCAAGATTATGGGTCATTTAAAAATAATTTCGGTGATTTTCTCTGTCTCTTCGTACCTCCGTGGCTTAACAACTGTTTTTAGATTTATCGGATCGGTGTTGCTGGTGCTGGCCTGCTCCGATTCGGTTGGCAGCGCTGCAAGTCCGACCAAGATGCGCCCTTACAGCGGGATTGGAATAGTGGTTCTGCAGGGTCCAGATTCTGGCCCCGATCGGGGTAAACCTTTGCATCTGTATGAAGAACCCGGCATCTTTCGGCGGGGAGAGTTGAGCGACACAAGTACCTCCGGCAATGAGTGGGTATTTGGAATGCACAGGGACAGCATACGGCTGATTGTTGTTGCCCGCAAAGGCAGCTGGCTGAGGGTATGTTATGATGATGCCGGCAGAGAAGCCTGGATCGACACGCGGCACCGGGGTACCTTCCAGCCGTGGGACCAGTACCTGAAGGGGCAGGTCAGTCATCTATTGCCGAGTCTTCGCAAACAGTACTACCAACTGTACCAGCAACCTGACCTCAATCCGTTATCCGTGCTGACTCCAAAACAGCCGTTCAAGGTGCTTAAACTGGAGAATGACTGGGTTATGGTAATGTCCGACCAGAATACAATCGGCTGGCTGCGCTGGCGTGATGAGGATGGCAGACTGCTGGTGGGCGTCGGTTCTGATATAAAACTATCTATACTGCGGAGGGATAATCATGAGAATTGAACTGGTGCAGCACGGAACCGGCGAGCTGACGTATGAAATCAGAAATATCGTCAACGTGGCTGAAAAGCTCCAGAAGCATGGAATCAAGATCAACTGGGAAAATATCGGTGATCCCATAATAAAAGGGGAGGTAATTCCTCCCTGGATGAAGGAGATTGTTGCCAAAGCTGCCATGGATAACCGCACTTGGGGTTATTGCCATACCCGCGGCGTGCTGGAGACCCGCGAGTTCATCTGCGAAAACACTAACAGTCGTGGCGGAGCCCAAATTACATCGGAAGACATTATCTTCTTTAACGGTCTGGGAGACGCCATAGCCAAGGTTTACGGCTGTCTGCGACCGGAGGCTCGAGTGCTGATGCCATCCCCTTCGTACACTACTCACACACTGGGCGAGATCGGCCACGCCCACGCCGCACCGGCCCTTTTCCGCCTCAAGTCCGAGGACAGGTGGCATCCCGATATGGAGGAACTGAAAAACCAGGTCCGCTACAACCCCAACATCTGCGCTATAATGCTCATCAATCCGGACAATCCGACCGGCATGGTCTATCCTGAAGAGACGCTACGGGAGATCGTTCGAATCGCCCGCGAGAACGATTTGTTCATCATCGCCGACGAAGTCTACATCAACATCGTCTACAACGGTAAGAAAACAGTTCACATTAGCGATGTAATCGGCGATGTGCCGGCCATATCTCTGAAAGGGATCTCCAAAGAGATGCCCTGGCCCGGTTCGCGCTGCGGTTGGATCGAGGTATACAACGGTCAGAAAGACGAACAGTTCCGAAAGTATGTCAACCTGATCCTTACCGGCAAGATGAACGAGGTCTGTTCCACCACCTTGCCGCAGACGGTAATACCTGAAATCGTGCGTCACCCCGAATATGCCGGCTATCTTTCCCAGCGCATAGCGAGCTATGAGAAGATGAGTAACATTACCTATGATTTTCTCAGCAAGGTTCCGGCACTGCAGGTTAACCGAACCAACGGCGCCTTTTACATGGCGGTGGCCTTCAAGGACGGCGTGCTGAACAACCGTCAGTCGATTCCGATCGCCAACGCCGAGGTGAAGGAGTTGGTCAACGGTCTCGTCACGGCGCCAGGCGTGTCTCCCGACAAACGTTTCGTTTATCATGTCCTGGCGGCAACCGGCATTTGCGTCGTGCCGCTCTCCTCTTTCTCCACGCCTCTTCAAGGCTTCCGCGTGACCCTGCTGGAGAAAGACGAGAACGAGTGCCGCCGGATTTACATTACTCTGGCCGAGAAGATCGGCGAGTATCTTAACTCATAATCCCCGAATTGAAGGCCACGATATAAAAAGGGGGAAAAGGCTTAAGCCTTTTCCCCCTTTTTATCGTGCGCCCCAAATAAACGAGGCCCCTGGCGAAATTCAGGAGCCTCGCATATGAACCAAGTCTTTGACATATCCCACTACATGGAACCGAGGCTACTCCCATTACGCAGCCAGTTTACCGTTTTCAGCATCAAACGTGAACCGCCGTGTACGGAACCGTTCGCAGCAGTAGTATTGGAAAACGGCGGAAGTTTTTCCGCCTCCTAACCGATCACAGCCATGCAAGCTGACCTATCAAGCCTTTTTGTCGCCCTCTTCGCTCTTTTTGGGTGTGATTTCAATTTCATCCTTCCCATCCGAAGCCTTCTTGAAGTTACGAATACTCTTGCCGAGTGCCCCGCCGATTTCGGGGAGCTTTCCGGCGCCAAAAACTACCATTACGATTACGAGTATAACTATAAGTTCAGGCATCCCTAATCCAAACATTGTGTCCTCCGTCCAGCCTTTTTGAGATTATCGTGACGCTATCATATTGACTGAATAAAATCAAGCACTGCAAAATCGGGACGGTCAGCAGAGGCAGATGGGCCGGTAAGCACTGAGCGTCAATCCCGGTATGGGAGAATTATTCCCGAATAACTTAAGAGGGGGGAACAGCCAAAGCCGTTCCCCCCTCTTATTCCAATGATCTCATGCTAGCAATCAAACCTTTTTGTCATCATCCTCGATCTTGGGCTTGATTTCAATCTCATCTTTCCCATCCGAAGCCTTCTTGAAGTTATTGATACTCTTGCCGAGCGCCCCGCCAATTTCGGGAAGCTTTCCGGCTCCAAAAACCACCAGCACAATTACGAGTATGATTATCATTTCCGGCATGCCAAATCCAAACATTGTATCCTCCGTCCAACTTGATTGAGATTAGTATAACACTATCGCATTGACTGAAAAAAATCAAGCACTGCAAAATTGGATCGGTCAGCAGGAGCTTTTTATACGGGCAGGAGATGCAGACTAAATGACTGAAAACCTGCTGTTTACGAGCCCCCGGCGCGGGCATAGATTCGTTGACACCGCTTGGACAGCATGTTACAAGCTCATCATACCTTCCCCGGAATCCGGATAAAATGATTTCGGCAACGCCTGACCAAAAGATTTATCTGAATATGGGCGAGACGGTGCTGGGGCTTGATGAGGAGGCTGTCAATTATGAATAAGTTTTTATTGCTGTTTATCTCCTTTCTATGTTCAGTTGGAGTGGCAGCTGCAAATGCTGCAGACATGGAGATCACGCCGTTCCGCAGCGTTAACCAGAGTCCGCTGGTGCAGATCTACGGCCTGCCGTCCGACTCTTCGGCTAAATTGAGCCCCTCCGGAAAATTGACTGTCAGTATTGTCCAGGACGTTGCCAGCGACTATACCGTCAGTACGTCGGCCCGTGAGCGGATAGTGCTTGACGGTGAATCTTACCGCTGGACCGTGGCGGCCCGCTATGGTTTTGGTGACCGATACGAAGCTGGTATCGAACTTCCATATATCCTCTACGGCGGGGGTTTTCTTGACAGTTTCATAGTCGAATGGCACAAGGCTTTCAGTTTGCCGCAGGGTGGTCGCGACAGCGCCCCAAAAAACCGTCTGAGTTTTCTGTATGTCAAGGACGGTGTGCAGAAGTTGAACATGAATCATGCCGGTTCCGGCATCGGTGACGTCAGTTTGACCGGCGGCATGCAGCTCTATGATGTTCGCAACGCAGATTTTCTGACCAGTCTTGCGCTACGGGCGGCGCTCAAGCTGCCCAGCGGCGACAGTGCTTCGCTCTACGGCAGCGGTAGCACCGACTTTTCTCTCTCGTTATGCGGCAGCACGAATAACTTCACCGATTGGAGTTCGCTGGTGTTCTACGGTTCATTGGGGGGTATGGCCATGAGTGACGGCTCGGTACTGCGTGATC
>Ga0073936_10003781_pt1 | contig 21411 bp, 17 predicted proteins | sample AliMusrvi5mmetaG_FD_87041 | JGI IMG/M metagenome (GOLD analysis project Ga0073936, IMG submission 87041) | Freshwater lake bacterial and archeal communities from Alinen Mustajarvi, Finland, to study Microbial Dark Matter (Phase II) - Alinen... | ecosystem: Environmental > Aquatic > Freshwater >... | reverse complement strand
GTTGGCGCCGCTTTCGCCGCCGCCTCGTTCTTCGATCTAACAGAGTGTTGTTGGGTTGCGCTGCCATAGGCGATCGAGGTTTCGCCGATGGCCGCGCTGAGTTTGGCGATTTCGGCATCGTGGGGCGTGGTCATGGCTGCCATGCCACCGGTTTGCGCCAACGCCACGTACGATCCTTCCGCGAGTTTGGCGATTTCCTGCCAGACGGGCGTGGTTTCGGCATAGTTGCCGCATTGCACGGTGTTGATGATGATGTTGGCCTTGGCCGCAGCCTGGCAGGTGACCGGATACTTGACGTCGTCCTTGTAATCCATGTGCGGCGGACAATCGCCCACCAGGAAGATGATCTTGGTGGCCTGCTTGTCGGCGGACCATGACATCTTTCCGACCGCCTCCTGCAACGCCTGGTTGACGCTCTCCGGCATGTCGCCGCCGCCCTGGGCTTTCAACGATTGGAGGTTCTTGAAAACGGTGTCGATATCGTCGGTCAAGTCGAACCTCTTGGTGATGTACTCGTCGCCGCGGTCGCGATAGGAAACCAGGCCGATGCGGACCGCCGGCGTCGGTTTGGCGGCGATGATGCCATTGGCAATGGACCAGATTTTCTCCTTGGCCCCATCGATGAGCCCGGTCATGGAACTGGTGGAGTCGAGCACAAACACGACATCCACCAACGGTTTGGCGGCGGGTGCTGTCTCCGGTTTCACCGGCGGCGGAACCGGCGCGGTCGCCGCGGTTTCCGCAGCATGAAGCCCTAGTGCAAACAAAATGCCCGATAACGCGATGATAGTCGTCTTCATGATAGTGGATAGTGGATGGTGGATGGTGGATAGTGGATGGTGGATGGTGGATAGTGGATGGTGGATGGTGGATGATGGATGGTGGATGGCAGGGCGCGGATAGCGGATAGTTGATCCTTGATCTTACATATGATGTAGATGAGCCGTCCCGACAGATCCTACGATCTACGATCTACAATCCACTATCCAAATATCACGTTTCGTCGTCGCGGATCTGATAGAGCGTGCCCTCGATGACCAGATCCAGGTTGTTGCCGAGCGACAGCCACTGGGTGGCGGCGGGATGTTGTTTGAGCAATGCGAAGTAGGCGTCGCTGTTGAATTTGACATTGACCTGCCTGAGGTTGGCCTGGCCCTGGGCGGTGGAATCCGTCCAGACCCTGCCATTTTGATAGAACGCGCGCCCATTCAGGTTGCGGCTCTGGGTGGCGTAGTTCTGCGCCTGCGCGGCGCGATACCCGATTTTGGATTCATCGCGGGCGTCGGCCTTGGCCAGTTCGCGGCGCACGGCCGGGGCCAGCGGGCTGGCGGCGGATTGGTCTTTCAAGCCGGCCATGGAGGCGGAGTTGGCGACGGCGGAGCCGCCGGATCTGGCGGCTTCCGTGGCGGCTTCCATAGGCAGGGATTTCATGCGGGATGCGGCCTGGGCATAGACGCGGGCGTCGCCTTCAAGTTCCTGCATGTTGCGCATGGCGAGCGGGACGCCGCGGTGTTTTTCGTCCTCGAGGATGAGATAGGCGGTGTAGGGGGTGACGATGCCGAACTCGCGGGCCAGCTTGGTCACCTCGTCCTTGAGTTCGGATGACTCGCCGTGAAGGCGGATCTCGTCGAGCAACCAGCCGACCCGGCGGGTCGCCCAGAGCTGCGGTATGTAATCATTGTGCGGGGCGGTCTCCGCGAATGATATATCGGCGGCGAATTCCCGCGCTTGGCCGTTGAAGATGCCGGAAATCTTCGCGGCGGCGGCTCCCTTGCCGGCATAGCGGCCGAACACGACGAGCATGTCACCGTTGAACAGATCGGGCAGCGAGTTCGGATAGAGCTGGGTGATCCTGATGTCCGGGTTGGTGAACGCGAGTTTCAGATTGCAGAACACCGGCTCCTTGATTTTACCAAAAAAATTGCTGAGTTTCACCTCGAGATCCTCCTTTTCCGAAACATACTGGCTGATGGCCTTGGTTTCGCCGGCGACGCGGTCTAACAGATGGGTGTTCACGTCGTTGCCGATCCCGAATGAGAAGATGCGCGTCGAGGTCGTATTGGCACGTTTGACCTGATCGACCAGCGGATCCTCGCGGGTCTCGCCAATGGTCGGCAGGCCGTCGGTCAGGAAGACCACGAGATACGGGCGGGTTTGTTCGGATGTGCGCAATGCCAGGGCTTTGCCGAGCGCCTCACCGATGGCGGTGCCGCCGATGGGTTTGAGCGCCGCGACTGCGGCTTCCGCTTTGTCGAGGTTGGCTCTATCGGCTTTGACCAAGGCGTTGAATTGGGGTTCGGCTTCGGTGGCGAAGCGGATGATTTCGAAGCGGTCTTCGGGGTTGAGGTTGGCGAGGCAGAAACGGAGGGCCTTTTTCGCCTGGTCGAGTTTGGGGCCGGCCATGGAACCCGAGGTGTCGAGCACGAAACAGATATCCTTGGGTTGGATGGTCGCGGGTGCGGTCAGGCCGGGCGACGCAAGCAGCAGGAAATAACCGTCATCGGCACCGGGTTTGCGCGAGCAGATGAGGTCGATGCCGAGCGGGTTGGGCTGGCGGGAGAAAACCACCTTGAAGTCGCTGTCCGGGCGCAAGTCCTTGGCTTCGTAGCCGACGATGGCGGAGGATTCGCCGTGGCGTTTGATTTCCGCGGCGTGGGAGGGACAGTAGATGCTCTTGAGCGGCAATTTGCCGTTGATGGTGACTTTCACTGAAACATCCTTGATCGGAGCGGAACTGAATTTCTCGGTGTTGAGCGGATAGACATATTCCACCAGTCCCTGGTCGGCGGTGAGCAATTGGGTGTAGGTGATCTTGATTTGCTTTCGCGAGTTGGGTTCGATCGGGAAGATGCGGACTTTGAAGGCATCGCGGCCGACATATTCGAGCAGAGCCGGGTCCTTCATCCGGCGGACGATGTCCTCATACAGCGCGCGGGCCTTGTCGGCGGGAAGCAGTTCGGCCTCGGTCATTTTGCCATCGATGTCCATGGAGAACTTGTCGATGTGGGCGCCGGGCGGGAGCGGAAAGATGTAGGTGCCTTCGAGTCGGGCGTTGTTCGGATTGTAAAACTCCTGGTCGATGGACGTGGTGGCGGCCAGGTCGTTGATGTCCACGCTGACCCGGTGATAGTTGACCGCCAGCGGCGCGAACGAGAAATGGCCCGGCGGGACATACGGCATCGGATGCGGCCCCGGATGATCCCACGGCGGATGGATGATGATCAGTCCGTCGGCGGAGGAATTCACCGTGCCGGCGAGCGCGATTACGGAAGCGAGAAGCGAGGTCTTGAACGCATTCATGATGCGATCATGCCACGATTTTTTCCCGGCGTCTGTAAAGAATCGGTAAATTGCGGGCCTATGTGGTCTGCAACTCTGCCACAGTTTCTCGCTGGCATTATGAAGACACGGGCGAGCCGCCCGTGCCCCACTTGAAGGCTCAGAACCGGTAGGAGGTGCCGAACATGACTTGTTCGCGGTGGCCGAGGCCGACTTCACCGGTGAGGATCCAATGCTTGGTGATGTCGAATTCCCCACCCATGACGAAGTTCCACGGTGCCGAGTCCCTGACGGAGGCATTGAAATTGACGGAGCCCAGCGAGGAGTTGAATCTGCCGTACTGCGTGTGTTCGGTGGATTGATAGAACGCGCCGGCCCACAGCGAGCCCTTATCAAAGCGCCAGCCGACTTTCGGGGTGATGACCAGGGTTCCCATGTTGTTGGCATCGTTGAGTGCCAACCCGGAGCCGCCCTGCAGATCGACATCGGCCCAGGTGTAGTTGCCGGTGACCGAGGCGAAGAAACTCTTATAGCCCGCCGCCAGGGTCATGCCGCCGCCATAAACGATTCCGTTGTAATTGACCCTGAAACCGTTGATGCCGCCGAGCAATGGCGCGAGCTGCGGCGGGAGCGAGACGTCGGCGTCGGCTGAGCCCGACACATAGCCGAAGATCGCGTGGAAATTGAGCCACGGTTGTGCCCACCAATCGAGTTTCGCGTTCACCGTGTCCGCCGTGCTGTGGACGCGGGGAATGATATTGGCGCCAAGGCCCGGCACCGGATAGCCGAAGGCCGTGGCATGCAGGCTGGTCACGTCATAGTTCGATTCCTGCCGCATGTAGAATACGCTCACTCCGAATGGCAGCGGCAGCCCGCCGGCAATATCAGCGCACTCGGAAACCGGCCCGGGCGCAACAATCGCGCCTCCGCCGGCATGCGCCGATGTGAGTAGGAACAGTTGGGAAATCGCGGAGGTGGCGAGAACGGATGTCTTGGTCATGGTATGGGGAAGTGATGGATTGGTTGCTTCAAACCGGGGCGGTGATAGCAACTTTTCCTGCCCCGGCAAGCCCAAATGTGTTATTTGTCCCTTGTTATTGGTGGCGGGTCGGCTAGGTTGCCGTTGGTTTTCATGAGTTAGGGCGCTCCCGTTCTGCCATGAAACAGGCACAGGTTTCACAATAAGAACGATTTATGAAGACGCATGAACGAGTCGCGCTGATGACGGTGACCTTGGTGTACGCCGGTTACCTGATTCATCAAGCCGTGCGGATGCGGGCGGAACGCCTATTCCGTCTGGCGGCGGGCGAGTCCCCCTACGAACGCACTCACCCGAAACCCCGCGCGGCCAGACGGTCGTAGCAGGGCGGGCAATGCATGGAGTGCGGCGGGAAGCGAAGCGCCACGCCGCTTTGGCTGGGAACCGTGCCCAATGACCGCAGCTTGAACCCCGGTCATCCTCCCCGCAGCCGTTTTCCCTTTTTGGAGCGTGTTTTTTTGCGCGGGCTGCGATTGCCGCCAGCCAAAGCGGTGTCGCCCTGCGGTTGCCACCGCACTCCATGCCATGCGCCCCTCAACAAAAACGGGTGCCGTTTGGCACCCGTTTTCGACCCTGCTCTGCGGAACCGGGAAAGTCATTCGGCGGTCAACGAACGATCAACAGCCGGGGCGTTGGAAAAGCGCCAGCGGATTTTGTTGCGTTTGGAGGCGGACCGGAGCTTGCGTTGTTTGCGCTCGGTGGGCGTTTCAAATGCGCGGCGGCGGCGCATTTCCTCGAGGATACCTTCGGCATCCAGCTTGGTTTTGAGGCGTTTGAGAGCCCGATCGACGGGCTCGCCTTTTTTCATGGTCACTCCACGCATGCGATGATTGTTGGTTGGTTTGGTTGGTTCCGCAGGGTTGTCGGGGCGGTGTTGATGTGGGATCGGGCAGGCCTTGTCAAGCCGGAACCTGTCGGAAATTTCAAAAATAAGATCCGTTGCAATTTCTGGACAGCGGGGAAGGGTGCCATTAGGGTGGCCCGACTCCATGCGCATCTCGGACCGCTATATCGGCAAACAAGTGCTGTTTGGCACGATGTATGCCGTGTTGATCCTCGGCTTGGTGCTGGTGCTGGGAAATCTGTACAAGAAGATCCAACCGTTGCTGGTGGATCAGAAGGCCCCGTTGATCCTGGTGTTGCGCTTTGTCATCAACGTGTTGCCGATGTCGCTCATTTACACGGTGCCATGGGGATTCCTGTCGGCGGTGTTGCTGGTGTTCGGGCGGCTTTCTTCCGATAATGAGATCACGAGCTTCCGGGTCGCGGGACTGAGTCTGGTCCGGCTGGCGGTGCCGGTTTTTGTCATCGGCGCGCTGCTTTCCCTGCTCAGCCTGTGGCTCAACACCACGGTCGTCCCCCGGTCCATGGCCACCACCATGCAGTTGGTCTATGACCAGGCCCGGCGCGATCCGGACTCGTTGCTCAAACCCGGAGTGGCCCAAGGCAGCTTCAAGGGGGATGGCACCGATGTGCAGAAAATCCTCGTCGAGGGGAAAACCGACAAATGGGTGGAGGGGTTCCATTTCTATCAATTGCCGTCGTCCCCCAACGATGACCGGACGTATGTCCATGCCTCGCGGGCCGCCCTGTTCGTGGATCAGCCGAACAGCCAGTTGCGGGTGAAACTTGATGACGCGTATTTCGAGACCTGCAAACCGGACGGCAGTGTCGAGATGTCCTTCGCAGGGCACGCGGAGCCGTTGCTCATCGACATGAAAAGCCAGAAAACCAAACGGGTTCGCTCCGGCAACATGACCAACGCCGAGATTTTCGAGGAATTCGCCACCAACAAGGACATCTCGGATTCCAGAAGGCTGAAACTCAAGGCCGAGGTGGCCCGGCGGTACTCGTTTTCGCTGGCCAGTCTGGCGTTCGCCTTCATCGCCGTGCCCTTGGGGCTGAGCACCCGCCGCCGTGACACCTCGACCGGCCTGATCAGCAGCCTGTTGGTCGGCACGGGGTATTTCCTGGTGACGGTGTTCGCCGACCAGTTCCATTCGGAAACCGCGGTGACGGCCATGTTGTGGTCGCCGAACGTGGTGTGTGTTTTGTTGGGATTGATCCTTTTCCGCAGGGCTCGTTTCAAATAATCTGGCATGGCTGATGAGAATCCTCCGCACGTTGCTCAATGCCGCCCGGGATGTCCGCAGACATTTCGCCGCGGACCCGGTTGAGCTGTTGCCGTTCATTGCCGCGCTCAAGCGCTACAACACGGACAAGCTGCGGCATGATTCGCGCGCCGCAGCGAACGTCACACCGCTGGCCGTGTCCCAGGCGATGGCCTTTGCCGCGATCGCCGGCCTGCCGGTGGAATACGGGGTGTTGTGCACGGCGGTGGCAGCCCTGGTGGCCCCGCTGTTTTCGGCATCGCGCCACACCATCATGGGGCCGACGAATGCCACGGCTTTCATGTTGTTCAGTTTTTTTTCGGTGAATCATGCGTTGGCAAGCCGGTGGAGCGAGTTGATTCCGCTGTTGGTGCTCATGGTGGGCGTGATCGTGGTGCTGGGATCGTTGCTGCGGGTGGCGGATCTGATGCAATTCGTGTCCCGCAGCGTGCTGGTCGGTTACCTGTCGGGAGCGGCCGTGCTCATCATGGCCAACCAGGCGGTTTCCCTGTTAGGCGTGGGGCGGTGGATCGATGAGGAATCCGCCGCATCCTTCGTGGGGCTGGTCGCGGGGCTGGCGAAGGCGCTGAACCATGTCGATTGGGTTTCGCTTGGGATCGGGTTGGCGACGCTGGTCATCTATGGCGGCCTGCTGAAATGGAAACCGCACTGGCCGGTATTCGCCATCGCGCTGGTGCTTTCGTCGGTATGCTTCGGATCGCTGATTCGGTTTCATGTGGCGCCCTTTGAAGGTGCCGCCACCTTCACCACCTTCGGGTTTGACAAGATGATGCCGCACCTGCCGCATTTGATCCGGCCCGGGATTTTCAACGATATTTCGTCCTTGCTGGGGGTGGTTTTCGCCATCGCCTTTCTCGCCTCGCTGGAAAACACGCTGATGGCCAAGGGGTTGGCCTCGCGCTCCGGCGACCACGCCGATGTCAACCAGGACATGTTCTCGGTGGGCATGGCCAACATCGCGAGTTCCTTCGCCGGGGGGATGCCCGCCTCCGGATCGCTCACCCGCTCGACGCTCAACTTCGAGTCCGGTGCCCGCACGCGCTTCGCATCGTTTTTTTCCGGGGCGTACAGTTTGGGGTTCGCGTTGCTGATTGCGGCCTCGGCCGGGTGGGGGGTGCCGCTCATCGACTATTTGCCGAAGGCGGCGTTGGCGGCGCTGGTGATCGCGTTGTCATTTTCGCTGTTCAACGTCCGCCACATCCGGATCTGCCTGCGCTCCACCGGGGATGACGCCGTGGTGCTCATCAGCACTTTCATCACCACCCTGCTGGCACCGCTGCATGTGGCGATTTTCATCGGTGTCGCCATTTCCATTTTGCTCTTCCTGCGCAAGGCCAGCCGCCCATATCTGGTCGAATACGAATTCAACGACGAGGGCGAACTGCTGGAAATGGGCGAGAAACGCAAACGCCCGATTCCCGCAATCTCCATCGTCCATGTGGAAGGTGATTTGTTCTTCGGTGCGGCCGAGTTGTTCCGCACCCAGATCCAGCGCACGGTTTCCGATCCGGCGATCCAGGTCATCATCCTGCGCCTCAAGAACGCCCGCCATCTGGATGCCACCAGCGTGCTGGCGCTTGAAGACCTCATCCGCTTCATGCGCGGCAAGGGCCTGCACCTGATCGTTTCCGGCGCGTCCCGCGAGGTGTACGGCGTACTGAAAAAATCCGGCGTGCTGCTCACCTTGCAGGAGGGCTGCGACCGCAAGGAAGGCGAAACCAACCTGTTTCTAACCAACCCGCGCAACCCGAACCTGTCAACCCGCGGGGCCCTCAAACGCGCCCAGCAACTCCTCGGCACCGACAAGGCGGATATCCGGATCTTCTACGACCCCGGCCAGCAAATATCCACCCCATGAGACGCATCGTCTTTCCCTGGATCCTCCTTGCTCTGCTCGGAGGTCTCGCCGTCTGGTGGTTGCAACCGGCCCAGGTGCTCAAGCGCCGGACCCGCAAAGTACTGCAGACCCTCACGCTGGCGGGTGACGAAACCACCACCAACCGGAAAATGGGCATCTATGCCCTCAGTGGTTTGCTCGCATCCCAAGTGCAACTTGAACCACCTCCCGCCTTCAACGACACCTCCGGGTCCTTCGACCGCTCCGAGATCGAATCCGCCTATACCTGGCTCTGTGACCAAGCCAAACAAACCCACTTCCAACTCCTGAATATCCACTCGGTCACCATTCATGGCGACCAGGCCGACGTCGCGTTCCTGATCGACGCGCTCGTCGAACTGCCCAACGGCCGCCTCGCCGACGGCCCCTACGAGTGCGCCTTCCACTGGCAACTCGAAAACGAGACCTGGCACCTCACCCGCGCCAAATGGGTCGAGGCCAACACTCTGTGAGCGCCGATGCCAATGAGCAAGACGAAGCGCAGTCCCACGGAACCCTTTCGCCAGCGACGGTCACAGACCGCTACAAGGCGGCGGATATTCGAACGTGGCTTCTAACGACCGAAAAACCCGGGAAATGTGCTTAAGACATCTTAAACACATCCCAAATTTTCCTTAGAAAATAGGTGATTTGCCGTGATTTTGAGTCGGGTATTTTGTTCTTGCCTCATGATTTCTAGGCGTTTATGAAGCGCCGCCCCGCGTCGGTGAGCCAAAGCCTCGCGCGGGGAAATCAATGACAATTCACGATGAACCTGACCTGGAACCTTAAGTCCCTGGCCCTGGCAATCGCCGGTGTTTCACTCCTTCTTCCCAGTTGTGCAACCAACGGGAAGGCCAACTCCAAATCCCTCACCCTGACGGACCCGCCGGTCCAGTCGGTCCAACGCGGCAAAGCGTCCTGGTATTCGATCGGCACCAACTTCGGAACCCGCACGGCCAGCGGCCAACGCCTCTGCAACGAGGCACCCACCGCCGCCCACAAGACCCTGCCCATGGGAACCAAGGTGCGCGTCATCAACGAGAACAACGGCAAATCCGAAATTGTCACCATCACTGACCGCGGCCCCTACGTCGTCGGCCGCATCATCGACCTCACCGTCGGCAGCGCCGAACGCCTCGGCTTCCGCCAAAACGGCGTCGCCCCGGTCCGCGTCGAGGTGCTCGGGCATTACGATACCAAGCCGTAACGTCACAGCGTCCCGGCCCACTGGAGGACAGCTTCGCCGATGAGGTGTGGCAAGTGAAGCGCCGGAGCGGGACGCTCCGGGCACGGACTGGCGCGTGACGCGCCAGCCACGCCGCATGAGTCATGGAAGACATTCCTCATCTCCCGGGAGATAAGAAGCGATAATACACCTCGAGGGTGAGGGCGGCGCAACAGGTGCGGCAATGGACGGCGACCTCGCCTGCGCCGTGAAGCGGTGGCACGGGGGTGCGGATGGTGTCGGTGGTGGTGGCACCGGTATCCTTGAAGCTGCCGTCCGGGTTCTGTGCTTTGAGCACTTCGGGCAGGATCATGGCATTGAATGTGCGCCACGGTTTGCCGCCGCCATTCATCATGGCTTGAAAAACCTGGCCACGGACGAACTATCCAAGTAACCGCTTGCGCAGAAAGGTACAGACGATCCAAAGGACATGGCTGGACCTAGAACCGTCGATTTCGGTACTTGAACTTTACAAAATGTGCGGTTATTTTGCACCGCATGTATCTCAGAAGAACAGCCGAGGAAGTGTTGCGGGAGATTCTCGACGGGAAGAAGGTGGGGGTGATTCTTGGCGCGCGGCAGGTCGGGAAGACGACCTTGGTGGAGCATGTTTTGGCGGGTCGGCCGGCGTTGGTTCTCAATTTTGACATCGAGTCAGACAAGGCGCGCTTTCGGGCGGCCGCAGTCATGCCGCCGGTTGACGGGCTTCGGTCGCTGGGCAACCCACCGGTGTTGGTGATTGATGAAGCGCAGCGCTTGCCAGAGACGTCCCGCATCATCAAGGGTTGGCACGATGCCCGGCTGCCGGCCAGGTTTCTCCTGCTCGGCTCGTCTTCGTTGGATTTGCTCGACCAGGCGGCGGAGACCCTGACCGGTCGGAACCGGAAGTTGGTGCTGCCGCCTTTGTTGTTTTCCGAAACCCTGGGAACCCAGGCGTGGGCCGCGGGCGGCGTTGACCACGGCCATCTGTGTCGGCATTTCGCGCCGCAACTGCGGTCGTTCCTGATGCAGCGCATGGCCTTTGGCAGTTACCCGGAAGTCGTGACGAGCGACCAGCCGGGGCGTTTGTTGCGCGAGTTGAGTTCGGATTATGTGTGGAAGGATGTGCTTCAAGCAGGGCTGGTCAAAACGCCGGATCTGATCAAGCGCCTGCTGTTGTTGCTGGCGCATCAGGCGGGATCGGAGGTGTCATTGAACGAACTGGCGGCCCAACTACAGATGGCGCGGACCACAGTGGACCGTTATCTGCACCTGTTGGAACAGACATTCGTGATCTTCAGGCTGCCGTCCTTCAGCACCAATCCCCGCAAGGAGATCGCCAAAAGCCAGAAAGTGTTTTTCTGGGATACCGGCATCCGCAACGCCCTGCTCAACGCCCATTCCACCGACGCATTCCGCCCCGACATCGGCGCGTTGTGGGAAAACTGGACCATCGCCGAAGTGGCCAAACACAACGTCCTGTCAGGCTCGCCGGCGGAGCTGTTTTTCTGGCGCTCGCGGACCCGCGCGGAAGTGGATCTGGTCGTGAAACAAGCGGACAGCCTGCGGGCATTCGAAATCAAATGGTCGGACCGCCGCATCTCGGGGCGGGCATTCCGCGATGCCTACAGCGTGCAAGTCGAAACCCTCCGCCCGGACAATCCGTTCGTGGCGGACTTGCGCGGGCCACCACCCGTAAATAAGCCACGGACGGACTATTGACGATGCGCTTGCGCTGCTTTGGAGGATGGCATGGCGGATGGAATCCGCCGCCACGGGCTCACCGCACCAGTCGCCGTTCGATGTCGGACATGACCGCATTGGAGGAGACCATCATGAGGTGCAGGAGGACCGGGAATTCGACGTTTTCGGCGCGGTTCCAGATCGCGCTTTCGGGCGGAAAGATGACTCCGTCGTAACGGGTGCGGTAGGAAACCACGCGCATTTTGCCGAGATTGCCTTGGGATTTCTCCAAGTCCGCCAGGAACCGGCTGCCTAAGCGCATTTGTTTGGCGCCGAGGGTTGGGTAGTAGTTGGCGGAGTCGGTGCCGTGGTGGGGGGTGGCAAGGGTGATGAGTTGGTCGCAGCGGGCGGCGCCGCCGAGGTTTTGCAGGTAGTAGCGGGCAACGAGGCCGCCCATGCTGAAGCCGACGATGGCGAGCGGTTGGTCGGGGCCGAAGGCGTCGTCGATGTCATGTTTGAGACCTGCGGCGAGGCGTTCCAAGCCGCCGCGTCCGTCGCAGGGGCTGAGATGGGGGACCAGGCACTGGATACCGGCGGTTTCGAGGCGTTTTTTGAACAACTTGTAGTTGGTGCCGGTTTCCAGGAATCCATGGACCAACACCACCCGGCGGGTGCGTGGGGCGGGGGCGTGCGGGTCGCGGGTATTGGCGCATCCCACGGCCAGCAGCCCGGCACAGAGGGCCAGCAGGAATCGTTTCATGAAACAACGTCGGGCCTATCCCGGAGGCCATTGGAGTTGCCGGCCGCCTAACAGGTGGATGTGCAGGTGGGGAACGGCTTCGCCGCCATCCCGGCCGTTGTTGATCACCAAGCGGTAACCGGAATCCGCCAGACCCTCGCGGCGGGCGATTTCCGCTGCCGTGAGCAGCAGATGTCCGAGCAATGCCTGATCGGCGGCCGCAGCCAGGCCGATGCGCGGCACCGGCTTGCGCGGCACGATCAGGATGTGCAGTGGTGCTTGTGGGGAAATGTCACGGAAGGCCACGCACAGATCGTCCTCATGCACGAGAGTCGCGGGGATTTCCTTGGCACAGATTTTTTCAAACAGGGTCATGTCGGCCATGGCTTGAGGGAGGGTGATGGATGATCGTCAGCGCCCTTCCGCGATCCGCTCGGCCAGCATCGGCGGCAAACCTGCGGCAATGATTTTTTCCTGGGCTTTGGCGATGTCATATTCGATCCGGCGAAAGACGACCAGCTTGTGCGCCAGATCGTAAACCACATAACAGGCGCGCCAATCGCCGTCGCGCGGCTGGCCCACGGATCCGGCATTGATGAAGTACTTCGCGTCTGCCTCGATGATCACGGAATCGGCGGGGATTTCCTGCACGCGGTCGCTCTTGACATAGACCCGCGGGACGTGGGTGTGGCCGTGGAAACAGATCTGAGTGAACTGATAGGAGAAATTCGACATCGCGTCGAAGCGGTTGGTCACATAATTCCAGTGGGCGGGTTGGTCGAGCGTGCTGTGGACCACGGTGAAGTCCGACACCTGGCGCACCATGCGCAGACGGCTGAGCCACAGGCGCTGTTCGGCGCTGAGTTGCTGGCGGGTCCATTCGAGGGCGGCGGCGGCCACCGGGTTCATGCTGTCGAGCGAGTGGTTGGCGGACGCGTCCTCATCGTGGTTGCCCTTGACGGTGGGGCAATCCATGGCCCGGACTTTTTCCAGGCAGGCGGCGGGATCGGCGTTGTAGCCGACGATGTCGCCGATGCAGACGTAATCGGTTACCTGCTGCTTCGCGGCATCAGCAAGCACAGCCTCAAGGGCTTCCAGATTGGCATGAATGTCACCGAAAAGAGCGATCCGCATGGGGAAACAGGGGAAATGTCCGGCAGAGTTTGGCGTATCCGGACGGACTGTCGAGAGCAAACCTGCGGACTTTAGTTGTGAAACCAATCATCGATGCTTGGCGGCGGCGGCAAGGGTTTGGTCAGAACGCTTTTTTCCTTGGAAATTCCCAATGAATTTTCAAGGGACAACAAGCCGGCGGACACGCCGTAAACCGGGAAACCGTCGCGGGTGCGCTGCCAGTGGCCGGATAGCGAGGAGTAGGCTTTCTGCGGCGTCTTGAACAACTGGATCGCTCGTTGGGCGACATCCAGCGACGGGTTTTCGTGGGCTTCGAGCACCAACAGCAGCATCACCAGAGTGGGCGTCCGGTTTTGTGGTCCTGCCGCATAGAGGGATCGGGCGAGTGCCAGGGATTCTGCTTCCTTGCCCTTCACCCGGGCCAGCGAGTAGAGTCTGGCGCGAGCCTCGAAGCCGCTGGTCCTGCCGGTGGCGGCGGATTTCAGGTAGGCCTCGGCGGCTGCGGCATAACAGGCGTTGGTATCGTGGAACGCGGGGATTTTGTTGGAATCGGTCAGCAGGAATCCCAGAGAGGAAAGCAGTTTCCAATCGTCCGGGTTGTTGCGGATGGCGCGTTCGAGGAACGCGTGGCCTTGCAGGATGTAGGATCGCCACAGTTCGCGGCGGCGCAACGGCGGAAGATCGGAATCGTGCAGGTAATAGCCGGCCGCATTGTAGGCCAGATGCCACGAGCCGGTTTCCCAGTAATAGCGGGTGTGCGGGGCGAGATCCACGATGAGGTTGAAGGTTTTCGCCAGGTCTGGCCAGCGGTGTTCGGCGAAGGCCGTGTAAGCCCGCAGATTGAGAAAAGTGGCCACCAGCGTGCGCAGCCCGCCCAGCGTGATCGCCGAACTGGTTTGGCCGATCTTGTCGAGGGTGTTGATTTCCAGGTGCGGCGGCAGCAGCCTGGCATTTCGCAGTTCGTGGCTGAGGCCCGCTTCATAAGGGAGGCGGGCTGCGCCGAACGCGAGCAGGGCGAGTGACAGGATCACGGATTTCAGCCAGATATTCACGAGTTCAGAATTCCTTGTCCGAGAAAATGAACCATGAGGCGAGCGTGAAGAACAAGGCGTAGTAGATGGCGATCAGCGCCAGTTTTCCCAGGATCAGCATGGGCATCGCCTGGCCTTCGATCACTGCGTCAATCACGTTGAAAAGTTGGAAATCCGGCAGCACCAGCGATACCAGCAACGAAACCGCGCGCGAGAAACCTCCCTGGCCCGCCTGACCGATCCGCAGATAGAAATCGCGGGCGTCTGCCTGGAAGTGGCCGATAAAATAGACGAGGGAACTGATGACAGTGGTGAACAGCGTGCTGGTCGAAAACGTGGAAATCAGCAACGCCAGCGACGCAATGATCGACGAGCGCAGAAATACCGCCAGCACCGCACCCTGCAGCGAGGCGTTCGGCCCGTTGGCCATGGTTTCCGCGCGCAGCGAGGCGATGGCATCCGGCGTGTAGCCCGCCGCTTGCGCCAACTCCGTTTGCTGCTCCATGATCATCGAGGTGCGGATCTGCAGCACCACCGTCATCAGCACGTCCATCAGCGCCAGCGAAACAAACACCAACAACAGCACACCTAACAGTTTTCCCGCCAGATAGTCCAGCCGCGGCACCGGTTTCGCCAGAATCGTATAGAGCGTGCGGTCCTCCACGTCCTTGGGCAGCAACAACGCGGTGGCCACGATCGACAGCACCACGGAAAACAGGTGCATCGTCCCGAATGACGAACTCTTGATCGAAGCGAGCGCGTTCGCGCCGGCGGCCTCGGGTCCTTGGAGTTGCTGCCAGTCCAGGAAATTGCTGGCGATGATGATGACCGCGAAGATCGCCAGGAAATAGAACACCTTCATCCGGGCGAGCTGGGTGAAGGTATGGGTTGCGATGACCAGGGTCCGGCCGCAATGGGAACCTCTTGGTGTTGGTTGGGTGGCGCTCATCGTTCTTCTTCGCGGATTTCCCGCAGGAACAGGCGTTCCAGCGTGGTGCGCGGTTTGCCGGTACGCACCAGGTCCGTCCCCGGCACGCCTGCCACCAGCGAGGTGATCCGCGCGATCAACTCCGGGCTGGCGTCGCGCAGCACGATTTCCGTCTGGTCCTCGATGGCGATCAGGTCATCCAGGCGACCCTCGCGGATCATCCGGCCCTGAAAGATGATGCCCACGCGATCACATACTTCCTGCACCTGTTCCAGCAGGTGGGAACAAAGGAAAACCGTGATGCCGCGCTCCCGCAACCTCAGAATCAAATCCCGGATCTGCCGCGATCCCACCGGATCCACCCCGGCCGTCGGCTCGTCCAGAATCACCAAACGCGGCTCCTGAATCAGGGCCTGTGCCAGACCAATCCGTTGGAGCATGCCCTTCGAGTAGCCGCCCAAACGCCGGTCGCGCGCCCCCTCGAGATCGACCAGCGCCAGCAATTCATCCACACGATCCCGCAACTGACAGCCGCCCAGCCCGCACAGTTTGCCATAGAACCGCAACGTCTCCGCCCCGCTCAGGTGTTTGTAGAAATACGGATTCTCCGGCAAAAATCCCACATCGTCCCGCGAGTCCACCTTCAGCGAATCCTTCCCGAAAATCGCGCACGACCCGGCGGTCGGCACCACCAACCCGAGCAACGCCTTCATCGTCGTCGATTTGCCCGAGCCGTTCGGCCCGATCAACCCGTAAACCTCCCCCGCCAGGATCCGGATCGACACCCCGTCCACGGCACGCAACCTCTGCCGGCGGAAGGACGTCTTGAAGTCCTTCACCAGATCGCGGATCTCAACGGCAGGCGCGGCTTCGGGCATCGGCTGCGCGCATTATGAACCGGTCCCCATCCGGAGGCAATAGACAATTGTTATTTGACAAGGGAAACAAGATCCTCACGGCACCCGCGGGGGGGTGTGTTACGGCGCGGCGAGGCCGCCACTCCCTACCGGATAAATGGTAGGGCGACCCGGCCCGGGCCGCCGACATGTCCGTCCGCATGGACGGTGCTGATGCGCGGATCATGGACCGCACATGAATGCCCACCCAGCGGCCACCCGGAATGTTGGAAGAAAAATGAAACACATTCAGATTGCCCCTTGACGCCCCCCCGGTAACAAGCGTGTATTGCCAATGTAATAAGACATTCATTTTGTGATCCGCTCGCATGCTCCCTGGGGAGTGTGACTGGACTCCACGGTGTCTGTCGTTATTTGGATTCAAACCGAGTCCAACAATAAAATCAGTCACAGCAAAAATCCTGAATCCAAAACCATGAAAACCAAAGAGTTATGAAAACCAAGAAACTTCCAAATTCTAACACTTACGGCCTGAAACGCCTGGCCCTCGCTTGCGTGGCGGGTGCGGCGTTTATGGCGGAGAATGCGCAAGGCGGCCTTGACTCCTTAATCGGGCAATGGGCCGCAGGCACGGAAACGCTGGCGGACACCTCCGGTTATGGTACCCCAGGCACCCATGACGGCGTGGCGGTGGGTGGCAATGCCGGATCACTCGCCTACAGCACTGATGTGCCTTCGTACTTCACCGGCAGCAAGTCGCTGGATCTGACCGTCGGCGACGTCGGGGTGCAGATTGCCAACAGCTCGACAAGCGATGGAGGGACCTATGTGAACACGTTCGACGGCAATATCCAAAGCCAATTCACCGTCGCTTTCTGGGCCAAGGGGTTCCCTGACGTTTGGGCACCCTGGGTTTCCAAGCGGGGCGAAGACGGGATTGGCTGGCAATATCGCCGACTTGGGGACTCGTCGATCTCTACCTTTACAATTCGCGGGATTGACAGCGAAGACGGCAACGGAGAGGGCCCCGATGTCAGCGACGGCAATTGGCATCATTTTGCGGGCGTTTGGGACCAAGCCACCGGTACACGCACGCTTTACGTGGACGGTGTGCTTGCGACTGTGGTCAACAACGACCCGTCCCAGAACTACACCCTTGCCGACGATAAACACTTGGCACTGGGTGCCCGGCAAAATGGCGGAGGAGATGGCTATGAAAGTTATTTTTCGGGCAAATTGTTCGATGTGCGGATCTATTCAAGCACGCTGAGCGCGGAGGAAGTCAATACTGTGATGACGTCGCCAGTTGGACCACCCTCGGCACCGACGGGGTTGGTAGCTACCCCATGGCACCACAGTGTCCACTTGACGTGGGATCCTAAACCCGGCGTTTCGGGCTACAAAGTGGACCGTTTGGATGGGTCCGGTGGGGCAGTTCTGTTCACCTACGATACATCCGTGCCCTCCTATACGGACACGACTGTGACCTCTGGAGGCCCCTACTACTATGTGGTCAGGGGTACCAACATCTCGGGCGCGGGTGATCCCTCAGCCGAGGCCTACGCGTCACCGTCTGCGGATCCGGTCGATCAGACCATCACCTTCGCCTTGGGCTCGTCGATAGCCAAATGGTCGACAGCCGTCCCCTTTGCGGACACGGCGACGTCCACCTCGGGCCGTGCGGTTACATATTCCTGCGACAACTTATCCGTGGCTGATGTGAATAGTAGTGGTCAGGTTACCCTCACGGGCGCAATCGGCACCGCTCATATTCGAGCCAACCGCGCCGCCGATGCGGACTTCAACGCCGCGCCTCAGGCAGAGCAACTGCTCACGGTGAACCCGCTGACGACGGATGCCGACCACTCGACGGTGGCGGTCTCGCTGCCGTCGCTGTGGGCGGATGGTTACGACTACTCCACCATCACCGTCACCTTGAAGAATGTGGATGACGTCATTGTCCCGGACAAGCCCGTGACGCTGACTTCCAGCCGCGGGGGGACGGACACGGTTTCTGGAAGCCCTGGCACCTCCGATTCGAACGGCGTGGTAACCTTCACCGTCAAGTCTTCGACGGTGGGGAGTTCCACCTACACCGTCAAGGATACCGCAGCCGACGTGACGCTCAGCACAACGCCCACCATCACCTATGTGGCCGCGCCCACTCCCTTCACTTCTTATGTGACCGGCAGCACCGAGTTCAAAACATGGGACTTCCACGGTTCAACCTATGCGGGCTGGTGGTCTGCCCGCAACACCATCCTCACCGCCGCGGGCGTCCAGATGGGAGCTCCCATCGCCGGGAATGACGATCATGGCGCGTGGATCGGCATGATGCAGTCGACAGATGATCTGTCGGCATTGCCCTTCTCCGGCTTCGGAGTTGAGATCAAGTTCAACGCGCCCAACATGACCAATCCCACGGATTCCTTGGAATTGCTGACCGTGAGATCCACCCAGGAAGACCCGCGCGAAGGCTATGGCATTTCCGGGAATGGTGGCGGCGGTTCAATAAGGGGAACACAATATGGTCAAGACGAGGTGAATTTCGGGAATACGAATGATCTGGTCGGTTGCCACACGCTGACGTTAGTGCGCACTGGCACCACGGTCCGGACCTATGTGGACGGCAGGGTCATCAACACCCGCACCACCACTGATGTGACGAAGCCGATGTTGCATTTCGGCCTTGGCTTGAATGAGTATAATGGCAATTCCTATTGGCCGGTTGGCGCTGTCGTCAGCAAGATCACCGCGTTCACCGTGACCCCGTCCACGGGACCCGCGGTCATCAACGTGGCCCTTGGAGCACGTGGAAACGATCCCGGTGGCACTGCCGTCACCCGCTATGGAGCGAATGGCAACTATATGAACGGGACCCCGGCAGGTGCCACAACGGCACCGTTGACCTACGGCGGGACGACCTGGAACGATAAACAAGAGTCTGGCAGCAACTTGCTGGATTCCGATGGCTTCCCAACCACGGTGAGCTTCACCACGCCCCAATACAAGAGCATTGTGGGCGACTGGTGGGATACCCCCGGTGTTTTGAAGTTGTCTGACGGCGCAGCGCTGCACGCCGATTCCGGTTGGGGCGGTGGCTATTCACCCGATAACGGGACCATCCCCAGTATCTTGCTCACCGGACTCGACACGGCCAAGAAGTACCAACTCGCCATCGTGCTCCCGGGGCGTAATGAACGAACCGTCAATTTCAACGTGGGCGGCACGGTGGTTGCTGGAACGGATCCATATTTTTGGACGATGAGTGGCGGCACGACCACAACAGCCACCAATCCAGCCAACCTGTCGACATTTGTTCCGAATGAAAACTATGTCCTCCTCACCGGTCTTGTTCCCAATAGCAGCGGAGAGATCCAGGTTTATGCGGAAAGAAGATCCGGAGGAGACTGGGCGCTGGCCGGCTTCCAGTTGACGGAGTCGCCAACGGACTACGGCATATGGGCATTGGGCTACCTTCCCGCCGATGTCTCGAAACCTGCGGCCGACTACGACGGCGACGGTATGACCAACTTCCAGGAATATGCCTTCGGCCTGAATCCGACCAGTGGCAAGTCGGTCAACCCGATTGCCGTGCCCTTCAATAGGAACGCCGGCACGTTCAGTTACACCCGTCGCGCCACCCCCTTGACCACCGGTCTGACCTACACGGTGTGGACGTCCCAGAATCTGGCGAATTGGACCAAGGATACAGGCGCGCATGAGGGAACCGCCGTGCCCGTTGGCGACGTGGAAACAGTGCCGGTGACAATTAGCGCCGACCTGCTGCTATTGCCTCATCTGTTCGTGCGGGTGCAAGCGGAGTAGGCACCATGAGCCGCTGTTCTTGCTAGAGAAGCGGATCGCGCATGATCCATCAATCCAAAGGCCGGGAGTGAAAGCTCCCGGCCTTTTCGTTTGTCACCGCCCTCCGTGTTTTGGCGAGTCCGCTGGGGAAAATAAGCTGGCGTGCGGGTTCTGGGTTGGCGATGTTGGTGGCAGTCCGCCGTGTCCGATTTGTTCACCACTCCCGCTGCTTTGTCGCACAAGGAATCGCCGTCCGAGCCATTGGCGGCGCGGATGCGGCCGCGCACCCTGGACGAGGTGGCCGGCCAACAGCACATCCTCGCGCCGGGAAAATTGTTGCGCCGGGCGATCGAGTCGGATTGTTTCACCGCGCTGATATTTTACGGGCCGCCGGGCACCGGCAAGACGACCTTGGCCAGCGTGATCGCCCGCACGACCGGGTCGCGCTTCGAATCGCTCAGCGGCGTGGAGTCAAACGTGGCCGAGATCCGGGCCAAGATCGACCAGGCGCGGACGTGGCGGGAGTTGCGCGGGGAAACGACGATCCTGTTCATCGACGAGATCCACCGCTTCAACAAGGCGCAGCAGGACGTGTTGTTGCCGCACATCGAGCGCGGGGTGGTCCGATTCATCGGCGCGACGACCCATAACCCGTATTTCCATGTGAACTCGCCGCTCGTCTCGCGGGCGCAGATTTTCCAACTGGATCCGGTGCCGGTGGACGATGTCATCCACGTCCTGGAATACGCCCTAACAGATTCAGGGCGCGGGTTCGGCGCGCTGACCATCGCCGCCGAACCCGCGGCATTGCGCCATCTGGCGGAGAAATCCGACGGGGACGTGCGCAAAGCCCTAACAGCGATCGAACTGGCCGTGTTGACGACGCCGGCGGATGGGGACGGAGTGGTGCGCTTGACGCTGGCGGTGGCGGAGGAATCGATCCAGCGCAAAGCGGTGGTGTATGATGCCGACGGTGACGCGCATTACGACACGATTTCCGCGTTCATCAAGTCGGTCCGCGGGTCGGATCCGGATGCGGCGCTGTATTGGTTGGCGAAAATGTTGCACGCGGGCGAGGACCCGCGTTTCATTTCCCGGCGCCTGGTGATTGCGGCCTCGGAGGACATCGGCCTGGCGGACTCCGGGGCGTTGCGGGTGGCCTTGGATGCCCACCACGCGCTGGAATTCGTCGGCATGCCGGAAGGCAGGATTCCGCTGGCCCACGCCACCGTCTATCTGGCGTGTTCGCCGAAATCCAACACCGCCTATGCCGCGCTCGGGCGGGCGATGGAAGATGTGGAACAAGGCCGGACGCTCGCTGTTCCGGCGCATTTGCGCACCGCCACCCGCAAGAAACTCGCCGCCGCCTCGGGCCAGGACGAGGAAACCATGCGTTACCTCTACGCCCATGATTTCGAGGGCGCCTACGTCCCCCAGGCCTACCTGCCCGAAGGGCGGATTTACTATCAGCCGGGCGAACAGGGAATGGAAAAACGCATCAAGGATCGCCTCGATTTCTGGCACCGCCAATTGGAATCCTAATCAGGTAGGGCGGCCCGGCCCGCCAACATGCCCGCCCGCAGCGTGAGTTACGGCGCGGCGAGGCCGCCACGCCCTACCGGATAAATGGTAGGGCGGCCCGGCCCGGGCCGCCGACTTTTCCGCCCGCATGGGCGGTGCTGATGCGCGGTTCATGGAC